>Ga0075424_100002119_pt1 | contig 17904 bp, 18 predicted proteins | sample SoiMethybrSBSTD3_FD_75301 | JGI IMG/M metagenome (GOLD analysis project Ga0075424, IMG submission 75301) | Bulk soil microbial communities from a Populus tree surrounding site in Tennessee, USA - Soil MetaG P. TD hybrid SBSTD3 | ecosystem: Environmental > Terrestrial > Soil > Tree plantation...
GGAGCTCGCCGAGTGGCGCGACGCGGAGCGGGCCGGCGACCCGGAAGCCGAGGAGAAGGAGATCGGGGATCTCCTGTTCTCCGTCGTCAATCTCGCGCGCCGCCGGGGGATCGATCCCGAGAGCGCGCTGCGGCGGGCGCAGGCGCGGTTTCGAGCGCGATTCTCAAAGGTCGCCGAGCGCGCGCGCGAGTCGGGCCGGGCCGTCGGCGATGTCAGCGCGGCGGAGCTCGACGGGTACTGGGAGGCGGCGAAGTCCGACGAATAGTCCCAGTCTCAAGTCCCCGGTGTCTACTTGCGACCGGAGACTTTGGACCTGGGACTGGCGGCTCGCGCGAGTCCGGAAACTCGAACGAGCTCCACTCCCTCACGCGCGAGCCGCGGCAGCTCCCGCTCGAGCAGATCGAGCGTCGCGGGGTGGGGGTGGCCGATCGCGAGCGCCGATCCATCCTGCCTCGCCTTCGCGAGAAGCTCGCGATAGGAGCGCGCGATCGCTCGATCCGTCGGCAGCGCGTCGAGGAACACGCGGCGGGAGACCGCCGGAAGAGACGCCTCGTCCGCGATCCGCCGCGCGACCGTCGACTCGGTCGTCCGGCTGTCGAGCAGGAACAGCCCCCGCTCGGAGAGGACGCGCACGACCGCGCGCATCACCCGGGGGTCGGCCGTCGCCGCCGACCCCATGTGGTTGTTGACGCCGACGGCGCCCGGAACCGACGCGAGGTCGTCGGTCACGATCCGGGCGATCCTCTCGTCCGTGTCGGAGCGCAGAACGACGCCGGGTCCCGGCTGCACCTGCGGATACCCGTCGGGCTCCATGGGAAGGTGCAGCAGAACCTCCTTGCCGGAGCCGGCGAGGCGTCGCGCCGCATCGGCGCTGCCGGGAAGGCCGGGCAGGACCGCGCCGGCGACACCGTACGGCCATCGGGCAATCCGCTCCACCGCTTCGCGATCGTTGCCGAGGTCGTCGATCACGATGGCGATTCGGGCTCGGGCGGGGGCAGCGGTCTCGAGCTCCGGCGCGGTGGTCGGCGAAGCCGGTAGGACGGTCGGCCTCTTCGCGGCATGACGCGTCGGCACACGGCGTTCCGGAGCTCTCGCCGGCTCGGTCGGACGCGTTTTCAGATAGAGCGCGATCGCGAGGGCGAGCGCGAGAAGAGCGAAGAACGCGGTCGCGGGAGAGATCCGACGGGGAGGATCTTCCGGCAACAGTCGGCTTGGCTTCTTACGCCGCCTGGCGCGCCGCGGGGCGGCGGGCGACCTCGAGGCCGCGCTCGAGGATCGGGTCGCGCCCGTCGGTCTCGCCGGGGAACGTGATCACCCTCTCGTCGGGAGCGAGCCCCTTACCGCCGAGCAGCGTGCCCGACGGCGACTGGTAGCGGGCGACCGTCATGAAGAGGCTTCCGCCCGAGCCGGTGGGAACGAGACGCTGGACGATCGCGAGACCCGCGGTCGTCTCGCCGACCGTCGTCGCGCTCGCGCGATCCTTGAGCGCCGCCGCGAAGATCTCCGCGGGGCCTCCCGTTGCGTCGTCGATCAGGAGGATCGTCCGGCCCTTCCACGCTCGCTCGCCGGTCGCATCGAGCGGCGTCAGCGCGACCTTGCGGGTGACGAGCCGAGCGACGGGGCCGCGGCCGACGAACAGCGAAGCGGCGGGCGCGGCGTCGGCGCTCTCTCCGCCGATCGCGCCGCGCAGATCGAGGATCAGCTTGTCGATCGATCGTTTGTTCGCCTCGTCGATCACCTTCGCGAGCGCCTCGGACGTCGACGGCGTCATCGCGGGGATTTTCACGATCCCGAGATCCTTCTCCCACCGCGTCTCGACCGACGGCGGGGAAAACCGCTCGCGGGAGAGGCGCAGCGTCACTTTCTTCTCCTCGACGATGCGGAAGAGTCCGACCTCGACGTTCGTGCCCTCCGGGCCGTCCAGCGCCGATCGGATCTTCCAGAGCGGAGCGGTGCGGAGGTTCTTTCCGTCGACGGAGTGAATCAGGTCGCCCGGCTGGACGCCGGCCTTCTGGGCCGGGGAGCCCGGCAGCGCCGCGACGACGTACGGGAATCCCCCGCGCCTCGCGACGATGATCCCCGGCGAGAGTGCGCCGGCGGCCTGCTGGGCGCGGTAGGCCGCCATGGAAGCCGCCGGGACGTAGTAGGAGTAGGGGTCGAGGGCGTCGGTCATGCCGTCGTAAGCGCCCTCGAGCAGGGCCCTCGAGTCGGTCGGATCGACGTAGTTGCCGCGGGTCAGCGAGTAGACCTCCGAGAAGACCGAGAGGGCCTTCGTCGCCGGATCCTTTCCGGTCCCCGAATCGACGGCGCGAAGCGAGGCGAGAGCGGCCACGGAAACGAGAAGGAAGAGCAGTCGGGACCGGTTCGATTTCATCGTGGGGATGGTAACACCGGGAAAATCGGGGATATGCCGTGCGGGATCACCTCAGCCACGCAACCGGATCCGACGCCTTCTGCCGGTCTCTCACCTCGAAATAAAGTCCGGGCTCGTCCCGTCCCGGGCCGGTTCCGGCGGTCCCGATCGCCATCCCGGCGGGGACGTACGTGCCCGCACGCACCGACACCGCCTGAAGCCACGCGTACAGGGTGAAGACGCCGTCCCCGTGGTCGAGGATGATGAGGTTGCCGTACTCGGCGAGCCACTGCGCGTAGATCGCCTTCCCGGCGAACACCGCCCGCACCGGCGTGCCGGCGGGAACCGAGACGGAGATTCCATTCGAGAGCGTCCACGCGTCGAACTTCGGATGCCGGTGACGGCCGAACGTCTCGACGACCGATCCGCGCGCCGGCCAGTCGAGGACGCCCTTCCACGGACGGATCCCTCCCCCCGGCCCGATCGGGGCCTCCGGCGCCCGCGAGAGGCGTTCGAGCAACCCCTCGAGGCGCGTGGCCTTGTCCGAAAGCGTGGCGACCTCGCGGCTCTGAGACGCGGAGACGGCGCGTTGCCGCTCGAGGAGGTTTTGCCGCTCCGCCCGAAGCGACGCGATCCGACTCTCCTCCCGGCGCGTGTCGCCGTAGAGGCGATCGGTCTCGGACTTCAGCGCTCGTTCCCGCGCGAGCCCCGCCTCGAGGCGGCCCTGCGCCCGCCGGTGCTCGGTCAGGAGCCGGGCGTCCCGGCGCGCGAGAGAGTCGAGCCGGGCGACGCTCTCGAGAAAACCCGGAACGTCGCGCGCCTCCAGCAGAATCCGCACGTAACCGAACCGCCCGAACCGTTGAAGCAGCCGCGCCCGGGCGAGCAGCGCGCGCCGGCTCCGGACCGCCGCCTGCTCCGCCGACTTTCGCTCGACCGCGATCTCCTGGAGGCGCGATCCGTAGTCCTCGCGAAGGCGCGCGAGCAGCTCCTTTTCCTGCGCCGCGATCTCGAGCTGGAGATCGAGGCGCGAGAGCTCTCCGGCGAGAGTCGCCTGCCGCCGGCGGCTCTCCTCGACCTGTCTCTCGAGGGCCCGGATCCGTCCGCGCAGGCGCGCGAGATCCGCCTGCCGCTCCGCCTCGGCGGACGGGGGACGGGAGACGGGAGAGGGCAAGCCCATCGAAAGGACCGTCGAGAAGAGAACCGGGAGCGCGATCACTTACGGACGATCACTTCCAGATGATTGCTCCCTCGCCGGCGGTTCCGGCGAGCAGGGCGCGCAGCGCGGTCGTGGCGTCCGTGATCATCGGGATCCGCGCGGTCGAGAAGGGCCGCGACGCGAAGAAGACTCCGCGGACGAGGTCGGGATCGAGTGAGCAATGGTCGCCGCTCCAGACGTCGCGGTTGTCCTCGAAGACGGCGCCCGTCGGGACACCGAGCGACGACTGCCACGACACCCGGTAGCCGGGGAGATTGGCGACGATCAGGTCGGGGATGAGCCGAGGGTCATATCGCCGATAGACGTCTTCGCGCCGGAAAACCCTCGAGACGGCGCGCTCGCCGTTGCCGGGATCCCGGAGCTCGAGGAGGCCGCGCGTGAGCTCCTGTCGGAGGGTCTCGTACTCCGCGCCGGGCGCGACGATCCCGTCCTTCTCGCGGCCGCGCAGGTTGACGTACAGATCGCCGAGTCCCATCGCGTAAGCCCGCGAGCGCGACCAGTCGACCGCGTCCCAGAAAGTCCCCCGCGAAAAGAGAGCCTCGAGGTTCTGCCGCCTCGCGTCCCCCTTGAGGACGAGATAGCCCTTCTCGACCAGCCAGGAGTCGTAGTTCACCGAGCGCCGCCACGTCGCGAAACCGTGATCGGACAGCACCATCAGCGCCGCGTCTCTTGGAATCGCCCGCGCCGTCTCGCCGACGATCGCGTCCATCGTTTCGTAGGACTTCTCGACCGCGTCGCCGTACTTCGCGGCCAGCGCCGCGTCGTAGGCCGGATGTTTCGGATCGCGGAAACGCCAGAAGACGTGGCCGACGCGGTCCGGAAACTCGAAATAGTGGACGAGCAGGCGCCGATCCTCGGCGAGAAGCGCCGCGAGCATCTTCCGTTCGTGCGCGACGGTCGCCGCGACGTCCTCGAGGAAGGCCGGCTCGGAAAGGGTCCCCGACTGAATGGACCACGTGTCGATCGCCCAGCCCATCGTCTTGAACCGGCCGAATCGGCGCACGAGCTCGCGCGCATAGCCGGCGGGGGTCGAGATCTCGAACCCGGGCGGAAGCCGCTCCGGGTCGAACTGGATCGGAGAGAGATAGAGAGCGATCTCGGGCGAGACGCTCTCGAGCAGAAATCGCCCGTAGCCGTGCACCGTGACGAGCGGATTTACGCGGAAGTCGAGACTCGTCCACTCGCTCCACTGTCCCGGGGCGAGCGTGACCCGCGACTTCCCCGCCTCGACCGACATTCGGTCCCGCGAATCGGGAACGGTGAGCGTCATCGGCAGCTCGATCGAGCCCTTTCGGCCGAACGCCCGGCCGGGCGGACCCACGATTCGGGTCGCCTGCCGCCCGACGTTGGACGGAAGCCGCACGAGCTCGATCGAGAAGTCGTTCCCCTCGCGGGGCGCGAAAAAGGGGTCGGACGTGTAATACGACGGCTTTCCGATCCGGCCGGACAGATCCGGCACCCCGAGCCCGGAGAGCAGGCGGCCATCGGCGAAGGGCTCCGGCGGGAACGTGACGGGCATCCGGATGACGGTCGCCGGCCGCGCCGCCGCCTCGGACCAGAAGGTCGCGCCGCGCCGGTTGCTCGCGACCCCGGGTCGCGTCGCCGGCAGCCAGGCGCGCGCCGCTGCGAAGGCCCCCGCGCAAGCGAGCGCGCCGAGGACGACGAGGACGACGGCCGCCGCGCGGCGCCTCCGCGCGGCGAGGAGCGCGGCGGGAAGGAGGAACAGGACGGCCACCGCGACGCCCGCGACCGCCGGGGTCTTCCGGCCGAGGAGAAAGGGGACTTCCTTTTCCTCGGCGACCGCGAACGTCGGTACCATGTCCGAAGGGTCGCGTTTCAGGAAGTCGAAGATCTGGTGTCCGCCCGGGTCGAGACCCGTCGAGAAAGACGTCCACGAGACGGGCGTCTGGGGCGGAACGGGAGGCGTGAGCGGCGAGAACCCGCCGCGCGACCGGAGGAGAGCGAGATTCGGCAGCCTTCCGGCGTCGAGCATCGTCTGCACGAGGCCGGCGTCGACGCCGTCGAAAGCGAGCACGACGACCCGGGAGGGTTTCGGCGCCGCGAGAGCGGGCGACGCGACGCAGAGACCGATCAAGAGACCGCGGAGAACCAGTTTCATCGAAAACGTTCGATCATCAGTGTAAGACACGCGACCCGTAGAATCCGCGGGTGACGTCCCGGACCGAAGACCTCTCGTCTCTGCTCCAGAGGATTCCGGATACCGCCGTGCGCGCACTCTTCTCGCGCGAGTTCATCCTCTGCTCCGAGGAGTTCGACCGTTTCACCGTCGACACGCTTCTGAACCTCGTCGTCGAGCTCGGTATGACGGAGTTGCTCGACTCGGGCACGACGGTCCGGGAGGTCGTGACTGCGAAAGGCTGGGCGCCGCGTGCGGAGGTACCGGTGACCTGGTTCTTCCGCAAGCTCGCGGCGGAGGGGCACCTCGCTGTCGATGGCTCCGGAGAGGGCGCCGTCTTCCGCTCCCGGGGTCCGCTTCCCGTCGGAGATCCGGACCGCGCCGAGGCGCGCGCCCGTGCGCTCGATCCCCGCTCGCTTCCCCCCTTCTCGGTCGTGCGGGCGATGGTCGAGCACGTCCCCGAGTTTCTCCGCGGCGAGCTCTCCGGCGAAGACGTGCTTTTTTCGCCGTCGAAGCTTTCGCTGTGGTTCGAGTACTTCTCCAACGACAACCTCCTCTACCAGATCAACAACCGGCTGGGCGCCGAGGCCGTCGCGAGGGCGCTGCCGCTCGGGCGTCCGGCGACCGTCCTCGAGATCGGGGGCGGCTCGGGATCGGCGGTGCTTGCGGTCGCGGAGAGACTCTCGCGCGACGGGGCGCTCGCGCGGATCGGGCGATACGTGTTCACGGAGATCGTTCCGACCTTCCTGCGCCGGGCGGAGCGAAACGTCCGCGGACGTTTTCCCGCTCTTCCGATCGAGTTCACGCGGCTCGACATGGACCGGGATTTCCGGGACCAGGGGATCGAGCCGGGATCGGCCGACGTCGTCTATGCCGTGAACACGATTCACATCGCCCGGGACCTCGCCGCAACGCTCGCCCGCGTCCGCGAGACCCTCGCCCCGGGAGGGGTCGCGGTGTTCTCGGAGTGCGTCCGACCCTTCGAAGGTCAGCCGATCTACGTGGAGTTCGTCTTCAACTTCCTCCAGAACTTCACGGGCGTCGCGACCGACCCGACGACTCGGCCGAACCACGGATTCCTGACGCCCGAGAGCTGGAGGCGCTCGCTCGAGGCCGCCGGTTTCGAAAAACCGGAGATTCTCCCGGACGTCGAGAGCCTCGCGCGCTACTACGAGGCGTTCTTCGTGGCCGCGGTGTCGGCACGGCGTCCGCGACTCGGATCGTCCCAGAACGGATAGAAGCAGTACCACTGCTCGGGGTTCTCCGCCACGTACCGCTGGAGGATCTCGACGTAGCGGCCGACGTTCACCCGCAGCGCCGCTTCCCGGTCACCGCCCCGCTCGATCTCGAGCGGATCCTCCACGATCGCGCGATAGCGACCGTCGGGCATCCGGACGATGAACGCCGGGAGCACGGTCGCGGGCGTCGCCATGGCGACGAGAAACGGGCCGCGCGGGAAGAACGCCTCGCGGCCGAAGAACGGGACGGCAATCCCCGTGTTGCTGAAGTCGCGGTCCCCCTGCATGGCGACGATCGCGTTCTCTCTCAACGCTCGCAGAACCGCGAGCGTCGGCCCGAGGCTCCGGTCGACGCGGATCTCGCGGATACCCGCCCGCGCGTGGAGGGCGTGCCTCGCCCGCTCCACGGCGGGAAAGATGTCCGGAACGAGCACGACGTGCACCGGCTCGCGCATTTCGGCGAGCATCAGGCCGCCCACCTCCCAGTTGCCGAGGTGCGCCGTCAGGAGCAGGACTCCGTCGCCTTTCTCGCGGCCCTCGACGATGCGGGAGTAACCGACGACGCTCTCGATCAGCCGGGCGGCCTCCTCCGGAGGGCGCGTGGCGAAGTGGAGGAAGTCGACCCAGGCCGTGAAGTGAGCGTCGAGGAGGTCCACGGCCGCGCGGCGGACTTCCGGCGAAGACACCGGGCGGCCGAGGATCACCGAGAGATTCGAGCGCAGGGCTCTCTGGTATTTCGGGCGAAGGCGCATGAAGCGGGTCATGGTTTGGCGGGCGAGGGCGCGGAGCAGCCTCCGGGGCAGGTGGCGGGCGAGAAAGAGCGACAGGGGGAACCAGACGTGGGAGGTCGCTGACGCGACCGTCCGCACGAAGGGGTTGCGGCTCGCCATCTTCTCCTGCATCGAAGGGAATCGTAGCCCGGACCTTTCGGCTACGATCGCGTCATGCGATGGACGGACGCGGCGAAGGTCCTCGCGATCGCAGTGGGCGTCGTGGCCGGCGCGCTCCTCCTCCTCGCGTTCCTCTCGTTTCGCGCGGCGCTTTCGGCGCGCATCGATCACGCCGCGTCGCTCGAAGCAGCAGCAGTTCGGCCCGCGGCCGCCGCGAGGCTCGCCGCCGAGCTCTCGGCCCATCGCCTCGCGCGGGTGACGGAGGGCGAGTCCCGCGCGGTTGCGGGCGCCTTCCGCCGCGCGGAGGGGGATCAGGCCCTCGAGGCATACCGCAAGGCGGCCGGGAACCCGGCGCTCGCGGAAGAGGCGCGCCGCGCGCTCGCCGCGGAAGGGACGGACCCCGCCGGCGACGTCGCGTTCCTTCGCGCGATCCGGGGGCTGCGGGACGAAGCCGCGTCTCTGCGCGCAATCGAGCGCCCGGAGCCGCCCGCGTCGGCGCGCCGCGCGGGGACGCTGCTTCTCGCGGCGGCGGCGTCCGCCGCAGTCGCGGCGTTCTCCGCGTACGCCGCCGGACGATCGCGCGCTCCGTGAGCCGCCGCGCCGCCGCATCCCTTCCCTACGCGGTTTTTCTCCTTCTGACCGCGATCTCCTGGAACCGGTGGATCGAGCCATACGTCGACACGGGGCGCGAGCTCATGGTGCCGTGGCGCGTGGCGCACGGCGAGGCCCTCTACCGCGACGTCCGCTTCTACTACGGGCCCCTCGCGCCGTGGATCGCGGCGGCTGTGGATCTCATGACCGGACGATCGTTCGCGGCTCGCATCTCGCTGGCGGCGGTGATCGCGCTCCTTCACCTGGAGGCGCTGCGTCGCCTCGCGGGCCGGATGCTCTCCGCCAAAAGAGCCGCGCTCGTCACCTCGCTCGTGGTCGCCGTCTCGTTCTTCCTGAGGCCGGGCGGCTGCCACCTCTTTCCCTACAGCCTCGACACCTCCATCGCCGTCGCCTCGGTGACCGGAGCGCTCCTGCTTCTTTCTCATGGAAGCTCCTCGAAGCGAGACGCGGCGGGCGCCGGGTTGTTGACGGCCGCGCTGCTGACGAGACCCGAGATCGGTCTCGCCGGGATCGGCGCGCTGGCGCTCGAGCGGCTTCTCGCGGGCGCCGCGAGCGGGAAGAGACGGCTTCTCGCCGTCGCGCTCCCGCCGCTGGCGGTCGCGGGCATCGTGTACGGCGCAGTCTCCGCCGGAACTCCCCTTCCGATCCTCCAGAAAGAAGGGTGGCTCACGTTTCTCTACCTGCCGCCGGAGTTCGTGAACGTTTACGCGTCTTTCGCGGGTGTGGATCGGCCCGGGCTTCGCGGGGCGGAGCTCGCGCTCGCAGTGATCGCCCTCGTCGCCATCGGGCTCTGGCTCCTCCTCGCGGCGCTCGCCGCGTCGCGGGTAAGAGTTCGTTCGGAGACGGCCGGGCGCGCCGTCGAGGTCGCCGCGATCGGAGCGCTCGTCGCGGCGGCCGCCCTGCGGACGTTCCCGCCCGCCCGGATCCGGGACGTCGTCGGGCTCCTGCCCCCGCTCGTTCGTGCCGTCCCGCCGCTCCTCTTCGCGACGGCCGCCGCCGCTCTCGCCTTACGCCTTCTCCGGCGCGGCCGGGCGACCGTCCTCGCCGGCGTCCCCGACTCCGTTCTGCTCGTGTCGCTCTACTTCGGAGCGCGCCTGTTCCTCGCGGCCGGTTACGTCGGCCCTTACAACGGCTTCTACCTCCCCCTTCCCCTCCTCGTGACTTGCGCGCTCCTGCTCTCCGCATCCGACCGGCTCCCCGGACTCCTCGACGTTTCCCCCGCGCCCACCCCGTTTCCGCGGCTCGTCTCCGCGGCGCTGGTGCTCTTTCTGGTGTCCCGGGTGGCGGCGCAGGTCCTCCTCTATCGCCACCCCGCCTGGTCGCGGGTGGCCACGCCGGCGGGATCGCTCTTCGTTCCGGAGCCCGTCGCCGGCGCAACTCGCGCCGCGCTCGCGGACCTCGCCGCCCGAGTGCCGGTGCGAGGTACCTCGACGGGGTTTCCGGAAACCGGGTTCTTCAACTGGACCCTCGGCCGGAGAAACCCGCTCGCGCAGGACCAGTTCTTTCCGGGGCACCTGGATCGTGCCGCGGAGGATGAAGCCGTCGCGCGCCTCGAGCGCGATCCGCCGGACTCGGTCGTGTACGTCGACGTGCTGACGGTGGGGCACGGCCGCGCCGCGTTCGGGAAGGACTATCTGGAGCGCCTCGACCGGGCCGTCCGCGAGCGTTTCGCCGCGGCGGCGGCCTATGGTCCGGGCGCCGGGCCGGACCCCCGGATCGGCGACCCGAACTTCTTCATCCAGATCCGCGTGCCCGGCGCACCGCGGTGAGGCTCGACCTCCTCGTCTCGCGGCGTTTCGGGCTCTCGCGACGCGCAGCCCGCGATGCGATCCGAGCCGGCCGGATCGACGCCTCCGGGATTCCCCGCGACGAGCCCGGGCTCGACGTCGCCGAGGACGTGGACCTGTCTCATCACCCGAACCGCCCGGAGCGCCGCCGCGTCCGGAGCCGGCTGAACGTTCTCCTCGAGGATCTCGACGTCCTGATCGTCGACAAGCCGGCGGGCCTCCTGACCGTACGGACGGCCGCGGCCGAGGCGGACACGCTCGTGGCTCGCGCCCTCTCTTATCTCCGGCACCGGTATCGCCGGCGCTCCTGGATCGGCGTCGTGCACCGACTCGACAAGGAGACGTCGGGTGCGCTCGTCTTCGCTCGCACCCGCGAGGCGCTTCGAAATCTCCAGGAGAAGTTCCGGGCGCACCGGATCGAGCGCGAATACCTGGCGATCGTCGAAGGCGACGTCCGCGCGCCCGGTGTTTTCGACGATCCGCTCGTCGCGGACCGCGGGGACCGCCGGCGCGGCGTCGCACGCGCCGGCGAGGGCGGAAAGCGGGCGGTCACCCGCTACCGGCCGATCGAGCGCTTCGGAAAGGCCACGCTCGTTTCGGTCCGGCTCGAAACCGGCCGGACTCATCAGATCCGAGTGCACTTCGCCGAAGCGGGCCACCCCGTCGTCGGCGACCCGGTCTACCGCCCCCGGAATGCGGCGCCTTCACCCGTAGCCGCCCCGCGCCAGATGCTGCACGCACGGTCGCTCGGCTTCGCCCATCCGAAGACGGAGCAGCGCGTCGGCGCGGAGTCGCCGGTCCCCGCCGACTTTGCCGGGGTCCTCGAGGACCTGCGGCGCAGGCAAAAAAAACGCCCCGAGAAGCTCGGGGCGTGGCGTGAGAAACAGGTCTAGAGGCTACTAGGCAAGGACGACGACGACGACCCGACGATTCTGCGCCCGGCCCTTGCGCGAAGTGTTCTTCGCAACCGGGTCCTCCTCGCCGTAGGAGATGGTCGACATCCGATTCAGCGCGATCCCCTGCTTGGAGAGGTAGCGGCGAACCGCTTCCGCCCGCTCCTCGCCCAGCTTGTAGTTGTACTCTTTGTCCCCGCTGGCATCGGTGTGTCCCTGGATCTCCAGGTAGACGTTCTTGTTCTCGCCCTTCAACTTCTCCGCAAACTCCATCAGCTTGGCCTGAGCGTCCTTCGACAGCTCGTGATGGTTGACGGGGAACTTCACCGCATCGTCGGAGAGAACCAGCGAGTAGACGAACTTGCCTTCGGCGAGCTTGCCCGCCGCCTCGGCGCGCTCCAGCGCGTCGCGGGTCGACTTGTCGAGCTCGGCAAGATGCGTGTCGTGCTCACGAACGCGCGACTGCGCCGCCTCGACCTGAGTCTGGACCTCACTGATCCGCTTCTCGGACGCGGCGCTGCTCTTGGAAACCTCCTCGCCGACGTAGCGCTTGGTCGCGCACCCGCCGAGACCGACGATTCCCAAAAGAAGCGCCCCGACTACCAGGGATTTGGAACCTGATCGAACCCTCATGAAGATCCTCCCTTCGTTGATCGGTTAACGGGACGCCGTGACTGCCGGAGCTGTTCCCCGGTAACCACGGCGCGTCCGGACGATCCAATTTCCTTTCTTTGTCACGGACACGAACACGACTCGGTATTTTAGCTCCCCCCGCCCGGAGGGAGAAAACCCCAGAATGTACTGCTTTCGCACCTCAGAATTGACGTCCCGTGCGAGCGGCGCCAGATCCTCGTCGCCGCCGACCAGATACATCTTCCCGCCGCTCGACGCCGACAGCATCTTCAGGTTGTCCACGAAGAGCTCCCGACGCTGGCTCTCGCTCAAAAGGTCGTACATCACGTTCTTCATGCCGAATGCGTACACCGGCGTGGACACTTGCTGCAGGATCTCTGCCATCTGCGTGGGATCCAATTTGCTCGCATTATCGACACCGTCGGTGAAGAGCAGGATGGCCCTTTTCGCGTTCTTCCCCTTGAGAAGGCGGGGGGTTGCGGCGACGGCGTCGAAAAGGGCGGTCTGGCCGCCGGCCTCCAGATCTTCGAGCGCCGCGAAGATCCGCGCGGGCTTGGAGGAGAAGTCGGCGAGCATCTCGACCTTCCCCTCCGAGAACGCGAAGAGAGCGAAGTCGTCGCCGGGAAGCCGCGCCTGAACGATCGATCGGATCGCCTTTTTCGCGTGATCGAGCTTCCCGGCAATCTCCATGCTGCCGGAAGTGTCGACGAGGAACGCCATGGAGACCGGCGCGCTGTCGTCGCGGTCGAACTCGTCGATCTCGACCGACGCCGTGTCGACGCGCACGCGAAAATCCTTCTTCTGGAGCCCGTCGACAAAGCGGCCCTTCTTGTCGAACACGAGCACCGGCAGCAGCACGTACTCGCTCCCCGCCTCCTCGGAGTAGGTGGGGACGTCCGGCTTGGGTGTCGGAGGCGGCGGCGTCGCGGGCGGGACCTGAGCCGCCGCGCCGAGCGACGCGAACGTGAACAGGAGTCCCGCGAGCACGCATTTCATCGACAGTCATAATTATGGGACACGCCCCATAATTTCCGGCAATGAACTCCGGTCCAACGCTCGTTCTCGTCCGCCCGCACGTCTCCGGGAATCTCGGTTCGGTCGCTCGCGCCGCGAAGAACTTCGCGGTCGGCGACGTCCGACTCGTCGAGCCGGCGTGCGAACCGGACGAGGAGGCGCTCCGCCTGGCGTCGGGCGCCGACGATCTCCTCGGCGCCATGAGGCGCTTCCCGACGCTCGTCGAAGCCGTGGCCGATCGCGACGCGATCGTCGCGACCTCTTCGCTGCGGGGGCGCGCGGAACGGCGGTGGCTGACGCTCGCGGAGCTCCCCGATTTCCTCGGGTCGCTCGGCGCGGAGACGCGGGTTGCCTACGTCTTCGGCCCCGAGCGGAGCGGGCTGACCGAAGAGGAACGTTCGCGATCGAGCGCCACGCTCACGCTGCCGACCGACCCGCGCTTCCCGACGATGAACCTCTCCCACGCGGTGGCGGTCATTCTCGCGGTCCACCGCGCGTTCGGGGAAAGACCATCGTTTTCGGCAGCCTCCGAGCCTCGAGAAAGCCCCGGTGAAAACCGTGGTCCGTCGCCGCTTTCGTCGCCGGCGTCTTCCCGCGACGTCGAGGCCGCGATCGAGCACTGGGACCGCGCGCTCGAGGCGATCGGGTTCTACGACACGGGACACCGCGATCGCTCGCTGCGTGACTGGAGGCGCCTCGTCGCCGCCCGGCCCCTGTCGCAGCGCGAGGTGGCGATCTTGAGAGGCGTCGCCAACCGGGTCCTCGTCTCGCTTCGCCGGAGCCGTTAGCTCGGCTTTCCGCCCGGGGGCTTCCCTTCCGGCAGCAGGTAGAGGACGGCGAGAATTCCGTGCACCGACAGGCTCGCCCAGACGTTCGCGAAGGCGAGCGCGAAAGAAACGAGGTACGAGATCGGACCGAGCGCGTAGCGGCGGGAGATCGTGCGCACCGCGTCGGGATCCGCGTTGCGGCCCAGCAGCCGCCGACCGGTCACCGCGTACCACCACACGGCGTTGTACGCGAGCGCGATCACCACCAGCGTGGCGCTGTAGAACGCGACCGCGACCCGCCGGCTGTCCGGTTCCGGAAGGTGCTCCGCGAGCACCGCCGTGGGGAACGGCAGGAATGAGATGCACATGAGAAAGAAGACGTGAATGAGCAGGAAGTAGCGGTCGGTGCGCCGGATGTACGTGAACATCGCGTGATGGTTCGCCCACATGATTCCGAGCGTCACGAAACTGATCACGTATCCGAGGTAGGACGGCCAGAGCGCGGCGAGCGCGCGGGCGAGCCCGCCTTCGGTGCCGGCGTGCGGCACCTTGACCTCGAGTATGAGGAGCGTGATCGCGATGGCGAAAACGCCGTCGCTGAAGGCCTCGAGGCGGTCCGTCTCGGAGAGACCCGGGGCGCCTTCGACCGCACGGGTCACGGGGTCAGGTCTCCACTTGCCACATCCGGGGTCAGGTCTCCACTTGCCACTTCACTTCGCAAAGATGGCAAGGACACTTGCAGCGGGTTCAAAAGCTTCCGTATCCGTGAAGACCTGACCCCTAGACGAGCTCCGCTTCGCTGAAGAAGAAAGCGACCTCCTTCGCCGCGTTGTCGGCGGAGTCGCTCCCGTGAATCGCGTTTCGTTCGATGTCGGTGCCGAAGAGGTTGCGCAGCGTCCCGGGCTCCGCCTTCTTCGAGTCCGTGGCGCCCATGACCTCGCGGAGACGGACGACGGCGTTCTCGCGCTCGAGCGCGGCGGCGACGACCGGTCCTTCGGTCATGAATCGGACGAGGCCCTCGAAGAACGGGCGGTCCCGGTGGACGGCATAAAAGGCCCGAGCCTGTTGCTGCGAGAGTCGCAGCTTCCTCAGTCCGAGAAGGCGGAACCCCTCCTCTTCGAGCCGGGCGAGCATTGCGCCGGTTCGACCCGCCGAAACCGAGTCGGGTTTGAAGATGGTGAGGGTGCGCTCGGCCACTCAGAACTCCTTGACGACGATGGGCAGACGGTCCTGCGTGGCGACGCCCGCCCGCGCCAACGCCTCGAGCAGCTCTCGCGGCCTCTGAGACCCGACGAGCAGCGTCGTCCCGTCGGACCGGGTGAGGAGCACGCCCTGGTTACCGCGGGCGTTCAAGGCCCGCCGGCGGCGCGAGCCGCGGATCCCCCACCCGCCGTACTCGCGGACCGGGGCGTACTCGATCGCCTCGGCGAGCGTGATCTCGGAGAGAGCAACTCGCGTCTTGTAGAGGAATCCGTATCGAACCGAAAGCGCGTCGGGCGTGACCGTCGTCGTGAGACGAAGGGTGAGCAGCGCGCCGAGGAGGGCGACGACCCCGAGCAGGAGAGCCACGACCCACGGGGAGAAGGTCTGCGTCTCGTTGTACAGCGCGGAACCGTTCATCGTCCGAGAACTTCCTTCATCCGCCCTCCGATATCGGCTGGCGAACGGACGACGGAAACCTCCGCCGCCTCCAGCGCGCGGACCTTGTCCGCGGCCGTCCCCCGCCCGCCGGCAATGATCGCGCCGGCGTGTCCCATGCGGCGGCCGGGAGGCGCCGTCTGGCCCGCGATGAATGCCACGACGGGCTTCTCGAAGTGGCCCGCGATGAAACACGCCGCCTCTTCCTCGGCCATTCCGCCGATCTCGCCGATCAGGACGACGGCTTCCGTCCCGGGATCGCCGGCGAACGCCCGGAGACAGTCGACGAAGCTCGTCCCGTTCACCGGATCGCCGCCGATTCCGATCACCGTCGACTGCCCGAGCGAAAGGTGCGTCAGCTGATCGACCGCCTCGTAGGTGAGCGTCCCGGAACGGGAGACGACGCCGATCGTCCCCGGCCGGTGGATGCGCCCGGGCATGATCCCGATCTTGCACTCGCCCGGTGTGATGATGCCCGGGCAGTTCGGCCCGATGAGCCGCACGGGCGCTCCCGCCGCTTCCCGCTCCGCGAGGAACTCCTTCACGCGCAGCATGTCGTTGGTCGGGATGCCTTCGGTGATGCACACGATCAGGAATACGCCCGCGGCGGCGGCTTCGACGATCGCGTCGGCCGCGAAAGGCGGCGGCACGAAGATCATCGAAGCGTTTGCTCCCGTGCCTTCGACGGCCCGCGCCACGGTGTCGAATACGGGAATTCCCTCGTGCGTTGTGCCGCCCTTTCCCGGAGTGACGCCGGCGACGACCTGCGTTCCGTACTCGCGGGAAGCGAGCGCGTGAAACGAGCCCTCCCGACCGGTGAGCCCCTGCACGAGCAGCCGCGTGTCGCGGCCGACCCAGATGCTCACCGTTCCGCCCCCGTCACGATGGGAATTCCGGTCGCCTGCGAGAGCGTCTCCGCGAGCCACGAACCGAGGTCGCGCCACGAGGGTACGAGCAGGATCGCGGCGGTCCCGACGATGAGCGCCGCCGCTCCGGTCCGCCAGACGCGTCGTGCTTCGCGCTCGGGCTCGTGTCCCATCGCGGCGCGGCCCGCGCGCGACAGGAAGAGCGGGAGCACGAAGAAGAAGACGACGAGCGCGCCCCATCCCGCAAGCAGCCGCGGGTTCTCGGCGAGTGTCCGCCATCCGAGCCACGTCGCGACGAGGAGTCCGACGAAAACCGGCCAGAGGAAGAAGCCGAGCGACTTCAGGACATATCCGCCGGTGTGCCTCACCCGCGCGCTCCCGCGTTCGCCGCGTCGACCGCCTTCTTCGCGGCGTCGGCCAGCCCGTCGGCCGGAATGATCCGGAGTCCGGAGTCGCGAAGGATGCGCTTGCCCTCGTCGACGTTCGTCCCTTCCAGCCGGACGACGACGGGTAGGGATAGCCCCATCTCCGAGACCGCGGCGACGACGCCCTTCGCGATCACGTCGCAGCGCATGATCCCGCCGAAGATGTTGATCAGGATGGCGCGGACGTTCCGGTCGGAAAGGATGATCCGGAACGCGTTCTTGACCTGCTCCTCGTTCGCCCCGCCGCCGACGTCGAGAAAGTTCGCGGGCTCCCCGCCGGCGAGCTTGACGAGGTCCATCGTGGCCATGGCAAGGCCCGCGCCGTTGACCATGCAGCCGACGCTGCCGTCGAGCTTGATGTAGTTCAGCCCGAACTTCGACGCCTCGACTTCGAGCGGATCCTCCTCGTCGAGGTCGCGCATTTCGCGGATGTCCGGATGCCGGAAGAGCGCGTTGTCGTCGAAGTTCATCTTCGCGTCGAGCGCAAGAACCTGGCCGGAGCGCGTCACGACGAGGGGATTGATCTCGGCGAGCGATGCGTCGGTCTCGACGTAGGCGCGGAAGAGCGATTGCACGAGCGCGACGCCCTGTTTGAAAGACTCTCCCGCGAGTCCGAGCTCGAATCCGATCCGGCGCGCCTGAAACGGAAAGATGCCGAGAGCCGGGTCGATCGTGTCCCGTACGACCGCCTTCGGATCGCGGGCGGCGACCTCCTCGATCTCCATGCCGCCCGACTTCGACGCGATCAGGACGGGTCTCGCGCGCGAGCGATCGAGGGTCGCGGCGAGGTAGAGCTCCCGATCGGGCTCGAGAGCTTCCTCGACGAGGACCTTGCGGACGACCCGTCCCTCCGGCCCGGTCTGCGGTGTCACGAGGGTCATTCCGAGGATCGACTTCGCGTGGTCGAAGGCCTCCTGATCGTCCTTCGCCACGCGGATCCCCCCGCCTTTGCCTCGGCCCCCCGCGTGGATCTGCGCCTTGACGACGACCGGCCCGCCCAGACGTTTGGCGATCTCGCGCGCCTCCGTCGGCCCGTCGGCGACCTCGCCGCGCGGCACCGCGACCCCGTACCTCGCGAGGAGCGACTTGGCCTGGTACTCGTGGACTTTCATGGGGTCAGGTATTCACGGATACGGAAGCTTTCGAACCCACCGGAGCGCCCTTGCCGTCTTCGCGAGGCGAAGTGGCAAGTGGAGACCTGACCCCCGATGTGGCAAGTGGAGACCTGACCCCCGATGTGGCAAGTGGAGACCTGACACCATCTTCGCGTCATGTTTGGAACAGCTTCCGCATGCCCTGCATCGTCGTCGCGCGAAACATCTCGGCGATCGACGTCGTCAGCGGGATCGACTTGGGACACGCGCGCACGCAGTTTTGCGCGTTGCCGCACTCGTCGAGGCCGCCGTGACCCATGAGTGCCTCGAGGCGCTCGGCC
>Ga0075424_100002122_pt1 | contig 17897 bp, 17 predicted proteins | sample SoiMethybrSBSTD3_FD_75301 | JGI IMG/M metagenome (GOLD analysis project Ga0075424, IMG submission 75301) | Bulk soil microbial communities from a Populus tree surrounding site in Tennessee, USA - Soil MetaG P. TD hybrid SBSTD3 | ecosystem: Environmental > Terrestrial > Soil > Tree plantation...
ACTGTCTCATTCAGCGTCACGACGCGGCTGGGTTGTGCACGAGCCCTTGTGGTCCGCAAAAACCCCATCTGGCAAACTGAAATCACTGAAAAGTCGGGAACTTGAGCGCATCCAATCGCCACAGAGAACGACATCGGGCGACGGTGATGTGGTCGATTTCCGAAGGACAATTCGGCCTTGTTCGCTTGTACAATCCGGATGGTCATGCATCAACTCCGATCTTCCCCACTCATGAGACTCGCCACAACTCTCTTGGGCCTATCGGCTGAGGTGCTCAGATTTCTCAAAACAGCCGCGCGTTCTCGGAGTTCTCTCGTCGCCGAAAACCTGTTTCTGCGCAAGCAGCTGGCGTTCTGTCAGGAACACGAAAAGAAGCCACGTCGACTGACCGACGCGGCGAGGATCGTTTTGGTGTTCTGGTCGCGCTGGTTGGACTGGAAACAGGCATCGGCCATCGTCCAGCCAGAGACCCTGATTCGGTGGCACCACCGAGGCTTCAAGCTGTTCTGGCGCTGGAAGTCGAAACCGGGAAGGCCGCGCCTGCCTCGGAACATTCGCGACCTGATTGCACAGATGGCAGAGCAGAATCCGACGTGGGGACAGGGCCGCGTCGCTGCGGAACTATCGGTCAAGCTCAATATCTACGTCTCGCCACGGACGGTACGGGCGTACTGGCCCTCGGAACCGGATCGGCGATGCCGAAGAACCTCCTTACAACACTGGCAGACGTTCGTCCGTAATCACGCACGATCCATCGTGGCGAGTGATTTCTTGGTTGCTGTCACGGCCCGGTTTCGCGGTGCTCTACGTGCTCGTGATCATGGAGGTGGAAACCCGGAGAATCCTGCATTGCAACGTAACCATGCATCCGACGGTAGCATGGTCGCTACAGCAGTTTCGTGAAGCACTACCTGGTGATCGTCAATGCAAGTTCCTCATTCATGACCGCGATTCGATCTTTTCACTGAGTTTGGATCGGGACCTAGAAGGATTTGGCCTCCGGGTGCTGCAGACGCCGGTTCGGGCGCCGCAGGCCAATGCTTATTGCGAACGGCTGGTGGGAACGCTTCGGCGCGAGTGTCTGGACTTTCTGATTCCTATCAGTGAAAGTCATCTGCGAATGTCGCTAAAAGAGTGGGTTCGCCATTACAACGAAGGCCGCCCTCACATGAGCCTGGGGCCAGGGTTCCCGGCGCACGATGCAGACAATAATAATAAAGAGAGGGCCGTCCAGCGATTGAGAACCGGCAGCCGGCATCGATTGCCGATACGCTGTAGAGTCAGAGCCAAGCCCATCCTCGGCGGACTGCACCACGAGTACACCCTCGAGAAGAACGCCGCCTGAGGCGACTCCGATGAGGAAACAACGCACCCTGATTGCTTCTCCCTTGAACTGGCGGACCAAGTCCGTGCCCGTGCCGCATCCCGCGATTCCCGTTCTTGCCAAACGCGGCGGCACCCAGCTCAAAGCGCCACGCCCGGTGATCCTCGTCGACACCCGCGAGCAGAATCCGTTTGATTTCTCTCGCTTCGAAGGCTGGTTTGCCGGAATCGAAATGCGGGCGCTCAAGCTCGGCGATTACTCCATCGCAGGACTGGAAGAGCACTGCGTGGTCGAGCGCAAAGACCTTGCCGATCTGGTTCATTCGTTCACGACGGAGCGGACCGTATTTATCAATCGGCTTCGCTTGATGAGCCGGTGTCCGCATCGGCTGCTCGTGATCACAGCCGCGTTGAGTGAGCTGAAGTCTTCCCAGACCTGTATCGGCGGTAGTCCGAATCGCATTACCCAGTCGCTCATCGCCGCGCTGGCCGGGCTGCAGGTTCCCTTCCTGTGCAGCGAGACTCACGAACTCGGGGAGGAACTGGTTGGGTCCTACCTGTATCAGGTCCATCTCTATCATTGGCTGGAGAGCAACGACTACGGCCGATTCCTCGCCGACAACGATCTCTAAGGAGCTGCGCACGACGGGAAAAGTCGCGGCGGTGGCATCGAATCAGGGCGCAGACGGAATATTTGCGGAGGACAGCCCGATTCGAGCCTTCGCTACTGCGGCAGCCCCACCTTTCGTACCAACTCAGCAAACCGTGGGTCGGAACGTAGGGCGTCGAGTGAGAAGTCAGTATTCAAGCCAATCAGCCAAGTATCGCGCTCCTGATAAGCGGTATCAAGCCACCTGAAAGCTTGATCTTTGTCTCCCAAGTCGGCATAGAGGATCGCGACGTTATACGCAGAGAAGTAACCACTCCTACGTTGCATTTGACGGACTTGGGTGGCTTTGGTGAGAGCGCCCTTCCAGCCTGCTGAATGAAACCCTTGCTCCATGCCAGAGGCGAAATTGGATTCGTTTTGGTCGCCGGAAAGTCGACCGTAGGCCTTCCATTCTTCGATGACCTGCGGGTACATCCGTTTTCCCCAATAAGCAAAGGCTAGACAACGGTGCGCGTCTGCAAACGTAGGGCTCACGTTTACCGATTTCTTGCACGTCTGAATAGCTTGATCATACTGCCGCATGAACGTGTAAACCCACCCAACTATCATGGTCGTGACGGGCGACAATGGTTCGAGTTGGTAAGCGCGGTGAGCTTCAGCAATGGCTTCTTGCTCTCTGCCACCGAGAGAGCCGATGTCCGTTGCGTACCAATAGTGCGCTGTCGCATCATTGGGATCGAGTTCGAAGGCTTTCTTGTATTCAGCCTCTCCTCCAGCAAAATCCCAGGCGTAGTCCATTTCATTGGTGCCCAGAACAGCGTGGGGATGGGCCAAGGACGGGTCTAGCTCCAGCGCCCTGCGGGCAGCGGCATTCGATTTCGGAAAAGCTTCGCTGGGAGTGCCGCCATAGGCAGGCAATACGCTGTAGGCATCGGCCAAACCCGAATATGCCAGAGCGTAACCGGGGTCTTTGGAGATGGCTTGATTGAAATCGGAGATTGCAGTGGCAATGTCGGAACCCTTCGTTCTTTTGTTCCAATAGTAGCGGCCCTTTAAGTACAGCTCATAGGCTTCTGGACTTTGCGTGCCTTGTTTAGTAGCCTGCTGCTTTTCTGAAGGGCTGAGCTTGGAATGCAACTTTTGCGCGATGTCGCCCGCAATCTGCTGCTGCAAAGAAATGATCTCCGCACCCCTCCCGCTGTAATGCTGCCCCCATATTTCGGTGTTATCCCGAACGTCTGTAAGCTCGGCACTTACTTCGATGGTGTCCCCCCGCGACACCACTCGGCCGCTCACCAGCGCGGACACACCCAAATCACTGCCGACCTTTCGCACGTCAATATCCTTCCCTTTGTAGCGAAAAACCGAGTGCCGCGACTTGACCTTGATCTCGGGTACATGAGCGAGGTTGCCCATCAAGGATTCGGTGATGCCGTCACTGAGATAGTCGGTGTTGGCATCTCCACCCACATTAGTAAAGGGGAGCACGCAATCGAATCGATCTGGGCTGTCCTGCCAGATCGCAAATACCAAGCGCCACCCGCCGCCAGTCCGATTGCGGCGATGCAGGCGGCTAGGACGACCCAGAGCTTGTGACGGTGAGACTTGTCAGGCGATGCTGGTACGGCGACCGCTCTGCCGGACTCAGTATCGCGCTTCAGTCGTTGAAGGTCGGTACGAATCTCGGACGCGTGCTGGTATCGAAGGTTTCGGTCCTTTTCCAAAGCCTTGTTGATGATCTCTTCAAGCTTGGGCGGAAGATCAGGATTCAGCCGCACCGTGGGAACAGGCGATTTGTTCAGGATCGAGTCAAAGATCATCCCCGAACTTTCACCGCGGAACGGCAATGCCCCTGTCGCCATTTCGTAGAGAACGGCCCCGAATGAGAATAAGTCCGTTCGTGCGTCCAGCTCTTTGGCTCGCACTTGCTCTGGTGACATGTATGCGACGGTTCCTATCGCCGTACCGGGGCTTGTCAGGTGCTCTTCCAGCGTCACCGTCGATTCTGCTGCACCCGCGTTGCCGAGGACGGGCGTCACTTTCGCTAGTCCGAAGTCCAATACCTTCGCGTGTCCTCTTTTCGTGACAAAGATGTTCGCGGGTTTGATGTCGCGGTGAACGATCCCCTCTGAATGAGCAGCGTCCAGTGCATCAGCGACCTCAACCCCCAGCGACAGTACCGTTTCGATCTCCAACGGTTTTCTGCCGATGCGATGTTTCAGAGTCAGCCCATCCAGAAACTCCATTGCGATGAACCACTGCCCTTCGTGCCTGCTGATTTCGTAAATCGTGCAGATGTGGGGATGATTGAGGGCAGAGGCCGCACGAGCTTCACGGCGGAATCGTTCCAATGCTTGCGGGTCTTGTGCTAAATCTTCTGGCAGGAACTTCAACGCCACGAAACGCCCAAGCTCGGTGTCCTCGGCCTTGTAGACCACACCCATCCCGCCGCCGCCCAGCTTTTCGATAATGCTGTAGTGCGAAATGGTCTGGCCGATCACTGCGCTGAAATCTTAGGATCAGAGGTAGGGCACGTCAATGAGGGTCGGGAAGTTGGCTGCGTCTCGGATTGTTGGTGAAAAATCCCCATCTCTGACAATGTCGTTCCCGTCAAGTACTTTTTGAGCGCACTAGCCCGTGCACTCCGAAGAGCGCGCCATTTCGCTCTCGTTGAAGGTTCTGCCATACCAACCAAGGCCCGCTCATAATCGTTGCAGGTCAGGAAACTCGGTCCGACCCATCCATCTCTTCGATCACAACTTCGATCATGATTACTACTTCGAACTCCCTGTGAAGGGGAGCAGGACGCCCAATCGTTACGACGGTGTTCTACCGCACACCATGGGGATTTCCGGGCTGTCCTGCGTGCGAACCGAACTTTGTAAGTTGCTCGTAGTTCCATCTCTTGCGCCACATCCAGTACAGACGAATGGCGAGTCTACGGGCCATGGCTACCTTGGCGATCCTTCGTCCTCGGCGCATCGCCAAGTGGAAAAACTTGCTGCGCCATTCCTGGTTGCTGCGTACCGTGACTTGTGCGGCTTCGACCAACAGGAAACGCAGCAGAGCGTTGCCTTGTTTCGAGATATGTCCCAACCGTCGTCGTTCCCCGCTGAAATCTTCCTCTGGCACCAGCCCGAGGTAACTCGCAATCTGCTTGCCGCAGCCAAACCGCTCTGCCGTTCCTATCACCAGCACGAAGGCAAGTGCCGTCAGGGGACCGACCCCGGGATGCGTCATCAGTCGCTGGGCCTCGGGACATTTCTCCGCTTCCTGCTCTACTGCTTTCGTTAACTCCCCCATGGTCGGGTTCAGTCGGTCCAGCAACTCCAACAGATCCTGCCGTCGCCGGCTGGCCCAGGGAGCCAGTCGGAACGCTGCCAGTTGCTCCCGTCCCTGCTCCCCCCACAACCTCTTCTTCGAGCGTAGACCTTCGTTCAGGGCTACCGCTTGCAGCTGGTTCATGATCCGGGTGCGCGCCGGTACCATCCGGTGTCGATGCCACAGCAGTTGCCGGAGATCGCGATTCTCCCAGCTCGGCACCCAGATCTGCGGAAAGCGATCTTCCAGCATCAATTTCAGAATCAGCTGTGCGTCCTGGCCATCCGTCTTCTGCTTGCGTACTCGCTTCGTGCGGATCTCGGCTGCGTCTCCGATCCACTGCTCAAACTGCAGTTCCCAGAGTAGTCGTTCAAACCAGCGCGCATGCCCACTCGCTTCCATCCCAACACGTACCTTCTTTTGCTGTGCCGCCAGCTCACGGTAGAACTTTTCCGCTTCCTTACGGTGGCCGCAGTCGCCGCTCTTGCAGTTCTCCCGTTTCGGTATCTACATATGCGATTTGTTGAAAGCCCGGATGGTAGTCTGCTCCTATAATGATCATGGTTCGGCTCCTTTCTCCCGGGCCTTTTGGTTGCTTGGCACCACCAAAGTTTACTCGGGTCCAGGGAGCCGACATTGTCATGGAATCATTACGCTCATAACCGAGTGGTTATGAGTGTAAAGGCCTGTTTCCGTCAACGATCAAGTAAAATGCACTCTACCGGGTAAGCACTTCGCATGGCAGGAAGGCATACTGCCTTGGCCTCAGTCACAAGAGCAGAACTAGCACCGACCCTCAGACGCGAACTCGGCCTCCGCGATGTCACACTGTTTGCTGCCACTTGCATGATCTCGACGCGCTGGCTCCCGATCGCCGCACATTCGGGCCCCAGTTCGATTGTTCTCTGGTTTTTGGCTACAGTTTTCTTTGCTGCGCCACTGACGGCAGCGGTGGCGGCGCTGGCGACGAAATATCCGGCTGCGGGCGGGTTATACCTCTGGACACGACACGACTTTGGACCGTGGCATGGCTTCCTCGCTTTCTGGTGTTATTGGCTGGGAATCGCATTCTTGTTCCCGACGGCGGCTCTGCTGTACGCACGCGTGGGTTTCTCGGCTCTAGGCTCTTCTTACGGTTCGATCGGAGAAAACCGTTTCTATCTCCTGGTTGTCACCCTGGCGTTGATTTGGATTGGACTGGGCACGAACCTGGTCGGGTTGAGAATTGGCAAGTGGACGGAGAATCTCGGGGCATTGGCCAGCTTCGTGGTGGCGCTTCTGCTGATCGCTCTCGCGTGGATAACCTGGGTGCGTCGGGGTACGGCGACGCCGATCGATGTTTTTCCCAGGTTCAGCTGGCGGACCGTGAGCTTTTCGGCAGCGATTGCCTTTGCAATGTCTGGCATGGAAGGCGTGGGCATGATGGTGGAGGAGATCCGGGAGCCCGAGCCCACGATACGTCGTGCCGGCTGGATTGCAACCGCAATTTCCTCCGGCTTTTACCTCTTGGGTACAGTCGCATTTCTTGTGGTGCTCCCGTCTAAGCAAATCAGCGAATTGAATGGCTTTGCAGAGACGGCGGGCGCAGCTGGACAGCTGTTAAACCTGACATGGGTTGCTCCACTGATTTGTTTTTTGGCGCTGGCCAGCGGACTGGGGCTGCTCGGAGGAATCGGCACAGCGACGTCGCGAATGCCGTTTGCGGCTGGGGTAGACCACCTGCTGCCCGAAGCCTTTGGCAGGGTACATCCACGGTGGAGAACCCCTTACGTTTCCATTCTGGTGCTGGGGCTGATAGCTAGCTTCTTCCTACTCGTGTATCAACTGGGAGACAGCATGCGCGCCGCCTTCGATGAACTGGTGTCCCTGATGCTGCTTACCGGCTTTCTGCCATTTGTCTATATTTTTGGGAGCGCCTGGAAAGCAGGCAAGAGGCTCAGTGCGGTATCTGGGGGTGCAGTTACCTTGCTCGCATTGCTTTGCTCGGTAATCCCGCCCGAAGAAATCGCTAATGTCTGGTTGTTTGAAGCCAAATTGGCAGCGGGCACTTTGGCCGTGGTGCTATCGGCTTGGTTTCTCTATCGCTCAAGAAAGAGTTCTTCTCCACTCCCTCTGCGAGCGATATGACAAGGCAGCAATCTACAACAACCACATTGGCGAAAAATCCTCATCTCTGACAATGTCGGCTCCCGTCAAGTACTTTTTGAGCGTTGTCGTTAGACAAAATGCTGTGCGGTTATGAAAGTCAACAGCTTGCGAGATTTCCTCAGACTAGTGTTCTGCTATGAAGTTGAGCCATGTTCGATCTGTTGCGGCTTTGTTTCGGCCTCCTTGTTCGCCTATTTCGCTCCCGGGAGAGCTTGCTAGTCGAAAATCTCGCGCTTCGTCAGCAGTTGGCCGTGTTCAAGCGGACACATAGGCGTCCCAGATTGGCAGCCCTGGATAAGTTGTTTTGGGTTGCGCTCCGGCGCTTCTGGTCTTCGTGGAAAAACGCCCTGATTGTTGTCACGCCCGATACTGTGATCCGGTGGCACCGTGCTGGATTTCAACTTTACTGGCGGCTCTTTCCAGAGCGCGAAAGCCGCTGGGCCGGAGACCCATCAGCAAGGAGATCCGAGAGTTGATCTTCCAAATGGTTGCGGAGAATCCGACTTGGCGGGAGCCGCGCATTCACGGCGAACTCGTCATGCTCGGATTCGAGGTTTCGGAGCGAAGCGTCGCACGATGGATGCGGCATGCTCCGCGCAGTCCAGAGTCCGCACAACGATGGCTGACATTCTTGCGCAATCACCGCGAGGCCCTTGCTGCCATGGACTTTTTCTCCGTACCGACCATCACCTTCGGAGTGCTGTACTGCTTCTTTGTCCTGGGACACGACCGGCGACGCATCCTCCACTTCAATGTAACGCGCCATCCCACGAGTGCCTGGATTGTGCAACAGCTCCGTGAGACATTTCCTTACGAATCCCCAGCCAAGTTTCTTCTGCTCGATCACGACTCCAAGTACGGCACCGAAGTTCCCGTCGCGATTCGCACCATGGGGATCACGGCTGTGCGGACCGCGGTTGGCTGTCCTTGGCAGAATGGTGTCGCAGAACGATGGGTCGGCAGTTGCCGTCGCGAACTGCTGGACCACGTGATTGCCATCAGCGAATCGCATTTGAAGCGGCTGCTCGCTGGTTACGTCGATTACTACCACCACGATCGCACGCACTGTGGACTTCAAAAACAGACACCGGAAAAGCGACCGCGATGCTCAGCCCGAGGCCCGGTGGTTGCGTGGCCTCGTGTCGGAGGTCTTCATCATCGTTACGAGCGCGCTGCCTGATTGGTTGAGCAGCCGAGTTCCTGCCCTGGCGAATCATCTGTGCGCACACTGCCGCGCGAAGCAGCCTTAGTTGCCCCATGATTAAGTCTTGACTCTTGATTCTTGCGGGCGTAACCGCTGACTTCTTCCCAGAAAACGGCACATTTGAAGTTTTGGCTAATGACAGCCCGTCCAGAAGTCACGCGCGACAATATGGGGCATGCCAATATCGACGTGACGCAAAACGTCTACGGTCGGAGTTGGTGGGAGGAACGGGTCGAGGCCGTCACACGGACGATCGATGCCGTTTTCTGCCCAATTGGAGCCCCAATTGGAGTCCCCGGACTCAGCCGCTGTCCGAAGTAATTGAAAGGATTGGTCGGGGAGAGAGGATTTGAACCTCCGACCCCCTGGTCCCGAACCAGGTGCTCTACCAGGCTGAGCCACTCCCCGACAAACGCGACAAGTCGTGCTCAAACTTCGCGACCGTGAGCGCGAATGGATGGAAATACAGTGATCGCAACTCAGTATAACATTCCACGATTCAAAGCTTCTCTCCTGTTAGTATTCCTCACACGATCGAAACGGGGAAAAGTCCGATTGTCATACCGACGGCGGAGCGTTCAATTTTTGGAAACCTTTCGTGGGTTCGGTACAATATCCAGCGATATTAAATCGATTCAATGGACCTGATTGTCACCGCTCATCATCTGTTTACGCCGATCGAGCGCATCGAGCATCCGCTGGTGTTCGTGGAGGATGGCAAGATCGTGGAGGTGGTCTCGCGCGAAGGACGCGAAGTTTCGCGCGGCACGCGTCTGTTGGATTTGGGCGATGCGTGTCTGGTGCCAGGTTTCATCGATGTGCACATTCATGGCGGAAGTGGTCATGACGTGATGGAGTCGGACTCGACTGCGCTGAGGGCGGTTGAGCAGTTGTTATATCGTCATGGCGTCACCAGCTATTTGCCCACGACCATTACCGCTCCACTCGATGAAACGCTGAAAGCAGTGGAACGGCTTGCGAACGCCATTGCGTCTGGTCAAGGCAAAGGAAACGCGGGACGGGCACGGCCCGTAGGGATTCATCTGGAAGGGCCCTTCATCAGCCACATTCGGCGTGGTGTGCACCCGCCGGAAGACATTTTGCCGCCGACGCTGGAAACTTTTCAGAAACTCTGGGAGGCTTCGCGCGGGTGCGTTAAGGTGATCACCGTCGCGCCTGAGGTGGAAGGGGCCAGGGCGGTGATTGCCGGGGCAACGGCGCGAGGTGTCTGCGTGAGCATCGGGCACTCCGATGCCGATCTGAAGGCCGCGCAGGACGGTGTAGCGGCGGGTGCGCGCCATGCAACCCATACTTTCAATGCCATGCGCCCTTTAGATCATCGAGATCCGGGAATTCTAGCTGTGGTTCTCATGGACGATCGCATCAGCGCGGAAATCATCGCCGACGGAATTCATGTGGATCCCCTGATTGTGCAGCTCTTCCTGCGGGCCAAAGGCGCGGACGGAGCGGTGCTCGTTACTGACGGAACGGCGGCGACCGGCATGCCTAATGGACATTACCGGCTGGGCTCGCTCGATGTCGAAGTGAAGGATGGAAAGTGCACGGCGGATGGAAAGCTTGCAGGCAGCGTGCTGACGATGGATAAGGCCGTGCAAAATGTAATGAAGTTTGCGAGCTGCGATCTGCAGCATGCCGTTCGGCTGGCCACGCTCAACCCAGCGCGTACTGCCGGACTGGCGCCTCAGAGCGGAACGATTACGGTGGGAGCTTTTGCAGACATGGTCGCTCTGAGCCCCAGAGGCGAAGTCCGCACCACCATCGTGCGAGGCCAGGTCGCCTGAACGAGCGATCGACTGAGGAGACAAAAGGATGGCAGAAAAGCGGGAATTCCCTCATCACATGATCAAGGAGATCTTCGAGCAGCCACAGGGGCTGCATGACACGATTGCGCCCCGCGTCGCTCTGCCCCAGGGAGTGGTGCAACTCAACGAGGTTCCCATCAGTCGCGAGGAATTGCGCAAGCTCCAGCGCATTCACGTTGTCGCCTCAGGAACAAGTCGCCACGCCGGCATGGTCGGGCAGTACATGATCCAGCAATTGGCGAACCTTCCGGTGGATGTGGACTATGCCAGTGAGTTCGAGTACCGCAACCCCATGATCGAAGCCAGCGAACTCACTATCGTGATTACGCAGTCGGGAGAAACGGCGGATACGGGAGCGGCGCAGCGCGAAGCAAGATCCAGGGGATCGCGGACAGTCGCCATATCGAACGTGGCAGGTACGACCATTGCTCGCGAGGCCGATGGGGTGATCTATACCTTGGCGGGGCCCGAGATCAGTATTGCTTCGACCAAAGCATTTACGGCGCAGATGGCAGCGTTATTTCTTTTCGCGCTCCATCTCGGACAAGTGCGAGAGACCATTTCGAGAGAAATGCTGGCTCACTATATTCGCGAATTGTTGGATCTTCCTGGAAAGGTGAAGTCGCTATTGAGTTGTGCCGAGCAATGCGAGCGCATTGCCGACGAGTTCCATTCCTTCGATGACTTCCTTTTTCTCGGCCGTGCAATTCACTATCCCGTTGCGATGGACGGCGCGCTTAAGCTGAAGGAGGTTTCGTATGTACATGCGGAAGGCTATCCCACGGGAGAAACCAAGCACGGGCCCAATGCTTTGATCGATGAGAATTTGCCGGTTGTCATCATTGCCACGCGGGATCTCGCTGATCCCGGCTCCGTGTTGCGATATGAGAAGAGTGTTGGCAATATCGCCGGATTTAAGAAGCAGTCGAGCCGTGTAATCGCCCTGGCTTCGGAAGGTGATGATCAAGTGGCCAAGCTTGCCGACCACACGATCTTCATTCCAACGGCTCCGGAACTGCTTCTGCCCATCCTGGAGATCGTGCCCCTTCAACTCTTCGCATACTACATGGCGGTGAAGCGTGGCCTGGATGTGGACCGGCCGCGAAACCTGGTGAAGTCTGTAACACTCGAGTAACGTCGTTCTGTGTCTTCGGTTCGGTTGCATCGGGAGGAGGCGCCCTTCGAAGGGAGCAAGGCATGATAGAATCTCACCACTTTGGGACAACCGAACAGGATCCTTTAACGTAGCCGAACCGGCAGTCCAGACAAACATGACTGCAGTTATGAACTCCTCAAATCGAGCCGGGCGAATTAGCATCTTCATTATTATTGGGCGGGTCCCTGCGTCGGTTGGGAGATTGAGCATGCGCTGATCGATTCGCAATCTTAAGAGCTCGCAACCCACCCGCTGCAGGATCCGGCGAGGTGGGTTTTCTGTTTTGCATTGCACGTGAGCGAAAGCCAGCCCGCACCAAGGTTTGAGACTCGCTAATCATGAACGGAGACACATGGCGAAACCCGACGTAACACTCTCGGCTGTGCGTGAGGCGTACAAGCGAATCCGCGGGGCTATCTATTTTTCACCCTGCCCGTTTTCCCCTAACGTCACGGAAACCAGCGGACAACCCGTTTACCTCAAGCTGGAGAATCTGCAACGCACGGGAGCATTCAAGGAGCGAGGCGCGCTCAATAAGATCCTGACCTTGAGTGAGCAAGAGAAGAAGCGGGGGGTCATCGCGGCCAGCGCCGGCAATCATGCCCAGGGTGTCGCTTTCCACGCCAAAAACAATGGGATCTCCGCGAAGATTGTCATGCCGGTGATGACTCCGCTGGTCAAGATCAACGCGACGAAAAATTTCGGCGCGCACGTTGTTCTGCATGGCGACGGCTACGACGAGGCCTGCGAGGAAGCGCTGCGGCTAGCCGACAAGGAACAGTTGACTTTCATTCATCCCTTCGACGATCCGGCCGTGATCGCGGGGCAGGGTACGATCGGGCTCGAGCTGCTGGAACAATTGCCGGACCTCGAAGCGGTCGTCGTTCCCATTGGTGGCGGAGGATTGATCAGTGGCATCGCTTGTGCACTGAAGGAGACCAATCCAGCGATCCGCGTTGTGGGCGTTCAGGCCGCGCGCATGCCCTCGATGCTAGAAGCGTTGAAGGTTCACAAGACCACAACTATCGACATCAATCCCACGATCGCCGACGGTATCGCGGTGCGTCGGGCTGGAGAGCGAACGCTAAAGCTGATCGAAAAGTACGTCGACGAGGTGGTTGCGGTAGAAGAAGAAGAGATTGCCAGCGGAATTCTTACCCTGTTGGAACGCGAGAAAACTTTGGCGGAGGGTGCTGGAGCCGCGGCAGTCGCAGCTTTGCTTCATCGGAAGACAAAAATTAAGAACAAGAAGACTGTAGCTCTGGTATGCGGCGGCAACATCGACGTTACCCTGCTCTCCCGGATCATTGAACGGGGTCTCGTCAAAGACGCGCGCCTGGTGCGGCTTCAGATCCACCTTTCGGATCGTCCCGGATCGCTCCATCAACTCACGAAGATCATCGCCGGACATCATGCGAACATCGTCGAGCTTCAATTTGATCGCGCCTACTACGGCGTCAACCTGGGAGATACGCTGATCGACGTTACCCTGGAAACCCGCGGCAAGGATCAGATCCAGCGCATCCTGGAGGCGCTGGGTACGGCCGGGTACCGCCACGAGCGGGTACTCTAGCGCATGATAGCTCGACGCAACACCGGCATCATGCCGGGTCTCCTGGAGGAATCCTCGCCCTCGTCGCGGCGAGCGCGGCGCGCACCGGACAGCCGCCGGGACGGCGGCGCTCCATTGAGACTGTTTGCTTTTCGTGCTTGCGCAGGATTGCGTAGGTTGCGTCTTCGATCGGGCTGAAGACACCTTGGCTGCGAGCTTGCGGGCCCTTCTCTTGCTTGTTCGTTTCTGGTTGGATATTGCGCGACTGTTGCGTCTCTTTCCCCTGCTGTTCTGGCATGATCTCCCCGAACAAGAAGACATCGTCACGTCACACAGCAAACAGACCGATCATTCTCGGAGCAACTGCCTAGCTGCGGAATTGCCAGTGATGGTTCCGTGTGGCTGACTAAAAGAGTTGCGAGGAAGAGATCTTTCGTTCTTCGAGGTAGCGCCGCAGAGCATCCTGCCAACTGGGGACAGTGATTGCATATGGTCGCAAACTCGCAGACGAGAGGACGGAGTAGGCTGGGCGCTTGGCAGGTCGGATGAATTTGTCACTTGAGGTGGGGTGCACTTGAGTGGTTAGTTCGGCGCCGCGAACGATGTCGGATGCAAAGTCAAACCATGTGCATTCGCCACTGTTCGTGGCATGCACGGTGCCGGTCGCTCCGCAGCGGCAAAGTTGGATGATGACCCGAGCCAGATCGATTGTGTAGGTTGGACACCCCTGCTGGTCGTTCACGACGTCTAGTTCCTTACGCGTCGCGGCCAGCTTTAAGATCGTGTCGGGAAAGCACCTACCGCCGACTCCGAATACCCAGGACGTGCGGAGAATACAGGCGGCCGGAAGAATCGCACGGATCTTTGCTTCTGCTTCGGCCTTGGAGTGTCCATACACACTCTGGGGAGCGATCGGGTCGTCGATTTCGTACGGACTCTGTTTGCAGCCGTCAAAAACGTAGTCCGTACTCAGAAAGAGAAGTTTACTGCCGCTTTCAGCAGCGGCCTGCGCAACATTGCAAGCGCCCTGGCAGTTAACGGCGAAAGCCAGTTCTCGATTTGTCTCACACCCGTCTACATCCGTGTAGGCCGCAGCGAGCACGACCCACTCGGGCCGGTGCTGAGCGATTGTTCGCTGAACGTCATGATTGGAGCGGATGTCTGCATCGCGGGAGCCCAGACCAATAACGTGATCTGCGTGCCACTCGTGCATTAGCGTTTTCCCCAGCAGACCAGTGGCGCCGAAAATTGTGACCTGCATGATCCTGTTTTCCGGTTAGTCGAATGTTTCGGCTTGGCGGAAGGGAACTCCCTGCTGATCTTTTGATGAGACCACGGGATCGCCCTCCAGTTGCCAGTCGATGTTCAACGTGGAGTCATTCCAGGCAAGGGTCCGTTCGTAGAGAGGCGCGTAGAAATCGGTCGCCTTGTAAAGCACGTGTGCGCCCTCCGATACCACGCGAAATCCATGGGCAAACCCCGGAGGAATCCAAAGCATCCGCTTATTCTCGCCCGACAAGATCACGCTTTCCCACTTTCCAAATGTGCGCGAACTTTTTCGCAAATCGACAACGATGTCGAGAATCTCGCCCATCACCACGCGAATCAGCTTACCTTGCGGTTGCTGAATCTGATAATGCAGCCCGCGCACGACATTGCGGGTTGAGTAGGAGTGATTGTCCTGCACGAAATCGTCGTGAATGCCATGCTCCGCCATAACGCGCTCGTTGTAGCTCTCGAGAAAGAAGCCGCGAGCATCGCCGAACACCTTCGGCTCAAGAACAAACACACCGTCCAGCGATGCCGTGACCTTATTCATGCGAGCTTGTCCTAAGCTGTTCCCTAGAAGACTCTTTCGCGAAGCAGTTGCAGCAAATACTCACCATAGGCGTTCTTCATGGAGCGCCCGGTCGTTTCAAGTTGCTCTTCGGTGATATAGCCCGACCGGTATGCGATCTCTTCTGGACAGGCAACCATCAGTCCTTGCCGCTTCTCAATTGCCTGAATATAGAGTGCCGCATCCATTAGCGATTCGTGCGTCCCTGTGTCGAGCCATGCCATCCCCCGGCCCATGACCACGACGTCCAATTGACCGCGCTGCAAGTAGGCCTTGTTTACGTCCGTGATCTCAAGCTCCCCGCGAGCGGATGGTTTCAGGCCCTTCGCGATGTCCACGACTTGGCTATCGTAGAAATAGAGTCCGGTCACGGCATAACGGGACTTTGGCTGTTTGGGTTTCTCCTCCAAACTTAAAGCACGCCCGTTCTGATCAAATTCCACAACTCCGTAGCGCTCAGGATCGTGCACTGGATAAGCGAAGACCTGGGCTCCGCGCTCCTTTTGTCCGGCGTCCCGCAAGTCTTTGCCGAAGTCATGACCGTAGAAAATATTGTCTCCAAGCACGAGGGCGCTGGGCTTGCCATCGATAAACTTTTCACCTACCAGAAAGGCCTGCGCAATTCCCTCGGGCTTGGGTTGCACTGCATATTGGATTTTGATTCCGTACTGGCTGCCATCATTGAGCAGGTGGCCAAATTTCGGAGTGTCATCTGGCGTCGAGATAATTAGGATGTCGCGAATGCCCGCCAGCATGAGCGTGCACAGCGGGTAGTAGATCATCGGCTTGTTGTAGATGGGAATGAGGCTCTTGCAGGTTGCGTGGGTCACCGGATAGAGCCGGGTCCCCGATCCTCCCGCCAGGATGATTCCCTTGTATTGTCCGCTGCTCGCCGAAATTTCAGACATGTGCAGTTAATTCCTCGGATCGTACTGAAGACCGTCCGCCTAACTTGAATACTGTCTCTCAATCCACTGCCGGTAAGCGCCACTTGTTACTTCGCGGGTCCACTCCTCGTGTTCGAGGTACCAGGAAATCGTCTTACGAATGCCCGTCTCGAAAGTCTCAGCAGGTCGCCAATGCAGTTCGCGCTCAATTTTTCGCGCGTCGATCGCGTAACGTCGATCGTGGCCCGGACGATCCTTTACAAATGTGACGAGCTTTCGATGGGGAACGACTGGATCCTTCGGGCATAACTCGTCGAGCAATCCGCAAATCGTCTCAACGATGACGAGGTTCTTCTTCTCGTTCCATCCACCGATGTTGTATGTTTCTCCCGGCTTGCCGTTGGCGAGCACAGTCCGGATCGCGTGGCAGTGGTCTCCCACATACAGCCAGTCGCGGACATTCAATCCGTCGCCATAGACGGGCAATGGTTTTCCGCTGCGCGCGTTCAGGATCATCAACGGAATCAGTTTTTCCGGAAACTGATACGGGCCGTAGTTATTCGAGCAGTTGGTCGTCAGTGCGGGTAGGCCGTACGTGTGATGATAGGCGCGTACCAAATGATCAGACGCAGCCTTGGATGCAGAATAAGGACTGTTCGGGGCGTAGGCCGTCGTCTCGCTGAATGCTGGATCGTTCGGGCCGAGGGAGCCGTAAACTTCATCGGTGGAGATGTGCAGAAAGCGGAATTGCTGACGCTGTGCTTCGCCCAACTGCGACCAATATCCGCGAGCCGACTCCAACAAGCTAAATGTTCCGCCGACGTTGGTTCGGATAAAGTCATCTGGCCCGAGGATGGAGCGGTCCACATGACTCTCAGCGGCAAAATGGACAATGGCTCTAGGCTGATGGTCCTGAAGAAGCCGCCCGACCAGTTCCCGGTCCCCTATGTCGCCGTGCACAAACCGATAACGACTATCGGCCGACACGCGTTCCAGGTTTCGGAGGTTGCCAGCGTAGGTCAGTTTGTCCAGGTTGAGGACTGCCATTCGTTCCTGGTCGATGCACTGAAGAATGAAGTTCGACCCGATGAAACCTGCGCCTCCAGTCACCAAAAGCGTATTTTCCATAAGAGTTCGGGTCTTCCTCAACTTGGACGAACGTCGTCGAAGCGGGAAATGAAATTCCCGCTCGAAGTGTACGAACTTCGATTGTAAAGGAAAAGGCGGAATCTCAAGTCCCGCCTCAGGGTTTCTACGTCAGTGAACCAACTTGGGCACCGACATGCTTACGCGTGGTGTATCTGTCTAGGCGGCGTTGTCGCGTTTACTGGGGAGAGTTGCAAAATCGTGCAATCCCGCCGCAGGACCTTTCTTCCAGCCGTAGAGGTTTGGATGACTTGCCACAGCCCAGTAATTCCCGGTGCTACATCCACGCGTCGCATGTGGTCCAACTCATAGCGCGCGAAGTCATCCAGTGGATGGGGTCGCGGGCCAACAAGGCTCATGTCTCCTCTCAGGACATTCCAGAGCTGAGGAAGTTCGTCCAGGCTGTAGCGGCGGAGCCGGCGCCCCACGCGCGTGATACGCGGATCGTCCACGATGTTGAAGCAATGGCCTCGCCTTTGGTTCTGTCGGCGTAGTTCTTCCTGGCGGTCATTAGCGTCCGCCACCATGGTCCGAAACTTGAAACACCGGAACCGTTTTCCTTTTCTGCCGACCCGCAACGCGGCATAGAAAATCGGACCCGGCGATTCCAACCTGATGAATGACCCAATCAGGATCAGAACGGGGAACGTCAATAACAAAAGTGGTCCTGAAATCATCACGTCCAGAATGCGTTTCATCATCAATCGAGCCACCGGTATTTCTTCCCGATGGAGGGTTACCAGCGGCACAGTTCCCAGGTTTTCGATCCGGGGTTCGTGAGTTTCGCTGCCAAACAACTCCGGGACAATTCGTACGTCCAGGTGATTCCTGCGCGCTTCCCGGATGACGACCTGTGTGATCTCGCGGGGATGCGGGATGGCAACAATGAC
>Ga0075424_100002124_pt1 | contig 17894 bp, 12 predicted proteins | sample SoiMethybrSBSTD3_FD_75301 | JGI IMG/M metagenome (GOLD analysis project Ga0075424, IMG submission 75301) | Bulk soil microbial communities from a Populus tree surrounding site in Tennessee, USA - Soil MetaG P. TD hybrid SBSTD3 | ecosystem: Environmental > Terrestrial > Soil > Tree plantation...
TCCCCGCCTTCTTGATGGCCGCTTCCACTCCCCGCGCCACGTCGGGGTTCACGAAGGCGTCCTTCTCCCCGAAGAGTCCCAGCACGGGGCCGGACAGCTTCGAGTAGTCCGGCTTCACGTTGGGATGGATACCGTAGAAGTCCACCACCGCTCCGATGTCGGGATTGGTGCAGCCCGCGAAGAGGGCGAGCTGGCCGCCCATGCAGAAGCCTACGGCACCGAGCTTGGCCGTGGAGGAGTGACCCTTGAGATGGGTGGCGGCGCCGCGCAGGTCTTTCTCGGCCTGCTCGATGTTCAGCGCCATGAAGAGCTTGCCCGCGCCGTCCGGTTCACCGGCCGTCTTGCCGTGGTACATGTCGGGGGCGAGGGCGGAGAAGCCGGCGGCGGCGAAGCGGTCGCACACCGACTTGATGTGGGGGACCAGGCCCCACCATTCCTGGATCACGAGGACGCCGGGCCCCTTGCCCCCGGCCGGGGTCGCCAAGTAGCCGTCCGTGGTGTGGCCGTTGCTCGGGAACTTCACCATCGTGCCTGCCATGGCCTGTCCTTTCTGTGTTTTGGTTGTCGGATCTCGCGCTCGCTCCCGAGGCGGCGCCTTCGAGCTACCTCGCGCCCGCTCCCCCGGATCCGCCGTCGCGCGAGGTCGCCGCGGGCGGCGGCGTGATGCGTACGGTGAGGATACGCCGCGGGTCAGCCTCGAGCACGGTGAAGGTGTAGCGGCCCACCCGGAAGTATTCCCCCACGAGAGGGATGCGGTGCACGGTGGCGAGCACGAGCCCCGCCACCGTCTCGTAGTCGCCCGCGGGCAGGCTCCAGTCGAGGGCGTCGTTGAGGTCCTGGATGCGCTCGCGCCCCGCCACCCGGTAGCTGCCGTCGGGCAGCCGCTCCACCGTCGCCCCCGTGCGGTCGTGCTCGTCCTGGATCTCCCCCACCACCTGCTCCACGATGTCCTCCACCGTCACGATGCCCACCGCGCCTCCGTACTCGTCGATGACCACCGCGAGCTGCACCCGGCCCTTCTGCAGCTCGCGCAGGAGATCGTCGATGCGCTTGCTCTCGGGCACGTAGGTCGCCGGCCGCATCAGGGATTTGAGATCGGGGGCGTGCGCTCCGTGGCGGAGGAGGTCCATGGCGGTGACCACCCCCACGATGTTGAGCACGCGATCGGCGAAGACGGGAATGCGGGAGAAGCCGCGCTCCTGGATGAGGCGCACCGCCTCCTCGGGCCGCGCCGTCTCCGGCAGGGCCGCCACGTCCACCAGGGGGACCATGACCTCGCGCACCGCGGTGTCGCCGAGCTCGAAGATCTTGTCGATCATCTCCGCCTCGGAGGAGGTGACGTCGGCCTCCTCCGGCTCGAGCTGGAGGAGGAGCTTCAGCTCCTCGCGCGAGACGAACTGCCGCGTGTCGCTCGTGCGCAAGCCGAGCACGCTCAGCACGCCGGCCACCACCGCGCGGGCTCCCCAGGTCAGGGGCGAGAGGATCACGGCGGCGACGGCGAGGACGCGATAGAGGCGGAGGATGAGGGCGGTCGCCCACTCTCCCGCCACCGCCTTGGGAATCACCTCGCCGAACACCAGCATGAGGGGAACCAGGGTGACGGTGGCAAGAAAGGCCGCCCACCCCCGGGCCTCGGGGAGGAGGGCCCAGGTGGCGAGGGAGGAGGCCGCGATGTGCGCCACGGTGACGCCCATCATGGCCGCGGAGAGCATGCGCTCGGGCCGGCGGAAGGCCTCCAAGTAGCGGGCGGCGGTGACGTTGCCGTTCTCCGCGAGGTGACGGATGCGCACGCGGTTGGCCGCGATGAACGCCATCTCGGACGCGGAGAGGAGGGCGGTGACTACTACGGCCGCCACGATGCCCCACACGTAGATCATGCCGCCTGGCTCTTGTCGGCGCCGCGGCGGATGGCGATGAGCACCTCGATCACCCGCGTGCGTTCGACCTTTTCCACCGTCACCGTGACGTCGCCCGTCTGGATCTTCTCGCCGCGGTTGGGCACGCGGCCGAAGAGATCGAGGACCCAGCCGCCCACCGTGTCGAAGGCGTCCTTGGGCAGATGCAGGCCGGTGGCGGCATTGAGGTCGTCGATGGGCAGCTTGCCGGAGACCCGGTAGCTGGTGGCATCCACCTTCTGGATGAGGCGCTCCTCCTCGTCGAACTCGTCGCGGATCTCCCCCACCAGCTCCTCCAGCAGGTCCTCCAGGGTGACCAGCCCTGCCGTGCCGCCGTACTCGTCCACCACGATGGCGAGGTGGAGCTTCTTGGCCTGGAACTCGCGCAGGAGGGCATCGGCCCGCTTGGACTCCGGCACGAAGTAGGGCGGGTGGAGATGCGCGCGGAGATCGAAGTCCGCCGGGAGGCCCGCGAGGTGCGGCAGGAGGTCCTTGGTGTAGAGGACGCCCACGATGTGATCCACCGTCTCCTCGAAGACGGGCACGCGGGAGTGCACGTTCTCCCGCAGGAGGGGGAGGATGTCCGCGTTCGGGGTGGCCACGTCCAAGCAGAACATGTCTGGGCGCGGCACCATGACCTCGCGGATCACCGTGTCCTCCAGCTCGAACACCTTGTGGATCATCTCGCGCTCCGTCCGGTCCACCACGCCTTCGCGCGCGCCCACGTCGACCAGAGTTCGAAGCTCCTCCTCCGAGATCTCCGGCTCTCCCCGCGGCCGCTCCGAGCCGAGCAGGCGCAGGGTCATGGCGGTGAGACCGCCAAGCACCTTGCGCACGGGCCACAGGAGAGCGGAGAGCCAGGCCACGGGGCGGCTCACCCAGGCGGAGTAGCGCTCGGGATGCTCCACGGCCAGGCTCATGGGCAGCACCTCCCCGAACACGACGAGGAGGATGGTCATCGTCCCGATGGCCACCGCGAGACCGGCCGGCCCGAAGAGCGTGGCGGCGATGGAGGCGGCGAGGGCGGAGGCGCCGATGTTGGCCAGGGTGATGCCCACGAGGATGGTGACGAGGAGATCGTGGGGGCGCGTGAGGAGCGGCGGAAGCGGGCCGCGCTCGGGGTCCTGCTGTTCGGCGAGGCGACGGAGCCGCGCCCGCCCGAGAGAGAAATACGCTGCCTCCGCGCCCGTGAGGAGTGCGGACACGATGACCAGCACGACGAGGCTGGTCAGATCGAGGAGGGTGAAACTAGACACGGAAATGCTCGTAGCCTGCCTCCACGCGCACCGGATGGCCCGCGCGGTCGAGGAAAGTCACCCCCGTCGCCAGCGCCTCGATCTCGCCGACCACGGTCAGCGCGGTGCCGGTGGCGCGGCGCAGCCCGTCGCGGAGCGTCGGCACGGAGTCGGGATCGCAGGCGAGGAGCAGCTCGAAGTCCTCGCCCCCTGAGGTCGCCCACGCGAGGGCATCCGCGCCGAGGGCGTCCGCCACCTCGCGCGCCGCGGGATCCACGGGCAGGCGATCGAGGGTTACCCGCGCTCCCACCTCGCTCGCCCGGCAGATGTGGGCGAGATCGGTGGCGAGGCCGTCGGAGCAATCCATCATGGCGTGCACGCCGCCCGCCGCGCCCAGCCATCGCCCCTCGGCCACGCGCGGGGTGGGGCGGAGATGCGCAGAGGTGACGGCCTCGACCGCGTCCGCGCTCACGCCGCCGAGGGCGGCGCGTCCCGCTTCGAGCGCGGCCAGCCCCGCCGCCGAGCGGCCGAGGGTGCCCGTCACCGCCACTGCATCGCCGGGCTTGGCGCCAGAGCGGAGCCGGGGCGTGCCGTCGTGCTCGCCCAGGAGGGCCACGTTGATGAACCATCCGCGCGGCGAGGTCGAGGTGTCGCCGCCCACGATGGCCACTCCGTGCGCCGCCGCCGCCTGGCGCATCCCCTCGTAGAGCGCCTCCACGTCCTCGGACGTGGGGGTGGGCAGGGCGAGCCCGACCAGCGCCCATCGAGGCTGGCCGCCCTTGCCCGCGATGTCCGAGAGGTTCACCGCCATGGCCTTCCAGCCGATGTCGAAGGGCGAGGCCCACGCGCGGCGGAAGTGGACGTCCTCCACCACCACGTCGGTGGTGGCGAGGAGGCGCGTCCCCGGCTCGGGGCGGAGCACGGCGGTGTCGTCGCCGATCCCCACCTCGACGCGCTCGGACGGGGTCCGCTCGACCACCCGGCGAATGAGCCGGATGATCTCGAGCTCGGCAGGAGAGGGACGACTTGGTGGAGGTTCGCCCGCGCTCATCACGCCACCTGGGCGGTGCGCGTGAGCTGGAGGAAGTTCCGGAGGAGTGCCTTGCCCTGGCCGGTGAGGATCGACTCGGGATGGAACTGCACGCCCTCCACGGGGAAGCGCCGGTGGCGCAGCCCATGATCTCGCCGTCCTCGGCCTTCGCGGAGATCTCCAGCTCGGGGGGGAAGCTCTCCTCCAGCACCACGAGTGAGTGATAGCGCGTCGCCTCGAAGCCCTGGGGAAGGCTGGCGAAGACGCCCCGGCCATCGTGATGGATGCTCGACGTCTTGCCGTGCATCTGCTTCTGCGCCCGCGCCACCGTGCCCCCGAAAGCCTGGCCGATGGACTGGTGGCCGAGGCAGACCCCGAGGATGGGCGTGCGGGAGTGGAAGCGCCGGATGAGATCGAGAGAGATCCCCCCGTCGTCCGGCGTGCCCGGCCCCGGCGAGATCACGATGCCCTCGGGCTCGAGGCGCTCCACCTCGTCCACCGTGATCTTGTCGTTGCGCGCCACCTTCATCGTCGCGCCGAGCTCCCCCAGGTACTGGACGAGGTTGTAGGTGAAGGAGTCGTAGTTGTCGAGGACGAGGAGCATGGACTAGCGCCCGCCCGTCTGCTGGGAGACGCGCAGGGCGAGGATCATGCCGCGCGCCTTGGAGCACGTCTCCAGCCACTCCGTCTTGGGATCGGAGTCGGCCACGATGCCCGCCCCCACCTGGATGGAGGCGCGGCCGTCGTGGCAGACCACGGTGCGGATGGTGATGCAGGAGTCCAGGTTGCCGGAGTACGAGATGTAGCCCACCGCGCCCCCGTACGGCCCGCGCCGGGTCGGCTCGAGCTCCTCGATGATCTCCATGGCGCGGATCTTCGGCGCTCCCGTGAGGGTACCCGCAGGGAAGCAGGCCTCGAGGACGTCGAAGGCGTCGCGCCCTTCGGCGAGGCGCCCGCGCACGTGGCTGACCAGGTGCATGACGTGCGAGTAGCGCTCCACCACCATGAACTCCGAGACCTCGACGGAGCCGATCTCCGACACGCGTCCCACGTCGTTGCGCCCGAGATCGACCAGCATGACGTGCTCGGCGCGCTCCTTGGGGTCGGACTGCATCTCCCCGGCCAGCCGTTCGTCCTCCGCCTCGTTCTTGCCTCGCGGATGCGTGCCCGCGATGGGGCGCTCCTCCACCCGCCCGTCTTCCATGCGCACGAGCACTTCGGGGGAGGAGCCCACGATGCTCGTCTTGCCAAGGCGGAGAAAGAAGAGGTAGGGCGAGGGGTTGATGCTGCGGAGCGCGCGGTACACCGTGAAGGGATCCGCGTGGAGCTTGGTGTCGAGCCGCCGCGCCACCACGATCTGGTACGCGTCGCCCGCCGCGATGTACTCCTTGGCCTGGCGCACCCGCTCCATGAAGGTCGTCTCGTCCATGGTGGACGCGAAGCCTTCTTCGCCCATGGCGAGGAGCGGCTCCACCGCGGGAACGGTGAGGGGAGCGGGGGGCCGCGCGGGGCGGGCGAGCTTGTCGAGCATCGCCGCGATCCTCGCGGCCGCCTCGTCGTAGGCGCGGTCGAGCCCGGCGGGATCGCGGTCGGTGATGTGCGCGTTGCCGATCACGAGAAGCCGGTGGCGCAGGTTGTCGAAGGCGAGGAGGCTGTCCGTGAACAGAAAGACGGCGTCGGGCAGCTTGAGATTGTCGGTGGCCAGGCGGGGCAGCTCCTCCACGTGGCGGACCATGTCGTAGGAGATGTAGCCCACCGCTCCGCCCTGGAAGCGCGGCAGTCCGGGCACCGCCACGGGCTTGAATCGCCCGAGCAGCTCGCGCAGGGCCGCGAAGGGGCTCTCCGCCTCGAGTTTCTCGACACGGCCGTCGGCGTGACGGACGCTGAGCCGCCTGCCCTTGGCCGTGAAGACCATGGAGGGCTCCGAGCCCAGGAACGAGTAGCGCGCCCACTTCTCCCCGCCCTCCACGGACTCGAGGAGGAAGGCGTACGGTCCCGGGCGCAGGCGGAGGAAGGCGGAGAGCGGCGTGTCGAGATCCGCCGCCACTTCCGCGTAGACGGGCACCAAGTTGCCGCCGGCCGCCAGCCGGTGGAACTCCTCGCGCGAGGGTGAGAGCGGAGGCAGGGCGCGCCTCACCGTGGTCATGATCCTGTCAGCTCAGGCGAGCGCGTCCAGCTTCTTCTTGAGCTGGGACTTGGGCACGGCGCCGATGACTTGGTCCATCACCTTGCCGTCCTTCATGAAGAGGATGGTGGGGATGGAACGGACACCGTAGCGCGCGGCGAGCTGCGGATTGTCGTCCACGTTGACCTTGGCGAGGCTGACCGATCCCTTGGACTCCTGGGCCAACTCGTCCAGGGTCGGCGCGATGGCCCGGCACGGCTGACACCACTCGGCCCAGAAATCCACCATGAGCACTTCCTTGTGCTTGCCGATCTCGGTATCGAAGCTCGTGTCGGTGAGGTGCAGTGTCGTGTCAGCCATTCCTGCAGGTCTCCTTTGATGTGGCGGCGATCCTCGGAGCATAAACCAGGCGGCGGTCCGGTTCCTGTGAAAGCTCGGTGAAGCCCCGACCTCGTCTCGATCCGCGCCCTCTGAGCGGTACAGCCAAACAGCAGACGAGTACACAACCCACCTTAGGCTGCCTCCGACCGCTCCGGCGCCAAGCGCGTCTGGATCGGTCTCACGGGGTCAATTCTTTCAAGACCTTGTCGCGACTCAGACAGTCGGGTGAGAGCTCGACCGGCTCGGAGGACGGCGGCTGGCAGGTCCATAAAAACGCACGACCACGCTAACATACCCCCCTCCCACCTGCAAGGCAGAGGGCGCATTTCCTTGACACTTTCGCGGCCGAAAAGCCATTCTGAAATTCCCAAGGTTACGGCACCTTGCGGCGCATGACGAAGTGATGACACATCTCGCCGGGAGCCCGTGATCGGCTCGATCGTCAACGTCGGCATGCTTCAGCGTCACGAGGAGGACAGTGACTCGATGGCCAAGGTGATGGTGGTCGACGACGCCAAGTCCGAGCTGAAGCTGATGGAAGGCATCCTGAAATCCGCCGGGCACGACGTCGTCTGTCTTCCCGACGGCGAGCAGCTCGAGGAGCGCGTGGTACAGGAGCGTCCCGACGTGCTCCTCCTCGACATCGTCATGCCCCATCGCAACGGCTACGAGATCCTGCGCAGCCTCAAGCGCGACGGACGCACCAAGGCCATGCCGGTTGTCCTCGTGAGCTCCAAGAACCAGGAGAGCGATCGGGTGTGGGGCAAGCGCCAGGGCGCCGACGAGTACCTGGGCAAGCCCTTCACCGCCGAGCAGCTCGTCACCGTCGTCCGCCAGTTCGTCCGGTGATCGAGCGATCGGCGGCCCGGCCGTGACGACGCTCCCCGCAGAAGCGCACGCTTCCGCCCAACCCGCGCGGGCGTGCCTGGTCTCCCTCGCCGGCTACCGCTTCGCCGTCGAGGTCCGCTTCTCGCGCGAGGTGGTCGTGCTCGACGAATACACCGTGGTCCCCCTCGCTCCGGCCCATCTCCTCGGCGTGGCCAATCTCCGGGGCAACATCGTGCTCCTGGTCGACGTCCGCCCGCTCCTCGGCATGCTTCCGGCCGCGTCCGGGCGCGAGGTCCGGGCCCTCATCGTGGAGCGGGACGGTGTGCAGCTGGCCCTCCTGATCGACGAGGTGCTCGGGCTCGAGCCCCTCGGCGAGCTCACCCGGAGAGCGGACGAGGTGGACCTGATCGCGGGTCATCTGGAGCGGGGCGGCCAGGCCGTGACCCTCGTGGACGTGAGTGCGCTCGTGGCGGCCCTGGGCGGCGCCAACGAGACGACGGAGGTGGAGTGAGATGAACAGGCGTCGATTCCTCGAGCTCGCGTCCCTGGCCGTGGCGGCCTCCCCCGGGCGTGCGTGGGCGCAGGTCGCCGGCGCGCCGCGTCCCGGCGCCAAGCCGGCCTCTCCGCCGGTGGAGGCGCCCACCGCCAGCGCTCCCGGCGTGAGCGCGCGCGACGTCAAGATCGGCATGAGCGCGGCGTTCAAGGGTCCCGCGGCCGGCCTCGGCACCGAGCTGTGGCGCGGCGCCAGCGCGTATTTCTCCGAGATGAACGCGCGCGGCGGCATCAACGGACGCTCGGTGGTGGTCACCGCCCTCGACGACGGCTATCAGCCCGAGCCGTGCCTGCGCAACACCATCCAGCTCGTGGAGCAGGACCAGGTCTTCTTCCTCTCCAACTACGTGGGCACGCCGACCCTGACGCGGGCCCTGCCTGTCATCAAGCGCTACGGCGACGTGCTCGTGGTGGGCAACTTCACGGGCGCCCAGCCGCAACGCGAGGCGCCCTACGTCGACTACGTGTTCAACGTCCGCGCCTCCTATCGCCAGGAGATGGCTGCCCTCGTGGAGCGCTTCTGGGGAATCGGCGCGCGCAAGTTCGGCGTCTTCTACCAGATCGACGCCTACGGGCGGAGCGGCGCCGACGCGGCCGAGCGCGCCCTCGCCCAGCGCGGGGCCCGCATCGCCGGCGAGGCGACCTACGTGCGGGGAGCGAAGTTCGAGGAGGACATGGCGCCCGCCGTCGCCGTGCTGCGCCAGGCGGGCTGCGACGTCGTCCTGTGCACGGGAGCCTACCAGGGGTGCGGCGCCTTGGTGCGCACGGCGCGCGACGCGGGCTGGAACGTGCCCATCTCCAACCTCTCCTTCGTGGGCTCGGACGCCATGCTCGCCCTGCTCGTCAAGCTGAGCAAGTCCGCCGGCCGCGACTACACGCGCGCCCTCGTGAATTCCCAGGTGATGCCGAGCTACGACGATCTCTCCCTCCCCGGCGTGGCCGAGTACCGCGCCCTCATCGATAAGCACAACCCCACGCTGCCGGAGGTGCTGCGCGACCGCGGCTATCTTCCTCAGCGCTACAGCTTCATCAGCCTCGAGGGCTTCGTGAACGCCAAGGTCATCGTCGAGGCGCTACGACGGGCGGGAGCCAATCCCACCCGCGCCAGCCTGCGCCAGTCGCTCGAGTCCTTGCACAACCTCGATCTCGGCATTGGGGCGCCGCTCACCTTCGGGCCGGAGCGCCACCAGGGACTCGACAGCGTCTACTTCACCCGGGTGGAGGGCGACCACTGGGTCCCCGTCACCGATTGGACCGCGGCCGTCCGCGCCTGAGCCACAGGAGACACGCATGGCACGCCAGAAAGGATCGCCGGAGGGGCAGCAGCAGACAGAGTGGCCGTCGGAGCCGCCGCGGTTCCGCCGCCGGCTCCTCGTCAAGATCGTGGTCTTCCTGGTGCTGGCGCTCGTCCCTCTCGCCGCGGTGACGTGGTACGTCTCCGCGCGTTCGATCCGGACCACCATGACGGAGGAGGTCATCTCCAAGGGCGAGGCCATCGCCGCCAGCCTCGCCTCCACCGGCGTGGACCTGATCTCCACCCGCGACGCGTCGTCCGTCCAGTCGCTCGTGGACGAGTTCGCGCGCATCCGCGGCGTCGCCTACGTGATGGTGTACGACCCGCAGAAGAAGCTCATCGCCCACACCTTCTCGCCGGCGGTACCCGCGGGGATCATCGACAAGAACGTGGTTCCCGGCAACGTGGGACGCCAGCTGCGGGACATCGAGTACCAGGACCCCGCGCGCAAGATTGCGCGCAGCATCATCGACATCGGCGTGCCCATGGCCGCGGGCAAGCTCGGCACGGTGCGCGTCGGCATGGACCGCGCCACCATCGACCAGGCGGCGGCCGCCTCGGGGCGCCGGCTCCTCCTCGTGTTCGGGGGCGTGGCCGCCCTCGCCGTCCTTCTCGGCGCCCTTCTCGCCCGGCGCATCACGCGCCCCATCGCCCGGCTGGTGGAGGTGGCGCAGCGGGTGGGCGAGGGTGATCTGAGCGAGACGGTCACCGTCGCCTCGCACGACGAGATCGGCGAGCTCGCCCACACCTTCAATCACGCCATCGTCAGGCTGCGCGCCCAGGTGCAGACGGAGGCGGAGCGCGACGAGGAGCGGAGGCGGCGCGAGGACCTCCAGGAGAACATCATCCGGTTTCTCGACGTGGCCATGGAGGTCTCCCAGGGAGACCTGACCCGGCGCGGCGAGGTCACCTCCGACGTGCTCGGCAACGTGGTCGACGCCATCAACCTGATGGTGGCGGAGATCGGGGCCATCATCACCGAGGTCCGCGTGGCCGCTCTCCAGGTCGCGGAGAGCGCGAGCCACATGACCGAGTCCTCTGCCCGCATGACGGAGGGGGCCCAGGCCCAGGCGCGCGAGGCGAGCCAGGTCGCGACGTCGGTGGAGACGCTGACGCGCTCCGTCCGCCAGGTCGCCGACAGCGCGCGCGCCTCCGCCCAGGCCGCCCTCGAGGCGCTCGAGGCCTCGCAGAAGGGGGACATGGCGGTGCGCGACAGCCTGCAGGGCATGCAGCGGATCCGCGCCGAGGTGCAGGCCATCTCCAAGAAGATCAAGAGCCTGGGCGATCGTTCCCTCGAGATCTCCGAGATCGTCAACACCATCGAGGACATCGCCTCCCAGACCAATCTCGTTGCCCTCAACGCGGCCATCGAGGCGGCGGGAGCGGGCGAGGCAGGGCTCCGGTTCGCCGTGGTCGCCGACGAGGTGCGCAAGCTCGCCGAGCGCTCCGCCAAGGCGACCAAGGACATCGCCGTGCTGATCAAGAACGTGCAGGCGGACACCCAGGACGCCGTGGTGGTGATGGAGCAGGGGACGCTCGAGGTCGAGTCCGGCTATCGCATGACCCTCCAGGCGGGCGAGAGCCTCAAGGTCATCGCAGATGTCTCCCACCGCTCGGCCGAGCTCGCCCAGAACATCTCGGAGGCGACCCAGCAGCAGGTGCAGGGCGCGGAGACGGTGACGCACGCGATGCAGTCCATCCAGCGCGTCGCTTCCCAGACCGAACAGGGCGTGCTCGAAGCTCGCCGGACGGTGGCCGAGCTGGCGCGGCTGGCCGAGGAGCTCACCTCGAACCTCGCGCGCTTCAAGCTGGCGGCCTAGCAGGCCCGTGGCCCGGATCTTGCTCTAAGAGAACCCGGATGCTGGAAGACCAGGACAGCGAGTTCATTCTCAGCATCTTCCTGATGGAAGCCTGGGACACGGTGGCTTCTGTCGAGGATGGAATGCGCCGATTGGAGGGGGGCGAGCCTCCTTCCTCAGGGATGATCGACCCACTTGTGGTGGTCGCCCACAGATTGAAGGGGGCGGCTGCCCTGCATGGGTACCCGGTGGTCTCCGCCGTGGCACTCGTCATGGAAAACTTGCTCGAGGAGCTCCCCGGCCTCCCCGCGTCCGAGCGGGGGCCCCGTATCGGTGCGCTCGGCGACGTGGTGGTGGCTTTGAAGCGCATGCTCGAGATGGTCGGCGACGACGGGCGGGAGGACGTGGAGACGGTGGCCAATCTCCGCGCCCGCCATCCCGAGCTGTTCCCCGCTCCCGGCGGCTCGAGCCCGGTTCAGATCGTGGCGCCGCGGGCTGACCGCCCGGCGCCGCCCGAGCCAGCCGAGCCGGCGCCCACAGGCTCTCCCGACGCAGGCGTGATGGCTCCGCCGCGCCCGGCCGGCCGCTCGCCGTTCGCCCGGCCCGCCGGCGAGCCGCCGTCCGCGCCCCGCGCCGTGCCCGGCGCCCCCGCGGCCACTCTCGAGGAGATCGCCGCCGACCGGATGCTCGCCGACCTCGAACGCTTTTTCGCCGAGCAGACGGAAGCCGTGTCGTACTTCGGGCCCGAGGCGGCCGAGCATCTCGACACGATGACCCGCTCCCTCACCGCCCTCGAGACGGGAGCGTCGCCGGAGGAGGAGGTCGCCACGCTCTTCCGCGCCATCCACACCCTCAAGGGCGCGGCCTACATCGTCGGCTGCCGACCGATCGGGGACGTGTCCCATCGCATCGAGGACATCCTCGACGGCGTGCGCGATCACCGGCTCGAGCTGGGGCCGGCCATCGTCGACGCGGTGGTGGACGGCGTGGAGACGCTGCGCGTGCTGCTCGGCGCGCCCGCCTCCGCCGCGCGCGAGCAGCTCCAGCACACCCTCGATCTCCTCGAGGCCCTCCGGCCCGCCGCCTCCGAGCCGCTCGAGGAGGCCGCGTCGCTCGTCGTCGCGCCCGCGCCACCTCGCTTCGCGCCGCCCCGCGCCGAGCCGCGGCCCGCGCGCCCGCGCCGCGAGGCGCGCCCGAGCATCCGCGTCAGCCTCGATCGTCTCGACTCGCTGATGAATCTCGTGGGCGAGCTCGTCATCGCGCGGAGCCGTCTCGACCAGCGGTTCGCCCAGATCGAGCGCGTGAACGAACTCTTGGCCTTCAGCCGCTCGCGGATGTCGCAGACGGTGCGCGACTTCGAGGAGAAGCACCGCTACACCCAGCTGCCCCCCGCGGTGTCCGCCCCCGGCGCGGCCTCCGAGGCGGGAGCGGACGTCTTCGCCGAGCTCGAGTTCGACCGCTACGACGACTTCAACATCTTCGCGCGGAGCATCGACGAGATCTCCGCCGACGTCTCCGAGATCCAGGCCGAGCTGGCCGGCTTCATCCGGAGCATCGGCGAGGACACCGCCCAGGTGCACCGGCTCACGGGCAGCCTCCGCCACGAGGTGACGCGCGCGCGCATGGTGCCCATCGGCCGCCTCTTCGCGCGCTACGCGCCGGCCGTTCGCGAGGCGGCGCGCGCCTCGGGGAAGACCATCGACTTCCAGCTCGCGGGCGAGACCGTCGAGGTGGACAACGCGGTGATCGAGCAGATCGCCGACCCTCTCCTCCACCTCGTCCGCAACGCCATCGACCACGGCGTGGAGACGGAAGAGATCCGCCGCGCCGCGGGCAAGCCCGAGCGGGCGACCGTCCGCATCCGTGCGCATCACCAGGGGAGCTTCGTCCACCTCGAGGTGGCGGACGACGGCCGCGGCATGGACCCGGCGCTGCTCCGCGAGCGCGCGGTGCGCCTGGGCTTCCTCTCCCCGGAGGCCGCGGCCGCCCTCGACGCCCGCGAGGCGCTCAACCTCATCTTCCTCCCCGGCTTCAGCACGGCGCGCGAGATCACCGCACTGTCCGGGCGCGGAGTGGGCATGGACGTCGTCCGCGCCAACGTGGGCCGCCTCAACGGCGAGATCGAGGTGCAGAGTGAGCCCGGCGCGGGCACGCGTATCACCATCAAGCTGCCCCTCACCGTGGTCATCTCCGACGCCCTCCTCGTCCGGGCCGGCGGCGAGACCTTCGCGGTGCCCATGCACGCCATCCGGAGCATCGTCCAGGTGCGGCCGGAGGAGATCGCGCGCACGGGAGAGCGGGAGCGCGTGGTGGTCGAAGGCGAAGAGGTGGACCTCATCCGCCTGGATGAGGTGCTCGCTCTGCCCCGGGCCCGCCCGGTCTCCCGCATGCCCGTGCTGATCGTGCGCTCGGGCGTGCGCCCGCTCGCCGTGGCCGTGGAAGAGCTCGTCGGGAAGGAAGACGTCGTGATCAAGAGCGTGGGCGGCCTTCTCGAGCGGGTGGGGCCCTTCGCGGGCGCCACCATCACGGGCGCCGGGCACGTCATCCTGCTCGTCGATTCGTCGCGGCTCCTGGAGGCGGCGGAGATCTCGCGCGTGGCCGCTCCCTCTCCCGCCCGCGGAACATCGCGCGAGCGCACGGCGGTTCGCCCCCGCCGAATTCTCCTCGTGGACGACTCCATCAGTATCCGGAAGTTCGTGGGGCAGATGCTGGAGAAGGCGCGCTTCGAGGTGATCACCGCCAACGACGGCGCGGAGGCCCTCCGCCAGCTGGGCGAGCACACGGTGGATCTCGTCATCACCGACCTCGAGATGCCGCGGGTGAGCGGTTACGAGCTGATCGAGGACCTGCGCGCGCGGGCGGCGACGCGCACGGTGCCCGTGGTGGTGCTGACCACGCGCGCGGGGGCCAAGCACGTGAGCCTGGCCCGGCGTCTCGGCATCGCGCACTACGTGACCAAGCCCGTGGACGAGGACGCCTTCGTGCGCCTCATCGGCGCCCTCGCCACCGGGGCGGCCACGGAGGCCGTGTCGTGAGCGCCAAGGCCAAGATCCTCATCGTGGACGCCGATCCGGAGAAGGTCAACGTGCTCAGGGCGGCCCTCACGCACGCCGCGTATCAGGTCGTCTCGGCCACCAGCGCCTCCTTCGCCCTCACCACCCTCGAGCGCGACCGACCGGATCTCATCGTGAGCGGCAATCGCACGGAGGACATGGACGGCGTGGAGTTCTGCTCGATCATCCGGAGCGACCCCGCCATCCATGACATCCCGTTCCTTCTCCTCTCCGGACCCAAGCGGCCCACCCCGTGGGCGGTCGCCCAGGCCGGGGTGGACATGCTCCTCGCGGGCGATTTCGTGGTCTCCGCGGTGCTCGATCGCATCTCGAAGCTCCTGCGCAACGTGTCCCTCCAGAAGGCGGAGGCGGGCCCGCCGGTGTCGGCGCCGCCGCCCGCGCGCGGCGCGGCGCCGCGTCCCGAGCCCGGCGGGCGCACCTTCGAGGGCTCCTTCGGCGTGCTGGACCTGACCGAGGTGACGCAGGCCATTGCGCTGGGCGGCAAGACGGGACGCCTGGCCCTCAAGCTCAGCGCCGGCGAGGGCGCGTTGCTCTTCGACGGCGGGCGCGTGGTGCACGCGGAGTTCGACGGGCGCACCGGCGAGGCGGCCTTCGCGGCCATGGTCGCGACCGCCCAGCACGATCCGGAAGGCAGCTTCCGCTTCAAGCCGGCGGCGGAACTCCCCAGGGGCTCCGCCCCGCGCACCATCCAGAAGAGCGTGGATCAGCTGCTCCTGAGCGTCGCCTCCGAGATCGACGAGGGGCGGGCGGCGGCCGGCGTGCCGCCTCCGAGCCCGAGGAGTTAGGCCATGGCGCGAGTGCTCGTGGTCGACGACAGCCTGTCCGTGCGCAAGATGGTCGAGCGTGCGCTGGAGACGAAGGGGCTCGAGGTGGTGGCGGCCTCCTCGGGGACGGAGGCCATGGAGCGCCTCGACAGCGCCCTGCCCGATCTCGTGGTCTGCGATGTCGTCATGCCCGACGTGGACGGCTATCGCATTTGCGAGACGGTGCGCACCCACCCTGTGCTCTCCCACACTCCCGTGCTCCTCATCTCCGGCATCGTGAACAGCGCGGTGCTCGATCGCGCGGCGCGCGTGCGCTCGAGCGCGGTGCTGCGCAAGCCGTTCACCGCGGACGACCTCGCGCGCAAGGTGGGCGAGCTGCTCGCCTCGCCCATGGGCGCCGCCGCGGCGGCGAGCGCGGACCTGGCGGCCCTGCCGGACCTCAAGGCGGCGCTGGGACAGCTCGTGGCCATGCCGGGCGTGTCCCTGGCCGCCCTCGCGGATCGCGAGGGCTTCCTCATCGAGGCGTGCGGCGAGCTCGGGGTCGGCCCGGAAGTGGCGGGGGCCCTCGCCGCCTGTCTGGCCGAGTCGTCGGACGGCATCGGGCGCGAGCTCGGACAGGGCCCGCTGTCGAGCATGATCCTCGACTACGAGTCCGGCATGTTGCTGCTCCACGGGGTCGGCCCCTCGGCCATCCTCGCCGTGGTGCTGCGCGATCCGACCTCGCTCGGGAAGGTCCGCTACTACATCAAGAAGTCTCTCCCGGAATTCCTGCGCTTCCTCTGATGCCGGCCCGCGCTCGATCCTCCAATCTGATGAAGCCGTGGAAGTGGCTCACCGCCCTCGCCGCGGTGTGCCTCGTCCTCGCCTCGTCTACGGCGCTCTACGCCATCAATCCCGGCGTGCGGCTCGACCTGCCGTGGTGGTCGGCGGTGGTCGCGCCGGCCCTCCTCTACGCGCTGGTGCTGCCACTGTGCGTGCCGCGCATCCGCATCGGCGGCTGGCTCATCGGCTTCGTGGTGCTCGCCGCTCTTCATCTGGGGCTGGGCGCGGCGACCGCGTGGCTCTACGCGCAGGTGAGTCTCGTGTCGATCGAGGAGACGCTGGCTCCGGCCTTCTGGTCCTTCCCTCCCGCCCTCGTGCTCGAGATGGTCGGCGCGCTCCTCACGACGCTGCCGTTCCTGAGCGCCGTCGCCCCGCGCGCCGTCGTCCCTCGCGCGCCCTCGGAGCGGATCATGGCCGAGGCCAGCGCGCGGAGAGAGAAGCTCGACCTTTCCGCGCTCCCCGGCACCACTCGTCAGAGCTGGGCGCGTGCCGCCTCGTCGAAGGAGCCCGTCGTCTCGCCGCCCGCCTCGGCCGTCCTCTCCTCGGGGCCTCCCCCGGCGACCGCCACCGTGCCAGAGGTTGAGGAGTCGTCCCTCGCTGCGCCCGGGGAGCGCGAGCAGACCGTGCATGCCGCTCCCCTCGCCGGCAAGAACGGCTCGTCGTCGGAGAAGGTCGAGCACGTGACCGAGGTCGCCTCGCCCGACTTCCGCGAGGCGGTCCGCGAGCTGCTGGGCCCACCCGCCGCGGAGCCGCCCACCCGCATGGAGGAAGTGCTGGAGCCTCTCGTCACCGTCGTGCCGGAGGAGTCGCCGTCCGTGCTCACCGCAGAGGAGCCGGCGTGGGCGAAGCGCGCGGAGAGCGCGCCGGCGCCCGAGCCTCCAAGGCCGGTGGCACCATCGGCGGTGGTCCGCATTCCCTTCGATCGTGTGGTGGGCCAGCTGCCGCCCGGTGCCTTCCGTGTGCCGCTGCCCCAGCTGGGGGCGCGTCTGCGCGAGCCCGAGACCTTGCTGGTGGCGCATACGCTCATCGTGCCGCAGCTCGGCGAAGGTGTGGTGCAGGTCGCGTGGGAGGAAGTCGCGGGCCAGTTTCCCAGCGCGGTGCTCGCGGTTCCGCCCGCGGAGGTGAAGGAGCGGATCGTCAACGGCCGCCTGCTGCTGCCGCTCGACGAGATCATCCGGCAGCTGCCTCCCGACGTGTTCGGCGCCGCGCTCGGCCGCGGCCCCGTCGAGGTGCCGGGCCTCGAGAGCTTCCCCGCCCCGTTCAAGCCGATGGGAAGGAGCGAGCCTGCTCTATCTCCAGCGCCAGAGCCGCTGAGCCACGTCGAGCCCGCCACCATCGACGTGTCGTCGCCTTCCCAGGTTGGGGTCGATCTCGACAGGCTGACGGTCCCGGCTCCGCCGGAGGTCGCCGTCACGTCCGTGTTGGAGCCGGTCGTGCCCGAGCCCGCTCCCGTGGTCGCCCCGCCTCCCCCGAGCCTGCTCGAGGCGGAGGTGGATCGGACCGCCCCGAGCGTGACGCTGGAGCCTCCCGCGCCTCTGTCCGCGCATGTGGTCGAGCCGGTGCACGAGCGTGTCGCCGAGTCCCCCGCGATCGCCGCCGCTGAGCCCGCGGCAGAGGGAGAGCACGCTCGCATTCCCTTCGAGCGTGTGCTTGCCCAGCTTCCGCCGGGAGCGTTTCGACTGCCGCTCGACCAGGTCGGCGCGCGCCTCGCCGAACCGGGCGTGCTGCTCGTGCCGCAGGCCCTCGTCGTGTCGCAGCTCGCCGAGGGCGCCGTCTACGCGCCGTGGGAGACCGTCGCCGCGCAGTTCCCCGCCGCGGTGCTCGCGGTCGAGCCGGCGGACGTGAAGGGCCGACTCGAGGAGGGACGGCTCTCGTTGCCGCTCGACGAGATCATTCGCCAGCTGCCGCCTCAGGTCTTCGGCGCGGCCATGGCTCGTGGGCCCGTCCATGTGCCGGGCATCGAGAGCTTCCCCGCTCCGTTCAAGCCGATCCAGCGGGAGGAGCCTGCCTCGGCTCTGGCGCCGAGCCTCGCTGGGCCCGCGCCCTCCCGCCCGAGCGTGCCGTCGCCGGCAATCGCCGTGAGCGAGACTGCGCG
>Ga0075424_100002127_pt1 | contig 17887 bp, 18 predicted proteins | sample SoiMethybrSBSTD3_FD_75301 | JGI IMG/M metagenome (GOLD analysis project Ga0075424, IMG submission 75301) | Bulk soil microbial communities from a Populus tree surrounding site in Tennessee, USA - Soil MetaG P. TD hybrid SBSTD3 | ecosystem: Environmental > Terrestrial > Soil > Tree plantation...
ATCCGATGAAACCGATTTTGAGAGGCATTGGTTTTTCCCCGGTTGGAGCGCGTCACTTCGACGGTGCTTCTGACGCTAGGGCGCCACGAATACCCCAATTGCTTTTCTCCATGTCATGAAACAACACGTTCAGCGACTCTGGTTTGACGTTCAGAACCTCTTCGAAGTCCTGCGAAATTCTTCTGACCATTTCACTTTTTTGTTCCTTGCTTCGCCCCGCATACATATAGATATGAACGACCGGCATTTTGACCTCCCGAAAAGATTTCCTCTAATCCATACGAAAGGCTCCGGTGAAAGGCAACCGGCTGCATGCTTGACAGGCGCACCCGATCGTATGATTATGAAATCGACCCGGAGGAACACACGGTGGAAAGAATCGTTCATGCCTGGCTCGGTTTGGCGGTTTCGGAACAGACTTCATTTTTGATCAAATCAGCAATTTTCTTATTCTTCACCGGCGCCACTCTGTTCTTCGCTCTGGGCGCGAGTTATCCCGCGGTTCACGATACGTTACATAATGTCCGACACGCCCTGGCTATTGTTCCTTGTCATTGATCAGGCTCAGCGCCTTAGCTTATCTCGGATTCGCTCTCTCGCTGTTGGTCTCGCCAGTTTGGGCCGACGAACTGAATGTCTATTTTAAGACCACACCGGGCTTCGAACACCTTCGTCCCTACGCCGATCCGGCAATTCTGTCATTGCTCGTGACCGATGCCAATGGGCGACCGCTGAAGGATGGCTCTGTAGCGCTTCGGCTCGATGCTCCGCGATCGGGAGTTTTCTTTTCTACGGATTTCCCTTGGGTTGAAGGTACACGCCTGCAGGAGGTGCAGCTGAATTTGCGGCAAGGCCGCGCCGCCTGGAAATATCTTTTTCCCATACGGGGCGAATATCGACTCGCCGTAAGTGTCAGCACGGCGGACGGCCGCAAAGCAAACAAAGAATTTACTTTTAATGTGCGTGAGAATGAAAAAAAGTGGGGCGCTTTAGCGGCGTTTTCGGCTGGTTTGTTTTGTCTCGGTTTAATTGCGGGAAGGGTATTCACGGCGGCGGCGGCGGCGCCGAAGCAAACCGCAATTATCATCCTCGCGCTGCTCTCGGCGTCCACAGGCCGCGCCGAGACTAACTCCGCCTCGCAGGACCCCAGCGCGGTCCTGGAAGTAGCACCGGCAACCGTCGGCCGTCCAACCGTCGTGCGCTGGCGGTTTATTAACGCCGTCGACCCGTCGCGGGTTCTGCTCTCACTCGCAATCGTGCACTTGGAAAAAGGCAAGACAGTTTTCGGAGTGGAAAGGATCTCTGTGCCAGGGGAGTTCGCGATGAATTTTCAGTTTACCGACGGCGCAGAATACCGTCTGATAGCCGTCGGCGAACAGCCGGGAAGCATGCCGATACGCACGGAGAAAACTATTTCCGCAACCGCCTTGGAGCCTCCGACCAAGGCCATGCTACCGGCCTTCGGCTATTTTATTGCTTTGATCGGAGCCGGCCTGATTGCCGGTCGTTGGAGCAAGCGGCGAGTACCGTAAACCGTGAGGAGTGAAGGGTGAGGAGTAAAAACCGATTCCACTCACTCCTTACCCCTGACTCCACCGCGTCAGTTTTCCGAAACGTCGATCAAAACGCCGTCAGGATCGGCTAGCTGGAATTGGCCGAAGCAGCACGTCGCGAGGAGTTTCTGCCTGACTTCCCGCTCGGGATTTTTATCGGGGCGGTCTTCCCGGGGTAAAAGGTGCGCGGTTTTTTCCAGGTCAGCTTTAAAAGCCGACATGCTTTCCACTTTGAATCCGATATGATCGAGCGCCGGGCGTTCGATTCCTGAGCCGAAAAAATCCGCGATCTTCCAGGGCATAATCGCGAGAGTGACTCTGCCGTCTGATAAGTAGTGATTGGTGTCGCCGGCAGGCTTTTCCAGCTCAGTTAACTCGAACACTTCGCGATAAAATTCTGCGCATTGTTCGGGCTCGACGCAGCGCAAGCCAAAATGCCCGATCCGCCGTTTGCGCTCTTCAATTTTGTCGGTATAAAGATCACGTCGATTTTCCATGTTCAACTGTGAAAGATCAAAGACATTCCCCGCCGGATCATGCGTGCTGATGCCGGCAAACGGCCGGTTACTGGGACGTTTGAGCACTTGGATTTTGGGATATTTTTCTTTCATGCGGGAATAAACCAACTCGACATCCTGCACCTCGAAGCCGAAGTGATCGAAACCGGCTTGGCGGCCGGGCGCTCTAGGATTGAGGTTTAACCCCACATAGCCATCGCCGACGACCACTGCTCCGCCCGCGCGTTGCAGACTCGATCTTCGCATCTGAAAAACATCGTGGTAAAAATCGCCTTCGCTATTCGCGTTGCTGGTGACGATCGCCATATGCCGCATTTGTGCAAACATGAGCACCTCCGCTTGGACGTCGAGATGAAACTAAGCTAGTTGAACCGAGACTCGATTGTCAACCAAGATGAAGGCTGCAGGGCGATCCGATGATCGTCCGCCAAGAACGGACGCCTCGGTCCGGTCGGTATATTTTTACACGTTGACGACGACCACGCCCTTGGGTTCGAGATAGTAATCCAACGCCTCCGGACCATGTTCCCGACCAACGCCGCTGGATTTCACACCGCCGAACGGGAGCTCGTCATAACCGTAGTGCAGCGAATTCACCCAAACATTTCCCGCCTGCAGCTTCTCGATCGCCTTGTTGGCGTGCAGCAAGTTTCGCGTCCAGATCGAGGAGCCGAGGCCGAATTCCGATGCGTTGGCTTTTTCCAGAGCTTCGTCGAGCGTTTTGAAGGTATAGGCCGGCAGCGCAGGGCCGAAAACCTCTTCTTTCGTCATTCGTGCATCATCGGGAACATTGCTCATTAACGTCGGCAGATAATAAAAGCCTTTATCGAAGTCGCCGCCTTTGGGCCGTTCGCCGCCGAAAAGCACTTTCGCGCCGCGACTTTTGGCATCTTCAACTTGCTCTTCGACTTCCTGGCGCTGCGCACCGAGATGGATCGGGCCCATACGGGTTTCTTTGTTGATGCCGTTACCGACGGATTTCTTCTTGAGGATTTCCACCAGAGCGCCGAGAAAATTATCGGCAATCGATTCCTGCAAAAATAGTCGCTTGACGCCAAGGCACATCTGACCGCAGTTAAAATAGCGCCCCACGTCGGCCATTTTAACGGCCAAATCGACATTGGCATCATCCATGACGATCATCGGATCGCTGCCCCCGAGCTCCAATGTGACGCGTTTGATTTCACGTCCGGCGACTTCCATGACATGACGGCCCACCGGTGTCGAGCCGGTGAACGCGATGCGGCGTATGCGTGGATTACGTAAAAGTTCTTCACCGACGCTGCCGCCGGGACCGGTCACAATGTTGACGGTACCCTTCGGTAAGGTCTTTTGAGCTTTGCCCTCGCCAAAGGTTGCCTGAGCGATAAGCTCAATGACCCTAATCGTTGCAAGCGGGGTCGTACTCGCCGGCTTGATAATGATCGTATTGCCGGCCGCGAGCGCGGGGCCGAGCTTGGTTCCCATCAGCGTCAGGGGAAAGTTCCACGGCACGATCCCACCGCAAACTCCGATCGGTTGACGTATTACCATGCCGTAGGCGCCTTTTTGTGGCAGCGGCACATGGGAGCCGCGCACCTTGGAAGCGAGTCCGGCATAGAACTCCAAGCCGTGCACGAGATGATGAATTTCCAGCCCGGCTTCAAAAAGGGTCTTGCCTTGTTCCTGGGTGAGCAGTTGAGCGATTTCGCCGCTGTTCTTTTTAATCAACTCGCCGGCGTTCATCAGCGCGACGCCGCGGTCTTCCGGTGACACATCCGACCAGATTTTGAACGCTTCCTCGGCAGCCTGGATCGCCTGCTGCACGTCCTTGTCATTTCCCTGCGGAACAGTGTCGACGGTTGCGCCGGTCGCGGGATTGCGGACTTCAGCGGTGTTCTTGGTTACCGAATCGACGGATTCGCCGCCGATAAACATCTTGGCCATTTAGAAACCTCCGTAGTGAGTTCGTGAGCTAGTGAATAAGTGAGTTAGTCACCGGAAAACAATGCGTGAACGCTTCGTTTGCTAGTTCACTAACTCACTATTCACTAATTCACTAGAATGCTTATTTTCCTTTGAACTGCGCGGTGCGTTTTTCGAGATAAGCTTTGACGCCTTCCTGGCCATCTTCGCTGGCGAAAGTCTGAGCCAGTAATTCGCGCTCGAATGCCAGTCCGTCGGGCAACGAAAGCTCGAGTCCAGTTTGAATTGCGCGTTTGACCTTGCCGACGGCCAGACTGCTTTTGTTCGGAACCACGAATTGCCGCGCGTAATCCAGGACCTCGTCCATGAAATGGTCCTTTTCATAAATATAATGGATCAAGCCCATCTCGAGCGCTTCTTCGAAAGCAATTGTTTTTCCCGTGGCGCAGAGTTCCATCGCGCGGGCCTTGCCGATCAGCCTCGGCAAACGTTGGGTTCCGCCCATCCCGGGCATTACGCCAAGATTGATTTCCGCGAGACCGCACCGACCGCCTTCTTTTTTGGCGATACGGATGTCGCATGCCATGGCGATTTCCAAACCGCCACCGACGGCATGTCCATTGATTGCCGCAATGACGATCTTCGGCGTATTTTCCAGCCGCATCAAAACTTCATGGCCGTGCAGTGCGAAATTGTTTTTGAACCCCAGTGACTGTTTCGAGAGCATGTTGATGTCGGCACCGGCGGAAAAAAACTTTTCCACTCTTCCGGTAATCACGATCGCATGCACGTCGTCGTTGAAACGAGCATCCAAAATCGCCGCATCCAATTCCTTCAACAATTCCGTCGTGTAACTGTTGACCGGCGGTCGGTTGATTTCCAGGACGGCGATCCCGTTATCGACGCGGCTCTCGATCATTTTCGCATCAGCCATAACCCATCCTCCTCAATAATATTCAATAGAGTCAATTAGCCCGGCATCCTACCGCAAGTCAAGGTGGCAGCCCGGCCTGAGACCTTGTTCGACATAAAAGTTATGACGAGAACCGCGTCAGTCGAATTTGGAAACCCATTTGAACTGTGGCATGACTAGAGAAATTTTCCAGCGGGAGGCAGGATGAAAGTTAGACCCAAGAGGGAACCGATCAAGTGGCCTGACGGCGCGCGCATCGCAATCACCCCGTGCGTCGCATTCGAGACGTGGCCGGAGGATCTCGGCGGGCCCAACACATTACAGCAGGAGAACCGGCGCAGTTTTCCACGCAACGCCGTTACAAAACGGAATCTCGCGATCATTACGGATCGCGAGTTCGGTGAACGGGTCGGGATTTACCGCGTGCTGGAGATCTTCGAGAGCGAAAAAATCCAGACGAGCTTCTTTCCAACCGGTATCACGGTACAAAATTATCCTGAGATCTTTAAAGAAATTGCGGAACAGGGACACGAAATCGGTACCGAGACATGGATCCATGATTACAGCTACATGAAGAAGCGTGAGCAGGAGAAAAAGGACCTCAAGAAAACGGTTGAGACCGTGCGACAGGTCGTCGGTAAGGCGCCCGTGGGCTATCTTTCGACCGGAGTGGCGCCGAGCGCGTCAACACCGGAAATCATTCTCGAACTGGGCTATAGCTATTGGATGGATCCGCAGCACCAAGAGACGCCGTACACTCTCAAAATAAAAAAACAAGAATTGACGGTGCTGTCCTATTTTCAGGATTTGAATGACTATTCAAGTTATCAGCGTGCCGGCCGGACTCCCCGGGATCTATTACAGATGTGGAAGGATTGCTTTGATTGTCTTTACGAGGAAGGGGAGAGAGATCCGAAATTCATGATGTGGGGCAATCATCCTTTCGTCGGCGGCCGGCCGTTTCGCGCGTTACTACTGCGGGAATTCATTCGGTACGCAAAAAGTCACGAAAAAGTGTGGTTCGCACCGGCGGGTGAAATCGCCAAGTGGTACCGTGAAAATTATCATGATGCGCAGATCGAAGTTTGGCCAAACTTTGCTCACGCGGGCAGGCCGGGAAAAATTTCGGATCTGGCCAAGCGATAATCTTGCCTCCGCCGCACGCCCGCACAATCGGAAATCGAATTGGCAAAGAAAAAAAATCTTGACGCGACTCTGAAGCGCGGTCTCGAAGAACTTGGAAAAGCAGGCGTGTCTCCGGACGGTGAATCTGCGGCACAAGTGCGAGCGCTCAAGAATCAGTTTGGTATCGGACGCGAGCGGGACCTCGCGGTGATCTATTCACTGGGCAAGATTGTCGATCGCGCGGCCGTCGATGCTCTCGACAAAATCGACCGCGAGACCGGCGACAAGGCGTACAAGAAAGAAATCAAGCGCGCGCTATTCAGATTGTCACAGCGCGGTCTTGATGTAGGACGCGAAAGCGCGGGGCACCAAGCGGCTCCGGCAGTGTTGTTCACCCAGGAACCGGAAATCGAAGGCTATATGTCAGCCGTCGATGGGGCAGGCGGTCGATTGATTTGGCTGGCCAAGACACAGCCGGGACACGGACTCCAAGTCATTCAGGCGATGCTGCACGATCGCGACGGTTTATTGCGCATCGGCGGCGCTCATATGCGCCGTAAGGAGATGCGCAACATCTTTCACGAGCTTCAGCAACAACATAGCATGAGGATGATTGCGATCCCTTGGGAGTTCGCCGATTGGGCAATTTACGAAGGATACGAAAAAGCCCAGGCACGCGGCCAAAGCGGGCTGGACAAGTTCCACGAGTTGCGCTCGATTGTCGGCAGCGAAAAACCGAAGACGCAAACCCATCCCATTTATCGAAAAATCGACGGCGGAGAGGTACGGGAAGGTCCGTGGCGCGAACAGTCACGGCGGCTCCTGGATGAACCGGAGCTGCGCTACTGGGTGCTGACCGACGACTGGATGCAGCAATTTCTCACACAGATCCAAGAAGCGCAGACGAGCCGGCTGGTGCTCAATCCGCTGCAGAAAGAAGAGCGCATGAACGCCATCGTGCGCGAGGCAGTGAGGACGCTTTGCTCCGGTGAACACGGCCGAGCGTTCAAACGGCGCATGGAAGACATGGCGCTCTATTTTGCTGAGACGCAACGGTCGGAGGCTGCCAAACTTTCATTGGCGGTCGCTCTTCAAGTGGGCGAGGGAGATCCGGGCCCATTAGATGTCTCCTTCCTCACAGGGCTGGTGCAGAAAAGTTTCGCGGTCTTGCTGTCTCAGGAGAAGGCCAAAGAGGAAGAAGATCCATCATCGCTCATCGTCAAGCCTTAAGGCCGGTCCCATTTGAGCCCGCTGCGTTTGCGGGCTTTCTTTATTTAAGCCGAAATATTCCAGCTGCCCTGCGCCACTGATCGCCCGACGCGTGGCAGGAGCCCCGACGACATATCATGAACAGACTAGCCCACGTTCTTTTCAGGAGATCTATGGACACATCGACAATCGTCATGATGGCCGCTGCTTTGGCGATGGTGGCAATCGTCTATTTCAAATCGCCCGAAGCCGCCCAGCACGGACTTAGCGCCACGGGGTCTCTCATCCTCGAAATTACTCCACGAATGATCGCAGCGTTTTTGTTGGCCGGGATGTTTCAAGCGATTGTCCCTCAGGAACTGATCGTTCGCTGGATGGGGCATGGTTCGGGGCCTCGCGGCATTCTCGTCGGCATGACACTCGGCGGCATCACTCCGGGTGGCCCAATGACACACTTTCCGATCATCGCTTCATTTTACAAGATGGGAGTTGGGGTCGGGCCACTGGTGGCCTATTTGACGGCTTGGTCGCTATTTGGATTACAACGAATTATAATGTGGGAAATTCCATTCCTCGGTCCAAAGGTGGTTGCCGTCAGATTTGCCGTAAGCTTCTTCTTTCCTTTTGTCGCCGGGTGGCTGTGCGAAATAGCATGGAATAAGTTTCACAGTTAACGCCGGTTTGGATGAATCGAAGAGAGTTTTTGAAATTGGCCGCCGGCGCGGGCCTTGTGGTGCCGTCGCTTTTTGGCTGTACCCCTGCGATCACGCCGACGGATCAAAGCACCGGTTTATCGCTTTGGAGTTTTTCCGGCGATGTGACCGATAACAGTGCGATGGTTTGGTTGCGAGCCGAGCCCGGCAGTGAAGTCGCGGTGCAGTATGCAAAAGATTTCTACATGACCGACTATGCATCGACGAGGCCGATTGCGGTCGATCCCGAGTCGGACTACGCCGCGACGCTTGCGTTGAATAATTTGCAGCCGGCGACCCGCTATTATTATCGCGCCGCCGTCGCGGGAAAGAAGCCGGGACCCGTCGGAACCTTTGTTACCGCGCCCGCGCCGAGTTCTAACGCGAAGGTGGTATTTTGCTTCAGCGGCGACACCCGTGAAAGTTACCGGCCGTTTATGATTATGAATGCGGTGCGAGCGCAGCTGCCGGACTTTTTCGTGCACCTGGGCGATACGATTTATGCGGATCGGAATGGAACCGCGCATCGGCTCGAAGAGTTTTGGCAAAAATACCGGACGAACCGAGATGATCTCTCAACTCAATATTGTTTCAATCAAACCAGTGTCTATGTCACCTGGGACGATCATGAGGTAGCTGATAACTATCGGCCGGGAAATCCGCTTGCGCCGATCGGGCAACGCGCGTTTTTGGATTACTGGCCGATTCGTCGGGTAACCGGCGACCCCACGCGTATCTATCGTTCTTTTCGCTGGGGCCAGAACGTCGAGCTTTTTATCCTCGATACGCGCCAGTATCGAAATTCGAAGAAAGGAACAATGTTGGGGGAGGCGCAAAAAGAGTGGCTCCTCGATGGAATCGGCAAATCGTCGGCGCTGTTTAAATTCGTTGCGACGAGCGTGACTATGGCCGGCGGGGACAGTGATCGCTGGGAGGGATTTCCAAGCGAAAGGCGACAAATTTTGCGCTACATCAATGAGAGAAAAATTCGCGGCGTGGTCTTTTTAAGCGCCGACATGCATTACGCCGCGATCACGAATATTCCCAAGAGCGGCGGCATCAAGGACATCACCGCGGGCCCGCTTGGCGCGCCACTCAACCGTATCACCAACGGCACGGCGAACCGGTATGACTTCTTTCTGGCGGAGAACTTCAACTTTGGCAAGATCACGGTTGATCCGAAAAATGAACCGGGAAAGGCATCGCTCGAGTTCATCGATCAAGACAATAAGATTTTTTATCGAAGCAAGCTCCGCGCCGGCTGACGATCTCGTAGAGAGTAATACAGGGTCGCTACTTAACGGTACTGCAGCGCTTCAGGATTGAGCGCGCGGGTCAGTTTTCCTTCCATGTAGTCAAGAATATTAGCGACCGCATTGTTGGCGAAGCCTTCAAAGCCGGAATCCGTCGGCCATCCCAAGTGGGGCGTCAGAACGACATTCTCAAGCTCGAGCAGCGGATGATTCTTGGGCAATGGCTCGTCCACGAAAACATCCAATGCGGCGCCGGCGATGGCATTCTCTCTCAGTATTTTTACCAGCGCGGTCTCGTCGATGATCGCCCCGCGCGCCGTGTTGACGAGATAGGCCGATTTTTTCATCAAGCGCAGACGCGCTTCGCTAAGTAAATTTCTGCTTTGCTCGGAAAGCGCGAGATGGATCGAAACCACGTCAGCGGCTTTGAGCACCTCTTCGAGCGGCATGAATGACGCGCCGGATCGAGCGGCGCGCTCGTCGGTCAGGGTCGGGCCCCAAGCGATGACCTGCATGCCGAAAGCGCGCGCGACGGTGGCGACCTCCGTGCCAATTTTTCCTAAGCCCAAAATCCCAAGTGTTTTTCCCTTGAGCACATGTCCTAGAACGAGCGGCCAGTCGCCGCGGCGCATCGCCGCGTCGGTCTGAGGAATTCGCCGCATGATCGCCAGCATCAAGCCGAACGCCAATTCCGTCGTGCTGTTGCCGCCGGGAGCCAAGCTGACCACGATACCGCGTCGCGTCGCAGCTTCCATATCGACGTGGTAAACGTGGTTGCCGGTCTGGGAAATATATTCAAGACCCGGTAGCCGCTCTAAAAGCGACGCCGTGAGTTTGGTGCGTTCGCGCACCGGAATGATCGCTTGGGAGCCGCGCAGCGCTTCAGCGACGGCCGCGTCAGATGACAGTTTCTCTGTGAGGATCTGAACTTCGGCCTTCGCGCGCAACCGCCTGATCGCGTTGGTCGATACAAAGGCGCGCTGGTAATCGTCGAGAACGGTAACTTTCACTAGGAAATAACCGCGATTCCGGCAATTTCGATCAGATAATCGGGATGCGCGAGGCCCTTGACGATCACCAGGGTGCTCGTCGGCGGATTTTTTTTGTATTGCCGTTGACGGACCTCGTTGTAACCTTCGCGATACTCCCGGTCGACAATGTAAGTCGTGGTCATCACAAGGTCATCGATGCTTCCGCCGGCGGCTTTCAGCACCGCTTTCAGGTTGGCATAAACCTGTTCGGTTTGCGCTTTGATATCGCCTCGGCCGACGACGTTGCCGTCCTTATCCGACGCGGTCTGTCCAGCGATAAACAGGAGTTTGCCGCCTTGATTGATAATAGCCTGGCTGTAACGCGGCCGAGGATCGTTGAGAGACTTCGGTTGGATTATCTTGCGTGCCATGCTTTTCTCCTCCTTGGGTTGAATTATATTGGAGTAATGGAATGATGGAGTATTGGATAGGGGCTAAGACAAACCCAGCACTCCACCACTCCAGTACTCCATCACTCCAATTTGTTACTTGGTTGGATACCGTTTCGCCATCTCGTTAAAAAAGTTTTCCTTCTCCAGCTCCTGGAGAAAGCTCAAGTCGACGAACTGCTCCGGCTTCGCGGTTTTGGCCTGGGGCATTTTGTCCGCCAACATATCGAGCATGAACTGAATACCTTTCAGAGTCGGATACGGTTTCTTCGGAATCGAATGAATGTAGCCATTGTACGAATCCTCGAGCACTTCCGGATCAGTGGTGCGCATGTACTTGGCGAAGACGCGCTGAGCTTCTTTTTTGTTGGCGTAAATATAATAAATCGCTTCGACAAACCCCTTCAGAGCATTCTTGACTACGTCGTGGTTGCTCTGGGCATAAGCACGTGATGTGGCGAAGCCGTTGCCCTGAACTTCGACCCCGAGGTCGGCAATCTGCAACAGCTCGACGAATCCGGCCTTGCGCGCCGGAGCCGCCGAAGAGGAGGTAAAAAACGTAGCATCGATTTTTCCCGCCGACATGGCGGCGAGCCGCTCCGCGTCGGGCCCGGTCGGCAAAAGTGTGAGGTCCTTCGGCTGGAGATTCAAATGTTTCATCAGGATCAAGGCAGCATAGTTCGTGGCCGCGCCGAAACCGCTGATGCCGAAACGCTTACCCTTGAGTTGCTCGAGCTTGGTGATGTCGGGGCGGGCAAAAACAATCTGATCGTATGTCGTCTCGACCGCGGCGACGAGCACGAGATCAAATCCGGTTAAATCAGCTTGCACCACTGTGCCGATATTGACGATCGGAGGATCGCCGCCCGCCAGCGCCTGAGTAGCGACCTGGCCGCCGCGTAAAAAGATCGGCTCCACCTCCAAGCCGTATTTGTTGAAAAGACCGACTTCTTTAGCGACCCATACGTTGGACTGGCGAAAGCTCAGAGATGGGTACCCGATACGAATTTTCTTCAGGCTTTGTGCCGATGCGGGAACCGCCATCGTGAGCGCGATGAAGAGAGAAACCGTGAGAGAACGAACCACAAGATTCATGAATTAAGCCTTTCTACCTTGTAATCATGTTTTTTGCTCTATTTTCCCAGCTGTTTCAATGCCTCTTCAATGTAGGAATTGTCGACGTACTCGGTAAGCGGCGGAATTTTCTTTCCCTGATAAAGACCTTCCTTAGCACGAAGCTCCATGGTCTTATCATAGGAGACCTTGCTGACCAGACCGTCTTTGGGAAAGGGCTGAAAATCCTGCACAAGGTACTTGTAGTCATCATCGGCGCTTTCGCGAGTGGATTTCAGCACCTTCATATGGATCGAAATGGCCTCCTCTTTATTCTTCGGATCGTAGAGCCAGCGGGTTGCTTCGACCATCGCCTTTAAATAACGCACGATCTCGGAACGGTTCGCCTTGAGGTAGTTGGCATGGGCGAAGTCCGTGGTGAACAAAATCGGACCCAAATACTCGTGAAAATTGGCAAGCTTGCGAAAACCATCCTTCGCCGCCCGGAAGGTAAATGGCGGCCCCATGAAAGAAGCTTGCACTGAGCCGCCTTTGAGGGCGGCATAGCGCTCCGGCGAAGTGCCGACCACTAAAAGCTTATAATCGTTTTCCTTGAGCTTATAGGCTTTCTCTAAAACCTCGTGCACCATCAGAGTCGTACCCCCGGTGAGAGTGCTCACGCCGAGCGTTTTGCCTTTCAAATCGGCGCCGGTTTTGATCTCAGGGCGGGCGTAAATATCGTAGGGAATTTTTTCCATGTTGGCCGCGACGATTTTCACCTTGGCACCTTTTTCCGCGGCGCCGATTACGTAATCGGGATTGATACGCCCGATGGGAATGGTCTCGCTAAGCACGGCGCGCACGACATTTGTCGCGCCCCGAATGATGATCACTTCGACCTGGACGCCGTTTTTCTCGAAGAACTTTTTCTGCTCGGCGACGTAGAGCGGCCAGCTCGATGACGTATTGCCGCTCTGGGTAAAGCGCATTTTCAACATGCCGCCATCCGCCCCGTGCGCCAGCCCGGTCACAGCCAGTACTGCAAGCGCCAAGCTCAAAAATCGTGTCACATATCTCATCCCGCACCCTCTTTCTTGCTGGAATTACATCTGAGTAAAGCCACCTGAGGCATTCACTTCCTCCTCAATTTGTTTCCAGACGACATTTTCCAATTCGAGAAACTGACGATCGGAACGCATCTCCATTCGCCGTGGACGCTCCAGCGGAACGGAGAATTCAGAACGGATCGTGCCTGGACGGTGACTAAATACCAGCACCCGATCGGATAACAAAATAGCTTCAGAGATCATATGGGTGACAAAGATGACGGTCTTCTTCGTCTCCCGCCAGATACGCAATAACTCGAGTTGCATAAAGTTGCGGGTTTGTGCGTCGAGAGCGGCAAAAGGCTCGTCCATCAAAAGAATTCTCGGGTTTACCGCCAACGCACGCGCGAGATTGACGCGTTGTTGCATACCGCCGGAAAGCTCATGCGGATAATGATTAGCAAAACCCGAGAGGCCGACGAGGTCGAGATACTTGTGCGCGATTTGTTCCACTTCCTTGCGCTCGGGCCCGCGCCCTTCCAGACCGAGTAAAATATTCTTGAGGCTGGTGCGCCAGGGAAGAAGGGACGCGCTCTGAAAAACAAAACCCATGACCAACTCGCGATCGAATTCATCTAATGGTTTGCCATCAATAAGAATTTCGCCGTAAGTGCGCGGTAGCAAGCCATTGATCACGCGCAGCATGGTAGTTTTGCCGCAGCCGCTCGGTCCGACGACGCTGACAAATTCGCCATCCCGAAGAGAACAGTTGACGTTTTGAAAAATCTTGAATGGATCGCCCTGAGGTCGCGGTATTTCCTTGGCGAGGTTTTTGAGCTCCAACACCGGGGTTGCCACCTTCAGCCCCCGTGCGCATCGCGTCGCCACGGCGTGACATAGGTCTCGAGACGGCGCACGAGCTCAAATCCGAGAATTCCCAAGGCGGCAAACGCAGCGACGCCAACAAATAAAATCGGCACGTTCAGCGTCTGCCCTGCGAAGAAAACCAGATAACCGAGTCCTTCGGTCGCGCCGAACCATTCGGCGATGGCGACACCGGTCAGGCCGCGACCGATCGCCAGTCGAATACCGGCAAGAATGAAGGGGACCGAAGCGGGAAGCAGAATTTTAACAAACAGTGCCCGGGAGTTTAAGCGAAAAGAGCGGGCGAGCTCGACATATTCCCGATTGACTACTCGCATACCGTAGTAGGAGTTGATCAGAATCGGAAAGACGCACCCCAAAAACACAATCGCGACCTTCGATCCGCCGCCAATGCCGAACCAAAGCAACAGCACCGGGGCGAAAGCGATCCGCGGCGTCGTGTAAAGGGTTGCCATCCAGGGATTGACGTAATCGCGCAGGCTCGGGTTGAGCGCCATCAAAAAACCGAGAGGCACTCCGGCCAGGATGCTGAGCACAAAGCCATAAAAAAAGATCCATGAGCTTGCCCACAGATGCGGGTATAGCTCTCCGGTGACGAAAAGCATTTCATAACCGGTCCGGGCTACGACGATGGGAGAAACGAGCAGGGAGGGATCGTTAATGACGTACACGGCAAAGCCCTGCCAGAGCAGGAGGCCGGCCGCAATGGAGCCGATTTTGATCAGATTTGAGTTGAGAGTGCGCGGCCGTTGGTTCATCGGGAAGGTTGCGCTGAGAATTATTCCACCGTCCATTCGGCGCTTTGTCGCCACGGGGCGATTTTTTGTTCCAGCCGCTTTATCAGATTAAAGCTGACCAGCCCGATAACTGCGAGCAACGTGACGGTGACAAATAACTTCGCGCTGTCCCATGTTTCTGAGGAGTCGCGCAGCAAATAGCCGAGGCCGGCGTTTGCGGCCATCAGCTCGGCGACGATAACTCCCAGCAAAGCTCGACCCACGCCAAGGCGCATGCCGGTAATGATGTAGGGCAGGGCGCCCGGGAAGCGGATCTTGTAAGTCGTTTCCCAACGACTCAGGCGCAGTGATTTCGCCAATTCGAGCCAAATCGGATCCAAATTTTTTATACCGGCGGCGGTATTCAGAATGATCGCCACTGCCGTGATCTTGAAGACCACGATTACTTTGGAGACCATGCCGATCCCGAACCAAATGATTATCAATGGCACTACGGTGATGATCGGGATCGAGTACAGTGTGGCAATCCACGGGTCCATAATTTCGTCGAACCAACGGTGCATTCCCATAAGATAACCGACAATGATACCGACAATGGTCGCGGTGGCAAAGCCATACGTGAACTCGATCAGCGTGGCGGCAAAGTGTTTGTTCAGCTGTCCGGAAACAGCCAAGCGCCAGAATGACCTGAGCACACTGCTAGGCGGCGGAATCAAAAGTTCGTTTTCCAAGAGAAGTCGAGCGAGCATTTCCCAAATCAATAAGCCGGCACAAATCGAAATGCAGCCCCGTAAGATGTCTTTTCTAAGGGGCTGTGAAAGGAAACCAACGTGTTTGTAGTGAGTAAGGATCGCCGTTGGCAGATTGAAGTTTGCCATCGTCAATCCTCTCGGCTTGCGCATGCGATGGGACTCGCTATTTGTCGCGGTAGAGTTCTGGATCCGCGCCAGTGTTTGCGTTGGTGTGAATTCTTGGATAAAGCGAGATCCCGCGGGGACGACCTTGGATCATGAAATCGATGGGAACAAAGCCATCGATGAGGGGAATCGGCAGTTGCACGCCGGCGTAGGGGCTTTTACGGTCGCCGCCGACCGCCAGTTGATTACCCCAAAGTCCCGTGGGCAAAGCGCCGTTCATGCTGAATCGGCTGGCGGATATACTGCCTTCAATGGGCGGCAATTTGTATTTGCTTCCCGGGTTCCGTTCATTATCGCTCAACAACGCAAAATCTAAAACCTTCTGATACTCCGCTGCTGACCCGCCAACTTCTCGAACCAGCGTGAACGTGGTGTCGGCGCTTTCCTCAGTGCTGCCGCTCCGTCGCTCGCGCTCGGCCTTCACGATCGAGCCCGGTAAGTTCTTGATGCCGCCGACACTGTCTTTTGCGCGTTGATTGACGTCCGCCAACGCGACTTGCAGGTTTGTTTCGCGCAACGCGACGAAAAACCGCTCGCTCGCGGATTTCGGCAAAACATAATTTTGGCTGCGTTCACCCCATGGCGTTTTATAATGCACGAGAATTTCGTTGTCGTTGATCAAATTCACTCCCCGGTCGGCAATTTCCATGTTCTCGGGACGCCCGTCGAAGAGCGCCGGTTTCAAGCCCAGACCGCGTGCATCGTAAAGTTCGGGATGTTCCATCAAAAACTGCTTGCTCATGCGGAGCCCTTGGTTTTCATCCTTGGCCAGTTCCGCCAGTCGCCGAGTGGCTTCTCTAGCCTCTGGGGTGTCGGGATGCTCATCAATGACCGTGGTTAAATAATGTTCGCGGCTGCTGCGATTGCCGGTTTTTGCCGCCGCATCGAGCAGCCTCTTCGCTGATTTTTCTTTGAGCGCAGCGATTTTTTCCTGCGATGATCCGGCCAACTGGTGGTAATTGACCGCCTGATCGAGCATGCCGCGCTCCTCGTAAGCGTCGGCCAGGACGCGGTAGACCTCCGAGGCATTTGCTGAATCCGGATGATTTCGCACATAGGCGACCCCGGCATCGATCACCGGCTGGGCAGAAACCGGGTTCTGGGTCATGACCTGATAAAGATTATTTGTCATGATCAGCGCATTGGCCATTCCCAGCGTCATGCCGGCCGCGGGGCCGGCGGCCGCCATTGCCCCTGCTGCAAAAAGCAGGTTTTTTCGCAAAAAATCTTCGCCGAACAGAATGTATTTAGCTGACTGAAGCTGGCGTTCGGTGCGTGCGTCTTGGAAAGGCGCGAGCAGATTATATTCCGGACTTTGCAGCAGCGCGTTTGCGCGTTGTTTGATCTCGGGATTGTTCGTCGAATTTGCCATATCCTGAAGGGCTTTTTTTGCGGCCTCGCGCCAGCCCTTCATCTCCAGAGCGACCGCCTCGGAATCGCGTGCGGCATCGGCCAATGGCGTGCCGGGATACTTTCTTTCGGTATCAATGGCGATACGTTCAAGCTGATTGCTGTCGCGCAGACTTAATGCTTCGAGCAAACGGTTGATATCGGCGCGTTGGTCATCGTTCGCCGGCGAGTCTGCGCGCGCAACCAGAGATTTCTCCCGAGCGGCATCTCTGTCGTTCATCGCCTTCGTCACTTTATTGCGCAATTCTGTGCTTTCTTTAGACTCCGGTTCTAAGAACGCTGCCAGATCGAGGTGAAAGCTGGCCCTGTCGAAATCGCCTTTCGCCAAAGCTTCCTTGGCACGGTCGATCTGCTTTCGCAGCAAGGCGGTTTTTTTCTTCTTGTCCAACTCGTCTACCTGTTTTTTGATCCGGCCATTGCGCGGATCATCGGGAAAACGCTTCAGGTGCTCGAGATCGCGCGCCAACGCGCGCCGCTCCTCGATAGGCATATCCCGGTCCATAAGCGCGTAAAGCTGGCTTACCGCAGTTTCAGCGACCGCGCCAACGTAATTGCCCGATGCGACCCCGACTAAGTCCACCGAGCTTAGCATCCTATTGGTCATGCCGCCCCAGAAATTGCTCGAGCTTTGCCGCATCAATTGATCTGATTGATTGTGATCGTCGTTGTTGATGATCGCCTCGAGGTATTTTTTTCGCTCAGGCGTCGCGGCATTCGTGAGCGCATCCTTTTGCGCCGCCAGATAACTTTCGCGATCGCGAATGGTGTTGTTCACCAGATCCTGTGCTTGAAGGGTTAATCCCGTCGAGGTGCCGTGCTCCTTTTGCAGACGAGCATCTTGCATCTTAAAAAATTGCAGATGGCGGCTGAGAGCCGGTTCGTCACCGATGAGGGCATCGATGAGCAGATCGCGGGCTTGCTTGTCGACCTCGTCGGGAAAAAACTGCGGCGTCGCTATAGTGGATTGGTCGAAGGGATTGTAATCGGGCAGGGGATTGAGAATTTTATCGAGTGGCAGATCCTGTGCTGCGGAGTATGGAATACAAAAGGCGACGCAGAGGAGCAGCGAAACGATGGCGGAAAAGTTTCTTGCCTTCATCGATTGAGTCGGGTCATCTTCTCCAAAAATCCGCGCGCCGCTTCAATTTTTCCTTGCGCTTCGAGCTTTTCCAGGATGCCGTCCACCTGTGCCACCTCGCTGTAAAACTTCAGCGCGGACTTGACGAATTGATCTAAAATCTTGAAGTCAAA
>Ga0075424_100002130_pt1 | contig 17875 bp, 16 predicted proteins | sample SoiMethybrSBSTD3_FD_75301 | JGI IMG/M metagenome (GOLD analysis project Ga0075424, IMG submission 75301) | Bulk soil microbial communities from a Populus tree surrounding site in Tennessee, USA - Soil MetaG P. TD hybrid SBSTD3 | ecosystem: Environmental > Terrestrial > Soil > Tree plantation...
TGCCGAGGTACATGACCGCGACGCGATCCGAGATGTGGCGCACGACCGAGAGATCGTGGGCGACGAAGAGGTACGTCAGCCCGAACTGCGCCTGCAGGTCTTCCAGGAGGTTGATGATCTGCGCCTGGATGGACACGTCGAGAGCCGAGACCGGCTCGTCGCAGATGATCAAGGACGGCTCGACCGCCAGCGCGCGGGCGATCCCCACGCGCTGGCGCTGGCCGCCCGAGAGCTGGTGCGGGTAGCGGTGCGCGTGCTGCGGCAGGAGCCCGACGTGGGACAGGAGCTCGCGGACCCGCCGGGCCCGCTGCGCCCGGTCCCCGACGATGCCGTGCACGGCCAGCGGCTCGGCGATGATCTGCCCGACCGTCATTCGCGGGTTGAGGGAGCTGTACGGGTCCTGAAAGATCACCTGCATGCGGCGCCGGATCGGGCGGAGCGCATCCTCGTCGAGGGTCGTGAGGTCGCGGCCCTCGAAGACGACGTGGCCGCTGGTCGGCCGCTCGAGCTGCAGGATGCACCGCCCGGTGGTCGTCTTGCCGCACCCGGATTCGCCGACCAGGCCGAGCGTCTCTCCCCGGCGGATCTCGAAGCTCACGTCGTCGACGGCGCGCACCAGCCCGGACCGGCTGCCGAAGAGGCCGCCGCCGATCTGGAAATGCTTCACCAGATTGCGCACCTCGAGCAGCGGCGCGTCGTCTTTCATGTTCTCACGCCGTCCTTCACGCGCTCACCGCCGTCCGCGCGCGGCCGAGCTTCTCGGCCTCCCAGCACGCGCTCACGTGGCCGGCGCCGTTCACCTGGCGCAGCGGCGGGATCTCGACGCGGCATCGCTCGACGCTGAACGCGCAACGCGGCGTGAAGGCGCACCCGCTCGGCAACCGCGTCAGGTCGGGCGGCTGGCCCTCGATCGGGTCCAGGCGCGCGCGCCGGGGCTCGTCCAGCCGCGGCACCGAGCGGAGCAGGCCGAGCGTGTAGGGGTGCCGCGGATTGGCGTAGAGCTCGCGAGCCGTCCCGCGCTCGATGATCTTGCCCGCGTACATCACGTTCACGCGATCGGCGTAGCGAGCGACGACACCCAGGTTGTGGGTGATGATCAGCATCGCGACGCCGAAGCGCCGCGAGAGGTCCTTCATGAGCTCGAGGATCTGGGCCTGGATCGTCACGTCGAGCGCGGTGGTCGGCTCGTCGGCGAGGATCAACGACGGGTTGCAGGCCAGCGCCATCGCGATCATCATCCGCTGGCGCATTCCGCCGCTGAACTGGTGCGGGTACTGGCTGAGGCGTCGCGCGGGATCCGGAATTCCCACCATTCCCAGGAGCTCGGCCGAGCGCCGGCGCGCCTCGGTCGGCGCCAGACCCAGGTGGATCTCGAGCCCCTCGGTGAGCTGGCGACCGATCGTCAGCACCGGGTTCAGCGAGGTCATCGGCTCCTGGAAGATCATGCCGATCTCGCGGCCCCGGACGTGGCGCATCTCTTCCGCGGAGAGCTTGAGCAGATCGCGCCCCTTGAAGAGAACCTCGCCGCCCACGATCCGGCCGGCGGGGCCGGCCACCAACCGCATGATGCTGAGCGCGCTCACGCTCTTGCCGCAGCCAGATTCGCCGACGAGCGCGACCGTCTCGCTTTCGCCGACATCCCAGGAAACATCGTCGACCGCGCGCACGACGCCGCTGCGCGTCACGAAGTGCGTCTTGAGGTTTCTCACCTCGAGGAGGGTGCCCACTGCGACCGCAGTGTAGCATTTCAGCGGACTTCGGGGGGAACGCCGCCCGCCTCCGGCGCGGGAGCGCTCGAATCTATTCTTGGCAGCGCCCGGCGGCCAGATGCGCGCCCGCGCGCGACTCGAGCGACGCGTACTCCTTGCACACGGCCTCGGCCACGCACGCCCAGCGGTGCTGCGCGGCCCAGCGCACACCCTCGCGCCCGACGCGCCAGCGAAGATCGGGATCGGCGACGAGCGCGGCGATCCGCTCCGCCAGCGCCTCGACGTCGCCGTCGGGCACCAGGAATCCGGTAACGCCGTCACGCACGGTGGTCACGAGGCCGCCGACGCGCGAGGCGATGACCGGACTCCCGCACGCCATTGCCTCGAGCGCGACCATGCCGAACGATTCGTAGTAGGACGGCAGCACGGTCACGTCGGCGGCGGCGTAGTACACGGGCAGTACGTCCTGCGGCTGCGGCCCCACGAAGCAGACCGAATCGCGCAGCCCCAGGCGCTCGATACGCCGGCGCAAGAACACTTCGTGCTCGCTCATCGGCTCGTCGGCGTCGCCCCCGACGATGAGCAGCCTGGCCGGGCCGGCGCTCGTCGAGAGCCGCGCCACGGCGTCGAGCAAGGTATCGAGGCCCTTGATCGGCGCCACGCGGCCCACCCACAGGAGCACGGGCCGCCCGTCGAGGGCGAGGCGGGCGCGCGCCGCGGCGCGATCGCTCGGCGCGAACAGATCGGTGTCGACACCGCACGGGATCGTCGCGATCCGAGACGCCGCCGCGCCATAGTCGCGCAGCAGCTCGGCGCGCTCGACCACGTTGGCGGCGACGATGCGGTCGCAGTCGGCGACGATCCGCGTCTCCTCCTGCAGGCGAATCGCCGGCTCCTGCTCCGCCGCGGTCCGCGCCGCCCGGTTCTTCAGCCGCCCGAGCGTGTGGAACATCTGCATGACCGGCACCGACCAGCGCGCCTTCAGCCTGAGCGCGGCCACGCCGGAGAGCCAGTAATGCGCGTGGATCAGGTCGTAGTCGATCGACCGGGCGATGCGCCAGGCGTCGACGCCGTCGACGAACTCGTCCAGATACGCGTGGAGCCGCGCGCGAGCCATCGGCGCCTCGTCGCCTGCCGGCAGATGGATGACCCGGGCGCGCTCGCCGAGCGACACCACGCGTGGGATCGCCGGGTTCTGCGAGCGCGTGAAGACGTCGACCGAGACGCCCATGCGGCCGAGCTCGCGCGAGACCTCGCGCACGTACACGTTCATCCCGCCCGATTCCTTGCCGCCGAGCGCGGCCAGCGGGCAGGTATGCACGCTCAGCATCGCGACATGCAGGTTCAACGGATCCTCACCTGGTAGACCGCCTCGGGAACCGGCTCGAACTCGTACTTGTAGCGCTCCTCGCCGCGCAGGAAGTCGAACTTCGCGCGGCCCCGCGCGATCGCGTCGCGAATGAGCTGCGCCAGCAAGACCACGCCCGGCGAGAGCGCGGCACGATCGGGCGCGAAGCCCGAGTTGTACAGGCCGACCGTGCCGTCCCACTCGATCGTGACGAACGCCGCGATCGCTCCCGCGTCGGTGTCGAGAAACCAGAGCCGCGCCGATCCTTGCTCTGCGAAAGCGGTCAGCGCCCGGCGGAAGAACTGCTCCATGCGCTCGTCCATGAAGCGCGCCTTGCCGACGCGCGAGCTTCGGTGCAGCGCCAGAAAGTCGCGCAGGCGCGCCTCGATGTCGGACGGCGTACTCGCGGACGACACGCGCGCATCGGGGGCGTCGCGTTCGAGGCGTCGCATCTTTCGCTGGAGCTCGTGACGGTGTTTTCCGGAAAGGCGGGCGAGGTAGGTCTCCCAGGAGGACGGCAGCGTCAGTACGGGACATCGTTCTTCCACCGTGGCTGACGCTGTCAACCCGCACGCGCCCGCGAGCGGCGGCAGCGCGCCGACCGTCGGCGAGGTTTCGGGGACCGCGTGCAGCGCCCACTCGACCGGCTCGGTCGTCCGCGACTGGAGGAGGGCCATCCAGGCCTCTTCCTCTCGGCCGTTCACCGCAATCAGATCGAGATAGTCGGAAACGTCGGCGCCGCCGAGGATCTTCAGCGAGCCGGGGCCCGCTTCGTAGAGCGGCAGGAGCGCGACGAGGTTCCCGCCTCCGTCTTCGACGCACCGGATCTCGAGACGGCAACCCTCGGCAAACGCACGCGCCCACTCACGTTGCCAGGTCCAAGAGAGAAACGGCGATCGCAGGCGGGAGGCCGCGACGAGCCCGTCCCACGCGGGAGCCCCTACCGCTTCCAGCCGGTCACGGATGGAGACTTTCACAGGCTACTCACCAGGAGATGCGTCACCCACGTCTTTCGATTCACCCCCGTCGTCGCCTTCGCCCTCGGCGCCGCCGCCCTCGCCCTCGGCCATCGCCTCGTCCATGGCGGACTCGAAATCGTCGCCGAGGTCGTCGCCGAGCTCGCGGCCCATCTTCTTCATGAACCGGGCGACACTGGCGGGGTCGTTTTCATCGAGGCCGCCGAGGTCCGCCGAGTCGGCGAGCGCGTCGAGCCGAGCGTCTTCCGACTTCACGGTCGTAAAGCGCGACATCAGCCGGGAGAGCGCCGAACTCCCGCATCGCGGACACGTCGGGGCTTCCGCCGTCGACGGGCGCAGCACGAGAAGGCTCACGCGCCTTCGGCAGCCGTGGCATTCGTACTCGTAGATCGGCATGACGCGACCGATTCTAGCATGCTGGTTTTACGCTCATTTCCGGAGTGTCAGCCTGACCGATCGCCGCGCCGAACGTGTCACCGTGCACCTGCATGCGTCGTGGAAGCCCGCGGCCCGTAAGGCGGGCCCTCTCGGCACCGCTCTTGCTGGCCTCAGCGGGCATGGACGACCTGACGCGGCAGCGGGCTGACAGAGACCGGCGCCTCGCGGCACACATCGAGTCCGCGACCAAGTCGCTGCGCGAGGAGCGCGACCGGCTGGCCAAGCGGCTGGCCGATCTCGAGCGGGAGCTCGCCAACCTCTCGAACCGCCCCGACGCCCCCGTCGAGTACGCTACGTCGGGCCACTCCGGACAGCGCCGATCCTGATCGCCTCTCCGCGTCGCGCCCGTCGCGCGAGCGGGACCAGCACCTCCAGCCCGAGCTTCAGCACCCCGTAGACCGGCCGCCACTCGGTCAGTCTCGCCAGCCCGTGCCAGCCCCGGTCGCGCAGCAAAGCCGACAGGCTCCATAGGTACGTGCGCGGCTTCGCCTGATGCCAGATCCAGACGACGCGCCCGCCGGCCCGCTCGATGACCCGCTCGAGGCTGTTTGGCGTGAAGTGCGAAAGGTGCCGCGGCAGCTCGAGACCCGACCACGCGCCGCCGAACACGGTCGCGCCGAGGCCGCCCGCGTTAGGGACCTCGACGATCAAGAGTCCGTCCGGCGCCAGCCAGTCGAGCATACGGCGCGCGACCGCCACGGGATCCGGTACGTGCTCGAGCACGTGGAAAGCGCTCACGACGTCGAAGCGCCCCGCCGGAAACGGCGCCGCGAGGATGTCGCCGACGTGGAGCTCGTCGGTGTAGCGCCGCGCGAGCGCCGCCGCCGCGGCGTCCATCTCGATCCCCGCCACGCGCCAGCCGAGCCCGCGCGCGACCGCGAGCGAGCCGCCGGAGCCGCATCCGACGTCGAGATAGCGGCCCGCACCGATCCAGGGCGGGCAGTTCCACCGGATGCGCCGCAGCATCCGCCGCCCGCGCAGGCGCGTGACCAGCGACACGCGTGCGTCCCGGAACGCGCCGTAGCCGAGGCCCTCCGCGAGCGCCCAGCGCGCGGCGCGCTGCCGGCGCTTCGAGCCCTTGAGCGGCATGCGCGGCGACGGCTCCTGGTGGCGCGGATAGTGATCGGGATAGCAGGCGGCCAGATGCTCGTCGCGCACGCGCGGACGCTGGTAGAGAAAGCCGCATCCGCGACACCGCACGACCGTGTAGTGTCCGGGCACCGCGAACGCGCGGTCTGGTGTCGCCCAGACCGGGTCGGCGCCAGCGTCGCCGCAGACGGCGCACGGCGCGTCCACGGTCGGCAGCGCGAGCGTCACCGGACGATCTCCTCCAAGCGCTGCACCGCCCGCCCCCAATCGAACGTGGTGCGGATGAACGCCGAGCCCGCGGCCGCGATGCGCTCGCGCAGCCCCGCGTCGGCGGCCAGCCGTTCGAGCTTGGCCGCGAGATCGTCCACGTCGCGCCGTCGCGCGACCAGCGCGGTCTGGCCGTCGAGCGCGTAGTCGCGACAGCCGCCGTTGTCGTAGGTGACGAGCGCGGCGCCGCAGGCCATCGCCTCCATCGGCGGCATGCCGAGCCCCTCGTCCCACGACGGGCACAGATAGATCTCGCAGCCGCTGTAGAGCGACGCGAGCCGATCTTGGGGCGGGTCGGCGTGGAACTCGTCGTAGCCCACCGGCCCCTTCGGCGCGCTGACGCCGAATCCGACCAAGTGCAAACCGGGAACGCGCCGCTTCACGCGCGCCACGGTCTCGAAGCCGTCGGCCGTCCCCTTCCAGGCGTAGTCGTGGTGGAGCATCAGCACGCGCGGGCGCGACGTGGTGACGCTGACCGGAATCGCGTGGAACAGCATCGGGTCGACCGGTGTGACCAGCACCTCCGCGTCGCTGGCGAAGCGCTCGCGCATGATGTCGCGCAGCCACGTCGAGATGACGATCTTGCGGAGCGCCAGGCGGTAGGTCGCGTCGACGATCTCCGCCTGGCCGTGATAGAGGCTCTCGTAGTGCTGGACGAAATAGAACCTGCGGCCACAGCGCGCCGGCGCCTCGGCGACGACGGGCGCCGACTGCCAGGCCGTGGCGATGATCGCGTCGCCGTCGGGCAGCGCCTCGGGGCGCCAGCGATCGACCCACGCGACGCGGGCGCGAAATCCGGGAATCCAGTCGGGGCCGGCACCCCTCAGCGATCGCCAGAGCGTGCGGGCGCGGCTCTTGGCCGGGACGACGACCTGGACCTGGTGCCCCTCGGCCGTGAGCCGGTCGGCGTACGTGAGGATCGCGCGCACTCCGCCGGCGATGCGGAGATGCGGGCACAGAAACGTGATCTTCACGCCGCGGTCAGATGGCCATCGAGACCTGGCCGCTCTTGCGGTACGCCTCGGGATCGAGCACCACGTTGATGCACCACACCTCGTCCGAGGCCAGCGCCTGCTCGAGCGCCCGGCCCATGTCGCGCGGATCCGTCACGTACGCGCCGCGGCCGCCGAGCGCCTCGACCATGCGGTCGTAGCGCGTCGTCGGCAGCGAGGTCGCAACCGTCCGCGATTCACCGAAGAACGAGACCTGCGGGCTCCGGATCTGGCCCCACCCGCCGTCGTTGCCGATCACGCAGGTGAACGGAAGCTTGAAGCGCACAGCCGTCTCGAGCTCCATGCCGTTCAAGCCGAAGGCGCCGTCGCCGGATACGAGCAGCACGCGTTGATCGGGCCGCAGGAGCTTGGCGGCCAGCGCGAACGATGGGCCGACGCCCAGACAACCGAGCGGCCCGGGATCCAGCCACTGGCCCGGGCGATCGACGGGCACGAACTTGGCGGCGCAATTGACGACGTCGCCTCCGTCGCCGACGACGATCGTGTCGCGCGTCACCACGCGCGCGATCTCCGACGCCCAGCGATAGTGCGAGAGCGGCGACTGATCCGTGGACGCCAGCTCGTCGAGCTTGCTTCGTGTCTCGGCTTCGCGCCGGCGGAGCTCGGCGCGCCACGGCGCGCTGCGCGAGGCCAGATCCCTCGGCAGCGCGTCGGTCAGCTGGCGCAGGGCTACGCCGATGTCGGCCGCGACACCGATCTCGAGCGGGCGATTGCGCCCGAGCTCGACCGGATCGACGTCGATCATCGCCACCTTCGCGTTCTCGGCGAAGGTTGGCGGCCGGCCGTAGCCCAGCCGGAAATCGAGCGGCGCGCCGAGCACGAGCACCACGTCGGCGTGACCGAGCGCGAAGCCGCGCGTCTGGAAGAACGCGTTGGGGTGATCGGTGGCCAGCGCGCCGCGTCCCGCGCCGTTCATGAAGACGGGCGATCCCATGCGCTCGGCGAAGGCGGTCAGCGGCTTCGCGGCGTCGTCCCAGTACACGCCGCCGCCGGCCATCACCACCGGGCGCTCGGCCGAGGCCAGCAGCGCTTCCAGCCGATCGAGATCCTGCGCCTCGACCGCGGGGCGAGTCCGATGCACGTAGCCCGTCGGAATCGGCGCCAGCCGATCCTCGATCATCGTCATCAGGAGATCGACGGGGATCTCGACGAAGACCGGCCCTGGCCGGCCGGCGAGCGCCGTGCGGATCGCGGTCGCCAGCACCTCGGGAATCTGGCGCGCCTCGGCCACCGACCAGGCGCCCTTCGTGATCGGCCTGAGCAGCGCCAGCTGCTCCGTTTCCTGCAGCGCGCCGAGACCCCGCAGACCGAGCGGCGCGGCCCCGCCGATCAGGAGCAGCGGGCTGCGCGCGGCGTACGCATTGGCGACGCCGGTGACGGCGTCGGTGACGCCGGGACCCGGCACGACGATGGCGACACCGACGCCGCGCGTGAGCCGCGCGTACGCATCGCCCGCGTGGGCGGCCGCCTGCTCGTGGCGGACGTCGATGATCGCGATGCCCTCGGTGAGGCAGCCGTCGTAAATCGGCAGGATGTGGCCGCCACAAAGCGTGAAGACGTGGCCCACGCCGGCCTGCTTCAGGGTTCGGGCCGCCAGCTGTCCGCCCGTCAGGTCGGCCATGTCGTCCGCCGCCCTCTCAGCGCGACCTGAATCGCGGGATGATCTCGGCGGCGATCGCTTCGTGCTGATCGCGCTCGTCGCGCGGATCGCCGATCGCGCTCATCACGAAATAGCTGCAGCCGGCGGCGCGGAAGCGCTCGAGCTGCTCGGCGCACTGCTCGGGGGTGCCGATCACGCCATAGCGCTGGGCCAGCGGCTCGAAGTCCTGCGCGTAGCGGCGGCTGAGCACACCGACCCACGCGCGCTTGGCCGCTTCGTAGTCGCGGCCGATCGTGATGAACACCAGGTGCGCCGCCGTGAACCCGTCCATCGAGCGGCTGGCGGTGGCCGCGGCGGCGCGGATCTTGTCGAGGCTCTGCGCGTAGCGATCGGCCTGGACGACGTACGACATCCAGCCGTCGCCCTGGCGGCCGGCGCGCGCCAGCGCCGCGTCGGAGCGCCCGCCGATCCAGATCGGCGGCGGCTGCTGCACCGGCTTAGGGTCGATCGAGACCGAATCGAAGCGGGTGAACCGGCCGTGAAACGACGCGGGCGTGTCGCGCCAGAGCGCGCGCACCGCGTCGATACCCTCGTTGACCCGCGCGCCGCGCTCCTTGTGTGGAATGCCGCAGAGCTCGAACTCCTTCGGGTTCTCACCGCCGACGCCGACACCAAAGATCAGCCGGCCGCCGGACAGCACATCGAGCGTGGCCGTCTGCTTGGCCGCCACCGCCGGCGAGCGCAGCGCCAGCAGGTAGACGCCGACGCCGAGCTTGATCCGCTTCGTGATCGGCGCGTAGGACGCCAGCAGGGTGATCGACTCGTGGATCGGGTTGTGAAACGACATGTGGTCGCCCGTCCACACCGAGTCGTAGCCGACCGCTTCGAGGCGCTGCACGAGCGCGAACTGCTCGGCCGCCGAGTGCAGCGCGAGCTGGGCACCGAATCCTATCACGCGGTCACCGCGGGAACGCGTCGCGCACGCCGCCGTCGACGGTCAGGGTGCAGCCGGTGGTCTTGGCGGAGCGGTCGGATGCGAGGAAGAGCACGGCCTCGGCGACGTCCTCGGGCAGGATGCCTACGCCGAGCAGGTTGCGCTTGCGATAGAACTCCTCGACCTGGTCGACCCTGATGCCCTGCGCCGCGGCGCGCTCGCGACGAATGTCCTCCGACCAGAGCTTGGAGTCCTGGAACACCGCGTCCGGGTTCACGATGTTCGAGCGGATCCCGTGGGGCGCGCCCTCGAGCGCCAGCACCTTGGCCAGCTGGGCCTCGGCTGCCTTGGCCGCCGAATACGCCGCGAAGTCCTTGCCGGGCGACATCACGTTCTTGGTCGCCACGAAGACCAACGCGCCGCCGAGCCCCTGTGCCATGAGCACGCGCATCGCCTCGCGGGCCACGATGAAGTGGCCGGTCGAGTTCACCGCGAACGAGCGTTCCCAGTCGGCCAGCTCCATCCGCGCGACCGGCGCCGAGTGCGCGATGCCCGCGTTCGACACGAGGATGTCGAGACCGCCGTAGGCGAGCACGGTCTCCTCGAACGCGGCGCGGACCGATGCCTCGCGCGTCACGTCCATCGGAAGGCCGAGGGCCCGGCCGGCGCCGACCGCGGCGACGATCTCGTCGGCGGTTCGCTTGGCCGTCGCGCTGTCGAGATCGCCGACGACGACGTGGGCGCCTTCCGCCGCGAGCTTTCGCGCCACGGCGCGCCCGATACCGGAGCCGCCGCCGGTGACTAGCGCGATCCGCCGTGCCAGCTCCTTCTCGGGCGGGGCCAACGTGAGCTTGTAGAGCTCGAGCGGCCAGTACTCGACGTCGAAGGCGTCCTTGGCCGAGAGCGAGACGTAACGGCCGAACGCCTCGGCGTTACCGAGCACGCCGATCGTGTGGTGATAGATGTCGTTCACGATGCCGGCCGTTCGCCGGTCCTTGCCGGCGGTGAACATGCCGAGCCCCGGGACGAGCACGACTCGCGGCAGCGGATCGAGTAGCTGGGCGCCCTCGAACTTGTTCTCCTCGAAGTACCGCGTATAGCCGCCCACGAACCCTTCGATCGACCGCTCGATCGCGCCGAACAGCGCCTCGGGCTCTTCGCCGCCCGTCGCGTCGACGTAGCAGGGCAGCCGCTTGGCGTAGATCGTGTGGTCGGGCGTCGCGGGGCCGATCTGAGACACGCGCGAGGCGTCGGCCGACGAGACGAATTCGGTGACCTCCGGCGAGTCGTCGAAGCTCACCAGGACGCGCTTGTCGCGGCTCAGCGCGCCGCGTAGACGCGGGGCGACCGCCACCGCCCGCTGCCGCCGGGCCGGCGGCTCGAGCACCGGCACGCGGCTGCCGCCGAAGACGCGCCGCCCCTTCTTCTTCTCGGCGATCGCCTCCTCCGCCCGGCTGATGAGCTCGATCGTGGCCTCGTACGCCTCGCGCACCGTCGCGCCCCAGGTGATCGTGCCGTGACGCTCGAGCAGGAGCGCCTTCGCGTCGGGACGCTCGGCGATCGCGTCGGCCACGTCGCGCGAGATCTTGAAGCCCGGCCGGCGGTACGCGAGCGCGATGACGTCCTTGCCGTAGACGCCCTGGACCACGTCGTGCGCGCGGTCGTTGTTGGTCAGCGAGACGACGGCGTCGGCGTGCGTGTGGACGATCGCGGGCGCCGAGAGAAACCCGTGCAGCAAGGTCTCGATCGACGGGCGCACGCCGCCCGGCTCCTGCAGCGCGTGGGCGAGATAGCTCACCATCTCCTCATCGCCCATCTCGTGCCGATCGAGGAGCGCGGTGATGTCGTCCATGCGAACTCCCGGGAAGTCTTTTTTCTGGACCGACTTCAGATCCGAGCCGCTGCCCTTCACGCGCAGCACGGAGATCTCGCGGCCGCGGTGATCGCGCTCGCGCGTCTTGATCGAGGTATTGCCGCCGCCCCAGATGACCAGCGAGGTTTCGGCGCCGACGAGACGCGAGGCGTAGACGAGAAGATCGAGGCCGTCGAGCTGGCTCGCCTCGGCGTCGTTCCAGCGGGAGCGCATGCCGCATTCACGATACCATGATCGGCGTGGGCCGCTCCGTCGCGATGCTCATGGCCGGCGTCCTGCTGGCGCTTCCGGCGGCGGCCGCCGCCGACGGCATCATGCTGGTCCAGGCCGGCGCCTTCTGGATGGGGCGCGACGACGGCCCGGCGGACGAGGCTCCCCTGCATCGCGTCTACGTGCGCGACTTCTGGATCGAGCGCCACAAGGTGACCAACGCCGAGTTCGCCGCGTTCCTGAACGCGACCGGGCTCAGACCGCCGAGCAGCGAGCGCCGCTACGACGAGGACGACGCCGACGCGCGGATCCACCGGGTGCAGGCGCGCTGGGTCGCCGACCCGGGGTTCGAAGGCCACCCGGTCGTCGAGGTCTCGTGGTTCGGAGCGCGCGACTATTGCGGCTGGAAGGGCCGGCGCCTGCCGACCGAGGCGGAGTGGGAAAAGGCCGCGCGCGGCGACGACAAGCGGCCATACCCGTGGGGAGTCACGGCGCCGGCGCCGCATCTCGCGGTCTTCGCCCGCCCCTACAACGCGACCGAGCCGACCGCGAGCCGGCCCGACGGCGCGAGCCCGTACGGTATTCACGACATGGTCGGCAATCTCAGGGAGTGGACCCTCAGCGTTCTGCGCCCCTATCCCTATGGAAGCGACGCCGATCGGCCGCCCTACACGGGCGCGATGGGCCGCGTGGTCGTACGCGGCGCGAGCCACGACGACCCGGCTGACGCGCTGGCGCTGACCCGACGGCGCTCCTACGACCGGCGCGGCGCAGCCGCGGGCCATCACTTCGTCGGCTTCCGCTGCGCGACGTCGGAGGATCTCGGAGAAGTGGCCCCCGGAGGACGATCACGGTGACCGGAAGAGCTGGACGCGGCCGGAGGCCAGGGCCGTCCGGGGCGCGAGTTAGGGTAATATGACGAGCCAAACGGCCTTGCGGTATGCGGGATTCGACGACCAGTCGGCCCGCGGTAGCGAGCGTAGTGAAAACGAGCCGGCCTCGGCGAGGTCGGCATACGCCACGACCCGCGCACGATAGGAGAAGGCATGTCCTCACTGACCCGACGGCACTTCCTCACAACCACGACCGGGGCCGGCCTGGCGGGCATCCTCGCCGCCGGCGTCCCCCCAGCGCGCGGGCAGCAGCGCGAGATCTCGTACCTCTGCTGGAACAACTTCGCCCCGCTCTCCGACAAGAAGCTCGCGGAGATCGGCCAGCGCTTCACCAAGGACACGGGCATCAAGATCAAGATCGACCACATCGCCGCCCCGCAGCAGGCCGCCAAATACGCCGCCGAGGTGCAGACGCAGGCCGGCCACGACCTGGTCGAGATGCGCATGCACGTGCCCTGGCTCTACGAGGCGCAGCTGGTCGACGTCTCCGACATCGTCGCGAATCTCGAGAAGAGCTACGGCAAGGTCATCGCGCCGGGCTACGAGGCGGCGCACGTCAAGGGCGTCTGGCGCGCGGTGCCCCAGTACCACTCCATCTTCGTGTCTGCGTACCGCGAGGACCTCTTCAAGAAGGCCAGCCTCGCGGCGCCCAAGACCTGGGAAGATCTCTACAAGGTCGGCCTCGAGCTGAAGAAGATGGGCCACCCGGTCGGCATTCCGATCAGCCAGAACTTCGACACGATCTCGACCGGCTCGGCCGTCATGTGGTGCCACGGCGCCATGGAAGTCGACAAGGACGGCAAGACCGTCAAGATCAACTCGGAGCAGACCGCGCAGGTCGTCGAATGGTACAAGAAGATGTACCGCGACTGCATGGAGCCCGAAGTTCTCTCGTGGGACGACGCCAGCAACAACCAGTCGCTCCAGCAGGGCAAGGCCGGCTGGATCCACAATCCGGTCAGCGCCTACATCGTCGCCCGTGACCAGAAGCTCCCCTCCGCCGACGGCATCAATCACCATCTGAGTTTGTCGGGTCCCGGCGGCCGGCACGACGTCACCGCGCCGCGCTCGATCGGCATCTGGAAGTTCTCGAAGAACGTCGAGCCCTCGAAGGAGTGGATCCGCTACCTGCTCGGCAAGAAAGAGGTCTACGACGAGTACATCATGTCGGGCGGCGCCTTTCTGCTGCCGCTCTACACGAAGCTGCAGGATCACGCGGTCCTCAAGACCGATCCAAAGCTTGCCACCCTCAAGGGCGAGGGAACGACCTACCACACCTACGGCTGGCCGGCGCCAGCTTCCGACAAGGTGCAGCTGATCACCAACTCGTTCATCCTCCCCAACATGCTGGCGAAGGCGGTCACGGGCACGTCCACCAAGGATTCGATCGCCTGGGCCGAGAACGAGATGAAGAAAGTCATGGCGGGTAGCTGAGCCATGGCCATCGGATCCGTCGGCATCGCGACGGCGACGCGGAGCACCTCGCTGCGGTCCCGGGTTTCCGAGCTGCTCGACCGCGAGTCGTGGCTCGGCCCGATCTTCGTGAGCCCGGCGATGGTCCTGATCCTGCTGCTGGTCGCCTATCCGTTCTGCATGGCGCTCTACTTCTCGGTCTCCAACGCCTTCATCGGACGACCGAGCACCTTCATCGGCATCCGCAACTTCATCAACCTCTGGGACAGTGACGCGTTCCGGCAGACCTTCCAGAACGCGTTCGTCTTCTGCGGTATCGCGGTGGGCGCCAAGGTGGTCCTCGGCATCTCGCTGGCCCTGCTGCTCAACCAGCAGCTCTGGTTCAAGCGTCTGATCCGCGGCGCCGTGCTGCTGCCGTGGGTCATCCCGACGGCGCTGTCCACCCTCGGATGGTCCTGGATGTTCAACTCGCTCTACAGCGTCGTCAACTGGACCCTGCTCGCGATCGGCCTCATCGACCCGCCCGGACCCAACTGGCTCGGCCAGAAGTACTACGCGATGGCCGCGGTCATCATCGTCAACATCTGGCGCGGCCTGCCGTTCTTCGCGATCACCCTGCTGGCCGGGCTGGTCGCGATCCCGAAGGAGCTCTACGAGGCGGCCGAGGCGGACGGCGCCGGGCCGGTCGCCCGCTTCTGGCACGTGACCTTGCCGCTGCTCAAGGGCGTGCTCGGCATCGTCGTGCTCTTCTCGACGATCTTCACGTTCAGCGAGTTCAACATCATCTACGTGCTGACCCACGGCGGGCCGATCAACTCGACCCATCTCTTCGCGACCCTCGCGCGCCAGGTCGGGCTCGAGACGGGGCGAATCGGCGAGGGCGCAGCGATCTCGCTCTATCTGTTCCCCGCGCTGATGATCGTCGTGTGGGCGCAGCTCCGCTACGTCAGGAAGCAGGCCTACTGATGCAGAATCGAAAGCTCTGGGGTCGGATCTTCGCGCACCTGGCGCTGCTGCCGTTCATCATCTTCGCGGTGTTCCCCTTCTATCACATGGCGCTGACGTCGCTGAAGCAGAACCGCGAGCTGTACGATCGCCTGGCGAACCCGCTGCTGATCCGGCAGGGCGCGACGCTCGAGCACTATACGCGCCTTCTGTGGGAGACCGAGTTCATCACGTGGACGAAGAACAGTCTCCTGGTCACGATCCTCGCGACGATCGTCTCGCTGATCATCGGCACGATCGCCGCCTACGCGCTGGCGCGCCTGAAGTTCTTCGCGGTTGGCAGTCTCGGCACCGGGATCTTCGTCACCTATCTGGTGCCGACCTCACTCCTCTTCTTGCCGCTGGCTCAGGTCGTCAACTGGCTCGGGCTCGGCGACTCCAAATGGGCGCTGGTGGTCACCTATCCGACGTTCCTCGTGCCCTTCTGCACGTGGCTTCTCATGGGCTACTTCCGGACCGTGCCCAAGGAGGTCGAGGAGTGCGCCATGGTCGACGGCGCCACCCGCATCCAGGCGCTCTGGCGGATCGTGCTGCCGATCGCCGTGCCGGGCCTCGTGTGCGCGGCGCTCTTCGCCTTCACGCTGTCGTGGAACGAGTTCATCTACGCGCTCACATTCACGTCGTCGTCCGAGCAGATCACCGCGAGCGTGGGGGTGACCACCGAGCTGATCCGCGGCGACATCTACTACTGGGGCTCGCTGATGGCCGGCGCGGTCCTGGCCTCGGTGCCGATCGTCGTCCTCTACGTCTTCTTCCTCGACTACTACGTCTCCGGCCTCACCGCCGGCGCGATCAAGTAGCCGTCAACGACGTTCGCGGCTGGGCGGGTGCGGCCACGTCCGCCCAGCCGCAACGTCCACTGCCTGCCGCTTCGCGGACGACTAGCGCGAAGCCGAGACGAACGCCTCCAGCATCCCGTCGGCGCAGATCCGGCGCGCGGTGATCGCCCGGCGCATCGCGAGCCGGCCGCGCGCCTGCGTCTCGTCGGTCGTCGCGAGCTGGGAGAGGATGCGGACGGCGCGCTCGGCGTGGTCGTCCTCGACTTCACTGTGAACGTGGTAGAACGTGAGGGCCGGGCGCGCGACGCCGTAGTGGCGCTCCATCGCGTCGGCCATCTTCTGCACGTGCAGCGCGTTGAGCGATTCGGTGGCGATGTTGCCGCCGCAGAGCGCCTCGATCGTGGATGAGCGTTGGAGCAGGAAGAGCTCGTCCTTCTCGATGATCGTCGTCGGCAGGTACTCGGTGGCGAAGAGCTCGTCCCGCGAGATGCCGAGGGCCTCGGCGAGCCGGATGAAGAGAAACGCGTGCGCCGTCGTCTTACCCCCGACGGTGTCCTCGCCACCCTCCTCGACGACGAGCGGGATCAACGCGCGCTGGCGCTCGAGGTCCTCGTACGTCGGCGAGTAGCCACCGACCGAGATGATCTTCCACGCCGCGTGGCGGAGCGTGTCGAGAAAGAAGCAGCCCTGCTGGCAGATCACGCTCTGCAGCTGAGGGCGCGTCAGCTTGCCGTCCCAGATCATGTGGAAGAGCGGATGGTGGAGCCAGGGGTGAGTCTGGCGCGCTTCCGCGAGCAGTTCGTTGGTGAACGCGGCGCCGGTCAGCGGCATGTCATGTCCTCCTGGGGCGCTGTCGCCGGGTTCATTCTACCGGTTCGCGCGCTGAAGGCCGCGTCCCGGCGGGATGACGCGAGAACGCGGGACATGGTCTATAGTAGGCGCCTTGGATCGACGCGGGATCTCTGGAATTTTCGTCCATTGGGCTAAGAAAGCACAACATGCGGTGAAGGAGACAAGACACATGCACAACGCCAGAAGCATCCTTTCTGTCGGGCTCGTCACCCTCGGCGCCCTGCTCGTGGCCGGGCCGGCGAGCGCTCAGGAAGGCACGCTCAAGAAGATCAAGGAGACGAACACGATCACGCTCGGGCATCGCGACGCGTCGATCCCCTTCTCGTATTTCGACGACAAGCAGCACGCGGTCGGCTACGCGATGGATCTCTGCGGCAAGATCGTCGACGCGGTCAAAGCCGAGCTGAAGATGCCGAACCTCCAGGTGAAGCTCAACCCGGTCACCTCGGCGACGCGGATCCCGCTGATGGCGAACGGCACGGTCGACCTCGAGTGCGGCTCGACCACCAACAACCTCGAGCGGCAGAAGCAGGTGTCCTTCACGATCACCCACTTCGTGACCGCAAACCGCTTCGTCAGCAAGAAGGCCGCGAGCCTCAAGACCGTGGACGACCTCAAGGGCAAGACGATCGTCTCGACCTCGGGCACGACCAACATCAAGCAGATCACGGAGATCAACGGCCAGAAGAACATGGGCATGACGATCCTGCCGGCGAAGGACCACGCCGAGTCCTTCCTGATGGTCGAGACCGGCCGCGCCGTCGCCTTCTTCATGGACGACATCCTGCTCTACAGCCTGGTGGCGAACTCGAAGAACCCCTCGGAGTGGGTCATCTCCGCCGACGCGCTCTCGGTCGAGCCCTACGGCATCATGCTTCGCAAGGACGACCCCTCGTTCAAGAAAGTCGTCGACGATGCGATGACGAAGGTCTACAAATCGGGTGAGATCAACGCGATCTACGCCAAGTGGTTCCTGCAGCCGGTGCCGCCGAAGGGCATCAATCTCAACGTGCCGATGAGCGAGGTGTTCAAGCACGTCGTCGCCAAGCCCACGGACTCGGGCGATCCGAACGACTACAAGTAGCGGCTCGTCATTGGGCGCCGTGTCCGCCCGGCGAGGGAGCTGACCCGGTGAAGTACAACTGGAACTGGGGCATCTTCTGGCAGCTCTCGCCGGACGGGCACGGCACCTATCTCGACACCCTCATCGCCGGGCTCGGCTGGACGCTCCTGACCGCCTTCTCGGCGTGGATCATCGCGCTGATCCTGGGCATGATCGTCGGCGTCATCAGGACCACGCCGGTTCGCTGGCTGAGACTTCTCGGCGACGCCTGGGTCGAGATCTTCCGCAACGTGCCGCTGCTCGTGCAGATGTTCCTGTGGTTCTTCGTGTTCCCCGAGCTCCTGCCCGCCTCGGCCGGGGCGTGGCTCAAGCAGCTGCCGCGCTCGAACTTCTACACCGCGGTCCTGTGCCT
>Ga0075424_100002131_pt1 | contig 17873 bp, 19 predicted proteins | sample SoiMethybrSBSTD3_FD_75301 | JGI IMG/M metagenome (GOLD analysis project Ga0075424, IMG submission 75301) | Bulk soil microbial communities from a Populus tree surrounding site in Tennessee, USA - Soil MetaG P. TD hybrid SBSTD3 | ecosystem: Environmental > Terrestrial > Soil > Tree plantation...
ACGAGTGCCGGCGGGTGGTCGAGGAGGTGGCGCGGATCGTCCCGGCCGGCCCGACCCGGTTCGTGCGCCGACCGGAGGTGGTCGAGGTCGAGGTCCTGGACGACGAGCTCGTGCGCGTCCTCGTCCACGCCAGCGTGGCCCACGGTCGCGAGTGGCTCGTCGAGAAGTTCCTGCCTGACATCATGAAGGAGCGCGCGCCGGAGGGCCTGATCGCACACGGGCCGATCGTCATGTTCGTCGACGAGCGGGCCACCCGGCGGTTCGCCCGCTCGCTCCCGGGGACGCGCGGGCGCCGCCCGCGGACCGGCGCCCGCTCCGAGTAGCGCCGACGTGGAGGAGGTGCGCCCCGCCTACGCCGGCCGGTCGTTCGCCGACATCCCGGCGACGGTGGTGCGGCTCCTGACGGGCGACGGCGGCCCGGGGATCGAGCAGTCCGCCCTCGGCGAGCTCGACCGGCGCTGGCGGAAGATCGTCCTCGTCGTCGTCGACGGCTTCGGCTGGTCGGCCGCCGAGCGGCACGCCGATCACCCGTTCTTGAAGCGCGTCGCGGCCGACGGCGTCCTGGCGAAGCTCACCTCGCAGTTCCCGTCGACGACCTCGGCGCACATGACGACGCTCCACACCGGCATGCCGGTCGGCGAGAGCGGGATCTACGAGTGGTTCCAGTACGAGCCGGCCCTCGACCGGCTGATCGCGCCGCTGCTCTTCTCCTATGCGGGCGACGACCGGCGCGAGACGCTCCGGGGCTCGGCGCTCGATCCGGCCGCGCTCTACCCGCGCGAGTCGATCTACGAGCGCCTGGCGGCGGCGGAGGTGGCAGCGCACGCCGTCCAGCACGAGGCCATCGCCGACACGACGTTCAGCCGCGCGACCCTCCGCGGCGCGGCCGTGTGGCCGTTCACCGCCGGCGACGGGTGGGTCGGCGAGGCGGTCGCGGCCTCCAGCAGCGGCCCGGGATACGTCGTCGTCTACGTCGACGAGGTCGACGCGGTGGGTCACGAGCACGGCCCGGACTCCCACGCCCACGTCGCCGCGGCCACCGGCGTACTCGACAGGCTCTCCAAGCTCGCCGAGCTCCTGCCGGCAGACGGCGAGACGCTGCTCCTCGTCACCGCCGACCACGGGCAGACCCGGGTCCACCCGGCGACGACGGTGTACGTCAACGAGCGCATCCCCGAGCTCGTGCACCACCTCCGCCGCGGCGGCGACGGGCGGCCTCTGGCCCCCGCCGGCTCGGCCCGCGACCTCTTCCTGCACGTCCTCCCGGGTCACCTCGACGACGTGGAGTGGCTGCTCGAGGACCTCCTGGGCGAGACGGCAGAGGTCCGCCCGACCCATGAGCTCATGGACGAAGGCGTCTTCGGCGCGGCCGGGCCGCGCCTGCGGGAGCGGATCGGGGAGGTGGTCGTGCTGCCGAAGGCGGGCGAGTCGGTCTGGTGGCGCGAGCCGGGCCGGTTCGACATGCGCTTCCGCGGCCACCACGGCGGCCTCTCGGCCGACGAGATGCTCATCCCGCTCGCCGCACTCCCGCTCGGTTGAGTGAAGGGTTCCGGGCAGCGGCGCCGAATCCCCGGGCATGGACAATCCGGTCGATCTGCGCCAGGCCACCGAGATGCCCGTGCTCGCCCGCATCGTCGTCCCGCTGACGGCGGTGCAGAAGGAGGCGATCGGAGAGGTGCGCGGCATGTCGCGCGAGTTCTGCCAGGTGCCGCTGCCGCCGGACGCCCGGGTCGTCCAGGCCGAGCGCACCGAGGGCGCCTGGGTCGTCTGGTACGTCGAGAAGGTCGAAGCTATCTAGCTTCTAAATCGCCTCGTCCGCCAGCGCCGCGCCGCCCACCAGCCAGCGCCGGCCGCGATAGCGAGCCGCTCCGACCGCCGCGCGGATGCCGACGAACGCCGTGAGGCCGATCCAGATGCCGGTGAGGCCCCAGCCCTGCCGCGCGGTGAGAAGCGCTATGGGCACGTAGCCCCCGAGCGCCGCCAGCACTGTCACGTTGCGCATGAACCGCAGGTCGCCGGCGCCGAAGAGCACCCCGTCGAGGGCGAAGAGCCAGCCGTTCACCGGCATCATCAGCACCAGCCACGGCCACAGCACGTGCGCCTGGTCGACGACGGGCGCGTCGGAGGTGAAGAGCGCCGGGATGACCTCGTATCCCGCCGCCAGGATCGCCGCGAACCCGACGCCCAGCACCATCCCGGCCCAGAGCAGGCGATGCGCGAGCGCGTGTGCCACATCCGTTGCGCCCGCTCCCAGCAGCCGGCCGATCAGCGCCTGGGCGGCGATGGCGGTCGCGTCGAGGAAGAGCGCCGTGAAGAACCAGAGCTGCGCACCGATCTGGTGCGCAGCGAGCGCCGCGTCGCCTGTGCGGGCGGCCACCGACGCCGCCACTGTGAAGGCGACGAAGAACGCGACGGTGCGAAGCCCGAGGTCGCGGGCCGTTGCAAGCTGGCGCCGGATCCGCTCCCACGACGGGTGAAGCGGAGCCCGCCGCCGGACGAGCAGCACCAGGAAGACCGCGCCCGAGGCGGTCTGGGCGACGACGTTTGCGATCGCCGAGCCGCGGATCCCCAGGTCGAGCCCGAACACGAGCACGGCGGAAAGGCCGATCGACGCCAGGTTGGCGGCGCCGATGACGTAGAGCGGCGTGCGCGTGTCCTGGAAGCCGCGCATCCACCCCTGGGCGGCGGCCGTGATGAGCACGAACGGCGCGCCCAGCGCCGCGATCCGGATCCACTCGAGTCCCTGCGCGGCGGCCGGTGTCGACCCGCCCGCCATGGCGTGCAGCGCCGGTTCGGCGGCCAGCTCGACGGTGACGACGAGGACGGCGCCCAGCCCGAGCGCCAGCCAGGTGGCCTGCACGCCGGCGTCGAGCGCCGCCTCGTGCCGGCCCGCGCCGTAGAGCCGCGCGGCCCGGGCGGTCGTGCCGTACTCGAGGAACGTGCAGAACCCGAGGATCTCCGCCAGCAGCAGGCCGGCCAGCGCCAGTCCGGCCAGCGGCACGGTGCCGAGGTGACCGATGATCGCGGTGTCGCCGAGGACGTAGAGCGGCTCGGCCACGAGCGCGCCGAGCGCCGGCAGCGCCAGCGCCAGCACCTCGCGGTCGGACGGCATCCGCGTGTCCATGGCCGGTAGTGTGGCTAGGCGAGCTGGAGGACCGCGCGGGTGGCCTCGCCGGACCGGAGCGCCGCCACCGCGTCGTCCGCCTGGTCGAGCGGCATCCGATGCGAGATCAGCCGCTCGAGCGGGAGCCGGCCGCGCAGGTACAGGTTCAGGATCTCGGGGAAGTCGCGGTCCGGCCGGGAGGAGCCGTAGATCGAGCCGAGGACGCGCCGCTCCATCCGCGGGATCGTGATCGCCGGGAGCGCGATCTCGGCGTCTCCGCGGGGGATGCCCATCATCACGACCGCACCGCGGGCCCGGGTCGAGAGGAACGCCGCCCGCACCGCCGCCGGCCGGCCGCGCGACTCGAACGCGTAGTCGACCCCACCCCTCGACGCCACGACGACCTCCTCGGCGACCGCCTCGGGCGACTCGTCGAACAGGACGGTCGCGGTCGCCCCGGCCTCGCGGGCGTGCTCGAGCCGCTCGGGGCGGGCGTCCACCGCCACGATCTCGGACGCCCCGGCGACCACCGCGCCGAGGATCGCCGACATGCCGGTGCCACCCAGCCCGAAGACGGCGACGCGCTCGTCGGGGCGCACGCCCGCCGTCCGCCACACCGCCCCGACCCCCGAGGTGACGGCGCAGCCGACGAGCGCGGCGATCTCGAACGGCACCTCCTCGGGGATGCGCACGCACGAGCGCTCCGGCACGACCGCCCGCTCGGCGAACGACGAGAGGAAGCAGTAGTGGTGCACCGTGGCGCCGCCGAACGAGAGCCGGGTCGTGCCGTCGAGCATGCCGCCGGCCAGCATGAGCGGCCAGGCCGTGCCGCACAGGTGGGGCAGGTCGCGCAGGCACTGCTCGCACGTGCCGCAGTAGGGCGCCCACGAGAGGGCGACGTGGTTGCCCACCGAAAGGCCGCGCACGCCCTCGCCGACCTCCTCCACCACCCCGGCGCCCTCGTGGCCGGGGACGACCGGGCAGGGGATCTCGACCGAGCCGTCGATCGCGTTCAGGTCGTCGCTGCAGACGCCGCTCGCGTGCAGCCGGACCCGCACCTCGCCGGGACCGGGCGGAGCCAGGTCGAGCTCCACGACCCGAAGCGGCGTCCCTGCCGCCGGGAGGAGCGCAGCTCGCGTCGTCACGGCCTCAGGCATGCGCGGCCCCCTCGACCAGCTCCTCGAGGCGGCGTTCGAGCCCGCCCTCGCCCACCGGCCGCTCCTCGAGCGGCAGGCCGAGCTTCGCCGCCGCGTGCGCCGCAGCGGCGCGCAGCTCCGGGGTCGGGCGCTGGGCGAGGTACACGACCCGGCGGTAGTGGCGGAAGTAGTCGTCGCGCAGCTCCGGGTGGCGGTCGAGCCCGAGCGAGCGCCAGACGGTGCGGTCGAACGTCCGCGCGAGGAAGTCGGTCAGGAAGTACGTGCCCGGCTCCTCCTCCATCGCCGCCCGCACCTCCTCGCCCGCGAAGACGTCGTAGCAGTGGTCGCCCGCGAGGCGCGGGAGGCCTGTCCCGTCGACCGCGCCCCGGCTGCCGCAGTCGGCATAGGCGACGACGACGCGCTCGTACTCGCCGTCCAGCTCGTCCGCCAGCTCGGCGACCGCCGGGGCGATCAGCTCGGGCCGGTTGTGGAGCTCCGGCGGCAGCGGATGGACGTCGACCGGCCAGCCGCGCCGGCGCGCGATCGCCTTCACGTGCAAGGCGAGCGCACCGCAGGCGATGACGCCGACCCGCCTCATCCCGGGAACGCCAGCTGGTCGACGAACATGTCGTTGAAGTCTGACCGGCCCGAGAGCTCGACGTATTCGACCTCCTCGAGGATGGCGTCGGCCGCCGCCCGCTCGCGCAGCGAGAGCGCCGCCATCTTGGCCCCCTCGCCGGCGACGTTCCCTGCCGAGATGATCCGCGGCAACGGCAGCTTCGGCACGAGTCCGATCTTGACCGCGCTCGCCGGCGAGAGATAGGAGCCGAAGCTCCCGGCCAGGAGCACCTGGGTGATGTCGTCCGCCGTGGCGCCGAGCTCGGTCAGCAGGATGTGCCAGCCGGTGGCGATGGAGGCCTTCGCGAACTGGAGCTCGCGGACGTCGCGCTGTGACAGATAGATCGCGTTGGCCGGGTCGTCGCCCCGCCATGCCAGCACGAACACCCGCTCCTCGCCGACCTTCACCAGCCGCGGCGCGAGACCCGGGTGATCCTCGGCCGCCTGCTCGTCCGGCACGAACCGCCCCGAGTGATCGAGCAGGCCCGCGGACACGAGCTGCGCGACCGCGTCGACGAGCCCAGACCCGCACATGCCGACGGGCGCGGCGTCGCCGATGACCTCGAGGGCGATGTCGTCGCCCGAGATCTTTACGCCCTCGATCGCGCCCTCTGCCGCCCTCATCCCGCAGCGGATCTGGGCCGCCTCGAAGGCGGGCCCCGCCGGCGCGGCGGTCGAGACGACTCGCTCGTTGGATCCGAGCGCGATCTCGGAGTTCGTGCCGACGTCGATGAAGAGGCGCAGGCGGCGGTCGCGCGTAAGCCCGGTCGCGAGCATGCCCGCGATGATGTCGCCGCCGACGTAGGCGCCGAGGGCGGGGAAGACGAACGCCGGGGCGCGCGGATGGATGCGGACGCCGAAGTCGGCCGCCGTGACCGCCGGGAGCCGGCGGGCCGTCATGATGAACGGCGCGACGGCCAGTGGCTCCGGGTCGATGCCGAGCGCGATCTGGGTCATCGTCACGTTGCCGCACAGCACCATCTCGTAGACGTCCTCGGCCTCGACGCCGGCCTCGGCGCACACCTCGCCCGCGAGCAGGTTGAGCGTCTCCGTGGCCCGCGTCTGGAGCACCTCGAGCGCGTCGGGATCCATCATCGTCGCCGAGACGCGTGAGATCACGTCGGCCCCGAACGGCTGCTGCCGGTTCAGCACCGAGCGCACGGCGAGCGGCTGGCCGGTGTTGAGGTCAAGCAGCGTGGCGACGACGGTCGTCGTCCCCAGGTCGAACGAGATCGCGTGCCGGCTGGCCGTCGTGTCGCCCGGCTCGACGTCGATGACGAGCTCGTCACACACGACGACGGTCACGTCGAAGTTCGACTGCCGAAGGGTGCGGCCCAGGGTGCGCGCAGCGGCCGGGTGGAAGGTCAGCGCGATGTCGTCGACGGCCCGCTCGATCCGCTCCAGGTCGGAGGCCTGATCCTCGAGCGACGGCTCGTCCATCGTGATGTGGCGCTTCTGCACCGACGGCCGCAGGATGACGTGCCGGCCGACCCCGACCAGCGCCGCCTTCGGCCGCGTCTGGAGCGGCGGCACGTCGATCTCGAGGTCCTCCACCGCTGCGGCGCGGCACGCCAGCCGCCAGCCGTCGCGCAGCTCGTCGGGGCTGAACGCGCGCGGATCGACCGTGTCGATCGGCACGGCGCCGGAGGCCACGCGCACCTTGCACTTCCGGCACGTCCCGTGGCCGCCGCACGTCGAGTCGATGGCGATGCCGTTCCAGGAGGCGGCGTCGAACACGGTCGTGCCCGCGGGCACGCGCACCTCGCCGCCCTCGGGCCGGAAGCTGAGACGCACCCGGCCCGTCCCCGACTCGACCGCCGCGTCGGTCACGCCTGCGCCGCCGCCTGCTTCGCGCGGTGGGCGGCGATCCAGCGCGCGCCCCACTCGTCGTGGCCGAGCAGGAAGTCCGCGGCCCGTACCCCCTCGACGCACACCTCGGAGCGGGCGTCCATGATCGCGCTCGTGAGCCCGTGGCTCGCGGCGATCGCCAGGAACCCGGCGCCCAGGACGTGCCGGCCGGGCAGGCCGAAGGAGGTGTTCGAGGCGCCGCAGGTCGTGTTCACGCCGAGCTCGTCGCGCAGGAGCTCGAGCGTCTCGACGAAGAGCGTGACGGCCCGCGGCTCGGCGCCGACGGGCATCGCCAGCGGGTCGATCACGACGTCCTCCGGCGGGATCCCGTGGTCGCCGGCGGCCGACACGATCTTGCGCGCCACCTCGAGCCGCCGCTTCGGCTCCATGGGGATCTCGTCGTCGTTGGCGAGCCCGATCACCGCTGCACCATGGCGGGCGACGATGGGGAGGATCGCCTCGAGGCGCTCGTCCTCGCCGGTCACCGAGTTCACGAGCGCCTTGCCCTCGTAGGCCGCGAGCCCCGCCTCGAGCGCCTCGATCACGGACGAGTCGATGACGAGCGGCAGGTCGGTGAGCTCCTGGACGCGCGTCACCGCGGCCCGCATGAGCGCGATCTCGTCGGCCAGCGGGTCGCCCACGTTCACATCGAGCATGTCGGCGCCGCCGGCGACCTGCTCGGCCACGTCGTCGTCGAGCTGGGCGAGGTCGCCCGCCTGCAGCTGGGCCTGGAACGCCTTTCGCCCGGTCGGGTTGATGCGCTCGCCGATCACGCAGAACGGCCTCCCCGACCCGATGGTGACCGTCCTAGACCGCGACTGGAGAACCGTATCCATGCTCAACCCTTTCGGCGTACGTCGGGATTCCAAGGCGACGGCACGTCTTGGCGATGCCGGCGTCCTTCCTGAAGCTGATGAAGTGCAGCCCTGCGACCCCCGGAAGCGACATGGCGTGGGCCGCCTGCTCGTGGGCCAGGTCGAGACAGGCTGCGAGCGGATCGGAGGCCCGCTCGATGCGCTCGATCACCGCGGCCGGGACGCCGATGCCCGGCACCTTCCGGTCGATGAACCGGAACGCCGACGCCGACCGCAGGATCGTGATCGACGGGATCATCGAAAGCCGCTCGGTGAGGCCCGTGCGGACGGCCTCGGCCATGAACGCGTCGAGCCGCTCGGGCTCGAACGAGATCTGGAGCTGCACGAACCGCGCGCCGGCGGCGGCCTTCTTGTGAGCCCTGGCGACGCGGTACTCGTAGGGCGGCGCGCCCGGGTTCTCGACGCAGCCGATGAAGAGCGGCGGCGCCGGCTCGATCGCCCGGCCGGAGAGGTAGTGGCCGTCGCCGATCGCGCGTGCCGTGGCGATCAGGGTGGCGCTGTCGAGGTCGAAGACCCGCCGGGCCTGGGGCTCGTCGCCGGCGGTCACGTCATCGCCGGTGAGACAGCACACGTTCTCGATTCCGTGGAGCGACGCGCCGACGATTTCGGCCTCGAGCGCGAGCCGGTTTCGGTCGCGGCAGACGAGCTGCATGACAGGCTCGACGCCCTCGTTACGCAACGCCAGGGCAACCGCGAGCGGAGACGCGTGCGCGTGGGCGGCGGTGTTGTCGGTGGCGTTGGCCGCGTCGAGGTAGTCGCGCATCGGCGCGAGCTGGCGGCGCACCTCGTCCAGGCCGCCGCCGTCGATGGTCGGCATCTCGGCGGTGACGACGAAACGCCCGGCCGCCAGGGATTCGGCGAGCCGGCTCACCGCTCGGCCGCCGTCCACCCAGCCGGCCGATCGCGATCGCGTTTCGTCACCAGGTTCAGCCACGAGGACGTCCCCTGGAGCCGGTTGTCCACCGGCGGGCGCAGGTGGTTGAACTCCTCGCGCCAGGACTTCGGCAGGAGCGGCAGCCGCTGCGAGCGCTCGTAGCCCTTGAGCCACACGCAGCGCATCTCCGGCTTCACCTCGCAGCCGCCGTCGGCACGCACGCCGCCGCACGGGCCGTTGCGAAGCGTCTTCGGGCACGTCATCGGGCAGGTCATGCCGGTCGAGTGCAGCACGCATTGGCCGCACATCCGGCATCCGAAGACCGGCCGCTTCACGACCGCCTCGACGCCTGCGACCACGCCCATCAGACCGCGGCCAGCTCCCGCCGATGCTCGATCAGCTCCTTGGCCAGGCGCACCGCCGTCGACGCGTCGGCCGCATAGCCGTCGGCGCCCACGGCGTCGGCGTACTCCTTCGTCACCGGAGCGCCGCCCACCATCACGATGACCTTCTCGCGCAGGCCCGCCTTCTCGATGGCGTTGATGTTGGCCTTGAACATCGGCATCGTGGTGGTGAGGAAGGCCGAGAAGCCGACGATGTCGGGCTCGTGCTCCTGGATCTGCTCGACGAACTTCTCGGGCGCGACGTTCACGCCCAGGTCGAACACCGTGAAGCCGGCGCCCTCAAGCATGATGTTGACGAGGTTCTTGCCGATGTCGTGCACGTCGCCCTTGACCGTGCCCATCACGAACGTGCCGATGGGCTTGGCCCCCGTCTCGGCCAGAAGCGGCCGCAGGATGTCGAGCGCCCCCTGCATCGCCCGGGCCGCGATCAGCATCTCCGGGACGAAGAAGTCGCCGCGCTCGAACCGCGCTCCGACCTCCTCGAGGGAGGGGATGAGCGCGTCGTAGAGCAGCGTCTCGGGGTCCATCCCCTCGGCCAGGCCCTGCTCCGTGAGCTCCCGCACCGAGGGGGCGTTCCCCACCAGCGTGTCGTCGTACAGCCCCTGAAGGATCTCGTCGTGCGTCATGCTGCTCCTTGGGTCGTGGTGCGGTAGCCGAGCCGGACAGAGAGGCCGTCGGCCCCGGCGACGAGCACCGGGGCCAGCTCTGCGATGCGTGTTGTGGTGAGGCGATGGTCGGGGCCGGAGATCGAGAGCGCCGCGACCGTCTCGCCGCCGGCGTCGCGGACGGGCGCCGCCATGGCGGCCAGCCCCGGCTCCAGCTCGCCGACGGCAACGGCGTAGCCGCGCGCCCTGGCGGTCTCGAGCACGACGTCGGGAATTGCGTGGTCGAGCTCCGGCGGTGCGGCGCCGAACGCCGCGAAGACCTTGCCGACAGCAGTGGTCGAGTACTCGACCCGGCGTCCGAGCCAGTTCGTACTGCCGATGAAGTGGCGGCTGTCGACCTGGGCCAGGTGCTCGACGCCAAGCGGCGTCGGGACGGCGAGGTTGATCGTCTCGCCGCTCGCGTCGCTCAGGCCCTGGAGGATCAGCCCGGCGAGATCCACGAGGTCGGCGTCGGGCACGCCCCGGCGAGCCAGGCCGAGCAGCACCGGGCCCGGCCGGACGCTGCGGCGGGCACCGTCGCGCTGGAGCAGGCCGCGCCGCTCGAGGGCCGACACGGCCCGGGACACCGTGCTCTTGGGAAGGCCGCTACGCTGCGCCAGCTCACCCACGCTGGTGGCGCCGTCGCCCTCCACGACGAGCACGAGCAGCTGGGCGGCACGGTCGATCGACTGGCTGCCTGTCATTGCATTTCGCCCCGTATTGTGAAACACTCGTTCCACATACAGGAATCTTAGGGAGTCCGGGGATGTTCGTCAACAGGATGCCGCGGTACGAGATCCTCTCCGAGGAAGCGATGGCGACGCTGGATCGGGGATGGCGGCGGATCGTGTCGGAGATCGGGGTGGAGTTCATCCTTCCCGAGGCCGTCGAGGTGTTCGCCGCGGCCGGCCAGAAGACGCAGGACGCCACGGTGTGGCTCGATCCGGACTTCGTGATGGAGCAGGTCGCCAAGGCGCCGCGGGAGTTCGAGCTCCAGGCCAGGAACCGCACCAGGAACCTGCGGGTCGGCGGGGACGCGATGGCCTTCGGGTCGGTCTACGGGCCGCCGTTCGTGCGTGACGGCGACGTGCGCCGCGAGGCGACGATGGCGGACTTCGAGAACTTCTGCCGCCTCTCCCAGTCCTTCCCGCAGCTCGACTCGGCGGGCGGAACGATTTGCGAGCCCAACGACGTGCCGCTCGACTCGCGCCACCTCGACATGGTGCTCGCCCTCCAGACACTCACCGACAAGCCGTACATGGGCTCGGTGACGTCGGGCCCGAACGCCGCCGACACGATCGCGATGACCGAGATCCTGCACGGCGGACGCGCGGCGATCGAGGAGACGCCGGCGGTCATCTCGCTCATCAACGTCAACTCGCCGCTTCGCTACGACGACCGCATGCTGGCCGCGATGTTCGAGTACGTCCGCGCCGGCCAGCCGGTCGTCATCACGCCGTTCCTGCTCATGGGCGCGATGTCGCCGGTCTCGGTTCCCGCATCGCTCGTGCAGCAGATGGCCGAGGGGCTCGCCGGGATCGCGCTGGCGCAGCTCCTGCGGCCGGGGTGCCCGGTCGTCTTCGGGTCGTTCCTCTCGAACACCGACATGCAGTCGGGATCGCCGAGCTTCGGCACGCCCGAGTCGGCGATCGGCCTCTTCTGCACCGGGCAGATCGCGCGCAGCTTCGGGCTGCCGTTTCGCTCGGGCGGCGGGCTGACCGCCAGCCAGACCGTCGACGCCCAGGCCGCCTACGAGGCGATGATGACGATGGTTCCGACGTTCCTGGCCGGAACGAACTGGGTCATGCACTCGGCCGGCTGGCTCGAGTCGGGGCTCGTCTCGTGCTACGAGAAGTTCGTGGTCGACATCGAGATCCTGCGGATGCTGCAGGAGGAGTTCACGCCGCTCGAGATCGACGAGGCCAGCCTCGCCTTCGACGCCCACACCGAGGTGGGCGCGGGCGGGCACTTCCTCGGCGCGGCCCATACGCTCGAACGGTTCCGGGACTGCTTCTACCGGCCGCTCCTGTCCTCCACCGAAAACTTCGAGCGCTGGAACCGGCTCGGCGCGCGCGACGCGACCGAACGGGCCGGCGAGCTCTGGCGCAAGACGCTCGAGGAGTACGAGCAGCCGCCCCTCGACGACGGGATCCGGGCCGAGCTCGACGCCTACGTCACCCGCCGTCGCGCGGAGCTCGGCGACTAGGAACGGAGGGAGCATGCGACTCGCGGGGCATTACGAGCGGCTGGGAACCGAGCGGGCCTTCGAGGTCCTCGCACGCGCGAGGGCGCTCGAGGCGCAGGGCAAGAACATCATCCACCTCGAGATCGGCGAGCCGGACTTCGACACGCCTCCTCACGTCGTCGAGGCCGGCGTGCGCGCGCTCCGCGAGGGCCACACCCACTACTGCCCGGCGCCTGGCCTGCCCGAGCTGCGGGAGGCGGCGGCGGAGCATCTCTCGAAGACGCGCGGGGTGGCGGTCGACCCGGCCCGCGTGCTGGTGGCGCCGGGGGCGAAGTGGTTCCTCTTCTTCGGCGTCCTCGCCGTGGCCGGGGAGGGGGACGAGGTCATCTACCCGAACCCGGGCTACCCCATCTACGAGTCGGCGATCAACTGGTCCGGCGCAAAGGCGGTGCCGCTTCCCATCACCGAGGAGACCGATTTCGCCTTCACGGCCTCCGACCTGGCCGAGCGGCTGACGCCGCGGACGCGCATGGTCATCCTGAATTCGCCGGCCAACCCGACCGGCGGCGCGCTCGACCGCGAGCTGAACGCCGAGATCGCCGAGATCCTGGCCGACCACGACTGCTGGATCCTGAGCGATGAGATCTACTCGGAGCTGCTCTACGAGGGCGCGCACGACTCGATCACGGCGCACGGCCTGCTCGACCGCACGATCCTCCTCGACGGCTTCTCGAAGACGTATGCGATGACCGGCTGGCGGCTCGGCTACGCGGCGGTGCCGCCGGCGCTGATCGAGCCGCTGTCGCGCTTTCTCATCAACTCGGTCGCGTGCACGGCGCCGGCGGTGCAGCTGGCCGGCGTCGCCGCCCTCACCGGCCCGCACGACGCGATCGACGCGATGGTGGCCGAGTTCGTGCGCCGCCGCGAGGTGCTGGTCGAGGGGCTGAACCGGCTGCCCGGAGTGTCATGCATCATGCCGCGCGGAGCGTTCTACGCCTTCCCGAACGTGGCGGCGACGGGGATCGACGAGCGCACGCTCGCGACGCGGTTGCTCGACGAGGCCGGGGTGGCGGTGCTCGCCGGCACCGACTTCGGGGAGCACGGCGCGGGCCACATCCGGCTCTCGTACGCGAACTCGCTCGAGCACCTCCACGAGGCGCTGGAGCATATGAGCGGCTTGCTCGAGGCCGTCGCCGTCTAGCCGGTGGCGGCGCGGATCGTCGTCACGCGCCGGATCCCGGATCCGGCGATCGGGCTGCTCGAGGGCGCGGGCGACGTGTGGGTCTCGCCGCACGACCGCCCGCTTTCGGCGGACGAGCTGCATTCTGCGGTCGCAGGGGCAGATGCTGCCGTGACGCTCCTGCACGACCGCGTCGACGGCGCCTTCCTCGATGCCGCCGGGCCGGCGCTTCGCATCGTCGCGAACGTCGCGGTGGGCTACGACAACGTCGACGTGGAGGCGTGCGCCCGCCGCGGGGTGGTCGTCTCCAACACGCCCGGCGTCCTGACCGAGGCGACCGCCGACATCGCGTTCGCGCTCATCCTGATGTCGACGCGGCGGCTGGGCGAGGGCGAGCGGCTGATCCGGGCCCGCACCCCGTGGTCGTGGAGCATGTTCTTCATGCTCGGGACGGGTCTTCAGGGAAAGACGCTCGGGATCGTCGGGCTCGGCAAGATCGGGCAGGCGACGGCGCGCCGGGCGCGCGCCTTCGGGATGGAGATCGCGTACGCGGGCCGGCGGCGGGCGGCCGAGGACGTCGAGGCCGAGCTGAGCGCCCGGTTCCTGCCGTTGGACGAGCTGCTCACGACGGCCGACGTCGTCACGCTGCACTGCCCGCTCAGCGCCGATACGCGCCACCTGATCGACGCCGCGGCGCTGGCGCGGATGCAGCCGTCCAGCCACCTGGTCAACACGACCCGCGGGCCGGTGGTGGACGAGGCCGCGCTGGCCGAGGCGCTGCGCGCCGGCGCGATCGCGGGCGCCGGCCTCGACGTCTTCGAGCGCGAGCCGGAGGTGCACCCAGACCTCCTGGAGCTCGAGAACGTCGTCCTCATCCCCCATCTCGGCTCGGCGACGATCGAGACGCGGACGGCCATGGGCGTCCTGGCCGCGGAGAACGTCGTGGCGGTGCTGGGCGGATCCGCGCCGGTGACGCCGGTCCGCTAGCGGCTGGAAATTTCACCCATTTGAGCGCAATTCCCGCCGACTCGGGCCGATCTCTGGGAACGCGCGCCCGAACGCGCGCACACGATTTCCATGGAGGGAGCTCGATGGGCCAGGGAAGGACCCAGCGGGGGCGGCGCCTGCGCGCCGCCGCTCGATCACTCGCGGTGCTGGTGGCGCTCGGCGCGTTCTACGCGGCGGCTGCGTACGCCCATGGCGGGCACGCCAAGCCCGGCCCTGCAGGCTCCCTCCACGTCTCGACGTCCGGCACGCTGGGGCTCGACGCGGATGCCTCGAATCTCGTCGCCGGCGACGTGATCGCGCGGACGGCGACGCTCGAGAACCGCGGCAAGGGCGCCCTCGGGGCGATCTCCCTGTCGGTCGACGTCACGCACAGCTCCGGCCTCGACCGCGATCGGTCCGGCCTCCAGATCCGGGTCGACCGCTGCTCGACCGCGTGGACGGCGGGCACGGGTGGGGCGCTTCGGTGCGCCGGCCGCGTGTCCGAAGTCGTCGGCTGGCGCCCCCTCGCCGCCAGCCGATCCCCCTGGCAGCTCGGCAGCCTCCCCGAGAAGTCGACGGAGTACCTGCGCGTGTCGCTGCAGCTCCCCGCCGACGCCGGCCCGGCCCTCGCCGGCCGGCGAACGACGCTCGAGTACCGGTTCACCGCTCAGTAGCGGCGTGCGCAAGCCGACGGCTCAGTGTCGCCGGTGAGAGCCCGACCACCGCTGCGATAGCCCGCAGCGAATACCCGGCGGCCCGGGCCGCCTCAAGCGCTGCGTGGTCGCCACGCCGAAGGAGGCTCTCGAGGGGCGGGTGTTGATACGGAGCGTCGACGCCGGCATCCACGAACATCCGGTACCGCTCTCGCGCCTCATGCTCGTCGGTGCCAAACCACGTCGCGAGCCGCTCGGTGCTGAGAAAGGCCGGGCACGCCGCACGTCCGATGAGGGCGGCATGACTTGACCACCGCCACTGCTCCGGGCGGGCGCAGAGGCCGGCGCGGACCGGATTACGGTCGATGTACCTCGCCGCTCCGAGCTCCCGCCGCCCGCCGTGCATGATCGAGGCTCGGTACGGCCGCTCGAACACATGCCCCTCGCGGCCGTAGACACGATTGAACCGATTGGCATGAAGGCAGTTGATCCGATGCATCGCAGAGCCGATGTTGGCCCCCGGCGTCTGGACCAGCAGGTGGTAGTGATTTCCCATCAGGCAGTACGCGTGGCAGATCAACTGGTCCCGCTCGCACGCACGCGACACGAATCCGAGGAACGTCTCCCGATCCTCGTCGGCGAGGTAGATGTCTTGCCGTACGTTGCCTCGGGCGGTGACGTGGTAGAGCACTCCCGAACGCTGATCGCGGCGCTTTCGACTCATGACGCCACCGTACGGATCGAACCGTCACGCGTGTGTCACGACATCTACCAATCCTCGCACCAGAGTGAAACACCGGGACCACGTCCCGATGTTTCATCCATGAAACAGATGGACCAGGTCCCGGTGTTTCATGGAGCCGCAACCGCCGGGCTCACCAACCCCAGCCTCGGGGCTCGAGGCTTGCTAGCTGCCCGTCGGGGCGAGGTCGAGCGCGGCTCGCATGGCGGCGACGTGAGCGGGCGTTGACCCGCAGCAGGCGCCGATCACGCCGACGCCCAGCTCGCGCATGCGGAGGGCGTACTCGGCCATGACCTCGGGGGTGCCGTCGTAGTGGAACTCGGCGCCGTGGAGCTGCGGCATGCCGGCGTTGCTCTGGGCGATCAGGTGGATTCCGGCCGGCCGGCGCTGGGCCATCTGGGTCATCACCGGGCCGATCTCGTGCGGCCCATTGCCGCAGTTGCCGCCGACGATGCGGGCACCGAGCGAGGCGAGGGCCTGGGCGGCGCGCTCGGGGCTCACGCCCATCATGGTGTGCCCGTGCGTGTCGAACGTCAGCGTGGCGGCGACGGGCAGGCCGGGCGCCGCCTCGGCAGCTGCTGCGACCGCCGCCTCCACCTCGGCCAGATCGCTCATCGTCTCGATGAGGATGACGTCCGCGCCACCCTCGGCGAGGGCGGCGATCTGCTCGGCGAACATCGCCTTGATCTCGCCCGGCTCCATGACTCCGAGTGGAGCGATCAGCTCGCCGGTCGGGCCGACGTCGCCGAGCACCCAGCCGTGGAACCGGTCCGCCACCTCGCGCGCGATTCGGGTGCCGGCCAGGTTGAGCTCGTGGACGCGATCGGAGAGCCCGTGCAGCGCGAGCCGCGCGCTCGTGCCGCCGAACGTGTTCGTGGTGACCAGACGGGCGCCGGCCTCGGCGTACTCGGTATGAACCGCCATGATCGTGTCGGCGTGCTCGACGTTCCAGAGCTCGGCGGCCCCGCCGGGCTCGATCCCGCGGGTCTGAAGCAGCGTGCCCATCGCGCCGTCGCCGAGGACGACCTCGCCCCGGTCGAGCAGCTCGAACAGCTCCGCTCCGCGCCCGCTCATCCGTCCAGCATCCCCTCGAGGCGCTCCGGCGGGTGCTCCTCGTCGAGGGCGGCGGCGACCCGGCCGGCGACCTCGTCGGCGCTGCCGTCGGCCTCGCGCCACTCGTCGTGCTGCCATTGCTCGAGGTAGGCGTCGGAGCCCGCCATCCCGCGCCGCATCGCCGCGTCGTCGATCGCCTCCTGGAACCGCTGCGGCAGCTCGACCTTGGCGGTGCCGCCGCCCGCGTCGCGAGCGGTGACGAGGGACGGGATCTCGGCCCATCGGGTGACGCGGTACTCGGCCATGTCGGCGAAGTCTACGCGGGCCCCGCAACGATCCGGTAGCCGATGTCGAGCTCCTCGAGCTCGAGCAGGCCGGCGTGCCGGCGCCGCCACTCGCCCGACTCGAGATCGGCCGCCAGGCGGTCGAACGCCGGGTCGAGCTCATCGCCGAAATGGGCCAGATTCGAGATGCCGGCGCGGACGACCGGATCGAGATACGCCTCGGGCCGCCGCCAGAACGCCCCGAAGAACCCGTCGCTGCAGTCGTGCGGCACCGGAACGGGCGTCACCTCGGCGCCCGGCCCGATCAGCCCCGTGACGGTCGCGAGCGTCGGGCAGCGGGCGACGTCCCACTCGACCGCATGGTCGGGCAGGTACTCGGCCGAGAGCCAGAACGACCGCGCCATGCTCGGGTCCCAGGTGAGGATGACAATCCGACGCGCGACCCGGCGCATCTCCGCGAACCCTCGCTCGAGCGACGGCCAGTGGTGGATCGTGAGGACCGCGAGCGCGGCATCGACCGCGCCGTCCGCGAGCGGGATCGCCTCCGCCGTCGCCTGGACTGCGGGTGCCAGCCCCGCCCGCCGCTGGGCGATCATGACCGCCGACGGCTCGACCGCGAGCACCGTCGCGGCCGGCTCGTAGGAGCCCGCGCCGGCGCCGACGTTCACGACCGACCGCGCGGCGCCGAGCGCCCGCCCGATCGCCGCGTCGATCCGCGGATCGGGGTTGCGGGTGGTCGTGTAGGTGACGCCGATCCGGTCGTAGACCGCCATCAATCCACCCTACCGCCGGTCGATTACCGGACGCATGCCCTATGACTACGACCTCCTGGTGATCGGCTCGGGCCCCGGCGGGCAGAAGGCCGCGATCCAGGCTGCGAAGCTGGGCAAGCGCGTGGCCGTCGTCGACCGCCGCGAGATGGTGGGCGGCGTCTGCACGAACACCGGCACGATCCCCTCGAAGACGCTGCGTGAGGCCGTGCTGTACCTGACGGGGATGAGCGAGCGCGGCATCTACGGCCAGAGCTATCGCGTGAAGGAGGAGATCTCCTCCCAGGACGTCTTCCACCGCACCCAGCACGTCGTGCAGCGGGAGATCGACGTCGTGCGCGCGCAGCTCGCGCGAAACCAGGTCCTTCTGCTGAACGGCCACGCCCGCTTCCTCGACCCGCACACGCTGTGCGTCACGGCCGCCTCCGGCGAGGAGCGCAGAGTGTCGGCGGCGCGCGTCGTGATTGCCGTAGGCACGCGCCCCGCGCGGCCCGCGACCGTCGCGTTCGACGGCCAC
>Ga0075424_100002137_pt1 | contig 17850 bp, 15 predicted proteins | sample SoiMethybrSBSTD3_FD_75301 | JGI IMG/M metagenome (GOLD analysis project Ga0075424, IMG submission 75301) | Bulk soil microbial communities from a Populus tree surrounding site in Tennessee, USA - Soil MetaG P. TD hybrid SBSTD3 | ecosystem: Environmental > Terrestrial > Soil > Tree plantation...
ATCGAGCCGTGGGGCGGCGGCAAGTGGCACATGGAGATCTTCCGCTCGGTGAACGCCGAAGCGGAGGACTGGAACGGCGAAATGTAAGTTGACTATAATCCGCGGCACACGGACTGCCAGCCGCTCGAATCGATTATCCCGGGAGGACCTTATGACACGCGCGCGTCTCATCGTAGCCGCGTCGATTGCCGGCGCCACCATCGCGGTGGCTGCCCTCTCCGCTCAGACCCAGGCGCCGCCGATGCAGTCGATCCTGGCGGGCAAGAAATTCACGCCGCCCTTCAAGGGGCAGGCCGAGGTGGAGTTCACCAAGCCGGTCACCAAGCGCGACAAGGACATGGTCGTGACGACGCTGCAGGTGAAGAACACGATGAACGCGCCGCTGCTGCGCTTCACCGTCGACGAGACGTGGTACGACAAGGCGGGCGGCCTCGTCACCGGCGGCAAGGGGGTCGTCAACCGGATCGAGCCCGGCGAGGTCGCGACGGTGAAAATCGAGACGCCGTTCAACGCGAAGATGTCGGCTAACAACTACAACTTCAGCCACGCGAACGGCACCGTGAAGCCGCACCGTGTGGAGAAGATGGCCGGGGCCGGCGACAAGGAGCCGGCGGCGAAGCCCGCGTCGGCGTCCAAGCCGGCGTCGAAGACGACGAAGAAGAAGTAGGGGCAACGGGCAGGGGCTAGGGGCTAGCCGAAGGCGGGCGCGCGCCCGCCTTTCCTTTTGTACCTTCAACCCCGTCCACCCACCTGACCCACCTGACCCACTGACCTACCTGACCTACCTGACCTACTCGACCCGCCCGGCGCGCCCCGACCTGCCCGGCCCGCGCGACCTATTGCGTTTTCTCGAAGCGCACGTTCGCGGTGCTCACCTTCGCAATCGCGACGATGTGGAACGGGAACGTGAGCACCTGCGCCGAGATCGCGCCGGGCGGCGGCTTGGTCTCGGTGTAGCGCACGATCAGCGCGCCGCCGCCTTCGGTGGCGCTCACGATCGCCGTGTTGAAGCCGGCGTTCGGCCGGCTGCCCATGAACACGGCGACGATGGATTCCTTGCTGAAGTCGATCGGCGGCCGCGCGCGATCGCCGGCGTGCTGCCGCCAGAGCCGCGCCCATTCCGCGTCGGTGCGCACGACGACCTGCTTCGCGTCGTCGATCGCGCTCTGCTCGCCCTTTTCGATCGTGCGCGGCGCCGCAGCGCTCTGTGTCATGGCGAGTGACGGATCAAAACACGTCACTCCCGCGATCGCGCACGCGCAGACGATCGCAATCATCGCCCCGCCACCGGCGGCGTGATCTCGATCCGCAGATCGCGCGCCACCGGCGGGTTGTTGCCGAGGCGCGATTTCGCCTCCACCTTCAGCACGTACTTACCCGGTGCGAGCTCCTTCAGCGGGATGCGCGTCGTGTAGCCGTACCCGCCGCGCGAGCCGCCGAGGTCGCTCGAGTCGCGCGTCTCGTCGGTCTTGAACAGCACGCGCCCTTCGTCGGTCGTGATCGTCGTGACGATGTCGACTTTGTGCGGCTTCGACGCCTCGTTGTCGTACACCTCGGCGAAGAGCGCGATCTCGTCGTTCTGCGGGAAGCTGCGCAGCGAGATCGGCGGCCCCGGCAGCACCGGCTTCAACTGCTCGTCGGCGCGCACGGTCGGCAGCGCCGCCCCGAGGCCCGAGGTGAGGACGAGGCCGCTGACGCTGAACGGCGCCTTCTGGAAATCGGGGACGCTCAGGTCGTACTGCACGGACCCGACGTTGCCGCCATTGGTGTCCTGCGCCGCGACGCGCAGCTGATACTTGCCGGGCGGCAGATCCAGGCGGTTCAGCATCCGGAGCCCGGTCTGCTCGATGCGCGCCTTGGTCTCGGGCTTGAGGTTCGGCATCGAGAGCGTATCGGTGTTGCCCCCCTTGATCTTGCCGTTCTGGTCGATCGCGAGGTAGGAGAGCAGCAGCTTGGCGTTCTGCGCGAGCTGCAGATCGCGGCCGCGCAGCTCGACGCCGAAGAGCACCGACGCGTTCGGCGCCGCGCCCTTGAACGGCGCCGCGAACACGTGCAGCGTGAGGCCGCTCACCGGCAGCGGGCTGTCCATCGCCTCGCGCAGCTCCGGCGTCGACGGCCCCTTCGTGTTCGCCGTCGTCACGGCGTCGGCCTTCTTCGGCGTCACGTAGCCCTTGCGCGCGCGGACGGTGAGCCCCGGACGCGTCACGCGGACGTCGATCTTGTGCAGGCGCCCCGGCCGCGGATCCGGCGGGTAGTACGCGAGCACGTAGTACGAGCTGTTGTCCTCGACGATGCGCTGATAGGCGGTCGCGAAGTCGTTCTTGTTGACGACCGCGAAGCCGCCGGTCTCGTCCGACAGCACGCGCAGGCTGTCCTGCGACAGGCGCAGCTCGTTCTGCAGCGATCCCGGTCCGATGCCGAGCGACGTGTCGTCGGGATACGACTGGATCTCGATCGACTCGTCGCCGAGATCGGTGAGCCCGCGCGGATCGATGCCGTAGATCGCGACGTTGGACCGGGTGGCGGCGGCGATCGCGTCGCGCGTCGCGTCCATCACCACCGACGCGCTCTGATGGTTCGATCCGTTCTGCGCGATCATGTCGTAGATGTCGTAGTCGATGCCTTCGCTGACGAAGAGGATCGCCTTGCGCCGTCCGCGCACCGATCCGAACCAGTCGGCGACGTTGCGCAGCGTATCGAGCGTGTTCCGCGCGTTGAAGCCGCGCTCGGCGTCGTCGGGATCGTTGAGCGCGTCGCCCTGCTGCCGGAAATCGCGCGTGTTGTTGTACTCGCGCGTCTTGTTCGCGGTGGCCGAATCGAGCTTGCGTCCGCTGGTCTTGTCCACCGCCGCGAGCAGCAGCCGCTTGCTGCTCGTGAACTCCTGGTTGGCGCCGGCCGGCCCCGCGGTGTGCACGATCGCCATCAGGTCGTTCGCGCCGAGCCGCCGCTCGATGAACTGCTTGGCCGCCGCCTTCACACGAATCGACCGGCCGAACCGCGTGTGCAGATCGTCGATCACCATGACGTAGACGCGGCCGTCGAACGGCTTCTCGTTCGTCTTCACGTCGGGCTCGATCGGCGACTCGGCGAAGAGCGGGCGATCGGCGCGCTCGATCGGGATGTCGACCATCGTGAAGGTATTGATGGTCTGCGACTTTCCGTCCTCGAGCACCTGGAAGTCCTCCTTCTTCAGGTCGCGCACGAGGTTGCCCTGGCGATCGGTCACCACGACGTCGACCTCGACGTAGTCCACGCGGACCTTGAAGGTCGGACCCTGCTGCGGCGGCGCCGCAGGCGGCTGGGGAGGGGGCTGCTGCCCCGCGTCGAGCGCCGCGCCGGCGAGAAACACGAGCAACGCGGTGAGTCGAAGGCCTTTATGCATGGCTGATAATCTCGTCCGAATTATACGTCCCCGCGACGTTTATACTGGTCAGGATGTCCCCATCGGCAGCGGCCGGGCTCGATATCAAAGACGTGCAGCGCGCGCTCGCGGCCGACGGCCTCGACGGCTGGCTGCTGTACGACTTCCGCGGTCTGAATCCGATTGCGGCCGACGTGACGGCGGTCGGCCGGCAGGGCGGCCATCTCGCGACGCGGCGCTGGTATTACCTCATTCCCGCCGCGGGCGAGCCGCGCGCGCTCGTGCACGCGATCGAGAAAAATGCGCTCGCGCACCTGCCAGGCTCGACGTCGCGCTACGCCGGCCGCGATCAGCTCGAGGCGGGGCTGCGCGCGCTGCTGAGCGGCATCCGCCGTGTCGCGATGGAATACTCGCCCGGCTGCGCGATTCCCTACGTCGCGCGCGTCGACGCCGGCACGATCGAGCTCGTGCGCGACATGGGCGCCGAGGTCGTCTCCTCCGGCGATCTGATCCAGCGTTTCTCGGCCGTCTGGGACGAGGACGCAATCGCGACGCACCGCGCCGCGTCGGAAAAGCTCTACCGGATCAAGGATCGCGCGTTCGAGACGATCGCGCGCCAGCTGCGCGAGGGCGCCGCGGCCACCGAGTACGACATCCAGCAGCGCATGGCCGGCTGGTTCCGCGACGAAGGGCTCGTCAGCGATTCGGATCCGAACGTGTCGGCGGCGGCCAATGCCGGCAACCCGCACTATCTGCCGACGCCGTCCGCGCATCGTCCAATACGGAAGGACGAGGTCGTGCTGCTCGACCTCTGGGGCAAGCTCGATCGCCCCGGCGCGGTGTTTGCTGACATCACCTGGATGGGCTTTTCCGGCCGCGAGATACCGCAGCCGGTGGCGCGCGCCTTCGACGCGGTGTGCCGCGCGCGCGATGCCGCAGCGGCGCTCGTGCGCGACGCCGCGCGCGACGGTCGCGAGGTGCGCGGCTGGGAAGTCGATCGCGCGGCGTCCGCGGTGCTGCGCAGCGCGGGCTACGCCGCGAACATCCTTCATCGAACGGGACACAGCCTCGGCGAAACGGTTCACGGCAACGGCGTGAACATGGACGACTACGAGACGCACGACGATCGGCGGCTCCTGCCGGGCACCGGCTTCACGATCGAGCCCGGCCTCTACTTCGACGACTTCGGCGTGCGGACCGAGATCAACATGATCGTCGGGACGGGCGACGCCACGGTGACCGGTCCGCTGCAGACGGAGATTGTGAGACTGACATAAGGCGAGCGGTGAAGCTCGCCGGAGGTCGAGAACGATGTCAACCCGCAAGACCACGCTTTTCTACGCGCTTCTCCTGATGGTCGCCTCGCTGTTCGTCGGCATGGTGATCGCGTCGCGCCTGGATCTCGCGCCGCGATCCGCCGCGCAGACGATCAACGTGCCGCCGATGAACAGCTCGCCGGTCACCGGCCCGCTGGACGCGCAGACCTTCCGCAACGTCGCGAAGACGGCGACGCCGATCGTCGTGAACATCCGCACCGAGATGAAGACGAAGGGGAACGACCTCAGCGACTTCTTCGGCGGCGGCGGCTCGCCCGACGATCTGTTCCACCGCTTCTTCGGCAACCCCGGCCAGCAGGACGACGATCAGCAGCAGCCGCCGCAGCAGCCTGGGCAGCGCGGCCGCGGCAACAACAACCGCCGGCCGCCGCGCGAGCAGACGACGCGCGCGGCCGGCACGGGGTTCATCATCAGCAAGGATGGCTTCATCCTCACCAACAACCACGTCGTCGAGGACGCGACGAAGATCGAGGTCGTGCTGTTCGGCGACGAGTCCGACGTCACCTACACGGCGAAGGTGGTCGGCAAGGATCCGCTGACCGACAGCGCGCTCATCCAGCTGGTCGACAAGCCGAGCCGCACGCTGCAGGAGGCGAAGTTCGGCGATTCGTCGCAGATCGAGGCCGGCGACTGGGTGATGGCGATCGGCAACCCGTTCGGCTACGACCACACGGTCACCGTCGGCGTGATCAGCGCGACGTCGCGTGCGTTCCGCGTCACCGACGGCCGCTCGAACGACATGCTGCAGACCGACGCCGCGATCAACCCTGGAAACTCCGGCGGCCCGCTCCTCAACCTGCGCGGCGAGGTGATCGGCATCAACACCGCGATCATCACCAACGCGCGGAGCGAGGGGAACATCGGCATCGGCTTCGCCGTGCCGAGCAACACCGTGCGCGAGCTGCTGCCGCAGCTGCGTCAGGGCAAGATCACGCGCGGCCGCATCGGCGTGTCGGTCCTGCCGATTCCGCGCGAGGCGCTCGACGACTTCGGGCTCAAGGAGCGCAAGGGCGCGCTCGTCGCGCAGGTGCCCTCGGGCGGCGCCGCCGCGAAGGCGGGCGTCGAGCCGGGCGACGTCATCGTGCAGTACAACGGCCGCGCGGTGAACAACAGCGACGAGCTCGTGAAGATGGTCGTTGCGACCAAGCCGGGCACGATGGTGCCGATCAAGGTGCTGCGCAACAAGCAGGAGAAGACGCTCAACGTCACCGTCGAGGAGCTCGATCTCGAGGCCGAACAGGCCGGCGGACGCCGGCGCTCGCCGCAGGATCAGCAGCCGGACGATCAGTCGCAGGGCGCGGGCGGCTTCGGGCTGACGCTCGAGAACGTCACGGCGGCGATGGCGCGGCGGCTGCACATGCCCAACGGCCAGACCGGCGCGGTCGTCACCGACATCGATCCGGACGGCCCGTCGGCCGGCGCGCTGCGGCAGGGCGACGTGATTCTCTCGGTGAACCGGCAGCGCGTGTCGAGCGCGAGCGACGCGGCGCGCGAGCTCGGCAAGATCCCGTCGGGCCGCATCGCGCAGCTGCTCGTGTGGCGCGACAGCGGCACGCCGGGCGAAGTATTCGTCACCGTGAAGAAGGACTGACGCCGTCCGGGGATTGGGGGTTGGTGGTTGGGGATTGGGGTGAATGGTGACTCGAGTGAATGGTGATCCACCAATCACCCCAAGCCCCAATCCCTAATCCCCAGTCCCTTCTCGCGCAGCGCGTCCGTGAGCGCGGCCCGATGACCGTGGCCGCGTTCATGGAGCTCGCGCTCTACCACGCCGAGCTCGGTTACTATGCCCGCGCCGCCAGACGTTCGGGCCGCGCGGGCGATTTTTTTACGAGCGTCGACGTCGGCCCTCTCTTCGGCGAGCTCCTCGAAGTGCAGCTGGAGGAAATGTGGCGGCTGCTTGCCGCCAATCCCCTCCAATCCCCAATCCCCAATCCCCGATCCCCGTTCGATCTCGTCGAGGCCGGCGCCGGCAGCGGACGACTCGCGGCGGACATCCTGCGCGCGGCGAAGCGGCGCGATCCCGAGTGCTACGACTCGATCCGGCTGCATCTGGTCGAGGCGAGCGCGGCGGCGCGCGCCGCGCAGCGCGAGACGCTCGGCGAGGTCGGCGAACGGCTCGCCGCGTCCACCGACACGCTTCCGTCCTCTTTCCAGGGCGCGCTCGTCGCAAACGAGCTGCTCGATGCGCTGCCGACGCATCAGGTCGTGATGCGGGAGGATGGGCTGCGCGAGGTCTACGTTGCCGCACAGTCGCCCGCGTCAGTCGGCAGTCGGCAGTCGGCGCTGCATCTCATCGAAGGACCGCCGTCGACGCCAGCGCTGCAGGCGTATCTCGATCGTCTGGGCGTGGCGCTCGAGCCGGAGTGGCGCGTGGAAATCAACCTGCGCGCCGTGGAATGGGTGCGCGACGCGGCGCGCCGGCTCGCCCGCGGCTTCATGATCCTGATCGATTACGGCCACGACGCCGCCGAGCTCTATTCGGCGACGCACTCGCTCGGCACGCTGACGTCGTACGCCGCGCATCGCGCGGAGGGCGCCGAATCGTCGTCCGCGCCGGCGTGGCTGCAGCGGCCCGGCGAGCGGGACATCACCGCCCACGTCGACTTCACGAGCGTCCGCGCCGCCGCCGAAGCCGAGGGGATGACGACGATCGGGTTTCTCGATCAGACGTATTTCCTGCTCGGGCTGCTGCAGCAATCCGCAATCGATCCGCAATCCGCAATCCGCAATCCGCAATTGAAGACGCTCATCCTCCCCGGCGGCCTCGGCAGCACGCAGAAGGTGCTGCTGCTCGGCAAGGGCGTGGGGTCGCCGCCTCTCGCGGGGCTGTCCTTCAAGGTCCGCGTCACATGATCTGGGCCGGCCTGGCGATCATGGTCGTTTCCGAGACAGCGACTCTCTTGCGCATCGAGCCGTTCTGGTCGTGGAACACGCCGATCGCGTGGACCGGCTTCATCCTGTTCGCCGACGGCATCGTCTATCGCGCGCGGGGCGACTCGTGGATCCGCTCGGCGCCGCGCGAGTTCGCCGCGCTCGCGCTCGTCTCGATCCCGCTGTGGCTCGTCTTCGAGGGCTTCAACCTCGTGATCGACAACTGGAACTACACCGGGCTGCCGGAGAACTTCCTCCTGCGGCAGTTCGGCTACGCGTGGTCGTTCGGAACAATCTGGCCCGCGATCTTCGAAGGCGCAGAACTCATCGCCGTCCTGCGACTCTCCCGTTCTTACCTACCTGACCGACCTGACCTACGCAAACCGTCCGACCTGCCCGGCCCGCCCGGCGTGCCCGGCCCGCCCGCCTTCGTGAGCATCGCCATCGGCACGGCCATGCTCGTCTCTCCGTTCGTCGTATCGCCGGCAGACGCGCGCTATCTGGCGGCGCCGGTGTGGCTCGGGTTCATCTTCCTCCTCGATCCGATCAACGCGCGCCTCGGCGCGGAGTCGTTGTGGGTGGACGCGCGCGCGCGCCGCTATCAGCGGATCGGGAACCTCGCGCTGAGCGGCCTGCTGTGCGGCGTGCTGTGGGAGTTCTGGAACTACTGGGCCGCCGCGAAGTGGCACTACACGGTGCCGATCATGGAGCGCTGGAAGATTTTCGAGATGCCGCTCCCCGGCTACTTCGGGTTCCCGCCCTTCGCGCTCGAGTGCTTCGCGATGTACGTGTTCGTGCGGCGGCTCGTCACGCGCGGCGGGCGCGCGATCGCGCGATGATTCCCCACGCGCTGCTGCTCACGGCGGGCCTCGGAACGCGGCTCCGCCCGCTGACCGACGTGCGCGCCAAGCCGGCGATCCCGGTGGCCGGGCAGCCGATGATCCACCGGATCATCCGCGCGCTCGCCGCGCAGGGCGTCACCGATCTCGTGCTCAACCTCCATCACCTTCCGGCGACGCTGACCTCCGTCGTGGGCGACGGCAGCGATCTCGGCGCGCGCGTGCGCTATTCGTGGGAGCCGACAATCCTCGGGAGCGCCGGCGGCCCGCGGCTCGCGCAGCCGATCGTCGGCGCGCCAACGTTCTGGATCGTGAACGGCGACACGCTGACCGACGTCGACCTCGCGGCGCTTGCCGCCGAGCACGAGGCGTCGGCGGCGCGCGTGACGCTCGCGCTCGTGCCGAACCGCGAGTTCACGCGCTACGGCGGCGTCCGCCTCGACGCCGATCGCCGCGTCGTCGGCTTCGTGAAGCGCGGGCCGGCGGCGGAAGGGACGTATCACTTCATCGGCGTGCAGCTCGCCGACAGCCGTGTGTTCGACGGCGTCCGCGCGGGCGAGGCCGCGAGCACGATCGGCGGCGTCTACGACGCATTGATCAAGGACGATCCTGGCGCCGTGCGCGGGTTCGTCTCCGACGCGGCGTTCTTCGACGTCGGCACCGTCGCCGACTACTGGCGCACGCACGAGGCATTCAGCGCCGCGGCGCCCAGCCCAGCCGTTTCCGCGGGTGCCGCCGTCGATCCAACTGCGCGCGTGCTGCGCTCGATTCTGTGGGACGATGTGCGCGTCGGCGCCGGCGCGACAGTGGATGAGTGCATCGTGACGGACGCCGTCGCTGTGCCGGACGCCGCCGTCTACCGCCGGTCTATTCTTCTCGCGCGGGCGGAGGACGGCGATCCCATCTCGGTACCGATGGACGTGTGAGCGATGACGAATCAGCGAACGGCCGAGGGCGTCCAGCTTCGCGATCGCATCGGCCGCTTTCTCGGCGACAGCGGGCTGGCGGGCCGCGACGCCCGCGTCGTACCGCTCACCGGCGACGCGTCGGACCGGAAGTACTTCCGCATCATCCCGCGCGACGGCCCGTCGGTCGTGCTCGCGCTGCACGCGGAGCCGATCGAGTTCGCGACGCTGCCGTTCGCGCGGGTCGCCGCGCTGCTCCACCAGATCCCGCTGCCGGTGCCCGCGATCCTCGGCCACTCCGACGAGCTCGGCATCGTCGCGCTGCAGGATCTCGGCGACGTCACGCTGCAGGCGCATCTCGGCGCCGCCTCGCCCGCCGAGCACGCGGCGCTCTACCGCGAGGCGGTCGCCCTCATCGAGCAGCTCCAGCGCCGCGGCGACGCGCTCCGGTCGAACGAGTATCCGCCGTACGGGATCGCGTTCGACGTCGAGAAGCTGACGTGGGAGCTCGACTTCTTCCTCACGCACTTCGTCGAGGGGTACCGCGGCGTCGCGCTGTCGGCGGCGGAGCGGAGCGCGTTCGCCGAAGAGTGGGCGGCGATAGCCGGCGAGCTTGCGGCGGAGCCGCGCGTGCTGTGCCACCGCGACTACCACAGCCGCAATCTGATGCTCTGCGACGGCAGCCTGCACATCATCGACTTCCAGGACGCGCGCATGGGTCCCGACACCTACGACCTGGTGTCGCTGCTGCGCGACTCGTACGTCGACATCAGCGAGCGGCAGCTCGACGAGCTGATCGCGTACTTCCTCGCGCTGAAGACGCGCGACGGCGACGACGGGGACGGCGACGCGTTCCGCCGCCGCTTCGACCTGATGGCGGTGCAGCGCAACCTGAAAGCCCTCGGCACGTTCGGCTTCCAGACGACGACGCGGCGCAACCCGGTCTACATCCAGTACATGCCGCGCACGCTCAACTACGCCCGCACGAACCTGCACAAGTACGCGCGGTTCGCGCGGCTGCGCGATCTGCTCGCCGAGCGCGTCGAAGAGCTCGCCTGAACGCGACCAGGTCGTGGACATCCACGCTCCGCACGGCGGCATCCACAGCTGGAAGGACTTCTGGCTGCACCTCGTGACGATCACGGCCGGCGTCCTCATCGCGCTCTCGCTCGAAGGGGCGCGCGAGTCGCTCCACAACCGTGCGCTCGTGCGCGAGGCGCGCGCGAACATCCGGCGGGAGATCGCCGACAACCTGAAGGAGCTCGACGGCGAGCTGCGCGGCATGCCGGTGCAGAACGAGCACCTCGACAACGCGCTGAAGTTCGCCGACGAGATGCTCGCGACCGGACACAGCGCGATTCAGAAGCTGGAGCTCAACGCCTCGAACGCCAACCTACGCACGGCGAGCTGGCAGACGGCCGATCGAACCGGCGCGCTCGCGCACATGGATTACGGCGAAGTGCAAAAGTACGCCGACACGTACTCCATGCAGGAGCTCTACGCGGTGACGCAGCGCCGCGTCGTCCAGCAGCTCGCGTCCGCGCTGGCGATCGTGTCGTCGGGCGATCCGACGCGCGCCGCGCGGGCCGACGTCGAGCAGTTCCGCCACCAAGTGCTGGAGATGCGCGGCGAGATCTACATCCTCGAGAAGTTGGGCCAGGGACTGAAAGACGGCTACCGCCGGACGCTGGAGTAACATAGAGAGTTCGGCTTTGTGAGCAGACGACCGTTCGGGGTGTCGACGCACCTCTTTCACCACGAGCGGCTGAGCCGCGACCACCTGCTGCAGATCGCCGCGCACGGGTTCGAGCTGGTCGAGGTCTTCGCCACGCGGACGCACTTCGACTATCACAATCCGTCCGCCGTCGCCGACCTGCAGCAGTGGCTCGCCGACGCGGGGCTGCGGCTCGCCAGCATCCATGCGCCGGTCGGCGAGAGCTACGCCGGCGGACGCTGGAGCGGTCTGTTCTCGATCGCGAGCGCCGACGCCGCGGCGCGCGATCGCGCGGTGGCCGAGGCGGAGCAGGCGCTGTTCGTCGCGCGGCGCATCGCCGTGCCGGTGCTGGTGGCGCACGTCGGGCTGCCGCGCACCCAGCCGCGCGACGCCGGCGCCGGGCCGCAGGACGCGCGGGCCGCGGCGCGCCGCAGCCTCGAGGAGCTGCAGCGCGCGGCCGACCCGCTGGGCGTGCGCATTGCCGTCGAGGTGATTCCGAACGAGCTGTCGCGCGCCGGATCGCTCGTGCACTTCGTCGAGGAGGACCTGGACGGCCTCGGCGTCGGCATCTGCCTCGACGTCGGCCACGCGCACCTCGACGGCGACGTCGTCGATGCGGTGGAGACGGTGTCGGAGCACGTCGTCGCGACGCACCTGCACGACAACCGCGGGCGCGCCGACGATCACCTGCCGCCCTTCGACGGCACGATCGACTGGGCGGCGGCGCTGATCGCGATGCAGAAGATCGGCTACGACGGCCCGATGATGTTCGAGGCCGGCGCGCGCGGGCCGGCGAAAGAGTCGCTGGCGCGCCTGAAGAGCGCGCGAGAGAAGATGGAACGATGGCTCACGTCTACATAGAGGACATCGGCCGGCACGAGGGCGAGGAGGTCACCATCAAGGGGTGGCTGCACAACCGCCGATCGAGCGGCAAGATCCATTTTCTGATCCTGCGCGACGGCACCGGCTTCATCCAGGGCGTCATGTCGAAGGCGGCCGTCGGCGACGAGCTCTTCACGCGCGCCGACCACCTGTCGCAGGAAACCTCCGTCGTCGTCACCGGCGCCGCGCGCGCCGACAAGCGCGCGCCGAGCGGCTACGAGATCGACGTGAAGAACCTCGAGGTCGTCGGCGAGTCGCACGACTTCCCGATCACGCCGAAGGAGCACGGCGTCGACTACCTGCTCGACCGCCGGCATCTCTGGATCCGCACCGAACGGCAGCAGGCGATCCTGCGGATCCGCCACGAGATCATCAACGCCGTCCGCGACTTCTTCAACGTGCGCGGCTTCATCCTCGCCGACACGCCGATCTTCACGCCCGCCGCGTGCGAGGGCACGACGACGCTCTTTCCCGCGCAGTACTTCGAGGAGCAGACGGCGTATCTCACGCAGAGCGGGCAGCTGTACAACGAAGCGAACGCGATGGCGCTCGGGAAGGTGTACTGCTTCGGCCCGACCTTCCGCGCCGAGAAATCGAAGACGCGCCGCCACCTCACCGAGTTCTGGATGGTCGAGCCCGAGATGGCGTACGCCGGCCTCGACGACGTGATGGCGCTCGCCGAGGACTTGATCGTCGCCGTCGTCGGGCGCGTGCTCGACAAGCGCGCGCGCGAGCTGAAGACGATCGAGCGCGACGTCTCGAAGCTCGAGACGGTGCAGAAGCCGTTTCCGCGCATCTCGTACGACGACGCGGTGAAGCGGCTGCAGGCCAAGGGGCTGGCGATTCAGTGGGGCGGCGACTTCGGCGGACCGGACGAGACGACGCTCTCGGAGGAATTCGATCGGCCCGTGATGGTGCACCGCTATCCGGCGGCCGTGAAGGCGTTCTACATGAAGCCCGATCCCGAGCGGCCGGAGCTCGCGCTCGGCGTCGACGTCCTCGCGCCGGAAGGCTACGGCGAGATCATCGGCGGCGGCGAACGCCTCGCGGATCTGGATCTGCTGCTGCAGCGGATCAAGGAGCACGACCTGCCGCAGGAAGCGTTCGAGTGGTATCTCGATCTGCGGCGGTACGGCACCGTGCCGCACGGCGGCTTCGGCATGGGCATCGAGCGCGTCGTGTCGTGGATCTGCAAGCTCGAGCACGTGCGCGAGACGATTCCCTATCCGAGAATGCTGTACCGGCTGTATCCGTAAGTTTTATGAAGATCGGTCTCATCTCGCTCGGTTGTCCGAAAAACCTCGTCGACTCCGAAGTGATGCTCGGCCTCGCCGCTCGAGCGGGACACGAGCTGACGCAGGATCCGTCGAGCGCCGACGTGCTCGTCGTCAACACCTGCGCGTTCATCGATTCGGCGAAGCAGGAATCCATCGACGCGATTCTCGAGATGGCCGAGCACAAGAAACACGGCGCGTGCCGGCGGCTCGTAATCACCGGCTGCATGGCGGAGCGCTATCGCGACGAGCTGAAGAAGGAGATCCCGGAGATCGACGCCGTGCTCGGCACCGGCGAGGTGCCGCAGATCGTCGAGGCGATCGGGTGCGAGGCCGCGGAGCGGCCTGAAGGCCGCCCCTTACGTTTCTTCAAGCGACAGCCAGCCCCTGGCCCCCAGACCCTTCGCGAGCGGCCGACCTACATCTACGATGCGAGCACGCCGCGCGTGCTGGCGACGCCGCGCCACTACGCGTACATCAAGATCGCCGAGGGCTGCGACTACAAGTGCGCCTTCTGCATCATCCCCACGCTGCGCGGCGCGTATCGCAGCCGTCCCGCCGAATCGATCGTGCGCGAGGCGCGCGCGCTCGCCGCGCGCGGCGTCCGCGAGCTGCTGCTGATCTCGCAGGACACCACCTTCTACGGCATCGATCGCCGCGAGCGCGGCGCGCTCGCGCGCCTGCTGCGCGAGCTGAACACGATCGACGGCCTCGAGTGGATCCGGCTGCTCTACCTCTACCCGACGACGATAGACGACGAGACGCTGGCGGCGATGGCGGAATGCGAGAAGGTCTGCAAGTACATCGACCTGCCGCTGCAGCACGCGTCGAACGACGTCCTCCGGCGCATGAAGCGGCCGGGTACGCGCCAGACCTACGACCGGCTGCTCGCGCGGATCCGCGAGCGCGTCCCCGGCGTCGCCCTTCGCACCACGTTCATCGTCGGCTTCCCCGGCGAGACCGACGCCGACGTCGACGCGCTGCACGGCTTCATCGCCGATCACGCGTTCGATCACGTCGGCGTCTTCACCTACTCGCACGAGGAAGGCACATCTGCTCACGAGTTCGCGGACGACGTGCCGAAGCGGACGAAGGAGGCGCGGCGGGCGGGCGTGATGACGCTCCAGAAAGACCTGGTCGAGACACGGCTGCGGGCCCGCGTGGGTACGCGAGCGCGCGTGCTCGTCGACGGCCCCTCCGCCGACCACGAGCTCGTCCTCAAGGCGCGCCTCCCGACCCAGGCGCCCGACATCGACGCGTCGGTGTTCCTGACCGACTGCGACCCGTCGGCGTACCGCGCCGGCGACTTCGTCGACGTGGAAATTGTCGAGACCGCCGGCTACGACCTCATCGCCCGGCCGTGATACAATTTTGGATTCGGAGCCTGGGTGTAGGACCGAAGTGGGCGTGTGCCCACTTTTTTCGTTTATGGGCGCGGAAACGGTCGTCGAGAAGGTGCGCGAGATCGCCGGCCGCGTGGCCGCCGATCGCGGCCTCGAGATCTTCGACGTCCAGTTCCGGCGCGAAGCGCCGGGGATGGTGCTGCGGGTCCAGATCGACCGGCCCGGGCCGGCGGCGTCGGCCGAGGAGAGCGTGAGCGTCGAGGACTGCGCCCACGTCAGCCGCGAGCTGAGCGCAATCCTCGACGTCGAGGACGTCGTGCCGAGCGCCTATACGCTCGAGGTTTCGTCGCCGGGCCTCGATCGGCCGCTGCGCCGCGCCGACGACTACCGGCGCTTCGCCGGGCGCGTCGCGAAGATCGTGATGCGCGAGCGCATCGACGGCCAGGGATTCTTTCGAGGGCGGCTCGGCGGCGTCGAAGGGGGCGACGTGCTGATCGACGGCGAGGACGGGAAGACGCACCGCGTGCCGCTCGGCGCGATCACGCGCGCGAATCTCGAGGTGGAGTTCTAGAGGATAGAGGATGTCGAATCCGCTGCAGCAGACGATCGAGGCGCTCGCCAAGGAGAAGGGCATCGAGCCCGACGTGGTGATCAGCGCCATCGAGGAGGCGGTCGCGACCGCTTCGCGCAAGTACTACAAGACGGGCGAGAACCTCAAGACGCGCTTCAACACCGAGACCGGGCAGGTGGATCTGTTCGCGCTCAAGACGGTCGTCGAGGACGTCGCCAACGCGGCCACCGAGATCTCCATCAACGAAGCGCGCGAGATGTACCGCCCGCTCTACGGCGACGAGGTCGCCAACAGCATCGAGCTCGGCGACGAGATGGAGTTCCCCAAGCCGACCGAAGTGCTGGGCCGCATCGCGGCGCAGACCGCCAAGCAGGTGATCTTCCAGAAGGTCCGCGAGGCGGAGCGCGAGCACGTCTTCGCCGAGTACAACGAGCGGATCGGCGAGGTCGTCAACGGCACCGTGAAGCGCTTCGAGAACGGCGACATCATCCTGGAGATCGGCCGCATCGAGGCGGTCCTGCCGCGCAAGGAGCAGTCGCGCGCCGAGAGCTACACCCCGCAGGACCGCGTGCGCACGGTGATCAAGGGCGTCAACCGCAGCGCGAAGGGGCCCCAGATCGTCCTGTCGCGCACCGACCCGGCGCTGCTCATCAAGCTGTTCGAGCAGGAGGTCCCGGAGATCTACGACGGCACCGTGATGATCCGCGGCGCCGTGCGCGAGGCGGGCGATCGCGCGAAGGTCGCCGTCTACTCGCGCGAGCGCGACGTCGATCCGGTCGGCGCCTGCGTCGGCATGAAGGGGACGCGCGTCCAGTCGATCATCCGCGAGCTCCGCGGCGAGAAGATCGACATCGTCGAGTGGTCCGAGGATGCCGTCGCCTTCGTCACCAACGCGCTGAGCCCCGCGAAGGTGCAGCGCGTCTCGATCGTCGACGAGCGCGAGCGCGTGATGGAAGTGATCGTCGAGGACAAGCAGCTGTCGCTCGCGATCGGCAAGAAGGGGCAGAACGTCCGGCTCGCCGCGAAGCTCACCGGCTGGCGGATCGACATCAAGAGCGAGGAGGAGAAGCGCCGCGAGGTCGAGGCGCAGTTCGGCGAGCTCGAGGTGGCTAACGCTGTCGAGGACGCGACTGACGCCGTCGAGGACACAGAGGCTGGCGCGAGCGCCACAGAGGCCACGGAGGCAGAGGCCACAGAGGCCACAGAGGCCACAGAGGCCACAGAGCAAACGGCGGAAGGCACCGCCGCGGAGACGGAAGGCGAGATCGTCGACGCCGACGCCTCCGACACGCCGGTGCCCTACACGCTGGCCGGCATCGGCGAGAAAACGGTCCGCAAGCTGGTGGACGCCGGGCTCGCGACGCAGGAAGCGGTCGCGGCCGCCTCGGTCGAGCAGCTGTCGGAGATTCCCGGCATCGGCGGCAAGACCGCGGAAAAGATCCTCGCCGCGGCGCGCGGCGAATCGGCGGCCGAGACCAACGACGCGTAGCACGCTTTGGGTTGAGAGGTAGCTTTTGGCAACTGTTCGGATCTTCAAGATCGCGGAGCTGCTCGGGACGACGAGCCAGGAAGTGACGGCGCTGCTCAAGCGCGATCACGGCATCGAGGTGAAGAGCGCCTCGAGCACGATCGAGGAAGTCGTCGCGCGGCAGTTCGTCGAGCGGCTCGCGAAGCAGCGCAACGTCCAGCTGCCCGGCGGCAACATCTTCGCCGACGCGCCGGCGGCGAAAGGCAAGAAGCCGGCGCCGTCGAAGAAGGCGCCGGAGCCGGTGAAGCCGGCGGCGCCCGCGCTGCCGCCGCCGCGCCTCGTGAAGACCGCGAAGCCCGCGGCGCCACCCATGGCCGCCGAGGCGCCCGCCGAGCCCGAGCCCGAGCCGGCGCCGATCGTCGAGCAGGCCGCGGCCGCGGCGCAGACGCCGGCCGCCGAGGCGCACGTCGCCGAGCCGCACGTGCCGCGCATCGTGAAGACGAAAGGGCTGCGCACCGAGCCGGCCGTCGCGAGCGCGCCGCCGCCGCCCGCGCCACCGGCGCCGCCCGCCCAGCCGTCGGCGCCCGCGCCCGTCGCCGCAGCGCCGCCGTCGCAGCCCTCTTCGCAGGCGCAGTCGCAGACGCCGGCGCCGTCGCCAGCCGGAGCGCCGCCTGCGGCGAGACCGCCGACGCCGGGGCGCGTCGTGCCGCCGACGCTCCGCCTGCGCATCGAGGAACAGCGGCCGACGTCGCCGACGCCGCCGCTGCCGACGTCGGGCGCGCCGCGCGTGGTGCAGCGTCCCGCGGCGCGTCCATCCGAGCGCCCGGCGATCCCGACCGCCGCGCGGCCGGCCGCCGGCGGCGCAGCGGGCCAGACCGGCGCGCCCGGCGCGCGCCCGCCGGCGCAGCCGCTCGCGGCGCGTCCCGGCGCCGGCGCGGTTCGGCCGCCCTTTCCGTCGCCGCGGCCGCAGGCGCCCGTCGGCGGTCCGCGTCCGCTGCCGTCGCAGCCGGTGCGGACGCAGCAGCCGGGCATGCCGCCGCGTCCGGGCCAGTACCCGCAGCGTCCCGGGATGCCGCAGCAGCGGCCCCCCTATCAGCAGCGTCCCGGCGGCACCGGCCGTCCGGCCGGCGCGCGGCGCGACGCGACGCCGCGTCCGGCGCCGCCGCCGATGCCGACGGCGCCGCCGCCCGTCACGCGCAGCATCACGCTCGCCGAAGGCATGACGGTGAAGGATCTCGCCGACAAGCTCGACATCCGCGTGAAGGACGTGCTCGCGAAGCTG
>Ga0075424_100002138_pt1 | contig 17848 bp, 16 predicted proteins | sample SoiMethybrSBSTD3_FD_75301 | JGI IMG/M metagenome (GOLD analysis project Ga0075424, IMG submission 75301) | Bulk soil microbial communities from a Populus tree surrounding site in Tennessee, USA - Soil MetaG P. TD hybrid SBSTD3 | ecosystem: Environmental > Terrestrial > Soil > Tree plantation...
GAGAAAGTTTCGCCCCCAAGCACCAACGATCACATGCTGCATGTAATGCTGACGGGAAACAAGCTGGGAGCTTTCGACGTTCTCTACGACAGCTTGCTGTCTGAACAAATTGCCGCAGGCCAGAATAGGACGATCGCGGGCGAGAGCTATTACGATCTCTGGACGTCGTTTTCCATTCCCGGGCCCCACGAACAAAGTGAAGGCGAAGGCGCCGGTGCCGCCCCAAATTTCGATTTCGAAGTGACCAAGTTCAAGATCGATACCGAAATCAAGCCGCCCACGGAAATCCAATCTAAAGCCGTATTGACGGTCCTCGCTCGCAAAGATTGCCGCCGCACGCTTGTGTTCGAGCTCTCCCGGTTGCTGACGGTTGAGAAGGTGCTTGCCGACGGTTCTCCTGTCGAATTCATTCACAATCAAGCGATCGAAGGTTCACAATTGGCGCGCCGCGGCAACGACGTGGTCGCGATCGTTCTGTGGTCACCGCTGCGTGCCGGCCAGAAAATTGAACTGAGCTTTGAATATTCGGGATCGGTGTTGTCGGAAGCAGCGAGGGGGCTTTTGTATGTGGGAGACCGCGGTACCTGGTACCCAAATCGCGGCTTGGCAATGGCCGACTTTGATCTTGAATTCAAGTATCCAGCGGCTTGGACATTGGCAGCCACTGGTCACAAGACGGAGCAAAAGGAGGAAGCTGGGCGGCAGATCTCGAGATGGGTCTCCGAACGCCCGGTGCCGGTGGTTGGCTTCAACCTTGGCCGCTATTCCCAAAGTTTGAATTATGCGGGCAAAGTGCCCGTGATGACGTACGCGACGGCGAACCTTGAACGAGGGTTCCCGGAGACATCGAGCGCTGCAGTGCCGGCGCCTGAAGTGCCGTATATTTCGCCGCGGCAGAGTATTGCGAGCTTAGCTCTTCCGAAACCTTTGCCGCCTTCGCCTTCCGCGAACGTCCGCACGGTCGGAGCCACTTCGGCTCGAGCCCTCGAGTTTTACGAGCGCTACTTCGGACCTTACCCTTACGGGGAATTGTCGATCACACAAATGCCTGGCCAGGTCAGCCAGGGCTGGCCAGGACTCATCTATCTTTCAAGCTTGGCGTTTCTGAGCAACGATCAACGGGCAAGGCTCGGTTTGGACCGAAATCAGCTGGCGTTGGCGGAACAGGTAGTCGCGCACGAAACGGCGCATCAGTGGTGGGGAGACCTGGTGGGTTGGAGCAGTTACCGCGACCAGTGGACCATGGAAGCGCTGGCGAACTACAGCTCGTTGATGCTGCTCGAATCGCATGATCCGGCGAAATTTCAGCAAATTATGCAGATGTATAAAGACGGCCTGATTGATAAAAGAGAAAAAGGGCGGCCACATGGCGAAGCTGGACCGGTGACGCTTGGATTGCGGCTTTCCTCGTCGCAGTTCCCGAACGCGTATGACGCAATCTGCTACGGACGAGGAACATGGCTCTTTCACATGCTGAGAACTATGCTGCGCGATGGCGAACGAAAGTCCACGCCCGGAAGAGCAAAGGCGAGTGCCGATGAGCCATTCGTGCAGGTCTTGCGCAAACTGAGAAACGATTACGAGGGCAAGTCCGTCAGCACGCAACAGGTGATGGCGGAATTCGAGGCGCAGCTCCCCCGCTCGCTGTGGTACGAAGGGCATAAATCTTTGGCGTGGTTTTATACGGGCTGGATCGGAGGAAGCGCCGTACCTGAGTTCGATCTGCGGGGATTGAAGTTCGCAGACAAAGACAAAGGAACAACCATAACCGGTACGATCACACAAGAAGCAGCCCCCAGCGACCTGGTGACGCCCGTTCCACTTTACGCGTCTGTTGGCGGCAAAAGCATTTTTCTCGGCCGGGTGTTTGCCGAGGGAGAAGAGACGCAGTTTCGAATTTCAGCGCCGCTGGGCACCCGAAAAGTCCTGCTCGATCGGGAACAAACGGTGCTTTCGCGTAAGTAGTTCCCCGGACGGAAAGAGAATTTGCTTTCTTCCCATTTCCGAATGCACGGATGGACCTAGGACGCCCAAGAGTTAGAGATCCCGGTACACTCCTCCTGTAAGCTCCCTTTCCGAAGCATTCTGCGGCAACGAGCATGCCCGCTGCAGTCAGGAAAAACAAAGAGTGAAACTCTCAACCGAGCTTGTCCAAAGCGCTGCTTCAGCCGGGTTCCTGGCGCGATCGGAGGAGAGCAGGACCATTCTGGTTGTTGAAGACAATTCTTTGGTGCGACGCGCGACTTGCGAGCTTCTGGCGCATTCCGGCCATCATGCGCTGGAAGCCCCGAATGCAGCAATGGCACGCGCTCTTTTTGCACGAAACGCCGCGAGAATCGATGCAGTCGTCTGTGACGCGGTGTTGCCCGACGCCAGCGGAATTGAATTGCGCAGGTCTTTTCAGCGTGGACGGGCGCAGCTGCCGATCATTCTGACCTCCGGTTACCCAAACTCGTCGGCGTTACTGGAGAGGGATTCAAGCACACATTTTCTGGAAAAGCCGTACTCGGGAGATTCTCTTTTAACAACTCTGGAAAAGTTCTTCGCAAACAAGCTTCAGATTGGAACCCTACTGCCTCGGCCGGTAGCGGACGACCAGCAGAATTTGTCTGGATAGTTGGGGAAGTGGAACCACTTTGTCCAAAATGCCACGTTCTGCACAACACCGTGGCATTCCATAAACCGTGCAGGTCGCCTCATCCTGGCCAATCGTAATCCCTCCCGCATCGTGGATTGCGGTCATACCTTGTAAACCGTTCCGAGCCCATGCCAGTCATGATGATTCCAAGTGTGTCAGGGCCAAAGCTTTCCGCGGCCGAGAGCATGGTGACATCAGCGCAAGGCTTGTGAAGGGTCCCTGCCGGTTCGCCGGACCGGTGGATGGTCCCCTTACTTCCCTGCCTGCAGGACACGGTTGTATGTTGGCCGGCGGAGCGATGTAGACGACCCCGGACTGTATCGTGTCACCATGCCGGGCTTCGCGGACCGTCAGTTTGCCTTTTCTCCGAGAGTCGGCGAAGTGCACTCAGTTGACACCAAGGCGCACAGCGCCGGCGCCATTTCTTACATCGGCTTCGTGGGAAGCGTGCTTTAGGAGGGTGGGCGAACGAGGCGGCACGGGCGAGCCGCCCGTGCCCCGCACGTCAGCAGAGATGCTTAAGCCGGCAACAGCATGCCCTTTTCGAGGTGTCGGGTCACGTGCGCGTAAGAGGCCGCGTGCGGATCGTGCGTGACCATGACAATCGTTTTATGGAAATCTTCATTCAGGCGCTTAAGGATTTCTAAGACTTCAGTGGCGGAATGGCTGTCGAGATCGCCGGTGGGTTCGTCGGCAAGCAACAGAGTGGGGTCGCTGACGATGGCGCGCGCAATAGCCACGCGCTGTTCTTGTCCACCGGAGAGCTGTTTCGGTAAATGATGAACGCGCTCTTCAAGGCCTACAAGTTTCAGCGCCGTCATTACGTGATCGCGCCGCTGCTTTGAATTCAGCTTCGTCAACAGCAACGGCAGCTCGACGTTCTCGAATGCGGTGAGCACTGGAATCAGATTGAACGTCTGAAACACATAGCCGATATGCTCGTTCCGCCACTTCGCCGATTGGGCGTCGTTATACTTGAAGATGTTCTGGCCCAGTACAAGCAACTCACCAGCTGTCGGGCGATCGATGGCCGCGATCATATTCAAGAGTGTGGTCTTGCCGGACCCGGACGGCCCCATTAGGGCCATAAATTCTCCACCAGCAATCTCGATGGAGACGTTGTCGAGTGCGGTGACCTTGAATGCGTCACGCTGGAAAACCTTGCTGACGTTTCGAGCTTGAACAACTTTCGTTCCGGTTGCGACGTTATTTGCGATAGCAGTGCTCATGACTGTCCCTTGATCTTGATTTTGTCTCCGTCTTTCAAACCTTCGGGCGCGGTGGTGATGACGCTCTCGCCGCCGTTCAGTCCGCTTACCAGTGCTCCCGAGCTGCGCTGCGAGAGGATCTTCACATCACGTTTCATCGCTTTGCCCTGAAACGCAATGAATACATATTTATTACCGTCAGCATCGCGGATGGCGGTGCTGGGCACGAAAGCGCCGAGAGCCTGTTGTTTGGTGGCGTTTTGATTTTCGTCCGCAATGAAGCGAACCGTGGTGTTCATTTCCGGCCGCAGGTGGAAGTCCGGTTTCAGAATCTGTACCTTCACCTCGATCGTCGCCTTCTGGCGATTGGCTTCCGGCGAAACCTCCGCGACTACACCATCCCACTTGAGATCGGGGAAAGCGTCAACCGTCACGACAGCTTTCTGGTGCAGCGTGAGCTTCGCGAAGTCATCCTGGGAAATGTCGAGGTCGGCTTGAATGTCGTTGAGATCGGCGAGCGCGAATACCGGTCGCGCTGCACTTGCGAACTGCCCTGTAAGCAGCTCTCCCTTTTCGACGCTACGTTCGAGGATCGTGCCGGTGATGGGAGCGTGAATTACCGTGGCATCCAACTGAGACTTGGCATAAGCGGCCTGGCCCTCAGCTTGCGAAAGCGCGCCCTTGGCGCGGGCGATTTCTTCGGCACGCGGTCCAATCTTTGCTAGCGTGTGAGTCTGTTCGAGAGAATGAACTCGTTGCTGGCTGGCTTCGTACTTTGCCGTGGCATCATCCAATGCCTGCTTTGAAACCACACCCTGCTCAAAGAGGTTCTTCGTACGATCCAGGTTGATCTTGTCGTTCGCCGCCGTTGCCGTGGCCTCGCTCAAATTGTGTTCTGCCTGCTGGATTTCCTCCGGGCGGGAACCATGTTCCAACTGATCGAGTTGCGCACGTGCGCTATCCGCGGAGCCGCGGGCCTGTTCATACTGTGCTCTGAACTCCTGATCTTCCAGGCGAACCAGCACCTGACCTTCCTTGACTTGATCACCCTTCTCAACCCCAATCCAGGCAACACGGCCGGTTACCTTGGAATTAGCCTCAATTCTGTGATGAGGAATGATGTAGCCGGTTGCGGTCAAGACCACGCTGCCGGCAACGTCTTCACCTTCTGCCGTAGCGCGAACTACATCAACCTCGGGCGCAGATGCGAACAGAAACCGGTAAGCGAGCGCCGCAATGCCAAGCAGCACAACGACGATGATGCCGCCGATGATGATGCTCTTCGCCCACGGCGAGGGTCCGCTGGGCTCGGCCATTGCCGCGCGGTCGATCCTCAGCCCTTCGAGGTCTTTATGTTTGGTATCAACCGACATAGTTTCTTAATTCTCTAGTCTCTCAGCGACGCCAGAATCTCTTTGCGCGCCGCGTTCCAGGCCGGCGCCACGCCGCCGATCAATCCCATGACAACTGCGAAAATGACTGCATTGATCACGACTGACAGAGTGATCCGCATACTGAATTCGACCTCGCTGAATGTCACATTGTTCGCGGTCGAAGTGCTCATGCCGTTGAAGGGAAGCATGAGAACGATGCCCACGGCAGCCCCTAACAAGGCGAGCAGCACGGCTTCAAACACGAAGGACATTACGATACTCCCACGGCGAAATCCCATCACGCGCAAGGTTGCAATCTCTCGCGAACGATATGAGACGGCTGCGTACATGGTATTCGCGGCGGCGAACACCGAGCCGATCGCCATCGTCATGCCCACAAAAATACCGACAAAGCGAATCGCTCCTCCGTTGCTCGTCTGCTTCTCGTAGTACTCAGTTTCGAGCATGCCTTCAAGTTGCAGCTGTTGATCGTCAGCCACGCGGTGCTTCAAGGCATCGGCCGCCACAGGATCAGTCGCACGCAGATACACGTTTCCGACTGCGTTCTGCCGGTTGAACTGGTTCGCGACCTGGTTGAAGTCCCCCCAAATTTCGGAGTCGTAAGCAGTTCCTCCCGCGTCGAAAATGCCCGCGACCTTCCAGGGGCCTTTGCCGAAATCAATAATGTCGCCCACATTCGTGTGCCCGAAGCGGTTATGGATGGAACGGCTCAGTGCGACCTCGCGTTGACCTGGCTGGAACCAGCTTCCTTCGGCCAGCTTCACTCGATTGCGTCGCAGTTCGAGTCCGTCCGGCTCCATTCCTCGCAACGTCACATTAACTTCGCCGGTGCCGTCTTTGTGCGGGAGCACGACAACCACGACCCACTCGCCTGAAACCATCGGTTGCTCGTGGCTATCGAGAGCAATCCCCGGAAGCGTGCGCAGAATTGGCAGCTTGTCTTTCGTGAAACCCCCGGTAAGTTCAGAATTCGAGCCTTTACGGATAACAAGCACGTTCAGCGGATCGCCGCTCGAAACGAATGCTTTCCGCAGTCCGGCGAGCAACATCATCAAGAAGACCGCGGTCATTACGGTCAAACCAATTCCGAGCGCGGTCATCGTCGTAAGACCGCGGCGAAGCTTCATGTTGCGAATGTTGTAGCTGATGGGTATCGCCATAAGGTGCCCTTATCCGATGTGTCGCAAACCTTCCACGATGCCAGTCTTCGAGGCGCCATAGGCCGGAATCGCGGAACTCAAAAACCCGGCGAGAATCGCCACCCCAATGGAGGTCGGGGCAGTGAAAAGCCAGAAATGCTGAGCAATCACAAACAGATTGCCAGCGTTCGGAACCTTCGTGCCGCCGGTAATCAAAAGCAAAGCAAACAAGGTCCCCAATATTCCACCCAGAAGGCCGACTGTTGCCGACTCTCCAATAAATATTCCAAGAATCACTTTGCGCGTGAAGCCCATCGTCTTCAATACGGCAACTTCACGTGTGCGCTCACGAATCGACATCGCCATCGTATTGCCAGAGACTAAGAGAATCGTAAACACGGCTGCTGATGCGATGATCAAGATGAACGCTTTCACGTTCCCCAGCATTGCCAGGAAACTCAGCCCGAAGGCTTTCTCGGTTTCGGTACGCGTCGGCTCCGGCGCGTTGGCAAACAGCGCATCGACGTCGTGCGAAACCTGGTCCACATGCTGCGGAGAGTCAACCAGAATTCCGTAGAAGCCCGCGGCCCCTTTTGCAAACGGAACGCCTTCTTCAACATATTTCTCGTTGAAGTAGAGAGAATTGTTTGGCAGCTTTGCGGTGAAGATCCCGCGCAGGGTCAGTTCCAGCTTGATTGGATAGATGTCTCCCTGAAGAATGACTTTGTCACCGATTTTCCACCCGTATTTCTTCGCGAGTTCGGCGTCAGCAACGGCGCCGGCACGGTCTTTCTTCCATGCGTCCAACTGGTCACGAGGAATCTCCAACTCCGGGTACACTTCAAAAAACTCATCAGGATCGGTACCGAACCGGGCGAAGAAGTTCTTCTGGGTCGCGTCTTTATAAGTTCCGCCGAACCAGTTCATGGGGATCACTTTCACCACCCCGGGAACGTGGCGGATCTTGTCGCGATATGAAGACGGAATCAGATTGGTCAGAGACACCTTATGCCGCACAATCAGGCGCTGCGCAGATTGCTCCGAGCGATTGCTGTTGCCGTAGAACGCCTGCCACATGGACATCAGAAACGAAAGCAGGGCCAAGGAAAAGGCCATGCTGCCGACCGTCAGCCAGAAGCGCAGCTTATTGCGATAAACGTTCTTGCGTACAAAGCGGGCCAAGGTCATAAGACACTCCGGATAAAAGACGGATCAACGCTGAACCTGTAAGCCTGGGAGCAGACGAACAGCATAGCCGATCCGAACCCAATCAACAACTTAGAGAATCGATTTCTTGGGGCTTTATTGCCAGTGCAGATCGTCAGCGCGATTGGCTGACATTTGTCACGCTCGCAGCAGTGAGTTGCGAGCGCTGAGCAGCGTCTGACTGTCAAGGCTCATGGTTCACAGCTCTTTGGGTACTTCCGTAATTCCCAGTTCAGCCTCACTCGAACTTATCATTTTACCCAGGCGGTTTCCCGGACCGCGGCTTGGGGCAATCGAATCATGTCGGAAAAGATTGGCCGGTTTGAAATTATCAGCCAGCTTGCTCAGTCGCCCTTTGCGACCGTTCATAAGGCGCTGGACACAGAAACGCAACAGACGGTCGCTCTTAAAGTGGTGCGCCTTGACCAAGTCAAGGACCGGGCCTCGTTGCTAAAGCAAATCTTCGCAGAGGCGGAGCAGGCCAAGCCTATCAGCAGCCACAATATTGCCGCACTCTACGGATCCGGCGATGAAGGCGATCTGCTGATTGCCGCCGCCGAGTATGTTCAAGGCAATTCTGCCGCGACCACGCTCGCGCGCAAAGACGGTTTTTCGATTTGGGACCTTCAGGACATCGCACGCCAGGTCTGTCAGGCGCTGGATCATGCCGGGGGACACAAGGTAGTTCACTACTCGCTTGAGCCCGCGAAGATCATGGTGCAGTGGGACGGGATGGTGAAAGTGCTTGGCTTCGGCATGTCGGCGATGAATTCGCAAGCGGTAGAATCGACGACCGTTTCGGACGTGTTGCATTACGCTTCACCGGAGCAGTTGCGCGGCGAGACCTGCGACCAGCGCTCCATGATTTTCAGCCTCGGCGCGATTCTCTATGAAATGGCAACCGAGCAGAAGGCTTTCGCAGGTGAAACGCGGGAGCAAGTGAGAACGGCGATTTTGGAACAAACGCCACCGCTGCCGGTACGGCTTAAGCCGAACGTAAGCCCCGTCTTGAGCGATTTGATCATGAAGGCGATCGCGAAGTCGCCGAACAATCGCTATCAATCGGGGCAAGAATTGATTCGCGACCTGGAGCAATGCAAGGGGTCGAACAATCCGCTGAAAACGGCTGTGCCTCCGGCGTTTGCTAAGCCGAAAGCGTTCGCGGCCGCCGCCGGGGCAACGACGGGCGGGGCGGCAGATCCGGCGTCAGCGGAGGCCTCACCTGCACCGAAGATGTCCGTCGCCGCGCCGCCGCAGGAGCCGGCTTCGAAACCGGCATTCAAGATCGACCCGGCGATGGCGGAAGGAGACGACGCGAGCCCCGCCGCGAAGGTGCGGAAAACCTTCTCCGATATGAGCGAACTGCCGCCGCTCCAGGAAGTTTACGTCTCGCCTGCGGCGCCGGCTGCGGCAGAACCCGCTGAGGAGCCGCTGCCGCAAGCCGTGCCCAAAAAATCCGCAGCGGAAAAACCCAAAGTTCAAGTGCGCGAAGCGGCCCAGAAGGCAGTCACAGAAATTCGCAAAACGCCGCCAAAGTTGTATCTGTATGCAGTTGGTGGAGCAGTCGCGCTGATTGGGATCATTGTCGCGGGAATGCTGCTCTACAACTGGCTGGGAGATCGAGACTCTGGCAACTCACGGCCGGCTGCGGTGGCGCAGATGCCGCCGGCTGCGGCCGCGCCTAAGCCGCAGCCGCAGAGTGCATCTGCTCCTCAGCCCGAAGTCCCGCAACCGGAGGCTGCGCCTGCGGAAGAATTGCCTCAGCAGGAAGCACCTGAAGCTGCAGCGCCAACACACGCTCCAAAAGGCAAAAAATCTCACACGCGATCGACGCCGGCGATTGTGCCTGCCCAACTATCAGTTTCATCCAATCCCGCCGGGGCGCGCATTTCATTTGACGGTAGCTCTTTGTGTGACAGCCCGTGCACGTTGACCGGTATCGCGCCGGGGCAGCACACAGTTTCAGCCAGCAAGGGTGGCTACGGAACTGTGAGCCGTACACTCACGCTTGCCTCTGCTACAAATTCTTCGGTCTCGCTCGAATTAACGGAAGAAGCTGCGCGGCTATCGGTCTCGAGCACTCCCGCAGGGGGCATAATTCTTATCGACGGCAAGGACACGGGTAAGCTAACGCCCTCTCAGTTCGTTCTGGAGAAACCAGGCGCACATACGGTCACGATCCGTCGGGTTGGTTATCTGGATGAGTCAAGCTCGATCAATCCCGAACGCGGTCAGAGCGCAAATGTGTACATGACGCTTAAGCCGCTGGGAAACACCGATGACATTCGCGCGGCGGGTGGAAAATTCAAGAAAGTCTTCAGCCGTGGCGGCGGCGAAGATGCCAACATGGGAATTGTGAGCGTCAAGACGCAGCCGAAAGGTGCGCAAATCATGGTGAATAACCGCATGCTGGACAAAACTGCGCCGTTTGATTTCTATCTGAATCCAGGAACGTACGTGGTCGACATCAATTTGTCGGGTTATCGCGGCGTGCATCGCGTGATCAGCGTAGAGTCGAAAGAACGCGTAGCCATTGAAGAAACGTTGATCCCTGAGTAGAAAAAACAAAAGCCGCCGGGTGCCCCACTTCTCGCGATTTTCGAGAAGTGGGGATTTCCCGTCGTGGTCGTTTACCAGCCCCTGCCGTAATAGCCCTGTCTATAGGTATTCTCGTAGCCGCGGTAATACGCCTGCTCGTAGCTTCGGCGATAGTCGTACTTACTTCCGAACTCGCGGCGATAGCCGTTGTCTTTGTCGTCATACCGGCCGCGTGGCTTGGAGTTGAACCGCTTGCCCTTGCGCATGTCCTCGCGGGCCATGTCGGCGCCATCGCGATAACCGTTTTCACGGGCAACATGCATCCCGCGACGATAGTAGTCATCGCGGTCACCGTAGCCGTTGTAGTAGCGATCATGATCGCGATCGTAATAGCGGTCGCCGTCGCGATCGTAACGGTAGTCCTGGGCGGCGGCCAATCCGACCGTGCCGGCCAACACGGCGAGCGCCAAGGCGGCTTTCGTGAATATGCCTTTCATTGAACCCTCCTGGTGAGCACTGGCCGGCATTTACGGCCCTGATCTCTTGAACTGCGCTCTGGGATTAGGAACACCCGTACATGGGAAAAGTCGCGGGTGAGCTCTGGGCCGCAAAGCGGTGAGCTGTGAGGAGACGCCACGACCCAAAGGGCTCGCTCTGTGCTCGCTGCTCACCGGTGATCGGTGCTAGACTTTCCAGTTTCTTCTCAGGCGGATTCATGGCCATTGAACGAGTCGGCGTAGTTGGCGCGGGAACGATGGGCAGCGGCATCGCCCACGTGTTTGCGCGCAGCGGATTCGACGTTGTGCTCTGCGATATCGAGCAGAAGTTTCTGGATCGCGCGCTGCAGACCATCGCCAAGAACCTTGACCGCGAGCTCGCGAAAAACAAGATCAGCGAAGCGCAGAGATCGGAAGCACTGGGCCGGATTTCTCCGGCGGTCGATCGCGCTCGGCTGGCCGCATGCGATGTCGTGGTCGAGGCTGCGTCAGAAAAGCTGGAGATCAAGTCCGACCTATTTCGGGATCTCGACCGGATCTGCCGGCCGGAAGTGATACTTGCCTCGAACACTTCGTCGATTTCAATTACTAAACTCGCTGCGGTGACCTCGCGGGCTGACAAAGTCATCGGTATGCATTTTTTTAATCCTGTGCCGGTGATGAAACTTGTCGAGATCGTTCGTGGCCTGGCTACGTCCAACGAAACATTCCAAACCGTGCGCGAACTCGCCACCAAACTCGACAAAACCCCGGTCGAGGTCAACGACGCACCAGGGTTCGTTTCGAACCGTGTACTGATGCCACTGCTGAACGAAGCCATGTTTGCGGTCATGGAAGGCGTGGCCACACCCGAGGCGGTAGATGAAGTGTTCAAATTGGGAATGGCGCATCCCATGGGTCCGCTCACCCTCGCGGATTTCATCGGACTCGACGTTTGCCTCGATATCATGTGCGTGCTGCATCAAGGACTCGGCGATCCCAAATATCGTCCGTGCCCGCTGCTGATCAAAATGGTGGACGCCGGTTGGTTAGGCAGAAAGTCCGGACGCGGATTCTACACATACTGATGCGGCGCTCCGATGTTCCCATTTTCGGTCTCGCAATTTTCTTCGGGATCTGCGCCGGATTCATCGAAGTCAAGCTCGGCGACATTCTGATCACAGCCGTCACTGTATTAGTCTCGACGCTGGTGCTGGGGTTTCTGCGCCCGCAGCGCGCCTGGAGGTGGATTGCGGTTGTCGGAACATTCGTGCCGCTTGCGCGCGTTGCGGCGTATCTAGCCTTCGGTCAGAAACCGTACAAAGCGCAGATTTGGGCGGCCGCGCTGGGTTTTGTCACGGGGATTGCCGGTTCCTACGCCGGCGCCATGACGCGACTGGGAGTGGACACGCTGTTTCGCAAAACCGGGCAATAGCGATTCACCACATGGACACAGAGACGCAGGGAAACCGAATTGAATCATTGAATCATCGGGGATTGAACCAGCCGCAGAGAGATGCGGCGGTTGCTTCAATGACTCAATCCCTCAATGGTTCGCCTCTCTGTGCCTCTGTGGTGAGAAATTTCCTTTTGGGTCCGCCCAAAAGTGTGGCTTAACCAGAAAGTCACTCCCGCATCCACAGTAGTTAAGGGTATGCTCCAGAGACATGGGAGTTTCGGTTTCGGTGCTGGCCAGCGGCAGCCGCGGGAATGCTGCGCTGGTTGAAAGCTTGAGCGCTCGCATCCTGGTTGACGCGGGAATCTCCTGCCGAGAAACCTTCAAGCGCCTGAAATCCATCGGGCGCGATCCCCGTGAAATTTCCGCCATCCTGATTACCCACGAGCACTCAGACCACGTTTACGGACTGGCAACACTTACCAAAAAATTAAAAGTGCCAATTTTCATGACCGGCGCCACCCATCAGTCATGGTCGCGTTCCGTGCGCGATACTCGAGGCGAGCGTCCGCAAGTTGCCAAGCTGGAAATATTCTCCGCCGGGCGGACGTTTCAGGTCGGCGACATTACCGTGATGCCGTTCACCATTCCGCACGATGCAGCTGACCCGGTGGGTTTCACATTTCGGGCAGAGGGAACCAAGATCGCCCTGGTGACGGATCTCGGCTATATGCCTGCCAGTGTTTGCGATCAGCTCCGCAAATGCGATGTGCTGATGATCGAATCGAACCACGATCTGGAAATGTTGCGAGGCGGCTCATATCCGTGGTCGGTCAAGCAGCGAGTGATGAGCCGGGTGGGGCACTTATCGAACGAGTCGCTGGCTCAATTTTTTGCGCAGAACTATGATGGTGGAGCATCATACATAGTATTGGCGCACCTGTCAGAGCAGAATAATCATCCGGAGATTGCCCTCAAGGCGGCAGAAGATGCTTTGGGGAGGCAAATGACCCTGTTACAGAATCGGATCATGCTGGCAGCTCAGGATGCGCCGACGGAGACAATTCAACTGTAGCGTCTATGCGCGACTGCATTGATCCCGTGGTAGGAAAAATCCTGGCCGGCTGGCGATACGACATTTCCGGGATCGCGCCGGAAATGCGCGGCGACTACGAAGAGCACTTCACAGCGTGCGAGCGCTGCCGGTCGCGCCAGCAGTTGCACCGTGGGATTGATGTTGGTCTCATTGTCCTCGCCTCGATTTCAGCTGCAATGTTCCTGCTTGCCTTTGGGGTGATCCATCACTTCGAGCCCAGGCACGCATTGATTCTGGAACTCATTGCACTCGCCGGTTTTGCGCTCTCGGCGCTGATCTGGCTCGCGGTTGCAGTTGCTACTCCCGCGCCAATGGCCGTCGTTGACGCCGCCCGCCTGGGCGCGCGCCATGTGCACGACCGCCTGCCTCAGGAAATTCGCGAACGCTTGCCGGAAGAGCTGCGGATGAAGTTGACGGGATCGTAGCCAGTGCGGCTCGGACGTTCCTGTCCGAGCGAAGTCTCACATCTAATAAAACACATCTTTGCCGAGGTCATGCTCTGGCTCGGACAGGAAGGTCCGAGCCACACGGCCGGTTAGCCGCACGTTTAGCTTATGTGGCAGCTCGCCAGACCACGTTTCTCGAGATACTGCTGGTGATAGTCCTCGGCTTCGTAGAATGCCACTGCTGGGACAATCTGCGTCACAATTGGGCGACTGAACCGGCCGGATTTCTCCAGAGCCTGTTTTGAAGCTTGTGCTGCCCGCTCCTGTTCGGGAGACTGATAGAAGATCGCCGAGCGATACTGCGTGCCCCAGTCCGGCCCTTGTCGATTGAGTTGCGTGGGATCATGGTTCTCCCAAAAGACATTCAGTAAATCTTCATAGGAAACCTTGGTCGGATCGTAATCGACTTCGACGGCTTCGGCGTGTCCGGTGCTGTCGGAGCAAACGTCTTTATAGGTGGGATTCTTGAAATCCCCGCCCGTATAGCCGACACGGGTTGAGGTCACACCCGGGATCTGGCGGAACGTGGCTTCCACGCCCCAGAAACATCCTGCTGCAAATGTTGCTTTGGCCATTGCTAAGCTCCTAGCTGCTAGCGACTCGCTTCCAGCCATCAAGAAATAACCGGTTAGAAGCTCCCAGGGTATTCGATGCCAGAAAGACGGCAAAGTAGCATCACGGCACCATACCACCCGTTAGTTCTGCAACACGCGGCACATCGTGTTGAGCGCACCAACGGCCCAGTTCGTTGATTATCTTCTCGGTCGCACGCGGATCCCAGTAGCTGGCAGTGCCCACCTGCACTGCAGTCGCGCCGGCGAGCATGAATTCGATCACATCCGTCGCCGTCGAAATTCCGCCCATGCCGATCACCGGAATCTGTACAGATTTCGACGCCTCGTACACCATGCGCACGGCGATCGGTTTGATGGCCGGTCCGGAAAGCCCCGCGGTGACGTTGGCAATCCGTGGCTTGCGCGTTTGTACGTCAATGGACATGGCCACGAACGTGTTCACGAGCGAGATGGCATCGGCACCCGCTTCCTGAGCAATATGCGCCATTTGCCCGATGCTGGTCACGTTCGGCGACAGCTTGACGATCAACGGACGCGGCGTGAAGCGCCGCGCGGTAGTAACGACTTCATCCAGCAGCCGCGGATCGCTGCCGAATTGAATCCCGCCATGCTGCGTGTTGGGGCAGGAAACGTTGAGTTCGTAAGCCGCGATACCCTCACCCTCGTTCAGGATTTCGATGGTGCGTTCGTAGTCTTCTCTTGTGTAGCCGAAAACGTTGGCAATGATGACAGCATTCTTCACTTCGCGAAGCCGCGGCAGCTTTTCTTCTATGAATGCGCGAGCGCCGATGTTCTGGAGGCCGATGGCATTCAGCATTCCCGCGGCGGTTTCATACAACCGTGGCGGTGGATTGCCGATCATGGGCTCTTTCGAAAGGCCTTTGACCACCAATCCGCCTAAACGATCAAGGTGCACCACGTCTTCAAATTCCACGCCATAACCGAACGTTCCGCTGGCGGCGATGACCGGGTTCTTCAGCTGCATGCCGACCAGGTTAACTGTGAGATCACTGCTCATGTGTGAATGGGTTGGAAACCGTTGCTAGTTTACACAAGCAGTTGGCGGCGGCCCGGCTGTGGATACGTGCACGTGTTCATCCTTTCCGTTACATTATTCTTCTCATGCTTGATCTGAGTTTCGTTCGCGATCATGTCCCAAAAATCGAAGAGATGCTGCGCAGCCGCGGCATGGATCCCGACGTTGTTCTCAAAGACTTTCATCAGGTGGATGCTCAGCGCCGGCAGGCGATCAACTCCGCTGAAACCCTTCGTGCGGAGCGCAATCGCCTCTCGGGTCTGATTCCGGGGATGAAGAAGTCCGGCCAGGACCCGAGCGAACTGATCGAGCAGACCAAAGAAATGCGCGGTCAGATCCAGGAACTGGAAAAAGCAGCCGAGGAGTATGACAGCCGGTTGACCGAACTGCTGGTTGGCATTGCAAATGTGCCGCACTCGTCAGTTCCGGTGGGGAAATCGGCTGACGACAATGTGGAAGTCCATCGCTGGGGAAGGCCCCCGAGCTTCACCTTTAGCCCCAAATCACATTGGGAGTTAGGCGAACAGCTGGGAATCCTTGATCTCGAACGCGCCGCCAAACTTTCCGGCGCGCGCTTTGCAGTTTATTGGGATGCCGGCGCGAAACTCGAACGCGCACTTGCCAACTTCATGCTGGACGTGCACACACGCGAGCACGGCTACAAGGAAGTGCTGCCTCCGTTCCTGGTGAACTCGGAATCGATGTATGGCACCGGCCAGTTGCCTAAGTTTGCCGCTGATTCGTTCCGCGTACCGCATGGAGAACAAGATTTGTGGCTGGTTCCGACCGCCGAGGTTCCCGTCACGAACCTTTATCGCGACGAAACCCTCGAGGGGGCAAGGCTGCCGATTTCGCTGACCGCTTACACTCCCTGCTTTCGCAGCGAGGCAGGGTCGTACGGCAAGGATGTGCGCGGGATTATCCGGCAGCATCAGTTTCAAAAAGTTGAGCTGGTGAAATTCTCCCGGCCGGAGGATTCCTACGACCAGCTTGAAAAACTGACCCATGATGCAGAGGAAATCCTCCAGAAACTTGGCCTGCATTATCGGGTTGTGACCTTGAGCACCGCGGACATGAGCTTCGCATCGGCCAAAACCTACGATCTGGAGGTCTGGCTTCCCGGGCAACAGCTTTTCCGCGAAATCTCGTCATGCTCCAATTTCGAAGCGTTCCAGGCACGTCGGGCAAACATACGGTTCAGGCGCGAAGGCAAAGGTAAGTCAGAGCTTGTGCACACGTTGAACGGCAGCGGACTGGCGATCGGTCGCACTTGGGTAGCGATTCTGGAAAACTACCAACAGGCCGACGGCAGTGTTCTAATACCCGAGGCATTAAGGCCGTATATGGGACTGGACCGGATTCTTCCGCCAAAGCAAAGCAACTCCTAGTGCGGAAAACGCGATCTACGCTGAGTCGCGGTGGCCATTCAGGGCTTTTCATTTCACCCCGCCTGAGCCAGTGATTACAATGGCCTGTTACCGCAAAGGAAGCACAAAATTAAAGTCGACAACGCAGAATTGAACACGGTTGTTCCGCCTGCGCCCCCGGTCCCGGTGAGCCCGGTCTGGCGCACCATTAAGAGCTTCATCTTCTGGTCGCATGAGCGGGGCACGATTCAGTACGACGTAATGGTTACCGTGATCTTGCTGTTTGTGTTCTTATCGCCTCTGGTGATCAGCTTCAACGACCGGCCAGTTCAGCGCAACCCTCAGGCTTCCGGGGTCATGGTTTACCCGGATGGCAATGGCGAATTTGTCTATCAGGTTGACGCCAAGGGAGTTCCCGACGCGAATGATGAGGCCATTCGCAACAGTTTACTGAACATAATCGAACCCATTTCGGGTAGTGTAAGCATCTCAAGGTATGAAGCGATACCCGACAACAAGGGCAAGGTTGTCGCCTATAAGGTCTGGGTACAACGCGAGTAGCACTCTGCTGAATGATAACCAAAACCAGGTCGTTCAAGACCGTATTACGCGTCGGTTGTGCGACGTTTGCATTGTCCTGCTTATCGTTCGCGGCGACGGGAAATGATCTCGACAGCGTGCTTCGACAAGTGGATGAGGCGTCGGCAAAGTTCCGCACTGCCGAAGCCAGCTTCACCTGGACCCAATACAACAAGGTCATCGACGATATCGCGGAGACCCAGCAGGGGAAAATCTACTTCCGACGGGCAGGCGATGAAACTCAGATGTCTGCTGACATTGTGCAGCCCAGCACCAAAGTCGTCATTTTTTCTGACGGAAAAATCCAAGTCTACCAACCGCGGATTGAGCAAGTCGATATCTACAATGCCGGCGCCCGTCGCGAGGAATTCGAAAGTTTTCTGGTGTTGGGCTTTGGCGGCAGCGGCAAGGACATGAGCAAGTCCTTTGACATCAAATACGAAGGATCCGAGAAGATTGACGAGGTCGACACCGCCAAACTCGATTTGACCCCTAAGACCGAAAAAGTCCGCCAGCAGTTCCCGCATATTGTTTTGTGGATTGATCCGCAGAGGGGATTATCGATGCAACAGAAACTGTTTCAAGCGAACGGGGACTACCGTCTGGCTAAATATTCGGACATTCAGTTGAACCAAAAGATCTCCGACGACAAATTCAAACTGAAGACCAATGGAAAGACGAAAACTCTAACCCATTGATAAATACCAAGTTGCTGGCCGAAGCCGCCAAATTTTTCAGCTGCAAAACACGATTC
>Ga0075424_100002139_pt1 | contig 17845 bp, 11 predicted proteins | sample SoiMethybrSBSTD3_FD_75301 | JGI IMG/M metagenome (GOLD analysis project Ga0075424, IMG submission 75301) | Bulk soil microbial communities from a Populus tree surrounding site in Tennessee, USA - Soil MetaG P. TD hybrid SBSTD3 | ecosystem: Environmental > Terrestrial > Soil > Tree plantation...
CGCATGGCGCGAGCTGCTGGCCCCTGGTTTGCGTTGCGAGTTTGCGGGAATCGCCGACAGCTCACCTTCAACCAGGAGTCGGTCATGAATCTCAAGTCCATCTCTCTTGCGATTGTCTGCATCGCGCTCATGGCATCACTCACTTCGCGAAGCGCCTCGGCCGACTGGCCCGCGTTGGGCCGGGCGCTCACCACTGCCGGCAAGGGCCAGCAGCGCCCGAAGACCACCACCGACGGCGCGGGCGGCGCAATCGTCGTCTGGCACGACGACCGCAGCCCCCGGGTCGACATTTTCGCCCAGCACGTGCTGGTTTCGGGCGAGGTGGATCCCGCGTGGCCGGTCGACGGACGAGCCCTGCTCGGCGATTCGGCCGCGCAAGAGGCAGCGTTCGAAGGCCAACAGTCTCCCGTCATCGTCTCCGACGGCGCGGGCGGCGCCATCGTCGCTTGGCCGGACGGACGCAGCGAGACCCGCGGGCTCGACATCTTCGCCCAGCACGTTCTGGCCACGGGCGTCCTCGATCCGGCGTGGCCCGTGAATGGGCTCGCGCTGTCCGCGGTCCGCGGCGATCAGGACAACCCGGCGATCGCATCCGATGGCGCGGGGGGCGCGATCGTCACATGGACGGACGGCCGCAGCGGCGTCACCGGCGTCGACGTCTTCGCGCAACACGTTCTGATCTCCGGAGTCGTCGATCCCGCGTGGCCCGTCAATGGCGTCGCTCTCTCCACGGCACCGGAGCTGCAAAGCTCTCCCCAGATCGTCTCGGACGGATTGGGCGGCGCAATCGTCACGTGGACCGATTTCCGCCCGAGCGCCACCGGCGTCGACGTCTACGCGCAGCACGTGCGGAGCTCGGGGATCGTCGACCCGGCATGGCCGGTGAACGGCCGCGCGTTGGCTCTCGCGGCAGGTGTGCAGTCGAATCCATCGATCGTCTCCGATGGCGCACACGGCGCGCTCTTCGCCTGGGAGGACTTCCGCGATGGGACGGATCACATCTACGCCCAGCGCTTGCTCGGCTCAGGCGCGATCGCCGCGGGCTGGTTGGCGGACGGGCTTGCCGTGGCCACCGCCCCGCTGGGGCAGGAGCATCCGATCGTCGCCTCGGACGGCAGGAGCGGGGCGCTCGTGGCCTGGCAGGACCTGCGCAATGGCCAGAATCACAACCCGTTCGTCCAACACGTTCTGGCCTCGGGCGCGATCGACCCCGCCTGGCCGGTCAACGGCAGGGCCCTCAGCCTGTCCTCGGGCGAGGAGGTGGATGCCTCGATCGTCACGGACATCGCCGGCGGCGCGATCGTCGCGTGGGAGGAAGACTCCTTCATCTTCGCGAACCACGTGCTGGCCTCGGGAGCCCTGGACCCGACGTTTCCCGTCAATGGGCGGTTCATGAGGCTCCTGCTCACCTTCCAACGCAATCCGGATCTCACGGTTTCCAGCGGAGGGAACGCGATCGTCGCGTGGTCGGACAGATCGCAGACCGAGACCGCCATCTACGCCCAGCAGGTATTGACGGAGGAGACGCTCGCGGTCGACCCGGGGACTCCGGGATCCACGGTCGCCTTCGCGCGCCCGAACCCGAATCCGGCGCGCGGGCCCGTCACGCTGAGCTTCGCGCTGCCCCGCGAAGCGGCGGTTCAGTTGGTGATCTACGACGTAAGCGGTCGCCGGGTTCGCGAGCTCATGTCCGGAATGCAGGCCGCGGGCCGACACGAGGTCGCGTGGGATCAGCGGGATGACGGCGGCCGGCTGGTCGCCGCCGGCATCCGCTTCGCCCGGCTCGAAGTGGAGGGGCGCGCGCTCACCGAAAAGGTCGTCACGACGAGGTGATGGCGGTGCCCGAGTTGGGATGGTGCGATGACCATGTCTCTACGGCCCGCACCGAACCGTGCTTCCAGGTCCCCACGATAAGGAGGGATTCATGCCGAAACCGCCCGTCCACGGACACCCGCCGGTTCTGCAGTCTTCCACCGTCTTCACCCTGTCCGCCACACCCCAAACAAGGAGACGTACGATGCGTCGCACGATCGCTGTCCTATTGGCCGCTCTCGCAATCACCATCACGATCATTGGCTGCTCGAAAAACGACCCATCCCCGGTGCAACCCCCCGCCGGACCGCAGGCCACCGTCATCACCGCGACCGGCGACATCGCCGCGAAGGTCGCTGAATTCCGCACGCTGATCGGCGATCCCAACAACGGCGGCACGGCCGGCCAGCAGAATTCCGGTCGGCGCGAGGTGAACTGGGACGGCGCCGGCGCGCGTCCCTTCAACAACGCCAACAACTTTCCCGCCGACTTCTTCAACAACAACGTCACGGTGGGCCTGGTCTACGACGGCGCCTCGTTCCGGAATGACAGCTCGCTCTTCGCCGAGATCAATCCGACCTATGCCAATGAATTCAAGGCCTTCAGCCCGAAGGTGATGTTCTCTGCGATCGGCACCAACGTGATTGATCTGTTCTTTCAGGTGGCCGGTGCTCGGACGCCCGCGGCCGTGACCGGCTTTGGGGCCGTCTTCGCCGACGTGGATCTTTCCAACACGACCTCGATCGAGCTCTTCGACAAGGATGGCAAGAGCCTCGGCCGCTTCGATGCGCCGACACGTTCCGATGCGAACGGCCTGTCGTTCGTCGGCGCGAAGTTCGATGCCGCGATCGTCGCGCGCGTCAAGATCAAGTGCGGCAACGCCGCGCTCGCCGCCGACGTGAACGATCTCACCAGCGGCGGCACCAAGGATGTCGTGGTGATCGACAATGTCATCTACGGGGAGCCCACCGCCTTCTAGCCGTTTCCTCCCGGAACCGACGAGGCTCGGGCGCAGCCGTCAGCGCCCGAGCCTCGTTCCGTCACCCAGGGAGTCGCTTCGCTACGCGGCTTTGCGCTCCTCCGTCTCGTCCTCCTGCGCTTTCGTCGCCGACTCGCGCGGGGGCAGGACGTAGATGCCGTTCCCCAGGGTGTTCACATTGCGCCGGTGCTCCTCCCTCACGGCGGCACGTGCCATCCAGATTCCGAACCAGATGCCGGCGACCGTTGCGATCGCGCCTGCCACGTAACCGATGGTGATGTTCATCGCTCGACTCCTGTCGTTGGTCTCTTCCTTCAGGGCCGGCCCTGAGACTAAGACTCCCCGGGTGAGGCGCCAGCAGTATCGGCCGATCCGGGCTCCGGCTTCTGCGGTCGCCGTGACGAAGCGGACCGGCTTCGAGATCGGGCAATACGCAAGACCTCTCGCAATCTTCCAGCTGATCCCGACGTTACCGGACCCGGTTGGCCACGCAACCTCCTGCAGGAAGGCAGCGGCATCGTGAAGCGGCGCATTTCTCGGGCGGTACGGCCCTTGCGCCAACGCGGGAGGTCCAGAGGGCGGGAACGTCGCGTTCCGGCCGCTCGCGCTCCCCGTTGCCGGAGGGTCTATGAGAAGAACCGTTCGCGCCATCGCAGTTCTAGTCGTCCTCGTGTCGTCACCACTGACAGCTTCGGCCCAGCTCGGCGTGGCGAAGCACTTCGTCACGGCCGGAGTGGGCGGCGGCATGAGCGTGCCCGTGAGCGATGCAGGCGACGCCTTCAAGAATGGCTTCAACCTGCAGGGCTTCGCGCGTCTGAACGTTCCCAAGCTGCCGGTGATGCCCCGCTTCGATCTCAACTTCTCGCGTTTCGCTCTCGACGCCACCCAGATGGGAGTTCCGGGAACGAGTCAGATCCTCTCGGGTCTCGCGAATCTCCAGTTCAACGTCCTCCCGCTGGGCCCGGTGCGGCCGTACGTCATCGCGGGGCTCGGCGCCTACAGCCTGAAGACCGAGACGGAGGGGATCTCGCCGACGTCGGTCAGCAACATGCGCTTCGGGATCAACGGGGGAGCCGGCGTCACGCTGCATCTCGGCATGATCAACGGGTACATCGAGGGTCGCATCGACAATGTCTACACCGAGAAGGGCGCAATCGACGCGGATCAGATCCAGGTCGTCCCCGTCACCTTCGGGCTGACCTTCTAGAGGGCGGCCCGCGGGTACATTCCCTGCGCCGGGCCGGCGGAGCCTTCCGCCCGCCCGGCGCAATGCTTTCGCAGGCCGGGACGTCGAGCGGTTTTCTCCCTTGCCCGGACCCTGAAGGCAGGACACTTCGCGCTCCTCGCACGCCGAGGGCGAAGCGCGCGGTGGTCACGCGGTGACGACGAGCGGACTCCACCGGGGCGCGCTGTCGGCTCCCGATCCTCGAGGCTCTGCCCGCCGCGGCAACCCGTCGCCGCGACAACCGGTTCCTGACCAACCATTTCGAGACAATGGAGCGGGTGCCCGAAGAACAGCTCATGAGCCGGCGAACGTCGGAGTGCACCGAGTGACAACTCTTGGTTGTCAGCATGGGCGCACATCATGGGCGCACATCCAAGGGCGCGCGATTGTCGCATTGTGCGAGGAATCGTCCTCGACACTTTCGAAGCGCCGGACGTATTCTCTGCCCGCCGTCGAAAGACTCGCAAAGATCCGACGGTCGGACACCGTTCGCACCACCCCCAGACGGGAGGACTGCCATGCGCAAGAAGCTCAAGCTGAACACGGAGACGGTTCGCTTGCTTTCGGACGAGGCGCTTCGGTTCGCGGTGGGAGGCACTACGTCGGAGACGGCGAATCCATTCTGTACGAATGGAACGTGCGCGTCGGTCGGTTGTACACCCCACACGGCGGGGTACCTCAGCTGTGGGTGCCACAAAGAGATTGAGTGAGTGATCGATCGAGATCCGAAGTAGGTCGAGGAGGACGGTCCGAACGGATCGTCCTCCTCATCGCTTGTGGTGCCTGGCCAACGAATCAGCTTGCAGAGGAGCGCGCGCGTGTGCCCCCCGACCCTCACCTGGACGCCCGTACTTCGTGACGACGATCTCGAGAGGGCAAGAGGGGAAATCGCGGAGTTGTCCGGCCAGCTTCTCAGTCTCGAGGCCCGCGGGAACCCCGGCCTGAGCCGGGGTGAGGCGGGCTTCGCGCTCTTGTGGACGTATCTCGGTCTTTCGGAGCACACGCCGCGAGCCCTCGATCTCGGTCGAACCCACCTCGAGCGTGCGGTGGACTCGCTCGAGGCTCAGGCGATGTTGCCCGGACTCTACGCGGGGTTCATCGGCGTGGCGTGGGTCCAGTCCCACATCGAACGCCACCTCTACCGCGACTCGGAGGTCGACATCTGCGAGGAGGTCGACGACGCTCTCCTCGAAATCCTCCAACAGAACCCATGGCGCCATGACTACGATCTGATCCGTGGCCTGGTCGGATTCGGCGTCTACCTGCTCGAGCGATACCCGCGCGGTCGCTCGCGCCATGGCCTCGAGTTGGTTCTCGATCGACTGATCGAGACGTCGTGTCGTGCCACGGGCGGCGTCACCTGGCACACGCCGGCTCGACTCCTCGAGCCGCGCCAGCGGCTGGAGTACCCCGATGGATTCACCAGCCTCGGGGTAGCGCACGGAGTCGCGGGCGTATTCCCCGTGCTGGCCGGTATGATCTCCAACGGCATAGGCGGCGAGCGTGCGCGATCGCTCTTCGACGACGCATTCGAGTGGCTGCTGGCCCAACGTCTTCCAGACCGGTCGCCGGCGTCGTTTGCGAACTTCGCGGGCGATTTCGCCGGTGCACAACCCTCGAGGCTGGCATGGTGCTACGGGGACGCGGGTATTGCGGCCGCCCTGTATGCGGCCGCACAATCTGCGGGGCACGACAAGATGCGCACCACGGCGATTCAGGTCGGATTGAAGGCGGCCGTTCGCGATTTCCGAGCGTCCGGAGTCATGGACACGGGGCTCTGCCACGGCTCCGCTGGAGTGGCTCACATCTTCAACCGGCTCTTTCACTGGACCGGAGACGCGCGGTTTCGCGACGCGAGTCGTAATTGGCACATGAGGACACTGGATTCGAAACGCCCCGCCGGGGCTTCGGCACCCTATCCGATGTGGGATCCCACCTACGAGGCGGGTGCCGGATGGCGCCCGGAAGTCGGCCTGTTGGAAGGAGCCGGAGGCGTGGCTCTCGCGATTCAGGCGGCAACCACCGACATCGAGCCCCAATGGGACCGCTTCCTCCTGCTTTCGATCCCGGAGCCGCGTCCGAACCCGGACTCGCCGAAGATGCAGCGCCGCGCCGCTGCGCCCGCTTCTCCTCCGGATGCCAAGTGGTAGGCCGGTGACCGGCATGTCACCCCTGACCCCGACCGAGCCGCCTGCGGCGCCCCATCAGGAGCCCCGGCACGAACATCCCGCGGCTGGAGTATTCCGCGAAGAGGCATTGGAGCAACACCGACTCGGGCAGCGCGAGGGCGACGTGCTGCGCGTCTCGCCGGCCTGGACGCGCTTCGCCTACTGGACCCTGCTGGCGATGATGGCCGCTGCGCTCGTGTTCGCGATCTTCGGGCGGGTCAACGAGTACGCGTCCGGCCACGCCATGGTCCGGGCGACCGACCGCTTCGACATCAGCGCGCTCAACGCCGGAACCTGCGCCTCCGTCGAGGTCCGGCCTGGTGACCGCGTGGTTGCCGATCAGGTCATGGCGCGTTTCTACGCGGGCTCGCAGGCGGCCGAGTTGGAGCAGGTCAGTCGCGCGTTCGACCTGCTACTGGTCGAGCTCCTGGCCGATCCGTCGGACCCATCGCCCCGTCATTCGCTGGCGCAGCTGAGGACGCAACGCGAACTCGCGCGCAGCCGCGTCGACGAGCAGTCCCAGCGCGCCCCCGCTCCGGGCGTGGTGGAGGACGTGCGCGTCCGTCCGGGGCAATTCGTCCAGGCGGGCGAAGTGACCCTGACGATCAGAGGGGATTCCAGCGCGGCGACGGTCGTGGGGCTGCTTCCAGGACGCTACGGACCGGAGCTCCACCCCGGGATGGATATGCGTGTCGAGTTCGACGGCTATCCTCATGTCTACCAGAAGTTGAAGGTCATGTCGGTCTCGAGCGAGGTGCTGGGGCTTACGGCAGCCCGCCGCATCCTGGGAAGAGACGCCGCAGACGGAATCACCGTCAGCGACCCGGTGCTGGTGGTCACGGCGACGCTTCCGTCCAGGGTCTTTCGAGCGCATGGCAAGAGCTACGTCTATCACGACGGGATGCACGGCCGGGTCGAGGTGAAAACCCGATCTCAATCGATCCTCTTCGCCCTCATTCCGGGCTCGCGGGACCTCGGCGGCGGGACCCCATGAATGACCGGCCTCTCAAGGATCGGTTCCCCGCTCTGCGGCGACTCGAGGTGCTGCGCGGCCGGCGCACCATTCCCTACTTCCCCCAGACGCACGCCACGGACTGCGGAGCGGCCTGCCTGACGATGGTCCTTCACTACCATGGCAACGAGGTGAGCTACGAGACGGTGCGGGACCGGCTGGGTTCGACACGCGACGGTGTCGACGCTCGGATGATCCTGGATGGCGCCGAGTACTTCAGGCTGCGCGGGCGCGGGGTCCGCTTCGAGCTCTCGGATCTGGAATTCGTCGATCCCGGCACGATCCTGCATTGGAACTTCAATCACTTCGTCGTTTTCGAGTCGTACGACCGCAGGGGGATCAGGATCGTAGACCCGGCCGTCGGCCGTCGCCGCGTCCAATTGGACGAGTTCTCCAGATCGTTCACGGGCGTCGCGCTCGCACTCGAACCGGGCGTCGGCTTCGAGAGCTCGAGGCGGAGCGGCAGGCGCACCTGGGCCGCGGTGCGGCGCGTCATGCGAGAGAGCGGCACGATGACCCGGGTGATTCTCATGACGGCGATGCTCCAGGTTCTCGGGCTCGCGCTTCCCGTCGTCACGGGGCTGCTCGTCGACCGCATCATTCCCCGCGGAGACGTGGAGTTGCTGCTGGTGGTCGGCATCGGTGTCGCGGGCGTGGCGATCTTCAGCCTGATGGCTTCGCTGGTGCGCTCGTTCATGCTCCTGCAGATCCGCACCCACCTGGAAGCCCGCATGAGCCTGGATCTGCTCGAGCACATGCTGAGCCTGCCCCTGGGCTTTCTCCAGCTGCGACCGACCGGTGATCTGATCACGCGGATGAGCTCGAACAGCAACATCCGAGAGACCCTGACCTCCGGCGTGATCTCGGGAGTCCTCGATGGCCTGGCAGCCTTCGGCTACCTGCTCGTGCTCTCGGTGATCAACTGGTCGATGGGACTCCTGGCGGCACTCCTGGGCATGGCCCGCCTGCTGGTCTTTCTCCTGTCGCGCGGCCGAGTTCTCGATCTATCGACCCGTGGCCTGGCCGCCCAGGCCGACTCGAACACCTACCAGGTTCAGATGTTCGAGGGCATGGAGACAATAAAGTCGTCGGGCACCGAGCGTCGCGCGCTGGAACACTGGTCGGGCCTGCTCGTCAACGTTCTCAACGTATCGGTGGCCAGTGGACGCCTCCACGCCATCACCGACGCCGCGATCGGCAGCCTCTCCCTGCTTTCGCCGTTGATCCTCATCGCCTACGGGGCCTGGCTGGTGCTCTCGGGACACGTTTCTCTCGGAGCCATGCTCGCGCTCAACGCACTCGCTGCGGGCTTCCTGGCTCCGATCTCGTCGCTGACAACGACAGCGCTCCAGATTCAGAGCCTGCGCAGCCATGTGAATCGCGTCGAGGACATCTTCGAGGCCTCGCCCGAGCAAAGCCCGGACGATTCGCGCTCCAAGTGCGAGCTCGAGGGCGGGTTCAGGCTGGAGGCGGTGTCGTTCCGCTACTCGGATGGGGCGCCCTTTGCCGTCGAGGAGGTGAGCCTCGAGATTGCCCCCGGTGAACGGATCGCGGTCGTCGGGCGTTCCGGCTGTGGCAAGTCTACTCTGCTGAAGCTCGTCCTGGGTCTGTATGCGCCGACATCGGGTCGCGTGCTGCTGGACGGGCAAGACCTTGCAGGCCTGGATCTCCAAAGCGTCCGCGAGCAGATCGGGATCGTACAACAGGCCCCGTACCTCTTCGGCACCTCCATCCGCTCGAACATCGCCGTCCGTCACCCTCATGCGTCGCTGGAGGCCGTGGTGGAAGCGGCCCGTATCGCATGCATTCATGACGAAATCATCGCCATGCCACTGGGCTATGAGACCCCCTTGCTTGCGGGAGGCGGGGCGATCTCGGGAGGCCAGCGCCAGCGCATCGCGATCGCGCGAGCCGTACTGGGCAGACCGCGTCTCCTGATGCTCGACGAGGCTACGAATCAGCTGGACGCGATCACGGAGAAGCGAGTGCTCGGAGAGCTCTCGCGTCTTCGGGTCACGCAAGTCTTCGTTGCGCATCGTCTGTCGACGGTCGCGGATGCCGACCGGATCTTCGTCATGGAGCGGGGACGCATCGTCGAGGAAGGAAGGCACCGCGAGCTGCTTGAAGTCGGGGGTTCCTACGCGGAGCTGATTCGAGGGCAGTCGGGCCCGTTGAGCGCCGGCCTCTGACATGAGGGCGCCGCCCCACCCGCATTCGGACGTCCTGGCCGGCTTTCGCCACTCGGGGTTCTTCGTCCTGCGCACGCCACTTCTTCCGGCTAAGGGCCTCGACCACCTGCAGGCAGGAACCGAGGCGGCCTCGGGGCGCCCCGCGGAGCTGGAAGCCGCGTGGTCGCGGGACATGTCGGAACTTCGAGAGCGCTTGAGACGGCAGATGGGCCGCCCCGAGGTGCGCGAGGCGCTGTTCCTGGCGTCCTCCGACTTGTACGAGGAGTGCTCCCAGTGGCTGGACGACCCGGATGCGGAGTGCGAGGACCGCATGCTGTATTCCCTCATGCGATATTTCCTTCGCATGAGCGGGCGGTGCACGCCGTTCGGACTCTTTGCGAGCACATCCGTCGGGAACGTGTGCGGCGAGACGCGCCTCGAGTTCGGGCGGGAATCGAGCTTCGTACGCCGGACCCGGCTGGACATGGGGTTCATCCTGCATCTGGTCGAGGCATTCCAGCGCGACCCCGCCATTCGGTCCACCGCAATCCTCCGCAAGAACTCCAGCCTTCAGGTCGTGGCCGACCGTGGGCACTACATCGCGACGAGGCTGGAACAAGGCTACCGACGCTACGTCCTGGAGTCCGCCGAGATGGACGAGGCGCTCGCCGAGGTGCTGGTGGTGGCCGGTCCTGGGAGGACGCGGGCGGAGATTGCGGCCGCGCTGGTCGGTGAGGACGTCGAGCACGCGGAGGCCCTGGCCTACGTCGACTCCTTGATCGACGCGCAGGTCCTCGTTCCGGACCTGCAGCCCGCGCTGACGGGGCCGGGGAGCCTGACTCAGCTCATGGAGGCTCTCCGACGGTCTCCCGAGTCGGCCGGGCCGCTCGCGATCCTCGAGAAAGTTTCCGCGAGCATTTCGCGTCTCGACGCCGGTGGTCTCGGCGCGCCGGTAACCCGCTACCGCGAGATCGAGGCGCTGTGCCGCGAGCTGCCCGCAGACCCGAAAGTCGGCCGGCTGTTTCAGGTGGACCTGGGCCGGGTCGCGCCGGACGCTCGCCTTGATGGTTCCGTCGTCGACGACATTGGCCCGGCGATCGAGTTCCTACTGCGTTGCTCGTCCGACCGTACCCAAGCGGCGAAGGATATCTTCGCCGACTTCCGCGCGAGATTCGTGGAGCGCTTCGGGGAGCGGGAGATTCCGCTTCTCGAGGCTCTCGACGAGGAGGTCGGCATCGGGTTCGAAGCGGTCGAGCCTTCCGTCGCGGACACCTCCCCGTTGCTCCAGGGGCTCGCACTCTTCCCGGCGGACAAGGCCCGCAGCGTCTCCTGGAGAGCGGCGCAGGAGGTGATCCTGCCACGCCTCGGCGAAGCGCTCGCATCAGGCCGTCGGATGATCGATCTGACCGAGGCCGACCTCACGTCTCTACCGCCCGCGGACGCCAGGAGACTGCCCGATGCCTGCGTCGTTGCCCTCTCCATGACCGATGGGGGCAAAGGCATCGAGTTGCGCGGGCTCTATGGCCCCTCGGGCGCCCGCATGCTGGGCCGCTTCTGTCACCTCGATGGCCAATTGCTCGAGGCCGTGCGCCGGCACATTGCGGAGGAGGAGAGTCTCGTTCCGGGCGCCGTGTTCGCGGAGATCGTGCACCTTCCGGAGGGACGCATGGGAAACGTGCTCGCCCGACCGCTGTTGCGTGACTACGAGATCCCGTTTCTCGGCCGATCAGGCGCGGCGAAGGACCGAGAGATCCCACCCGATGATCTGCTGGTCAGCGTCCGCGGGGAACGAATCCTGCTGCGCTCCAAACGGCTCGGCCGCGAGGTCATCCCGCGGATGAGCACGGCGCACAACGCGGCTGCCGGTTCGCTTGCACCCTATCGCTTTCTCTTCCGGTTGCAGAATCAGTACAGCCTGGAGGGTCTGCACTGGGGCTGGGGACCGCTGGAGTCGCTTCCATTCCTTCCGGGAATTCGAATCGGGCGGGTGATCCTCTCTCGACCCCAATGGCGTCTCGATCGCACCACCATCAAGTCGCTCGAGCGCGCGCGAGGCGCCGCTCGATTGGCGGCGGTTCGCGCCCTGTGTGAGGAGCGCCGCCTGGGGCGATTCGTGGGAGTGGTGGACGGGGACAACGTACTGCCGGTGGACTTTGAAAACGTGCTCTCCGTGGAGGTCTTCGTGGACCTGATCGACGGTCGTGACGTCGCGGTGCTGGGAGAGCTCGACCTGTCACCGGAGGGATTGATTGCGCAGGGAGACGGCGGGTATGCGCACGAGATCCTGCTGCCCCTGGTGCGGAGATCCGCCGAGGATTCCTGCGAGACTCGCTCCGGCGAAGCCGTGGAAGGGCGTCGCGAGCCCGGCATGGCACGCCGGCACGGACCCGGCTCCGACTGGACGTACGCCAAGATCTACGCCGATCCGGCGACGGCGGACCGCATGCTACGCGAGTACTTGCGTCCACTGGTGGCGGCCCTCCGGGATGAAGGGGTGCTGGATCGCTGGTTCTTCATCCGATACCTCGATCCGGGATATCACCTGCGTCTGCGCTTCAAGGCGAGACCCGGGCACGGCGACGCAGTTCGTGCCCGGTGCGACGCCATTCTCGACCGACTTCTGACTTCGGGAGCGACATGGAGGACCCAGCTCGATACCTACGATCCGGAACTGGTCCGGTACGGGGGCAGTGTGGGCATCGACCTGTGCGAACGGGTGTTCGAGGTGGACAGCGATTCCGTGCTCGAGCTGCTTGCGCTGGCCTCGGAAGGGGATTTCGCCGATGTACGATGGCGACTCTGTCTGGTCGGCGTGGATCGCCTGCTCTGCGATTTCGGGTACGACCTCGCAGGACGCCATCTGCTGATTCGTTCCGTGGCCCAGGAGTTCGACCGCGAGTTCGGGATCGTGAAGCAGCGACGCCACAGCGTTCGGGAGAGGCTGCGGAAGCACCGGGGTGCCCTGAGCGATCTGCTCGCCGGGCGTGCGTCGCAATCCATTGCGTTGGGGCGCGGGCTCGGAATCCTCGAACGTCGGTCGGCTCTCATCGAGCCGATCGGGGCGCGGCTGAAGGCGGCAGAGCGCGATGGGCTCCTGAGCTGCACGGTGAGCCAGATTGTGACGAGCCTCGTCCACATGCACGCGAACCGTCTGCTTCGCAGCGCGCATCGAGCTCACGAGGCGATGATCTACCACTTCCTCGAGCGCCTCTACGACTCGGAGCGAGCCCGCCGGACCGCTCCGGCCGAAGTCACACTCGACGTCTAGCGTCCACTCGTCACGCGACAAAGGAGTCCCGGGCGTGGGAGTGCCTCGGCCGGTCCCGGAGACTCGAACTCGGCCTCGACGAGAACCAGGTCGATCGCAGGATCCACCTGTGGCGCGACCGAACGCACCCGGGCCCGCATGGGTTTCGCGGCTCCCGCGAACACGACCTCCGCAGTCGAGCCCCGCTGGAACACTTCCAGGCTCTCGGGCGGCACCGCAAAACGCAGCAGCACGCAATGGTCGGCGACGATGCGCACCACCGGAGTGGCAGGCGCCACAGTGGTTCCGGCGTCCAGGTAGCGGGAGGCAATCGCTCCGCCGAATGGCGCGCGCACCTGGGTGCGACGGAGGTCGTTCTCCCATCGCGCCAACTCGGCGCTCAACTCGTCGACCCGGGCGAGGCTGCTCTCCAGATTGGCCGCCGCCATCTTCGCGTCGCCCGTGACCCGCTCGCGCTCCTCGTCCGTGTAGATGTCCGCGCCCCGCTCCCTTCGGATCTTCGCAAGCTCGGCGACCTCGAGCGCGGCTCGGGCGCGCGCCACATCGGCCTGAGCGGATTTCACCGCCGCGCGAGCGACTTCGACCTGGTGACGCAGATCCGTGTCGTCCAGGCGAAACAGGACCTGACCCTGGCGAACCCGGTCGCCCACGTGCACGCTCACACCCGCGAGGGAGCCGCCGATCTCCGATGAGACGACCACGTCTTGGCAGGGCACCACCACACCCAGCGCACCCTTCGTGTGTTCGAGCGCTCGTAGCGCGTCCGGCGAAACCGCCCAGGCGCGTCCCAACGTCAGAGAGTTGAGCGCCAGGAGCGCGGTCGCCTGTACGAGGGCTTGCAAGCGGCCGCATCGATTGCGTCCAACACGCCCGGGTCGTGTCTTCAAACCAGCCCGGGATTCGCGAAGCGAGCGGCGAGTGTCAGCGCGATGACTCATCTGGCCCTCATCGTGCGCTGCCCACGGGTACTCGGTGCGTCCGTGAGAGAGCGGAAGAGCGAGAATAGCAGACTGGACGGTGTCGGGGCGGGGGACCCTTCCGCCAGGCCCGGCGCAATGTTTTCGCCGGTGTCAGAAGCTCGCGACGACGCGAAGCCCCACCGCGGACCGGCCGATGGCGGGCGCGAGCGAGACCCGGAGTTTCTCGGGAAAGCCGTCCCCGCCGCCAGCCCGCTCGCGCCAGCGGCGGATGATGGTGCGCGACGTCAGCGATCCCATCACCGCGCCGACATAGACGTCCGAAGGCCAGTGCGATTCCGAGTCGACGCGCTCGAGCGCAATGGACGCGGCCGCGAAGTGCGTGAACGCCGAGACCGGCCTTCCAAACCGGGTGCGGTTGGCATGGTGGGTGAGGATCCCTGCCAGCTGGAAGGCGTTCGATGCGTGCCCCGACGGAAACGACGCGCCCGTGCCGGGCTCGAACGAGTAGGGGCCTTCGCCATCGCGCGGCCGTCTCCGCCCCACGACGAACTTGGCCGCGTTCCGCATCAGCCCGCTCGTGACCTGGGACTCGAGGATCTGGGAAGGGATCACGGCGAGCGGTTCAACGCTCGTCGCCCAGCCGAGCGCCGCGGCGCCGGCGAAGTAGACGCTGGTGTTGCCCATGTTCCCCACCGGCTCCCATTGCCGGCCCAGGTACAGAACCGCATCGTAGACGTCGTTGCCCTTCGACCTCTGGAACGCATCGAGGATTTCCTGATCGTAGGCGTAGAGGACAGCGCCCACGCCAACGACGCCGGCGGTCTGGAGCCACCCCTGACGGTCGAGGCGCGCGGGCGACGACACCATGTACCAGAGGTCGCCGACGAAGATGCCGGCGCCGCTCCTGATTCCGCCCCACACCCCGCCGTGCGCTGACGGAGCCCCGGCGGTCGACAGACACAGGACCAGCGCCCCGCACCCCAGGGCGTGCCGAGCTGCGGCGCGAAGGCGCCGCGACGGCGTTGCGAACGGACGTGCGCCGAACATGAGCGCGCAGCCTACCAGACGACGGGTTCGGGCGACGCCGCCCCGCCCTACTTCCGTTCCAGCGTATCCCCGTCGTAGACCTCGCCGTTCTTCACGGTCCAGCGGATGGTGTTCGAGTTGTGGATGTCCTCGATCGGGTTCTTGTCGAGCACCAGGAAGTCGGCGAGCTTGCCTTTCTCGATCGAGCCGATGTCGTGGTCCATGCCCAAGTACCACGCGCCGTTCCACGTCGCGCAGCGAAGTGCGTTGGCATTGCTCATGCCGCCCTGCGTGAGCCCCCACAGCTCCCAGTGGGCGCCCAGGCCCTGGCGCTGGCCGTGCGCGCCGAGCTGCACGTGGCCGCCGGCGAGCACGATCTGGTTGCAGCCGGCCGCGACCGCCATGTGATGCCAGTCCCAGTCGGGCGCCATCACCGGACGCCGGATCGCGCGCGCGTCGAGGTAGGGGCGCGGCGTGAAGCGCTTGAGCTTGGGATCGTCGAACACGTCGTAGTGCTGGTAGAACCAGTGCTCGCCCGAGAGCCCGCCGTAGGCCACGAGCAGCGTGGGCGTGTAGCCCGAGCGGCTCTTCGAGAACAGCTCGACCACGTCCTTGTGGATCGGCGTGATCGGCAGCGCGTGCTCGAGCCCGGTGTGACCGTCCATGATCATGCCGAGGTTCTCCTCGAACTTGCCGCCGCCTTCGGGCACCACCAGCATGCTCTCCTCGCGCGCCGCCTGCAGGATCCACTGGCGCTGCTCGCGCCGCGGCTGCATGTAGCTCTTCACGCTGATCGCGCCCAGGCGCTTCATGCGGCGCACGTTGCGCCGCGCCTCGTCGAGCGATTTCATGGGAATGCCGCCGCGCGTGCCGGCGCCGTAGAGAATGTTCCCGGTCGAGTAGACGCGCGGGCCGACCAGCTCGCCGGCCTCGACCATCTCGGCCTGGGTGAACACCTCCCACGACGTCGCGGAGGGATCGTGCAGGGTGGTGACGCCGTATGCGAGGTTGGCGCGGTAGGCCCAGAACTGCTCGGGGATCAGGCCCTGGTTCGCGTAGTGGCAGTGGGAGTGGACGTCGACCATGCCGGGCATGATGGTCTTGCCGCGCGCGTCGAAGGTGCGCGCCCCGGCCGGCACCGGCGTGCTCGCGCGCGGCCCCACCGCGACGATGCGGTCGTCTGTCACCACGATCGTGGCGTCCTCGATCACGGCGTCCGCCCGGCCGCCGGCCTCCGTGATCACGCGCGCGCCGGTGAACGCGATCGTGCCCTTCGGCCGCGAGCGCGGCACCGCGAGCGCGATCCGGATCGAGTCGGGACGCAGCGCCTTGAGCTCGCGCGCCTTCTTGGCCGCTGCCGTAACGCTGTCGGCGGCGGAGGTCTTCTTGTCGTCGGATTTCTTCTTGGGCACGCCGGCCTCGATCTGCTCGCGCTGCCACTTCGACATCAGGCTGTCGAGCGAGAGCGCGCGGAAGTCGGGGCCCTGCGACCATGTGAGCGCGCGCGAGTCGCCGCTCCACGCCAGCCAGTCGCCGCCGTCCTCCGTGAGCTTGCGCCCCGGTGTTGCCCCATCGGCATCGAGCTCGACCGGCGTGCGTCCGAAGCTCGGCAGCTCCGCGACGTAGACGTCGTAGCGGCTGCGGTACGCCACCCAGCGCCCGTCGGGCGAGGGGATCAGCTCCTCGGCGTTCGTGATCTTCGCGTGCTCGATGCGATCGGTACCGTCGAGGCGCACGCTGACCAGCGTGCCGGTCTCGGCGGGATTGGTGACGGGGCCGCCATCTTCTTCGTAGTACCAGATGCGATCGCCCTTGGCGTCGAAGCTGGGGCGCGGCACACCCGGCGCGTCGCCCGAACTCTCCATCATCACCACCGGATGCGCCTCGCCGCCGGAGGCCGAGATCCATTGCAGCTCGAGCCACAGCTCGTCGTTGAGGTCGCGCCCCTCGCGCATCGGGCCGCCGCTGCCGCGCAGGTAGCACAGCTTGGATCCGTCGCGGCTCCACGCCGGGTTCATGTACTCGGAGGGCTCGGAGCTGATGCGCACCGCCTTGCCGCCGCCGGCCGGCACCTTCCACAGGTGCCCGCCTGAGCTGTCGCGCCATGTCACGTAGGCGATCCACTTGCCGTCGGGCGCCCAGGCGGGCGAGAAGGCGCGCACGCCTTCGGCGGTCAAGGGCTTCGCCTCGCGCGCTGCGACGTCGTAGCGCCAGATCCGGCCCAGCGCTTCGAACACGATGGCCTTGCGGTCGGGCGAGCGCGCGGGCCACGCGATCTGTTTGACGGTCACGCGCTCGCCGCCCATGTGCTGCGGGAAGCGCACCGCGTGCGTGACGATCTGCTCGACGCCCGCGGTGAAGGGAACGCGCGCGGCGCGCCCGCTCGCAGCATCGACGCGGAAGAAGCCGCCATCGGCGTAGATCACGATCGCCTTTCCGTCCGGCGTCCAGTCGTAAGCGGGATACACGCCGGTCCAGGCGAAGCCTTCCTGGTTGTCGTTCGCGAGCCCGTCCCACAGCTGGCGCTCCCGACCGGTGACCAGGTCGTGCGCGATCAGCACGGTCTTCTCGCGGATGCGCCGGATCATCGAGAGCGTGCGCCCGTCTGGCGACAGCTCCGGCCGGCCCGCGCCGCCCGCGGGATCGGAGATCGTTGCGACCTTGCCGGTGATGCGATCGAAGCGGCGGATCTGCCAGATCCCAGCGTGCACGTTGCGGTCGTAGGCGTAGCGCTGCGGGCGGCCGGTGAAGTAGACGTAGCGCCCGTCGCGCGAGAACACCGGCTCGTTGGCGTCGCCCCACTCCTCCTTCTTCGTGATCTGCACGCCCTTGCCGCCGAGCACGCTGTACATCCACAGCTCGACCGTGCCGAGCGAGCTCTTGTCGGTGAGCCGGCGCCGCGTGACGATCCACTCGCCATCGGGCGACCATGCCGCCGAGTTGGTGGTGCGATCGGACTCGCGGCTCACCGGCCGCGGCTCTCGCCCGTCGGCCTCCATGATCCACACGTTCTCGGTGCCGCCGCGGTCGGTGGTTAACGCAATCTTCTTTCCATCCGGCGACCAGCGCGCCTGCATGTCGTAGGCCATGCCCGATGTGATGCGCTTCGCGCGCCCGCCGGCCATCGGCACGGTATACAGGTCGCCCAGCATGTCGAACACCAGCGTGTGTCCGTCGGGCGAAACGTCCACCGACATCCACGTGCCGCGATCGGTCTCGAAGCGCAGCGTGTCGTTCGGCGCGTGCGGCACGTTCACGTCCCACGGG
>Ga0075424_100002140_pt1 | contig 17842 bp, 17 predicted proteins | sample SoiMethybrSBSTD3_FD_75301 | JGI IMG/M metagenome (GOLD analysis project Ga0075424, IMG submission 75301) | Bulk soil microbial communities from a Populus tree surrounding site in Tennessee, USA - Soil MetaG P. TD hybrid SBSTD3 | ecosystem: Environmental > Terrestrial > Soil > Tree plantation...
CGGCGCTTCGGGGCGCAACTCCGAGAGCGTGACGATCGCGCCGCGGTCGGCCAGCAGTTCGGCGGCCGCCAGCCCGCTTCGCGCCGCGCCGACGACGGTCACGCGTTTCCCCTTCACGTCGAATTCCGCTTCCCGCGCCGCGAATCCGGATGCGCTCATCGCAGCTTCAACGTCGCCAGACTGAACAGCGCGAAGATGATTCCGAGAATCACGAACCGCGTGATCACTTTCGGCTCGCTCCAGCCGATCAACTCGAAATGGTGGTGCAGCGGCGACATGCGGAACAGCCGCTGTCCCTTCGTCGCCTTGAAATAGGCGACCTGCAGCACGACCGAGAGCGCTTCGAGCACGAACACGCCGCCGACGATCGGCAGCAGCAATTCCTGTTTGATCAGAATGGCGACGATGCCGAGCGCGGCGCCGAGCGCCAGCGAGCCGACGTCGCCCATGAAGATTTCCGCGGGGTACGAGTTGTACCAGAGAAATCCCAGCGACGCGCCGACGAGCGCGCCGCAGAAGACGGTCAGCTCCGCTGCCTGGGGAAAGCGCACGAGCAGCAGGTACTCGGCGAACACGCGATGGCCTGTGACGTACGCCAGCGCGGTGTAGGCCGCGGCGGCGATCGCGAAGACGCTGATGGCCAGCCCGTCGAGACCGTCGGTCAGGTTGACGGCATTCGATTCGGCCACGAGGACGAAGACGGCGAACACGAGATACGCGACGCCGAGATCGGGAATCAGGCGCTTGAAGAACGGGAAGACGAGCCGCGTGTTGTAGTAGCCGTAATGCGCGAGCGCGAGGAGCGCCAGGCCGACGACGAAACCGATCGCGATCTGAAACGCCATCTTGTAGCGCGGCCTCAGCCCGTGATGCGAGCGGCGGACGATTTTCAGATAGTCGTCCGTGAATCCGATCGCGCCGTATCCCGCCGTCGTCAGCACCGCAATCCACACATACGCATTCGCCAGATCCGCCCACATCAACGTCGGCACCAACGCAGCCGTCAGGATCAGCAGCCCGCCCATCGTCGGCGTGCCGGCCTTCGGCTTGTGCGACGTCGGTCCCTCCGTACGAATCACCTGTCCGATTTGAAACTCGCGCAGCTTCCGGATCATCCACGGGCCGAGCGCCAGGCTGATCGCCAGCGCCGACAGCGTCGCGGCCGCCGTGCGGAACGTGATGTAGCGAGTCACGTTCAGCACAGACAGGTGCGTCCGCGCGGGCGACAGCAGGTAGAACAACATCAGCCGCGTCCAACCTTCAGGTGCTCCACTACGCGATCCGTTTTCACGCCCCGCGATCCCTTCACCAGCACGACGTCGCCGCGCGAGACGATCGCGGCGACCGCACCGGCGGCTTCGTCGCTCGACGCGAAGTGGCGGACGCGGTCACGCGCCATCCCTGCGTCGACGGCTGCGGCGGCAAGCGCCTGCGCCGGCGCACCGCCCACGGTGAACAACAGGTCGACGCGCGCGGCCGCGGCCCGCCCGACGTCGGCGTGCAGATCCGCGGATCGATCGCCGAGCTCGAGCATCTCGCCGAGCACCGCCACGCGTCGCGTCGCCCGGGCGCTCGCGAGTACGTCGAGCGACTGCTTCGTCGCGGTCGGGTTCGCGTTGTAGCTGTCGTCGATCAGCGTCGCGCCGCTCGGGAGCTCCACCACTTCGCCGCGGTGCGCGGCCGGCCGCAAGCCCGCGGCGCGCTCGGAAATCGTCTCGAGCGGCACGTCGAACTCCAGCGCTACGGCGGTCGCGGCGAGCACGTTCGCGAGGTTCGCGCGGCCGACGAGCGGCGTCTCGATCGTGACGCGTCCTCGCGGCGTGACCACGTCCGCCGCCATCCCTTCTATACCGCGGTCGATCACGTTCGTCGCGCGCACGTCGGCGGCGCCGCCGATCCCGAACGTGACCACACGGCCCGCGAATCGCGGCGCGCGCGCCGTAATCCGTTCGTCATCCGCGTTCGCGACGAGCACGGTCGTCTTCGCGGCCGATTCGAGAATCTCGGCTTTCGCATCGGCGATCGCGTCGACCGAGGCGAAGAATCCGAGGTGCGCCTCTCCCACGTTCGTCCACACGCGCACGTCCGGCTCCGCGATTCGAACCAGCGTGCGGATCTCGCCTGCGTGATTCATCCCGAGTTCGACAACCGCAATCTCGGGCCGATGCCGCAGCTCGATCAGCGACAAGGGCAGGCCGATGTGGTTGTTGAAATTCCCGCGATTGCGCACGACCTGGTAGCGCGACGCGAGAAACTCGCCCGTCACTTCCTTCGTCGTGGTCTTGCCGGCGCTGCCGGTGATGGCCACGACCTTCGAGCCCGACGCCCGGCGGACCGCCCGCGCGAGCGCCTGAAGCGCGGCGGTCGCGTCGTCGACCTCGATGACGACTGCGCCCGCCGCGTTCGCCGGTCTGCGGCCCCTCGGGACGACGACGCCCGATGCGCCACTCTTCAGCGCCGCATCCGCGAACTCCGCACCGTCGAACCGCTCGCCGCGTATCGCGATGAACAATTCACCGCGCTGGATCGTCCGCGTGTCGATCGACACGCCGGCGAACTCCGTCGATCGATCGCCGGTGGCGATGGTTCCGCCGGTTGCCTCGGCAACCCAGGCCGCGCCGAGGGGAACCGCGTTCACGACCCGCTGCGCGTCAGCCGAGCGGCGGACGAACACTGCCCCACGACGTTCGAGCGACCGCATGGCGTCATACGACCCCTGTGCGGCGGCGCGCAAGCGCCTCGCGCGCGACCGCGGCATCGTCGAACGGCAGCGTGCGATCGCCGATGACCTGATACTTCTCGTGCCCTTTGCCCGCGATGAGCACGAGATCCGCCGGCCGCGCCACTTCGATGGCCTTCGCGATGGCCGCGCGCCGATCCGGAATGGCGAGTACGCTCTGCGCGCTGCGGCGCGCATCGTCGGATCGTCCCGGGGCACCTGCCGCCGCGCGCCGTGGCGTGTCGGGCGTGATGCCGCGCCGGATCTCCTCGATGATCCGATTCGGATCCTCGCTGCGCGGATTGTCCGACGTAATCACGACCAGATCGCTCAGACGTCCGGCGACGGCGCCCATCAGCGGACGCTTCGTGCGATCGCGATCGCCGCCGCAGCCGAACACCGTGATCAACCGGCCGCTCGCAAGCGGCCGCGCCGTTTCGAGGAGGTTGCGCAGCGCATCGTCCGTGTGCGCGTAATCGACGACGACCGTCACTTCGTCCTTCGGTCCGGAGACGACTTCGAATCGTCCCGGCACGCCTTCGAGCGTCGCGATGCCGCGCTCGACTGCGTCGAACGGCAGATCGAGCGCCGTCGTCGTCGCGGCCGCGGCGAGAATGTTGTAGACGTTCGGCCGCCCGACCAGCCTCGAGCGCACGTGCAGGACGCCGCGCGGCGTACGGATGTCGAACGTCAGGCCGGTCAGCGAAAACGACAACGCGTCGGGCGTCACATCGGCCTTGGCGCTGAGTCCGTAGGTGACGGCACGGCCGCCGATCGCGACCAGCGATTCGCCGCGCGGATCGTCGACGTTGATGATGCTCGGCGCGTCGCGCGGCAGCATCTCGAACAGCCGGCGTTTCGCCTCGAAGTACGCCTCCATATCCGCGTGGAAATCGAGGTGATCGCGGGTGAGGTTCGTGAACACTGCGGCAGCGAACGTCGTGCCGTCCACGCGTCGCTGCGCCAGCGCGTGCGATGAGACTTCCATGGCGCACGCACCGCACCCGCGATCAATCATTTCGCGAAGGAGCGCCTGCACGTCCGGGGCCTCCGGCGTGGTCCGCGCCGCCTCGCGAACATCGTTGTCGCCCGGACCGATTCGATACGTAACGGTTCCGAGCATGCCGCTGGGGATGCCCGCCGCTTCAAAAATCGATGCCACCAGGTACGCCGTCGTCGTCTTCCCGTTGGTCCCGGTGATTCCGACGACGCGCATCTCGCTGCTCGGATTGCTGTAGAAGGTCACCGCAAGAATCGCGAGCGCCACACGCGCGTCTTTCACAATCGTCCACGGCACGTGCACGTCAGCGGGCGCAGGCTGCTCCGATACGACCGCCACGGCGCCGCGCTCCACCGCCTGCCTCACGAACGCCGTGCCGTCCGCATGCTGCCCCTTCAACGCGACGAACACGTCGCCGCGGGTAACGGCGCGCGAGTCGTACGCGATATGCGACACCGGTCCCAGCGCCGCTTCGGCGCGCAGCGCGTCGTCGCCTCGAATCAACCCGCGACGACGCAGCACGCCGTGGAGCTCGGCCCACGTCATGGCTGGCCTGCGTCAGTCGAATGTCGCGCAGGCGACCGGTCCAGCGTGAGCCGGCACACCATGCCTTCCGCAATCGGCGCGCCGGCTGGAGGATCCTGCGCGACAACGAAACCGTCTCCCGAGATCCGCGTGTGTACGCCGAGCTTCACGAGCGTACGAACCGCGTCGCGCGCACTTTGACCGCGCAGGTCGGGGAGCGTCCCCGGCAGGCCGTCGGCGACGAAGCTGACGACCGGTTCGCTCGGCTGCTCGGCGTTCGTCTGCTGATCGCGCGACGCGTCGTTGCGCGCGACGAGCACCGCAGGCAGCGGATTGACGTTCGGCGGCACGCGGAGGTACCGCATCGTCGCCTCGGCAATGCGCTTGAACACCGGCGCGGACACCGCGCCGCCCGTCGTCGGTCCTGCGTGCGGCGAGTCCATGACGACGATGATCGCCACGACCGGATCGCGCGACGGCAGGAAGCCGACGAACGATGCGTTGTAGTCGGAGTGCGAGTAGTGGCCGTTGACGAGCTTCGCGGCCGTTCCGGTCTTGCCGGCAATCGTGTAACCGGGGATCCGCGCAGCCTTCGCCGTTCCGTGATCGTCGGCGACGACGCCTTCCATGATGCCGACGAGCGTCGCGGCGGTGTCAGCCGTGACGGTGCGGCGCGACACCTTCGGCTGCACCGCGTAGCGGCGGTTGTCGCGGTACACGGCGCGGACGACGCGCGGCAGCATCATCTCGCCGCCGTTCGCGACGGAACTGAACGCCGTGACCATCTGCAGCGGCGTGACGCCCACCTGATAGCCCATCGATACCGACATCAACGCACTGTCGGTCCATTTCGTGGGATCCCACACGATGCCGGGGCTCTCGCCGGGAAAGTCCGGCGACACCGGCTTGCCGAACCCGTACCGTTGGACGTAGCGGCTCAGTCTCTCGGTGCCGACGCGGAAGCCGATCTTGATCGCGCCGATGTTGCTCGACCGCACGATCACGTCGCGCATCGAGAGCACACCGTAATTGTGATGGCTCGCTTCGCGAACGACGCGCGCCCCGAGCTTGATCATTCCGGGGTTGGTGTCGATCATCGTGGTGATCGGCATCACCTTCTCTTCGATCGCCGCCGACACCGTCACGACTTTGAACGTGGATCCCGGCTCGTACAGATCCTGAACGGCGCGATTGCGCCGCTCGGAATCGTCCGAGTCGCGGTACGAGTTCGGGTTGAACGTCGGCTCGTTCGCCATCGCCAGAATCTCGCCCGTGTGCGGATTCATGATGATCGCGCTGCCGCCCGCGGCCCGATTCTGCGCGACGCCCGCGGCGAGCTCGCGCTCGGCGACGTGCTGCAGGTATTCGTCGACCGTCAGCTCGACGGTCGATCCGGCGGTCGGCGGCCATTCGGCGCGGCTGTACGCGTGCCGCCGCGCGTCGGTCTGCACGAGGACCTTCCCCGGCTTGCCGCGAATCTGCAGGTCGTACGTGTATTCGAGACCACCCAGCCCCTTGTTGTCGATGCCGACCCAGCCGAGCAGGTGCGACGCGAGCTCACGATTCGGGTAGAAACGCTTGCTTTCCTTGATGAACCCGATACCGTCGAGGTTCATCGCTTCGATGCGACGCCGTTCGTCGGGCGAGATCTGCCGGCGCACGTAGCTGAACGCTCCGCGCCGCCGCAGCCGTTCGATGAGCGCCTGACGCTCTTTCTCGGTGCAGTCGCGGAACGCCTCGCACAACTTCGCCACGACCGCATCGGGATCGCCGATCTCCGACGGCACGGCGTACACCGTGTCCGCGTCGACGCTCGTCGCGAGGACGCGTCCCTTGCGATCGACGATGTCGCCGCGTTTCGCGGGAGCTTCAATCGTGCGCAGCTGCTGTTTGTCGGCGCGCACGACGAGATCCGCGCGGCGCACCACCTGGAGAAACACCAGCCGCAGCTCGATGCCGCCTGCCCACAGCGCGAGTGCGCACGCGGCGACGAGCGTCCGCTGCTTGAGTGTGATGCGCCAGGCATTCACTGCCGGCACTCCAGGCATGGCCACCGTCGTCATCACCGGCGCGCGACGACCGACTTGGCCGGCGTGTCGGGCGGCACGACGCGTTCGAGGACGATGGCGTCATCGAGCGACGGCGCCACGAGGTGCAGCTGCCGCGTCGCGAGCGCTTCGATCCGCTTCGGCGACTGCAGCGATTCGATCTCGAGGCGCAGCTGGCGCGTCACTTCGTCTTCCGCGGTGCGCTGCCGCTGCAGCTCCTCGATCTGATATCCATGCCGGAGCAGCTCGAAGTGCTGCCACGCCGAGAACAGCAGCACGACGACGAGGAAGCCGGCCACGCCGACCGACTTCCACATCTCGCGCTGGCGCGCCTCGTCGACCTCGCGCACGATGGGGTTGTTGCGAACGTCTTTCTTTATCGCGTATTCAAACGGTTCCATGGTGTTGTCCGTAGGTCCGCGACCGGATCAGCCCGCTCTTTCAGCGGCGCGCAGCTTTGCGCTGCGCGCCCTCGGGTTCTGCTGCACTTCGGCATCCAACGGCACGATCGGCTTCCTGGTCAGCACCCTCACCGCCGCGTCAGTGCTTTTTTCGAGCGCACGAAACGTGTGTTTGACGATGCGGTCTTCGAGGGAATGAAACGTGATGACCACGAGCCTCGCCGCCGCACGCAGGCGCCGCGCTGCGGATTCGAGAAAGCGATCCAGGCCGTCGAGCTCCCGGTTGACCCAGATCCGCAGCGCCTGGAACGTGCGCGTGGCGGGATCGATACGCGTCGGACCGCGGCGCGGGATCGCGCGCCGCACGATGGACGCAAGCCGTGCCGTCGTGGTGACCGGCGATTCGCCGCGCGCCTCGACGATGGCGCGCGCGATCCGTCTCGAGAAGCGCTCCTCGCCGTAGGCGTAGATCGCGTCGGCGAGCTCGCGTTCCTGCGCGCGCGCAATCAGATCCGCCGCGGTGTCGCCGGCGCTCTGATCCATGCGCATATCGAGCGGCTCGTCGCGCTGGAAGCTGAAGCCGCGCCCCGGCGCGTCGAACTGCATCGAGGAGACGCCGAGATCGGCCAGGGCGCCATCGATTTGCGCGATCGCGCGCGCGTCGAGCACCTCATCGAGCGCGCGGTAATCGGCGTGCACGAGATCGACCTGGTCCGCCCACGGCGCGAGCGTCTCGCGCGCGAGCGCCAGCGCGGTGCGGTCGCGATCGAGGCCGATGATTCGGGTCGCGCCGGCCTCCAGCAGTGCGCGCGCGTGGCCGCCAAGGCCGACCGTGCAGTCGACGAACAGACCGCCGCGTTCGGGGCGCAGAAGGTGAAGGACCTCGGCGGTCATGACCGGAACGTGCGTCATCAGATCCCGAACTCCGACAGCGCCCGCGCGTCGTCGTCGGTATACGGTTCGCGCTGGAGCTTGGTGAGGAATCGATCGTGATTCCAGACTTCGAGGTAGCTGTATTGCCCGAGCACGTCGACGTCGCCGCTGATCGTCGCGGTCTCGCGCAGGCGCGCGGGGATGAGGACGCGGCCCTGAGCGTCGAGCTCGGCGACCTGGCCGAAGAAGTTGACGCGATCGAGAAAGCGCAAACGCGAGGGATGCGTCGTGGGCATCTGACCGAGCTTGGCTTCGATCTCCGTCCAGACCGGCATCGGATACACCCGCACGTACTCGCCGCTGAGGCTGGTCAGAAACACCTCGCGGCCGTATTTCGACTCGAGCAGCGAACGAAAAACGTTCGGCACCTTGAGTCGCCCCTTGTCATCAATCCGCGCCGCCTCGTGTCCTCGAAACACACCTTAGATCTCGGACGTTACTCCACTTTTCTCCACAAAATTCCACACAGATAGTAGGCGGGCCTCATCCCTGTGTCAATCGCAAAATCCGCCCGGTCAGTAAGTTACGCCTAATGATCGCCCAGCTCGCGGGTTCGGGGTTCTGGGTGCTGGGTGCTGGGTTCGTTCGGGTTCAGGGTTCCGGGTTCGGCGTTCGGGGTTCGGGGTTCAGGGTTCGGGGTTCTGGGTTCGGGGTTCGGGGCTTCAGGCACCGCTCTTTCCCGGTTCGACACACTGAGCGCTGGCGGTCGCGGACTAAGAACCCAGAACCCTGAACCCCGAACCCTGAACCCCGAACCCAGAACCCAGAACCAAGAACGAACCCAGCACCCAGAACCCTGAACCCTGAACCCGCCCACCGCCAGTGTTACCATCCGGCGTTTCGGCGATGCTCAGGGCTGCTCTCATTGGATTCGCGTCGAGCGGGAAGACGACCCTCTTTCAACTCATGACGAGCGCGCGCGAGACGGCGCGCGCGGCGCACGGCAAGGGCGAGACGCAGGTCGGGATTTCGAAGGTCCCTGACGCGCGGCTCGATCGGCTCACCGCGATGTACAACCCGCGCAAGCGCGTGCCGGCCACTGTGGAGTTCACCGATCTCGCCGTCGCGGGTGCGACGAGCGGCGCGAAAACGCTGGTCGACGTCGCCGCGTACAAGAATGCGGATGCGCTGGTCCACGTGCTGCGCGCGTTCAACGATCCCGCGGTCCCGCACCCGGCCGGATCGGTGAACCCCGCGCGCGACGCGCAGGCGATGGAAGACGAGTTGATCCTCGCCGACCTCGGCGTCGCCGAGCGCCGCCTCGAACGTCTCGAGAAGGACCTGAAGAAAAGCCGGTCGGCGGATCTCGAGAAAGAACGCGACGTCCTCACGCTCTGCAAGACTGCGCTCGAGGAAGGACGGCCGCTTCGCGCGCTGGATCTCAAAGGCGACGATCTGAAGCGGCTCCGCGGGTTTCAGTTCCTCTCCGCCAAGCCGCTCCTCATCGTCATCAACCTCGATGAAGCGGATCTCGCGTCAGGCGGCGACGCGGCGACGCAAATCGATCGCGCGGCGCAAGCGACCGGACTCACGGCGTTCCTCTCGCATGCATCGACGGCCGCCGTCGCGGTGTGCGCGAAGATCGAGCTCGAGATCTCTCAGCTCGACGCCGCGGACGCGTCGGCGTTCCTGGCCGATCTGGGATTGACCGCGTCGGGCCTCGACCGCGTGATCGCCGCGAGCTACGGGCTGCTCGGATATATTTCGTTCTTCACGGTCGGCGAGGACGAGTGCCGCGCGTGGTCGATTCCGCGCGGGACGCCGGCGCAGCTTGCGGCCGGTGAAATCCACAGCGACATCGCGCGCGGCTTCATCCGCGCCGAAGTCGTCAGCTACGACCATCTCATCGCGCGCGGCACCATGGCGGCGTGCCGCGATCACGGCGAGGTGCGGCTCGAAGGCAAGGACTACATCGTGCAGGACGGCGACATCATCAACTTCCGCTTCGCGACATGACGAAAACGGTGCTCGTGTGCGAAGCGCAGGTCCCGTTCGTCTCCGGCGGCGCCGAATTGCTCGTCCGAAACCTCGTCGACCAGCTGCGGCGGCACGGCTACCGCGCCGATCGCGTGTCGCTCCCGTTCAAGTGGTATCCGAAGGAGGAGCTGGTCGCACAGACGGCGGCCTGGCGCCTCATCGATCTCTCCGAAGCCAACGGGGAACGGATCGATGCCGTCGTCGCGACGAAGTTTCCGACGTACTTCGTCCGGCATCCGCACAAAGTGACGTGGCTGCTGCATCAATACCGCGCGATCTACGATCTCTGCGGCACGCCGTACAGCGAGTTCACGCACAGCGAAGCCGACGTGCGGCTCCGCGATCGGCTGATGGCGCTCGACAACGAGATGCTCGGCGAATCGCGCCGTCTCTTCACGATCGCGAAGAACACTTCCGCGCGCCTCGCGCGCTTCAATGGCATCACCGCGGAGGCGCTCTATCACCCGCCGCCGCTCGCGGGTCAGCTGACGTCGGGACCGTACGGCGATTACGTCCTGTCGGTCGGTCGCCTCGAGGCGAACAAGCGCGTCGATCTGATCGTCCGCGCGCTCGCGCACACGGACCGCACCCTACGGCTCGTCATCGCCGGCGAAGGGCTGCTGCGCCGTCAGCTCGAAGAGACTGCGATTGCTTGCGGCGTCGAGTCTCGCGTCACCTTCACCGGCGGCATCCCCGACGATCAGCTCGTGCGCCTGTACGCAGGCGCACTCGCTGTCGTGTTCCCGCCCTTCGACGAGGATTACGGGTACGTGACGCTCGAAGCGTTCCTGTCGCGTAAGCCCGTCGTGACGACCACGGATGCCGGCGGGCCGCTCGAGTTCGTCATCGACGGCGTCAACGGCTTCGTCGCAGAACCGACGCCGGAATCGATCGGGACGACACTCGCAGTCCTGTTTGCCGACCGGGCGCGTGCTCGGTCGATGGGTGACGCCGGCTTCGATCGCGCGCGTCCGATCACGTGGGACGGCGTCGTTGAATGCCTCCTGGACGGCGTGTGATGGCGCACGTGCCTGTCGCGACGGCAACGGTCTCGCGCGACGCGATCTCGCCGAATGCGGCGGCGACGTCGATCGTGATTCCGGCCCTCGACGAAGCCGCGTCCATCGCGTCGGTCGTCGCGGGGTTTCGTGCTGCCGCGCCGTGGCGCGAGATCCTGGTCGTCGACGATGGCTCGCACGACGAGACGGGGCGCGAGGCGGAAGCGGCCGGCGCGCGCGTGCTGCGCCATCCGTACAACATCGGCAACGGCGCCGCCGTGAAGAACGGGATCAGGAACGCGTCCGGCACCTTCGTCCTCATCGCCGACGCCGACGGTCAACATCGTCCCGCCGATGCCGTGCGTCTGGTGTCGCGGCTCGACCAGTACGATCTCGTCGTAGGTACGCGCTCGAGCCAATCGCAGGCGACGAGCGCGCGGCGACTCGGAAACACTGTGTTGAACTGGCTCGCGAGCTACCTCACAGGGCAACCGGTTCCGGATCTCACGTCGGGATTCCGCGCCGCGCGCCGCGATCATCTCGCCGAATTTCTCCACCTGCTGCCGAACGGCTTCTCGACGCCGACGACGACTACACTGGCGTTCATGAAGGCGGGATACCGCGTGCGGTTCGAGCCAATCGACGCCGCGCAGCGAAGCGGCGCGTCGAAGATCCGGCTCGGCGCCGACGGCGTTCGGTTCTTCGTCATCCTCCTGAAGGTCATCACCATCTTCAGTCCGCTGCGGATCTTCATGCCTGTGAGCGCCGCGTCGTTCGCGCTCGGCGCCGCTTACGCAGTGTGGACGATCATCACGCAGTCGCACGTGACGAATTCGTCGGTGCTGCTCATCCTCCTGAGCGTCGTGATCTTTCTCGTCGGCCTCGTGTCGGAGCAGATCTCGTCGCTGCGCTTCGAAGGTCGCCGATGACGACGTCGAGCGGGCCGACGGCGCTCGTCATCGTGCCGACCTACAACGAGCGCGGCAACCTGCCGGTGCTCGTCGAGGCGTTGATGCGTCATCCGAACGTCCGGCTGCTCGTCGTCGACGATCAGTCGCCCGACGGCACGGGCGACGTCGCCGACGCGCTCGCGCGCCAGCACACCGGTCGAATCGAGGTGATGCATCGCACCGATCGGCGGGGCCTCGGACGTTCGTACATCGACGGCATCCGCCGCGCCATCACTCAGCCGGTCGATGTCATCTGCCAGATGGACGCCGACCTCTCGCACGATCCGGCGCAGCTCCCGTCGCTCGTCAGCGCCACGTCGAACGCCGACGTCGTGATCGGCTCGCGATACATTGCAGGCGGCGCGGTTCAGAACTGGCCGAAGCGGCGGCGGCTGCTCAGCCGCTTCGCGAACACTTACGTTCGCCTCATCACGAGGCTGACCGCGCGCGACTGCACCAGCGGCTATCGGTGCTGGCGGCGCACGGCGCTCGCGTCGCTGCCGCTCGATCGATTCACCTCCGACGGGTACTCGTTTCTCGTCGAGATGCTGTTCGTGGCAGCGCAGAAGGGCTGCAGAATCGCCGAGGTGCCCATCACGTTCGTGGAGCGACGGCTGGGCGAATCGAAGATGTCGCGCGCGGTGCTCGTCGAGTCGGCGCTGACCCCGTGGCGGCTCGTCGCGACAAAAACGAGTCGTGGCTCGTAGCTCATGTTCATGCTATGGTTTATGGACTTTTTCCATGTCAGCTGCTCCCGCCGGTAAACCTTCCGGTCTGAGCGTCTTCTTCCCCGCCTACAACGACAGCGGCACCATTGCGAGCATGGTGATTCGCGCCGTGCAGGCAGCGGCGGAGCTGACGTCGGACTTCGAGGTCATCGTCGTCAACGACGGCAGCGCGGACGCGACGCCACAGATCGTCGACGAGCTGGCGCGGACCTATCCGAATGTACGCGTCGTCCATCACCCGACCAATCGCGGCTACGGCGGCGCGCTGCAGACCGGCTTTCGCAGCGCGACGAAAGAGCTGATCTTCTACACCGACGGCGACGCGCAATACGATCCCGCGGAGCTCGCCGTGCTGTGGAAGCAGATGTCGGACGGTGTCGATTTGGTGAACGGCTACAAGATCAGCCGATCCGATCCGCTGCACCGCATCGTCATCGGCCGCGTGTATCACCACATCGTCACGATGCTGTTCGGCCTGTCGGTGCGCGACGTCGACTGCGACTTCCGTCTGATGCGGCGCAGCATCTTCGAGAAGATCAACCTGGAGAAGACGAGCGGCGTCATCTGTCTCGAGATGATGAAGAAGATCCACGACGGCGGCTTCCGCCTCGTGGAAGTGCCGGTTCACCACTACCACCGCGCGTTCGGCAAATCGCAGTTCTTCAACTTCCCCCGCATCGCGAAGACCGGCGTGGACGTCATGCGCCTCTGGTTCGAGCTCGTCGTCCGGCGCAAACACCTCCGGCGCGGCATCACGCCGCTCGTCGCGCGGCCGTGAGCGGCGACTATCGCGCGTTCTATCGCGGCCGCGCCGTGATGATCACGGGCGGCCTCGGCTTCATCGGCAGCAACCTCGCCCGTCACCTCGTCTCGCTCGGCGCCGACGTGCTGCTCGTCGATTCGCTGCTGCCCGACTACGGCGGCAATCTCTTCAACATCGACGGGATTGCCGATCGCGCGCGCGTCAACATCGCCGACATCCGCCAGCAGACGACGATGAATTACCTCGTGCGCGATCGCGACGTCATCTTCAACCTCGCGGGCCAGGTGAGTCACATCGACAGCATGCGCGATCCGTACACGGACCTCGAGATCAACTGCCGCAGCCAGATGACGGTCCTCGAGGCGTGCCGCAATCACAATCCGCGCGTCAAGGTAGTGTTCGCGGGCACGCGCCAGGTATACGGCCGTCCCGATTCGCTTCCGGTCAGTGAAACGCATCTCGTACGACCGACCGACGTCAACGGGATCAACAAGGCGGCCGGCGAGTATTACCATCTCGTCTACAACAACGTGTTCGGCGTTCGCGCGTGCTCGCTCCGTCTGACGAACGTCTACGGACCGCGGCAGCTGATCAAACACAATCGCCAGGGCTTCATCGCGTGGTTCATCCGCCTCGCGATCGAGGACCGCACGATCTCCGTATACGGCGACGGCTCGCAGCTGCGCGATTTCGTCTACGTGGACGACGCGGCGGACGCGTTCCTGCGCGCCGGCGCCAGCGATGCGTGCAACGGCGAAGCGTTCAACGTCGGCGGCGATCGGCCGATCAGCCACCGCGAGCTGACGTCGCTGCTCATTCAGATTGCCGGCTCCGGACGCGTCGAGTACGTGGAATGGCCGCCCGACAAAAAGGCGATCGACATCGGCAGCTTCTATGCCGACTCGACGAAGTTCATGCGCGCCACCGGCTGGACGCCGACCGTCCCGCTCGCCGACGGACTGCGCCGCACGATCGCGTTCTACCGTCAGCACTACGATCACTACGTCGATCAGCCGCTGGGACGGACCGAGCAGGCGGAGCAGGTGTGACGCGCCGAATTCCGTTCCTCTCGCTCGTCCCGCGCGACGACGCCGCCGACGTGCGATCGGCAATCGATCGCGTGATCGCGCGCGGCTGGTTCGTGCTCGGGCCGGAACTCGACGCATTCGAATCGGAGTTCGCCGCCGCGATGGGTGCACCGCACGCAGTGGGCGTCGGCACCGGCACGGACGCCATCGCGCTCATCCTCCGCGCGCTCGGCATCGGCGCCGGCGACGACGTGATCACGACGCCGTTGTCCGCGGCGTATTCCGCGCTCGCGATCATGATGGCGGGCGCGCGCCCGGTCTTTGCCGACATCGATCCGGAGCGGCTGACGATCGATGCCGCGCAGATCGAACGCGCGATCACGCCGCGCACGCGCGCCGTGCTGCCGGTGCATCTCTACGGGCAGAGCGCGGACATGATTGCGATCGATCGGATCGCGACGCGTCATCATCTCGCGATCGTCGAAGACTGCTGCCAGGCGCATCTTGCGACCGCCGGCGGACGGCCGGTCGGTACGATCGGCGTCGCCGGCGCGTTCAGTTTTTATCCGACGAAGAATCTCGGCGCCCTCGGCGACGGCGGCGCGGTCGTCACGCGCGATCGCGCGCTGGCCGATCGAATCCGGCGCCTCCGCAACGGCGGGCAGACCGATCGCTATCGGCACCTCGAAGCCGGCGTCAACTCGCGCCTCGACGAGATGCAGGCGGCGGTGCTCCGCGCGCGGCTGCCGCGCCTGCGCGCGTGGACGGATACCCGGCGCCGCCTCGCGGCGACGTACCGCGCCGCGCTCGCCGGCGCGCCGGTGAACGTCCCGAAGGAGTGCGACGCCGGGCACGTGTACCACCTGTTCGTCGTGCGCTGCACGGCGCGCGCCGAGCTTCGGGCGCACCTCGATGCACGCGGCATCGAGACGCTGATTCACTATCCCGTTCCGATTCCCCGACAGCCTGCGCTCGCGTCGACATCGCCCGCTGAATGTCCGGTTGCCGCGCTGGTGTGTGAAGAGATTCTCTCGCTGCCGCTGCACCCCGCGCTCAGCGATGACGACGTGCGGACCGTCGCCGCAGACGTGGCCGCTTTCGAAAGGACCGACGAGTGCGTGCGCTAATCACGGGCGGAGCCGGGTTCATCGGCTCGCATCTCTCCGAACGACTCCTCGAGAACGGCCACAGCGTTCTCATCCTCGACAACCTGTCAACCGGCTCCATCGACAACATCGCGCATCTCAAAGGACGTCAGGAGTTCGAGTACTTCATCGACACGGTGAACAACGAGCCGCTTCTCGCCGAGCTCATCGATCGCAGCGACGTCGTGTTTCATTTCGCTGCAGCGGTCGGCGTCAAGCTGATCGTCGAGCAGCCCGTTCACACGATCGAAACCAACGTGCACGGGACCGAGGTCGTGCTGAAGAACGCGAACAAGAAGAAGAAGCTCGTCGTGATCGCCTCGACGTCGGAGGTGTACGGCAAGAGCAACGACGTTCCGTTCCGCGAGGATTCCGATCTCGTGTTGGGCCCGACGCCGAAACACCGCTGGGCCTACGCGTGCAGCAAGGCGATCGACGAATTCCTTGCCCTCGCGTACTGGAAGGAGCGGAAGCTTCCGGTCATCATCGTCCGCTTCTTCAACACGGTGGGACCGCGCCAGACCGGTCAGTACGGCATGGTCATTCCGAACCTCGTACGTCAGGCGCTCGCGGGTGAGCCGATCACGGTGTTCGGCGACGGGACGCAGTCCCGCGCGTTTACACATGTGTCGGACGTAGTCGGCGCGCTGTTGAAGCTCGTGGCCGAGCCCAAGGCCATCGGCCAGGTGATAAATATTGGTACGACCCAGGAGATTACGATCCTGCAGCTCGCAGAGCGCATTCGTGAGCTCAGCGGCTCCCCGTCCCCCATCCGGTTCGTCCCCTACGACCAGGCTTACGAGTCGGGATTCGAGGACATGCCGCGCCGCGTCCCGGATCTGACACGAGTCCGGGCACTTATCGGCTACGAGCCCAAGAACGGACTCGACGACATCCTCGAACAGGTCATCGATTATTTCCGGCGCAAATGAGCCTGTTCCGCTTGGATCGGCCCGAGGCCGCGCGTATACTGATTTCGTCCTATGAACATGATGAAAGCGGCCGCGATTGGCGCAGTTGCGCTGTTACTGACGTGCTCTTCGGCGTTCGCCGACGTTCAGCTGACACTGCAGGACGGACGCGTGTCCATCGTCGCGAAGGACGCCACGGTTCGACAGATTCTCACCGAGTGGGCGCGTGTGGGCCAGACGAAGATCGTCAACGTGGAAAAGATCCCCGGCCCGCCGATGACGCTCGAGCTGACGAACATGCCCGAGCAGCAGGCACTCGACCTGCTGCTGCGAACGGTCAGCGGCTACATGGCTGCCGCGCGTCCGATTCCCGGACCGCCCAACGTGTCGACGTACGATCGCATCGTGGTGATGCCGACGCCGGCTCCGCCGCGCACGGCGCTGGCCGCAGCGCCGGCGCCCGGATCGCCAACGCCCGCGGCGTATCCGCAGCCGAATTTCCCGCAGCCGCAAGTCGCCGCCGACGACGACGCGGATGACGAACGTCCGCAGCCGAACGTCCCGATGGCGCAGCCGGTGCAGCGCGGTCCGGTGTTCAACACGTTCCCGGCCACGCAGTCGTCGACCGTTGCGCCGCAGGTGATGCCGCCCGGTGGCTTCCCGCAACCGCAGCAGCAGCCGCCGCCCGTCGCGCAGCCGCAGGCGCAGCCGACGGCGCCCTACGGCGGGGTCGCCGTACCGGGAATGGTCGTTCAGCCGCCGCAGCAGCCGGGTGTGCAGCAAGGCATTGTGCCTGGTCAGCCGGTGCGGCGCCCTGGTGGTCCCGAAGGCCAATAGCCGTTGTCGTTCGCAGATGACGTGAACGCTGCCATCGCTGATGCGATGCGCAAGAAGGAAGTGGTGCGCCTCGGCGCGCTGCGCATGCTGAAGGCCGCGCTGACGAATCGCGAAGTGGAACGCGGCCGCGCGCTCGACGACGCCGAATCACGGCAGGTCGTGAGCTCCCTCGTCAAACAGCGAAAAGACTCCATCGAACAATTCATCGGCGGCGGACGTCAGGATCTCGCCGACAAGGAAGCGGCGGAGATCCGCGTCCTCGAAGCGTATCTGCCTCCCTCGGCGGACGAGGGCGCGATCGAACGCGCGGTGGTCGAAGCCATTGCCGAGACGGGCGCAACGTCCGCAAAGGACATGGGCCGCGTCATGAAAGCCGCGATGGCCAGGCTGGCCGGCCAGACGGTGGACGGCAAAATGGTGAACGAGCTGGTGCGTCAGAAGCTCGCGAAGTAAGCCGCAAAACCTTTTCGCCGTGGCACCCGTCTAACGTTTCGAGAGCGCGAACAAAAACGCCTCTCATCCATCCTCCTTTGAGGCCCTTCACAAGAGGGCCTCTTTTTTTGTGTGGTACGCTCGCGGTCCCTCCGCGATGTCGAACCCGGACACATCGTCCATATCCGGACACCTCGCGCGCTCGGCCGGCGTCACCGGCTCCGCGACTCTCATCAGCCGCATTCTCGGTCTCGTCCGCGATCAGGTGCTCGCCGCGCTCTTCGGCGCGGGCAACGAGATGGACGCGTTCATCGTCGCGTTCCGCATCCCGAATCTCGTGCGCGATCTGTTCGCGGAGGGCGCCATGAGCTCCGCGTTCGTGCCGACCTTCACGCGCTACCTCACCCGCTTCGGACGCGACGCGGCGTGGCGGCTTGGCAACAACGT
>Ga0075424_100002142_pt1 | contig 17838 bp, 13 predicted proteins | sample SoiMethybrSBSTD3_FD_75301 | JGI IMG/M metagenome (GOLD analysis project Ga0075424, IMG submission 75301) | Bulk soil microbial communities from a Populus tree surrounding site in Tennessee, USA - Soil MetaG P. TD hybrid SBSTD3 | ecosystem: Environmental > Terrestrial > Soil > Tree plantation...
TGCTGAGGCGCAGGAGGCGCACCGAAAACCACAGGTAGAGCGCGTAACCCAGGAGCGCTGGCGCGCGCAGCGCGAGCTCGCCGCCGCCCGCCACGGTTGCAACGAGCTTGGTGAGCACGGTGCTCAGGAAGTGATTGGTTGCGACCTCGAAGTTGAAGACGGCGAGCGGCCCATTGTCGAACTCAGGAAACGCATGCGGCGCGACGTAGCGGATGTACGCGGCAGCTTCGTCGTAGGTCAGCGAGAGACGGGCCGCGCGCCCGACGATGAAGGCGCCGAACGAGAGACAGATAATCGCCTGCGCCACGACCGCCCATGACGCAATCGCACCGCGCGCCTCCCGGCCTGTGTTGACATCTGCGTCCACGTGGTCGGGGCCGAGTCGGACGCCCTACTGCGGCGTCGCTGAGATGTGGACGTTCTTCACGGGCGTCGTGCCGTGCAGGAACCGCGCGGCCGCCTGCCAGTTGTTCTTCTCGTTGATCACTTTGAACACGAGGACGTTCTGCCCCTTGACGAGCGTCACGTCCGCGCTGTCGGTGTCCTTGTCGAGCGTGCGGGTTTCGGCGAACTTGATCACCTGTTTGCCGTTCAACCACACCTTGCACTGATCGTTCGAGCCGATCGACAACTTCACCTTCATCTCGTCGTCGGCGACGACGTACGCGACCGCGTATCCCGCGGCATCTTCGCCGCGCTCCGCACCGAACGACTGGCGGAAATCGATGTAGTAGTCGGACGTCTGATGCGGCGTCCACGAAAGGATCTTGCCGTCGACGTTGACCTTGTCGCCCGGCTTTGGCTTGATCGTTGCTTCGCCGCCGAGCAAATCCCGGTCGATCTCAGTGGCGCCGGAATCCTCTTGCACCGCGATCGGCGCGAGCACGAGCCAGTTCCGGATGAAGCCCTCGGCATCCGGCGAAAAGGTCTGGGCCTGGAGCGCGGCGGCTGCGGCGACAAAAGTCGCGATAACGGTGGCTTTCACGGGCGTCCTCCTTGAATACAGGGCGAATTGTATATACTGCCAGTTCTCCCCAGTTAATGCTCGCGCGCACCATCGGCAAGTACCGGTTCGTCGAGAAGGTCGGCCGCGGCGGCATGGGCACCGTCTACCGCGCCGTCGACGAGACGCTCGAGCGCGACGTCGCGATCAAGGTCCTCAATTCCGAAATCACGGAGCCGGAAGTACTTAAGCGGTTCCGCGCGGAAGCGCTGACGCTGGCGCGTCTGAATCATCCCGGCATCGCCGCCGTCTACGACCTCTATCAGCAGGATGGCGACGTCTTCATGGTGATGGAGTTCGTGCGCGGCGAGACGTTCCAGCAGTTGAGCGAGCGGAGCGGTCAGCTGCCGCTGGACCAGGCCATCGGGCTCGCCAGCCAGGCGCTGGACGCGCTCGCGTACGCGCATCGGCTCGGCATTGTCCACCGCGATCTGAAGCCGTCGAACCTGATGGTCAGCGATCGCGGCCAGGTCAAGGTGATGGACTTCGGGATTGCGCGCATCGTCGGCTCCGAGCACTTGACGGGCGACGGGTCGATGATGGGGACGCCGGCGTACATGTCGCCCGAACAGGTGCGCGGCGGCGAGGTCGACGGCCGCGCGGACCTCTACTCGATGGCGGTGGTGTTATATCGGATGCTCGCCGCGAAGCTGCCGTTCGATGCGGACACCGCGATCGCCTTTGCGCAGAAGCAGCTGTACGATCCTCCGACGCCAATCAAAGACGCGAGGCCGGATCTGCCGACGCGATGTGAGTCGGTGCTCACGCGCGCGCTCGAGAAGATGCCGCGCGATCGTTTCCAGACCGCGGAAGAATTCAAGCACGCGCTCGTTACATCTGTTGGCGCGGTGCTCGCCGGCGCGCCGGCAGTCAGCTCCCTCGCTGGTGATGCGATGACCTGCACGGCGCCGACGCCGGTGGGAACGCTCCGCAATACCGCGGTCAAGATGGAGACCGCGAGGATCGAGGAAGAGAAAGTCGAACCGGAAACGCGGCGGACCTCGGCGGCGCTGGAGCCTGCGACTCAGCGCACCGTTGTCATCGCCGGCAAATACTTCTTCGCAGGAACGGCCACGATCGCTGTGTTGCTCGTCGCGCTGCTCGCAGCGATCGTCATCGTCGCGCGCCGCCCGTTGGGTATTCCGACAGCCGAACAGATCGCCGCGCGGCTCGCGCCTTCCGCCGATCGCTCTGCCGCGCCGCCCGTGCAGTCCCCGATACCCCCGCAGCCGGTTGCGCCGCCGCAGCCGGCTCCTTCGCCGCAGCCTCGCGCCGACGGCGCTGCTCAGAAGCCGCCGTTGCCGGCGCAGACACGTCCGCCGGCAAGCCCGCCGGGTTCTGCAGCGGCGAAGACCGGGCTGCCTGCTTCTGCCACTCCGGCTTCTGCCGCTTCGGTTGCGCCGCCGACCCCGATCCCCGCGGCGCTTCCCGCGATGAGCTTCGATCATCTGAAGCTGCTCGTGATTGATGGCAGCCGCAGCCGGGAGCAGGACGCCAGGATCCACCTCGCGGACGGCCGCATCCTGATCATTGCGGTCGGCGACCGTCTCGTCGCGTCGATCCCATACGCCGACGTGATCACGCTGAGCTCGTCACGGTCGCGCCAGCCGCGATGGCAGAACGCGAACGGCAGCGAAGGCGGTGCCGACCTGCGCGGCGGCGCGTTCGGCTTCCTCAAGTTGGACCGCACATGGGTGGCGATTCAAACGCGCGATCACACCTACGTCGTCCGTGCCGATCGGGACGACATCGCGCCGCTCGTCCGCGCCGCGTCCGACCGGACCGGCGTGCCAGTGGTCAAGCTGGCGCCGAAGTAGTCCTACCGGTTGAACGGGTACTCCTGAATCCAGTTGAAGCCGCGCGTGAGCAGCGGCATCTTTGTGTGATCGAAGCGCTGCAGGTCCATTCGGACCCGGCGTCCGTCCATCGTGCCGTCCAGAATCAGATGATCGGGGTAAGGCCGTTGAAAGGTGAACTGGGTCTTCCACGATGGATCGCTCTGCCTTGTGAGCACGATCGTGTGGTGATCGACGTCGGTTTTGGCGGGATAGGTGGCAAAGCTCTCGTCCATGCGCTGGAAGCTGATGAAGGTCGGGGCATGGACGACGACGCGGCGCCAGCGGTCGTAATCGGTGACGAGCGGCGACCGCTCGATACCGTTGATTGACATCTTCTCGACATCCCAGATGCCGTAGAGCGCCGGTCTGGGCGCGCCGCCTCCGTAAGTGACCCAGCTCTGTCGTGACGACAGTACGAATATGATGATCAAGTAGCCCGCGAAGGCGAGCTGCGCGCCGAGCAGCAGCTTTCTAGCGTGCATGCCGTGGACGAGCGGTGGCTGCGATGACGGCGGCGCCGGACGATTGAGAACCAGCACGTTCAGCAGGCGGCGCGACTCCGGGGCGAGCAGCACGAGCGCCATCAGAATCAGGTGAAACGAGAACAGCTTCACCGGCACGTCGTACGTCATGTTGAGCGTGAATATCTGGACCGAGTCTGCAAGCAGAACGAGGGCACCCAGCGTCGTCGTGCGCGGGATGAACAGCAGCACCGCCGCGAGCAGCTCCATGCCTCCCGCGAAGCGCTCGTACGCGTGTGATGCGCCGATCGAGTACCAGAGAACGCCCATCGGCGAGAAGTTGCCGAACGGCTCCAGCAGGCGGGTCAGCGGCGGCGCAGGCATCTGCAACGGGATCGCCTTGACCATTCCGTAGCTCAGCATCGTCGATCCCAGCGCAAAGCGCAGGAACACACGGAACCACTTGTGTGCGGTTGCGTAGGTGTCACGCTTCCGATCGATCGCCGACCAGATCGCGGTGCCGAGCGTGCACATCACGAGCAGGCAGAACGCGGCAATCCAGTCGAATGTCTTGTCGCCGCTTCCGCTGCCCGTGATCACGAGCGGCGTCGGCACCCGGAACACGTGTGCCGCCGTCCAGGTAATCAGATTCTTCAAGGGGGGCAGGGTTTCGAGCTCCGGCATGTTCCAGTCGCCGGGAATGACGATTATCCCGCCGAGCATCTGCGTCGTGAGGACGTAAAGGCCGAAATAGAGGAAGCAGAAGCGAAACGCGATGCGTGTCGCCGCGCGGTAGGGTGGGGCTACAGCCTCTCCAATGTAGGGCGGGGCTTTAGCCTCTCCAATGTAGGGCGGGGCTTTAGCCCCGCCAGGGCGTGCCGATTCGACTACCAGGGACATAGGGGGCCGGATCCTACACCATCGCTGCCGCCTCGTGGCTATTCGGCCCACCGCCCGTCCCCCAACTTTTTTTGGTCTGGATCGTAATAGTTCCTAATACACCACGTCTTTAGACCGGGAGGTGCGCGTGCCGTTTCTTCGTTATCCTGCGGCCCTTCGTGCCAGCATCCTAGCCCTCGCCACCCTCGGGATTTCAGCCGCCGCGTTCGCGCAGCCAGCGGCGCGCGCCAAGATGACGATCACGGTGACCGATCCGAGCGGCGCCGTCATCCCCGAGGCGACCGTGACGATCGTCGGGTTGGAGGTCGCCAACAAGACGGCGATCCCTCCCGTCAAGACCGCCGCGAACGGCGCCGCAGTATTCGAGCCGCTCGCCCCGGGCCGGTACTCAATCACCGCGGAGTTTGCGGGCTTCGAGCTCGGGCTGCTCCGCGACATCCGCGTGAACCGCGGCGACAACAAGCATGTCGTCGTGCTGCCCTTGAAGAACATGACGGAGTCGGTGACCGTCGGCGGCGAATCGCCCGCCGCGGCGCGCGCGACCCGGTCGTTTGGTTTGAGTCTCACCGACGAGCAGGTGCAGGCCCTCTCGGACGATCCGACGGAGCTGCAGCGTCAGTTGAGTGAAATCGCCGGCCAGGACGCGATTTTCCGCGTCGACAGCTTCGAGGGGCAGCAGCTCCCTCCGAAGGCGCAGATCAAGTCGATTCACGTCACCCGCGATCAGTTCGCGGCCGAAACCGAGCAGCCTGGATCGACGTTCGTCGACGTCATCACGCAACCGGGAGTGGGACCGATTCGCGGAACCGGAAACTTCTCGTTCCGCGATGGGTCGATGAGCGCCCGCAGCCAGTTCACCCCCACAAAGGGTCCCGAGCAGCTCAAGAACTACGGCGTCAACTTCGGTGGCGCGCTCGCGAAGCAGAAAAGCAACTTCACCCTGTCCGTGAACGGGCAGAGTCAGTACACCACGCCGAATCTGAATGTCGCGCTGCCCACCGGAAAGCAGTTCGACGTGTTGAAGATGCGGCAGCCGTTCGAGCGGGTGAGCGTCAACAGCCAGCTCGATTACGCGCTGACGCGCGATCAGACGCTCCGCTTTGGCTACTCGCAGGACAACGGCAAGCAGAAGAACATCGGGGTCGGGTTCTACGATATGCCCGAGCGCGCCTGGTCGCGCGACAACAACCGCTATGTGTTCCGCGTGCTCGAGGCGGGACCGATCGGCAGGCGCACATTTATCAATACCCGCTTGTCGATGGGATGGATGAACTTCGGGGGGCACTCTGTCCTCGAAGCGCCGACGATCATCGTGCTGGACGCGTTCAGCAGGGGCGGCGCGCAGCAGGCCGGCCGGGTAAACGGAAAGAACCTCACGTTTGCCTCCGACATCGATCACGTCCGCGGCATCCATTCCTTTCGCGGCGGGGTACAGGTCTACGGCGACTGGTATCGCGCGAACCTGAACAACAACTATCTCGGAACGTACACATTCAGCAGCGTGGAAGCGTTTGAGGCCGGTCAGCCGCTGCTGTATACGCGCAGCCTTGGCGATCCCTCACTGCATTTCTTTCACGCGCGGATTGGCACGTATTTCCAGGACGATATCCGTGTGAAGAAAGGGCTGACGTTGAGTCCCGGCGTGCGTTACAGCTATCAGACGCGCGTCGATGACCGCGCCGCGTTCGAGCCGCGATTCGGCATGACGTGGGCGGTCAACAAGAGCGGGACGACGACGCTCCGCGCGAGCGGCGGGATCTTCCACGGCTGGCTCGACCCCGGTATCTGGTGGATGACCGTCCGCTACGACGCGTCCCACCAGCGCGACGTCGTGATCAGAAACCCCTCATACCCGGATCCGGGCACGGGCGGCATTGTCCCGCCGGCAAACACGTACAGGCTCGGCGAGTACAAGCTGAACAAGAACTATCGCTACAGCGTCGGCATCGACCAGCGATTCTCGCCGCGCGCGAGCGTGAACGTCCTTTACACGTATTACAACCAGGGTCAGCTGCCGCGCGGCACGAACCTGAACCCGGTCGTGGACGGCGTGCGCGCCGATCCGAATTTCGCCAATATCATCCAGACCGTTACGGATGCCGAGCTCAGACGCCACGAGGCGTACGTGAACTTCAATCTGAGCCTGGCGACGCCGGCGCAGGCAAACAGCCCGAAAACGTTCAACTGGCGGCGCCTCGCGTTGAACGGCGGCTACTCGTACCTGCGCGCGCGCCGCAACGCCATCGGCCCCTTCGACGTGCCGGCGAGCGGCCGGCTCGACACGGAGTGGGGAAGAGGTCCTGCCGACAACCCGTACCGCATCAACGCCGCGCTGTCGAGCACCCAGGTGAGAAACGTCACCATGGTGGCGTCGGTCAACGCGTCCGATGGCTACCCGTATATGTGGACGACGGGATTCGACGACAACGGCGATGGGCTGTTGAACGACCGGCCGCCCGGCGTCGGGATCTGGTCGCTGCGAACGTCGCCCGTGTGGACGCTCAGCGGCCGCGTGGCCTACAACGTGCCGCTCGGCGCCGCGCCCCCATCGCAGCAGCGCTACAGGTTGAGTCTGTTCGCCAGCGTCAACAATCTGACCAACCACGCCAACCTGTCCGGCTTCAGCGGCGTGGAGACCTCACGGTTCTTCAGGACCGCCAACGGCGTGCAGAATCCGCGGAAGGTGGACGTGGGGATGAATGTGAGCTTCTAAATCGCGGTTCGCGGTTCGCGATTCGCGGTTCGCTTGTCGCTTGTCGCCTGTCGCCTGTCGCTTGTCGCCTGTCGCTTGCCGCTTGACCACGCTCATGCCCATCGCCGAGACTCTCGAACGCGATGGGCATGAACCGCATCAAAACTTCGATCGAACCCTACACCATCCGGGATGGGAAATCCTTCCGGCTGAAACACGTCAATCCGGACGACACCGGCAGGTTTCGTCTCGACAAACGCGCGGCCTCCGAGGCGCTCACCGAGGGCGTCGAGCGGCTGCGTGCGCTGCAGGAGAAGCTGTACGCCCAGGATCAATGGGGCGTGCTCCTCGTGTTCCAGGCGATGGACGCCGCAGGAAAGGATGGCGCCATCGAGCACGTAATGTCAGGCGTAAACCCGCAGGGTTGCGACGTGCATTCGTTCAAGCAGCCCTCCACCCTCGAGCTCGATCACGACTTTTTGTGGCGAAGCACGATCCGGCTGCCCGAACGCGGCCGAATCGGCATCTTCAATCGCTCCTATTACGAAGAAGTGCTCATCGTCCGCGTCCACCCGGAGATCCTGGAGCGACAAAGGTTGCCCGAGTCGCTCGTCACTCGCGATATCTGGAAGGAACGGCATCGCGATATCAACGCATTCGAGGCGTACCTGGCGCGCAACGGATATCTCATCAGGAAGTTCTTCCTTCACATCTCGAAGAAGGAACAGACGGCACGGTTCGAGAAGCGGCTCGACGAGCCAGAGAAGAACTGGAAGTTCTCGCTCGCCGACGTCCAGGAGCAGCAGCACTGGCGCGAGTACATGGCTGCCTACGAGGACACCATTCGACAGACATCCACACCGCACGCGCCCTGGGTCGTCGTGCCGGCCAACAAGAAGTGGTTCGCGAGGTGGGTGGTGGCCGCCGCGATTGTCGACGCGTTAGAAGGGCTCGACCTCGCGTTTCCGAGACTATCGCCCGCGAAAAAGCGCGAAATCGCCGAAGGACGGAGACTCCTCGCGCGGTCCAAATAGGTTAGAGTAGGCCATCCTTCGGCATCGTTGCAGCGTTGTTGCACCCGGTTTGCGCGCCTGTCGCGCAGACCCTCTACGGTGAGATCCATATGCCTACACTCGCTCTCGCACTTGCGCGCGTTCGGCTCGTCCTCGTGTTCCTGCTGTTGATTGGCGTCGCACCCGCGCTCGCGCAGTTCGACAGCGCTGCGGTGATCGGGACCGTGCGCGACTCGTCGGGCGCGCTCGTCCCGGGTGCGAAAGTGACCCTCACCAACGCCGAAACGGGCATCTCGGTCTCCAAGACGACCGGCGACACCGGCAACTTCGAGTTCGCCGCGGTCAGGCCCGGGGCGTACGTCGTGACCGCCGAGAAGAGCGGGTTCGCGCTCGCGCTCGTGGACAACGTCCGCGTTCAGGTCGGCGCGCGGCTCCGGGTGGATCTGGAGATGCCGGTGGGACAGATGACGGAGAAGGTCGAGGTGACGGCCGCGCAGCCGCTGCTCGAGACCGACTCGAGCCAGCGGGGCCAGGTCATCTCGGGCGATCAGACGCGGGCGCTTCCGCTCCTGTCGCGCGAGTACTCCGCGCTCGCGCTGCTGACGACGGGAGTGAAGGTTGGTGGATCCTCACTGACCACGGGCAACACGCCCAGAGAAGGAGCCTTCAACGTCAACGGGCTTCGCAGCGTCTTCAACAATTTCCTCATCGACGGCGTCGACAACAACGCCTACGGGACGAGCAACCAGGGATTCTCGAACCAGGTGATGCAGCCGGCTCCGGATGCCATCGGCGAGTTCAAGGTCGTGACCAATAACATGAGCGCGGAGTACGGCCGCGCGGCGGGCGCGACCATCAACGTCAGCTATCGCAGCGGCACGAACGCGCTCCATGGCAGCGGCTGGGAGTTCCTGCGCGACGATTCCTTGAATGCGATGGGGTTCTTCAAGCCTGCGAACGGGAAACCCGCGATCAACCGCAGCCAGTTCGGCGGCGTGCTCGGCGGGCCGATCGTGAAGAACCGCGCGTTCTTCTTCGGCGATTACGAAGGCCAGCGTCAGACGCGCCGCGTGACGGCGATCTCGAGCATCGCAACGCCTGCGCAGCGGCAGGGCATCTTCGCCGTCGACGTTCGCGATCCGCGCACCGGGATCCTGTATTCCGCCGGGACGCCGATTCCGATGACGGAGTTTGCGCGGAAGGTCCTCTCCGCGCTTCCAGACACCACCAGCGCGGGCAATACGAACAACTATACGACGCTGCAGGAATTCACCGCCGACTACAACAAGGCCAACGGCAAGATCGATTTCCAGGCGACGCCCACGCTGTCGCTCTTCGGACGGTACGGCTTCCGCAATCTGGATACGTTCGACCAGCCGGCGATTCCGCTGCCGTCCGGCGGCGCCGGCAACGGCGCGATCTACGCGCGGAACCGTCAAGCCGTTTTCGGGACGACCTGGGCGCCGAACAGCACGTCGCTGCTCGAAGCGCGGTTCGGCTATTCGTGGACGCAGGCCGGCAAGAATCCTCCCGCGCTTGGATCGAAGAGCGCGCTGGAGCAGTTCGGGCTTCCAGGGCTGCCGAACGACTCGCGCATCTCCGGCGGCCTGCCGACGATTCTCATGACCGGCTATTCGGATCTCGGCCGGCAGGCGACCAACCCGCAGTGGCAATACCCGACGGTCTACAACCCGAAGGTGAATTACACGTGGACGAGCGGCGCGCACTCGTTCAAGACGGGGTACGAGTTCCAGTGGATCGCGACGGAAGTGCAGGACGTCAACCCGTTGTACGGCCGCGACACCTACAACGGATCGTTTACCCGCCCACCCGGCGCTGGCCCCAGCAACCTCTATAACCTCGCGGATTTCGAGCTCGGGCTGCGCGCGCAGTACGCGCTCAGCAGCGTGCTCGTGGCGCACCTGCGGCGGAACATGCAGTTCGTCTATCTCCAGGACGACTGGAGAGCGTCACGGCGGCTGACGCTGAATCTCGGACTGCGCTACGAGTACTCGACGCCCTACTGGGAACGCGACAACATCCTGTCGAACTACGATCCGACCGCGAACAAGATCGTGAAGGCGACGAACGGCTCGCTCGCCGACCGTGCGCTGATCAATCCGGACCGGAACAACTTCGGCCCGCGCCTCGGGTTCGCGTACACCGCGACGCCGCACACGGTGGTGCGCGGCGGCTACGGCGTGAGCTACGTGCACTTCAGCCGCGCGGGAGGCGGTGACCTGCTGCCGATCAACGGCCCTCAGGTCGTCAACGCCGTCATCAACCAGACGGAGCCGTCCACGTCGTCTTTTTTGACCGCGGAGCAGGGCTATCCCGCGGGGCTGTCGGATCCCTCGCAGTTCAATCCGCTGACGGCGAACATCACCTATATGCCGCGGAACTTCCACTCGAGCCCCGTGCAAAGCTGGTACATCTCGGTGCAGCGGGAAATCGCGCGAAACATGCTGCTCGACGTCGCCTACGTCGGCAACCGCGCTGACGGCCTCCTGCTATTTGCCAACTACAACCAGGCGGCGCCGAACAACGCCGCCGGGACGATCGCCCTTGCGAATCGGCGGCCGATTCCCGGCTTTGCGGATATCACCTATGCGTTCAACGGCGGCAAGTCGCGCTACAAGGCGCTGCAGACGAAGTTCGAATGGCGGATGACGCGCGATCTGACGGTGCTCAGCTCGTTGACGCTGTCGCAGGCGAAGGACAACGGATCGCAGTCGCTCGAAAACGCGAACGGCAACTTCCCCGCGCCGCAGGATTATCACAACCTGGGCGCCGATTTCGGCTTCTCCGAGTACCACCAGCCGTACAACAGCACGACCAGCTTCGTGTGGTCGCTGCCGTTCGGCAGCGATCGGTCGCGGCTGCTGAACGCCATCATCGGAGGATGGCAGATCGCCGGCATCAACCGGGTGAACGCGGGCGAGCCGGTGACGCTGACCTACACGCCGGGAGCGACGTTCGTCGTCTCAGGGATTGCGCAGGACTTCCGCGGCGCGAACAACTACCGGGCCAACGTGACCTGCGATCCGCTTGCGCCGTCGAGCGAGCGCACGATCGCGAACTGGTTCAACAAGTCGTGCGTCGCGGCGCCGACCGATCCCAGCCAGCCGTTCGGCAATGCCGGCCGCAACAGCGTGCGCGGCCCCAACTTCTGGCAGATGGACCTGGCGGCCTCGAAGAGGTTCCAGATCGCCGGTCCGGCGGCGTTCGAGTTCCGCCTCGAGGCGTTCAATCTGTTCAATCACACGAATTTCCGGTCGCCGAACGGTAACCGCAGCTCGGGAGCGTTCGGCACGATTACCGCGACTCAGGATCCGCGGCAGCTTCAGCTGGGGTTCAAGCTGCTGTGGTGAGATCCGCGCTGACGGCGCTTCTGCTTCTCGCGGATTTGGTGGGCGCGCCGTCGAGCCCGCTGATCATTGCGCATCGCGGCGCGAGCGGCCACCGGCCGGAACATACGCTGGAAGGGTACCGTCTCGGCGCGGAGATGGGCGCAGACTTCATCGAGCCGGATCTCGTCTCGACGAAGGACGGCGTGCTCATCGCACGCCACGAGAACGAGATCGGCGGCACGACGGACGTGGAGGCCAGGTTCCCGGCGCGCCGGACGACCAAGACTGTCGACGGTCAATCCATCACCGGCTGGTTCACCGAGGACTTCACGCTCGCCGAAATCAGGACGCTTCGCGCGAAGGAGCGTCTTCCATTCCGGTCGCACGCGTACGACGGGCAGTTCGCGATTCCCACGTTCGACGAAGTGATCGAACTGGCGCAGCGGCTCGGGCGCGAGTTGAACCGTCCCATCGGCGTCTATCCGGAGACGAAGCATCCCACCTACTTCCGGGGCATCGGGCTGCCGCTGGAGGAGAAGCTGGTCGCGTCGCTCGAGAAGCATCGATGGAACCGGAAGGACGCGCCGGTCTTCATTCAGTCATTCGAGACGGGGAGCCTGCAGGATCTTCGCCGGCGCACATCGGTGCGCCTCATTCAGCTCACGAGCGATGCATCCATGCTCGACCCGGCGGGTTTGAAGCGGATCGCCGGCTACGCGGACGGCATCGGACCCGAAAAACGTCTGGTGATTCCGATCGGCGCGGACGGAAGCGTCGGCGCTCCGACCGATCTCGTGACGCGCGCGCACGCGGCCGGCTTGCTGGTCCACATCTGGACCATCCGCGTCGACAAGGAATTCCTGCCCGCGGGGTACCATGGGCGCGCCGAGACGGAGTACGAGCAGTTCCGCGACCTCGGCGTCGACGGTCTGTTCACCGACTTTCCTGATGTCGCGGCGAAAGTCCTGCGACGTCTGCCGGTGCCGCGCTTGATCGCCCTTCACGAAAAAGCCGCCAAGAGTACTCACGACGCCTGCTAGCTGGCTGTTCATTTCGCGAGTGATGTGCTACGTTCTGCGCCTCATACCGGAACCTGGAGGCGATTCATGGCCGACAGCAGCCCCGCGTCGAAGGGACGGCAGACATCGCCGTCGAAGCCGCCCAAGAAGCCCTCACTCATCGAGAGGCTGATTCGCAAGCTCGAGTCAAAACGGCGGCGCCTCAAGCGCGAGGATCCCAACATCTATCCTCTGTACTAGTCGCATGCTGAAGCCGTACTCCGGGAGCAGGATCCGGGAGCACTTCGGTGGCAGCGGTCGGCCCCACGTGATCTCGACATACGGGACTGACCACAGCGGCACGAAGTCTTACCGGTTCAACTCGCTCGGCTTCCGAGGCGAGGAGCACGATCCTGACGCGGCCGCCACGATCTTCGTGTGCGGGTGCAGCAACGCGTTCGGCCTCGGGCTGAATGACGAGGAAACCTGGGTGCACCGCTTCAAGCTGGGATACGCGGAGAAGCGCGGCCTCAATCCGTCCGACGTCAACGTGCTCAACTTCTCGCAGGGCGCGGCGTCGAACGACTACATCTCGCGGACCTTGCTGACGCAGTGCGCGCAAGTGCGGCCCGATCTGGTCATCGCACAGTTCTCGCCCATGTACCGATGCGAGTCGTTCGTCGCCGGTCGGCCGTACTGCATCGGCACCGGACTGTGGGGCATCTCGATGTGGGTCCGGTTTCTCGCAGTTCCGTGGAAGATCAAAGGGACGGTCCTGCGGCGGATGTGGCAGGCGAGCGGGCACGCCCGCCGGTACTCGCTCGAGTCCGGCCTGGCGGACACGCTGCGGAACATGCTGCTCCTCCAGTACTACTGCTGCGCGAACGGCATCCGCTGTGTGATGACCTGGAGCGACCGCCGCCGTCTCGACGATCCGGCATTGCGCGGCAATCCGGCGCTCGCGCCGCTGATCGCGCTCGTCGATCCCGCGTGCCTCTGCGACTTCGCGATTCGCGACGCGGACATCCTCACCGACACTGCCGCGGACGGCAGACATCCCGGACCTGCGACCAATGCGGCATTCGCGGCTCGACTTCTCGAGTTCCACGACCGCGCTTTGAGTCTCTCCTCGTGACCCGGTGTCCGATGGATCACGTGGGCCACGTGGTGCGCGATTTCTACGAGGGGATGCCGTTCAACTACTACTCCTCGGCGGCCGCCGCGGCGGAACAACTCCGCGCCAATCCGCTACCGTCCGCGTGTCCCGATCTGCATGAGTTGTTGATCTCAGGGAAGGTCCGCACCGCTATCGATTTCGGGTGCGGCGCAGGCTGGCTTGCGAACACCGTTGCGCGCCACTACGCGATTCGGGCAACGGGCGTGGATTTCACCGCGACAGCTATCGCACGGGCGCGGGCGGTCTCGGAGCGTTTGAAGATCAGCCACCTCGCCTCGTTCGTCGTCGGCGATCTCTTCGAGTTCGACGGCGCGACAGCGGATCTCGTCACGTGCGTGGGTGTGCTGCACCACACGCGGTCTGCGCGCGAGGGATTCGAGCGGATCCAGCGGTTCGTCGCGCCGCGGAATTACGTCTATCTTGGGCTTTATCATCTGCATGGGCGCAAGCCGTTCCTCGAGCTCTTCCGCGATCTCGTCTCGCGGGAAGGTGAGGACGCGGCATTCCGCCGGTACTCGGAGGTCGATTCGTCGCGCCGCGGCGACGACGTGCACCGGCGTTCGTGGTTCAGAGACCAGGTTCTCCATCCTCACGAATCGACCCACACGCTCGCGGAAGTGGCTGCGTGGCTTGCGTCGGCCGGCTTCGAGATCCAGCGGACGAGCATCAACGGCTTTCAGCCGTTCGATCGCATCGACGCCCTCGTGGAAACCGAGAAGGACTACGAAGGGCTCTCGCGGCGGGCCAATTTCGTCGAGCGGCGGTACTTCCCGGGCTTCTTCACAGTGCTCGCGCGGCGCCTGGAGGATCGGCCCTGCTGAGTCAGGCCTCCCCGGCCGTCGCCGCGCCCGCGCGCGCCTTTCACTGGCGAAACTGCTGGTACGCGATCGCGCTCGTCGAGGATCTGCCGCGGTCACGCCCAACCGCGTTCTCGATTCATGACAATCGCTTCGTTCTCTTCCGCGACGACGAGGGGGCGCTTGGCTGCCTCCAGGACAGATGTCCCCACCGCGCCGCGCGGCTTTCGGACGGACGGCTGATCGACGGGCGCCTCGAGTGCCTGTACCACGGATGGCAATTCGACGTGGGCGGCCAGTGCGTCAGCATTCCGCAGCTCGCGCATGGATCCGCGATCCCGCCGAGGGCGTGCGCTGCGTCCTATGCAGTCGTGGAACGGCAGGAGATCGTGTGGGTGTGGCCCGGTGATCCCTCGGAAGCAGCGCCGGACGATATTCCGGTCATTCCGTCGCTCGACCGTCCCGGGTTCACGAGCATCGATTTCATGATGGACCTCCCGTACGGGCAGCCATATCTGGTCGAGAACGTCATCGACATCGCGCACATCCACATCGCGCACGACGGCATTCGCGGGGGCGGAAAGCGTGAGCTTGCGGCGCCGCTTCAGTTTTCGGTGCTCGAGAACACCGTCAGGGGCATCCGCAGCACGTTCGCGTCAGGCGGCGACGATGCCGCGCGCGAAGGCCCGTCGCTTCGCGGCGCGCGCGTCGCGTTCGTGGCTCCCAACCTCGTCTGGTACGAGTCCGAGTACGTCGACACCGCGCGTGCGTCGGGCCTCGCGCTGTACTCGCTGCCGCTGTCCGAGTCGCGCTGCCGCCTGATTTACCGGGCGTACAGCAATTTCCCCAGGCGCCGCGATCGTGTGATGCCGCGGGCCGTGCAGCACTGGACGCAGTGCACGATTCTCGAGCAGGACATGCGCGTCGTGATGGGGCAGTCCGAGGAGATCGAAGGCGGGGACACGCCGCTGCGCGATCTCTGGCTGCCGATCAAGTCGAGCGACGCCCTCGTGATTCAGTACCGCAAGTGGCTGGACGATCACGGTTCCTCGATGCCGTCCGGCCGCGGGTTCACGACGGTCCGGCCGTCGCGCGCGCCCGCAGGCGAGCCGCCCGTTGTCGATCGGTTCCGGCTGCACACGAGCATCTGCGCCTCGTGCACCCGCGCGCATCGCATGATGGAGCAGACTGCAAAGGCGCTGATCGCATCGATCGTCTTGCTACTCGCGGCTGGAGTGATATGGCAGGGCACGACATTCGGTGTCGTCTCGGCGACGGCAGCGATCGCCGCGGGTGTCGGTCTCGTGATCGTCCGCGCGGTCAAGCGCCGGTTCGAGTAATCCCCGGCCGCGACCGCGTGATTCTCCCCTTCTCCCGTTCTCCTGTTTGCTCTGGACGGCGTGAATACGCGGTCCAGGCTGTGCCGCGCCACCGCGCGGGGACGCAGTCCGCGTGCAGGATTTCCGCGAGAATCTCGACGGTCTCGACGATGGTGACGCCCGATCGGTTGAAGTACTTGTTGCCATCCGCGAACGCCACCCGGCCGTTCCGCACGGCGGAGAGCGTGGACCATTCCGGTCGGCCGGCGAGCCCAGCAGCTTCGCGAATCGTGCGATCCAGATCGAATCCGCAAGGCGCGACAATCACGTAGTCAGGATCCGCGTCGACGATCCGCTGCCACGGGACGATCGTGGAGTGCTCGGCGTCCCGCGTGAGGAGCGGCGTGCCACCGGCGGCTTCGACCAGCTCCGGCATCCAGTTGGCTGCGGTGAACACGGGGTCCGTCCATTCGATCACCGCGACCGAGGGGCGCGGCCGTGTTGCGACGCTGGTCGTGACGGCCTCAATGCGGCGGCGCATGTCCGCGGCGAGGTCGTCAGCCGCGGATTCACGTTCGAGCGTGCGCCCGACGCGGCGGACGTCTTCGTAGATGCCCGCAATCGTGCCGGCCGCCAGCGCGACGACCTGGGCGCTGCGCGCGGTGGATCCCGCGCGTGCGATATCGCCGGGCGTTACGGCGCAGACGTCGCAATGCACCTGGGTGATGAGCACGTCGGGGTCGAGCCGCTGGATCAGATCCGCGTCGACGTGGTAGAGCGGCTCGCCGGCCTTCACACGGCGGCGCACTTCCGCGTCGATCTCGGCGCTCGCCATCGTGACGTCGAAGGCCGGACGCGTGCAGGAGGGAAGGCGCCGCACCCAATCGGGGTTGTCGCACTCGTGCGAGCGTCCGACGAGCTCGCCGCCGGCGCCGAGCGCGCACGCAATTTCCGTCCCGCTCGCCAGCAGGGAGACGACTCGCATCAGTTCTCTTTGCGCTCGTAGCCGGCGCACCGCAGAACGGGCAGCCGCGGATACTTCGGGTATGCCGGATCCGTTCGCGATCGCAGACAGAGGTAGAACACGGAACCGCGTTCGGACTCAATCACCTGCGCGAAGCGGCACTCGAAACAGAGCCCTGCGCGCGCCTTCTCCGATTCCCGCTCCACCGCAGCTCAAGTGTGGCACAATCCGCCCTTCGACAATGCTCAGGGCGGGCCCCGTCGGCAAGGCTCAAGGTGGGCCCCGTCGGCAAGGCTCAGGGCGGCCCTGAGGCTCTTGAAGGGCCAGTTTTTGCCGACAGCACGCCGGCCTCTTGCAAGGAGGGTTTATGCACATGAACGAGCTCGAAAGCTTCCTCGCGTCGTGGGATCGCGAGGCAGCCAGCACGGTGAAGCTGCTGCAGGCGCTTCCCGCCAACCAGTACGACTTCCGTCCGGACGCGGGTGGCCGGTCGCTCGGCGAGCTGGCGTGGCACCTCGCCGAAGGCGACGCGTACATGAGTTATGGCATCGAGCGCGGCGCGTTCTCGATGGACATGCGGCCGCCAAACATCGAACGCCCTCGCCAGGTCGAGGCGCTCGCGTCCGGCTACGAGCGCATTCACCGCGAGGCGGTTGCGCGGATTCGCGCGCTCAAGCCCGAGGATCTCGATCGCGAGGTTCAGTTCTTCAATGGGCGCCCCATGACGATCCGCAACATCTTGTGGGACGCGACCCTCTCGCACGGCATTCATCATCGCGGTCAGCTCAGTCTGATGTGCCGGCTCGCTGGCGGTCAGGCGCCTGGCATTTACGGCCCGAACCGCGAGGAGATGGCGGCGATGCGCGCAAGCGTCCGGGCGTGACTATCCGGGGGCTTTGCCCCCTGGACTCCGCGACACCTTCTTCCATCGAGGGACTTCGCCCCTCGAACTCCCCTATACGCGCACTCCCGAGCCGCTTCGCCGGCTCGCTTCGTGCGCGCGGCTCGCTTCGCTCCGCTCGCTCGCGCGCTCGTTCGTCCTTCCGTGACTCAATCGGTGCACTCGTTCGCGGGGCAACCGCTTGCTACAATCGACCGGTGCGCCTGTAGCTCATCTGGATAGAGCACCGGCCTTCTAAGCCGGGGGTAGCAGGTTCGAGTCCTGCCAGGCGCGCCAACCTGCGCTCACGCTTGCCAGTCGTGTGAGCCACGGTTGGCACCAAGGGGGAAGACGCAGGCCCGAACGCGACAGCGCGTAGGTGGGCCGAGCGCGCCGATGTGTTCAGAGCGTTACAGCGATTCGACTGCTCGCGTGCGCCACTCACC
>Ga0075424_100002145_pt1 | contig 17834 bp, 18 predicted proteins | sample SoiMethybrSBSTD3_FD_75301 | JGI IMG/M metagenome (GOLD analysis project Ga0075424, IMG submission 75301) | Bulk soil microbial communities from a Populus tree surrounding site in Tennessee, USA - Soil MetaG P. TD hybrid SBSTD3 | ecosystem: Environmental > Terrestrial > Soil > Tree plantation...
ACCTGATCCAGGCGCGGGTCGACTCGATCGGCGGGCTGCCGGTGGTGGCGGTGTGCGAGTCGCCCTTCTACGGGTTCAACGCCGTGGTGAAGCGCGTCTCGGACTTGTGCCTCTCGGCCCTGATCCTCGCCGCGATCTCGCCGCTGATGCTCGCCATCGCGCTCGGCGTCAAGCTGTCCTCGCCCGGCCCGGTGCTCTTCAAGCAGCGCCGCTACGGCCTGGACGGCAAGCGCATCGTGGTCTACAAGTTCCGCTCCATGACGGTGGCCGAGGACGGCGACGTGGTGCCCCAGGCGACGCGCAACGACCAGCGCGTGACCCGCTTCGGCGCGTTCCTGCGCCGCACCTCGCTCGACGAGCTGCCGCAGTTCATCAACGTGCTGCAGGGGCGCATGAGCATCGTCGGCCCGCGCCCGCACGCCGTGGCGCACAACGAGATGTACCGCAAGCTGATCCGCGGCTACATGATCCGCCACAAGGTGAAGCCGGGGATCACCGGCCTCGCCCAGGTGAACGGCCTGCGCGGCGAGACCGACACCGTCGACAAGATGAAGGCGCGCATCGACTACGACCTCGCCTACCTGCGCAACTGGTCGCTCGCGCTCGATGTGCGCATCATCCTGAAGACCGCGGTGGTGCTGCTTCACAGGAACGCCTACTGAGGCCTGGCAGGACACCGACCTCGGCAAGGCCTTCGCGGCCCCCGGGATCGGTGACCCTGGAATGATCAGGCGGCGAGGTTCTGCGCGTTGAGGTCCGGCTTGAAGCGGTAGCCGGTCCCCCGCACCGTCTCGATCAGCTTGTCGTGACCGGTAGGCGCGAGCGCCTGGCGCAGCCGCCGGATGTGCACGTCGACGGTGCGCTCCTCCACGAACACGTGCTCGCCCCAGACCTCGTCGAGCAACCTGGCCCTGGAGAAGACCCGGCCGGGGTGGGTCATGAAGAAGTGCAGCAGCCGCAGCTCCGTGGTCCAGAGGTCGATCGGCTTGTCGCCGGCGCTGACGACGTGCGCCGCCGGGTCGATGCGCAGGCCCGCGATCTCGACCACGTCGTCGGCGAGCTGCGGCGCGCGGCGCCGCATCACCGCCTTGATCCTCGCGAGCAGCTCCCGTGACGAGAACGGCTTGGTCACGTAGTCGTCGGCACCGGACTCGAGCGCGGTCACCTTGTCGTGCTCCTCGACCCGGCCCGACAGCAGCATGATCGAGATGTCCTTGGTGCGCTGGTCCGAGCGAAGGCGCCGCGCGAAGGTCAGCCCCGGAACGCCCGGCAGCACCCAATCGAGCAGCACCAGGTCGGGGCGCGTGTCGCGCACCAGCGCCTCGGCCTGCGGCACGTCGCCCGCGCACATGACCTTGTATCCGGCGCGCTGCAGGTTGGCCGCGAGCAGGTCGCGGATCGCCGCCTCGTCTTCGACTACCAGAATGGAACCGCCCATGGCGTCTCCTGTTGTTGGTGAGCGGGGACGATGCTATGTCGCGTAGCGGCGGCGGACTATAGCGGGCGCCTTATTTAACAGTCGTGTCATATTGGCGTCGTGTCGTTTTGCACCGACACGCGCCGCAAATTCAGTGCTTTTTGAAGCTGGCGAGATGGGCCGCGACCCGCGGCCGGATGACGTCCGGATCGACCGGCTTGAGGATGAACTCCGAGAACGCGTCGCGGCCGTCGGCGCGGCGGTCGCGCTGGGCGGAAAGGAAGATGATCGGCACGCGCCGGCTGCGCTCGAGGCTGCGGATGGCGGCGGCGGTCTCGAAGCCGTCGATCCCGGGCATGCGCACGTCGAGCAGGATGGCGGCAAACTGGCGCTTGAGCACCTGGCGCAGCGCATCCTCGCCCGAATTGACGCAATGGATGCGGGCACCCAGGTCCTCGAGCAGCGCAGTGAGCGCCATGAGGTTCTTCGGCTCGTCGTCTACCAGCAATACGTCCATCAGGCCTGCTGCTTCATGAGGGTCGCCACGATCGGATGCAGCGCGAGGCGCAGGTCGCGCTTGGACACGAAGGCCTCGGCGCCCGCCTCGAGCGCCGCGATGCGCAGCGCGACCGAGTCGTTGACCGACATCACCACCACCCGGCAGGCGGGATGACTCCGGCGCAGCGCGCGCGCCGCCTCGATGCCGTTCGCTCCGGGCAGCTCCAGGTTGACGAGAATCAGGTCGAGCGGCGCCTGCCCGGCAAGCTTGAGCGCTTCTTCCATGCTGCGCGCCTCGCTCAGCCTCAGGGGAGGGAAGGAGGTGAGGAGCCAGTCGCGAAGCGCGCACCGCATCTCGTCGTGTTCTTCGACCACCAGTACCGACGGCAGGGCCGGATCCACGGCAAACGCTGGCTGAGAACCCATCACTCTGGGGCAGGCGTACTCGACCCGCGCATCCTAGCCGGCCGCCCGGGCGTGGTCAGTCAGGCTGCGGCGCGACCTCGGGTCGGGGCAGACCTGACACGGCGCCCGGCCCTGGCGACGCGCGGCCCGACAGTCTGAACGGACTGAGGGCTTTCGACGGCATGACGCTAGGTGCGCGTTATCTTGCGCTGCATGAGCTCGCCGAACGCCTATCGACCCGACGTCGACGGCCTGCGGGCGATCGCCGTGTTGTCGGTGCTCGCGTTCCATGCCTTCCCCCGGGCCGCGCCAGGGGGATTCGCGGGGGTCGACGTCTTCTTCGTCATTTCGGGCTTCCTCATCTCGGGGATCCTCTTCGAAGCGCTGCGGGCGGGGCATTTCAGCTTCATCGACTTCTACCGGCGGCGCGTTCGGCGCATCTTCCCGGCGCTCATTCTGGTTCTCGCCGCGTCCCTCGGCCTGGGCTGGCTGCTGCTACTGCCGGACGAATACCGGCTGCTCGGCAAGCATGCGCTCGCTGGTGCCGGGTTCCTGTCCAACATCGCGCTGTGGCGCGAGGCCGGCTACTTCGCCCCCGCGGCCGAGGTCACGCCGCTCCTGCACCTCTGGTCGCTCGGAGTGGAGGAGCAGTACTACCTCGTCTGGCCGCTCGCCCTCGCCTTCTTCGCCGCGCGGCCGCGCGCGCTGCCGTGGATGATCGTCGGCCTCGCCGCAGTCTCGTTCGCCCTCAACGTCTGGCTTACGCCGCGCGCCCCGTCGGCCGCGTTCTACTTGCCCCTGACGCGCTTCTGGGAGCTCATGGCGGGAAGCGCGCTCGCCTACCACGTCCATTACGGCAGCCCGGGCCGACGCATGGCCGACGCCAAAGCGGCGGCGGGCCTCGCGCTGGTGGCCGCGGGCATCGCCCTCCTCAGCGCCGGGCGGGCGTTCCCCGGCTGGTGGGCGCTGGCGCCGGTGGTCGGGAGCTCGCTCCTCATTGCCGCGGGTCCGGCGGCCTGGATCAACCGCCGCCTCCTTTCGAATCCCGTGATGGTGTACGTCGGGCTCATCAGCTATCCCCTGTACCTCTGGCACTGGCCGCTGCTCGTCTATGCGCGCATCGCCGAGGGCGGCGAGCCCCCGGCGGCCGTGCGCCTCGCGCTGCTGGCGATGAGCCTCGTGCTCGCCTGCCTCACCTACGAGCTGATCGAGAAGAGGATCCGCTTCGCGAAGCTGCCGTCGGTCAAGCGGCTGTCGGTGCCGGCCCTCGGCGCGGCGATGGCCGCGCTCGGCGTCTTCGGCATCGCGGCGCTGCAAAGCCGGGTGTTGCCGCAATCGGCTTCCATCGCGTTGGTGAACGAGATTTCGCGCGCGAGCACCGACTGGGGCTACAAGGGTGACCAGGTCATCCCGGGCGACTCCCCCAGGACGGTGCTTTTCCTGGGCGACAGCCACATGCAGCAGTACTGGGCGCGCGTCGAGAAGCTGCTGGCCGAGCACGCCGCGCCCGTTCGCACCATCGTGTTCAAGACCCTCGCAGGCTGCGCGCCGGTGCCCGGGATCGAGCGACGCAGCCTGAAGTGCAGCGAGTTCGTCGAGCAAGGACTCGCGACAGCGATGCGGCCCGAAGTCGAGACGGTGGTGATCGCGGGCTCGTGGGAGGGTTTTCTCAGCCGCGGCGACTACTACAGGATCGGCGACGTCGAGGCGCGGCCGCTCAAGCTCCTCACGCCGGAGACCGATTGGGTGATGGCGGGCTTCCAGGACGCGCTCGGCCGGCTGGTGCGCGCCGGCAAGCGGGTCGTGATCGTGCTTTCGTCGCCGCGGGGCGAGGTGCTCGATCCGAAGTCGATGATCGAGCGCGACGGGATGGTGGTGCGCGTGCGCGAGGCCTACACGCCGCTGCCCAGAAGCGAGCTCGCCGCGCTCACCGGCCGGATCGATGCGCGCCTCACGGCGATCGCGCAGGCGGTGGGCGCAACCGTGATCGATCCGGCCGACTGGCTGTGTACCGCGTCGTACTGCCCTGCCGCCGACGAGGCCGGCCGGCCGCTCTACCGGGACGCCTCGCATCTCCGCGCCAGCGCGGCGCGCGAGCGCTTCGGCGCGCTCGACTCTTTCGTCTACATCCGATAGCTTCCGTCAGTCGAGCGAGACGATGCCGCGCTGGATGGCGAAGCGCACCAGGCCGGCGACGTCGCGGATGCCGAGCTTCTCCACCAGCCTCGCGCGATAGGTCTCGACGGTCTTTTGCGAGAGCGACAGGCGCTCCGCGATCTGCGCCCCGGTGTGCCCCTCGGCGAGGAGCTGCAGCACCTCGCGCTCGCGCGCCGAGAGCCGCGCGAGCGGGTCGTCGCGCTCGTCGCCCGCATAGTCGTCGATCACCACGTCGGCGATGCGGGCGCTGAGATAGCGCTGCCCCGCGTACACTGCCCGGATCGCCTCGACCACCTCCTTGGCGGCCGAGCGCTTGACGATATAGCCCGCGGCGCCCGCCTTCAGCGCGCGGCGCACGTACTCGCGCTCGGCGTACATCGACAGCACGATGACCCGGCACCTGGGATCGCGCTCGAGGATCGCCCGCGTGGCGTCGGCGCCGTTCAGCTCCGGCATGGACAGATCCATGAGCACCACGTCCGGAGCGAGCTCGCGCGCCTGGCGCACCGCCTCGCGGCCGTCGACCGCGAGCGAGACCACCTCCATGTCGGGCTGCGTCTCGACCACGTGCTTGAGCCCTTCGGCCACCATGCCGTGGTCGTCGGCGATGAGGATGCGGATCGGCATGGCTAGAGCGGCACCGCGGCCCGGACCGTCGTGCCTTCACCCACGGACGAATCCACGACAAGGCTTCCGCCGGCGGCTTCGGCGCGCTCGCGCATGGTGGTCATGCCCCAGCGGCCGCGCGGCGCCGCCGCGGGGTCGAAGCCTTTGCCGTCGTCGATGACGCTGAGCACCAGTTCGCCGCCCTTCTCCTCCAGGCCCACGGTGATCCTTTTAGCAGAAGAATGTTTCGCCGCGTTGTTGAGCGCCTCCTGCGCTATCCGGAACAGGGCCACCGCGGCCTCCGCGCGCAGGCCGGTCCCGGCCTCGCCCTGCACCGCGACGCGGATCCCGGTGCGCTGGGCGTACTCCTTGCCGTACCAGGCAAGCGCGGCCGGGAGCCCGTACTCGTCGAGCAGCGCCGGCCTGAGATCGGCCATCACGTTCTCGATCGACTGCAGCGTGGAGTCGACGAGCTTCAGCGAGTCCTCGAGCCGGCGCCGCGCGCTCTCGTCCCGGAGCTTGCCGAGCAGGATGTCGAGGTTGATGTTGAGCGCCGAAAGGTTCTGGCCCACCCGGTCGTGGAGCTCGCGCGCGATGCGGCGGCGCTCGGTCTCCTCGGCCTGCACCAGCCGCCGGGTGAGCGCGCGCAGCGCCTCCTCGGCGGCCTTCTGGTCGGTGACATCGATGCAGGCGCCGACCATCTTGAGCGGCCGGCCGCTTTCGTCGCGCACCACCTCGCCGTGGCTGCGCAGCTGGCGCAGGCTGCCGTCGGGCCGCACAATGCGCTCGTCCATGCTGAAGGCGCGGTTGTCCATGAGCGCGAGCGCCACCGTCGCGGCCGCGCGCGCGCGGTCCTCGGGGTGGATGCGCTCGAGGTAGCTCTCGAACGACGGCCGGAATTCGCCCGGGTGCACGCCGTAGATCGAGTACATCTCGTCGGACCAGTTGACGCGGCCGCTCACCGGGTCCCATTCCCAGCAGCCCAAGCCCGCGAGCTTCTGCGCCTCGGCGAGGAGCGTGCGCTGCTCGCGCAGCGCCTGCTCGGCGATGCGCCGCTCGGTGATGTCGGTCGCCACGGCCCCGAGGCCCACCACCGCGCCGCCGGCGTCGAACACCGGGAACTTCGACACCACGCTGAAGCGCTCGCCGTCGGCGTGCTGCGAGGCCTGCTCGTACTGGACCGGCGCGCCGCGCTCGAGCACCTCGGCGTCGTGCGCCGCGAGGGCGGCCGCCTGGTCGAGCGCGAACACCTCGCCGTCCTTGCGCCCCACCACCTGGTCGCGGCGCAGGCCGAAGCGCTGGAGGAAGCGCTCGTTCGCGAAGCGGTAGCGGCCCTCCGCGTCCTTCAGGTACATGAGCGCGGGGCTGTGGTTGGTGAACGCCTGCAGGCGCGCCTCGCTCTCGCGCAGCGCGTCGTAGGCGAAGCGCCGGTCGGTGATGTCCTCGACCATGGCGAGCATGCAGCGCAGGCGCCCGTCGGCGTCGGCGAGGCGCGCCAGGGTATTGCGCACCGAGATCACCTGCCCGTTCCGGCGCAGCATGCGGCCTTCGAAGTCGGCGTGGCTGCGCCGGCCCTGCACCAGCTCCTCGAACACGTTCCACGCCGCCTCGACGTCTTCCGGGTGGGCGAGGTCGCCCAGGGTCCTCGAGCGCAGCTCGGCCTCGCTGCAGCCCGACAGGCGCAGGAACACGGGGTTCGCGCGCAGGAAGCGCCCGGTCGGATCGATCATCGCCGCGCCGAACGGCGTGCGCTCGAACATCGCCGCGAGCGTCGCCTCGTTCTCGCGGCTCAACTGGCGCGCGGTCATGTCGCGCGTCACCTTGGCGAAGCCGCGCAGCTCGCCCGAAGGGCCGCGCAGCGCGGTGAGCGTGACCTCGGCCCAGAAGCGCGTGCCGTCCTTGCGCACGCGCCAGCCTTCGCCCTGAGAGCGCCCCTCGCGCTCGGCGCGCGCAAGCATCGCCGCGGGCACGCCCTCGGCCTGCTGCTCCTCCGGATAGAACACCGACAGATGCCGGCCGACGATCTCGGCCGCCGCGTAGCCCTTGATCCGCTCGGCGCCGGTGTTCCAGCTCACGACGTGGCCGGCCGGGTCGAGCAGGAAAATGGCGTAGTCGGCGACGCTGGTGACGAGCAGGCGGAAGAGCTCGTCGGTCGGATGCCCGGCGAGCGCCCGCTCGGCGATCCTCGAGTCCAGTTCCATGGGCGGGGAAATTCTACCCGCCGCGCCGGCCGCTTACCTTGTAGCGATTGCACTACAGGCTCGCGTACGGCACGAAAGCCGCTAGACTCGGCGAGTGCCGGTCACCATCGACGACATCCGCGCCGCCGCGCGGCGCATCGCGGGCGCGGTGGAGCAGACCCCCTGTGTGCACAGCCGCACCCTTTCACGCCTGGTCGGCGCGGAGGTCTTCCTCAAGTTCGAGAACCTGCAGTTCACCGCCTCGTTCAAGGAGCGCGGCGCGCTGAACAAGCTGCTCTCGCTCGGCGAGGCCGAGCGCAGGCGCGGGGTCATAGCGATGAGCGCGGGCAACCACGCGCAGGCGGTCGCCTACCATGCCGCGCGCCTCGGCATTCCGGCGACGATCGTCATGCCGCGCGGCTCGCCCAACACCAAGATCAAGAACACCCAGGTGCACGGCGCCACGGTGGTGCTCGAGGGCGAGAACCTGTTCGAGGCGGGCAAGCACGCGCGCGAGCTCGCGGCGCGCGACAACCTGGTGTTCGTGCATCCCTACGAGGATCCCCTCATCATCGCCGGGCAGGGCAGCGTCGGCCTCGAGATGCTGGCCGCGGTGCCGGACCTCGACCTCATCGTGGTGCCGGTGGGCGGCGGCGGCCTGATCGCGGGCATCGCGACCGCGGCGAAGGCGCTCAAGCCCTCGATCCGCATCTTCGGCGTGGAATCGAGGAACTACCCTTCGATGCACCAGCGCCTGGCCGGCATCCCGGTCGAGTGCGGCGGCGACACCATCGCCGAGGGCATCGCGGTGAAGGACGTCGGCGCGACCGCGCTGTCGATCATCCGCGAGCGGGTCGACGAGGTGCTGGTGGTCGAGGAAGAAACCATCGAGCGCGCGGTCGTGGCGCTGATCGAGATCGAGAAGACCGTGGCCGAGGGGGCCGGCGCGGCGGGCCTCGCGGCGCTGCTGCAGCACGGGGCGCGCTTCGCCGGGCGGCGCGTCGGCATCCCGATCTCGGGCGGCAACATCGACAGCCGCGTGCTCGCCTCGGTGCTGATGCGAGGGCTGGTGCGCGACGGCCGGCTCGTGCGCCTGCGCGTCACGATGCCGGACGTCTCCGGCAGCCTCGCCAAGGTGGCCGCCGTGATCGCCGAAGCCGGCGGCAACATCGTCGAGATCCAGCACCAGCGCATCTTCGGCACCTCCTCGGTGCGCTCGCCCGAGGTCGAGTTCCTGGTCGAAACTCGCGACCGCGAGCACACCGATGCGCTGGTGCGCGCGCTTCAGGAAAAAAGCGTCAAGGTTTCTGCTTCCTGATTCGCTTCTTCAGTTCCTCGTCGGTGATTCCAAGCTGCGCCTCTTCGGCCTGGTCGAGGCCGCCGCCCAGACCGACGTCCCGGTCGCTTGCGACGCGGTCGGCGCCGAACTCGGGTTTCGGCGGCTTCTCCATGCCAACTGTCGAACGATCGCCCGTGCCTTCGGCGTCGCTATCGGTGCTCGGCTCGTTCGGCCGGTCGGAGCTCGTGTCCGACGTGTCGCTGCCCATGATCTTCGGTCGCGCTCGGCCCTGATGTCGCGGTACGCGTGCCATCGTGGTCTCCTTTCTGGGGATTACGAGGTGCAAGCAACCCGCGTTCCCTCGCCGCCAGCGAAGCGGGCACTCCGGCTACGAGCACGCATCCGCGAGCGCGAGCTCCATGCGCACGAGGTCGGGATCGCCGCTCGGCCTGGCGCGGAAGCCGAAGCTCGCGGCGAGGTGCAGCATGGCGCGATTGCCGACGCGAACGAGGCCGTGCAGCCCGGGCAACCGGGCGCGCTGCGCGTGATCCAGCAGCCGTTGCATGAGCTCGTGGCCCAGCCCCAGGCCCTGCAGCGCGTCCGTCACGACCAGCGCGATCTCGCCGCCGGCGCATTCGGCGAGCGCCACGAGGCCGCGGCCGTCGAAGGCCGCCAGGCTGGCGTCGCTCGGATTCGCCGGCCGCGTCGTGCGCTCGAGCTCGCGCGGAGGAAGCTCGGAGATGGCCGAAAAATAGCGTTCGTGCCGCGAGCGCGGCGAAAGGCCGCGCACGAATTCCTGCACCAGGGTGGCGTCCTGGCCCGTCAGTTTTCGAATGACAAGGTCACGCGGCACGGCGCAAACCCTGACCGGTACTGCGCGCCGCGGCAGCCGCTCGCGTGAGATGCAGCACGTCGCGCTGGGCGTGGCTGCCGCCGATGCGGTGCGCCACCGGCGGCAGCGCCCGCAGGAGCCGCGCGGCGCTCGAGAAGTCGCCGCGGCCGAAGGCGGCAAGCGCGCGGCTCGCCGGCAGCCCGACCAGCCGGGTCATGTCGTGGTTCGCGCCCGAGGGTCGCGCCACGCGACGCTCCAGCGCCGCGAGCAGGCGGCTGGCGTCATCCGGCCGCTGCCCGCCCACGAACGCCATCATCGCGTGCAGGTCGTTGAACGCGCAGTAGGCGTCCTCGGCGTACGGCGACCAGCGCGCGGCGACGGCGTGGAAGCGCTTCTCCAGAGGCACGCCCGCGAGCTGCAGGCGCCAGAGGAGCGCCGAAGCGTCGATCAGCTCCGAGAGCGAATCGCCCTGCATGCGGTGGTCGTAGATCGCGAGTGCCTGCTCGGGGCGCCCGAGCTCGAGGTGATAGAGCGCGATGTGCCACCACAGGTGGGTCGAGGCGGCGCCGGCGCCGGTCCAAAGCGCGCTGCGCGCGCCAAGCCAGCGGACGCCCTCCTCGAACCGGCCCTGCATCTCCATCACGTGGGCGATCGCATGGTGAGCGCGCACGTCCCAGGGCTGCAGCGCGAGCGCCCGGTAGGCGGCGGCTTCCGCCTCTTCGTACGCGCCGCATTCCTGAAGCGCATAGGCGTGCATGGCGAGCACCGCGTGGTAGCCGGGCGCGGTCCGCTGCCAGGTCTCGAGCGCCCTCGCGGTGCGCGCGAGCTGCGACGCGGGGCTCCCGAGGTAGTAGTCGAAGGTCTGCGCCGCCGCGAGCGCGAGCAGATCGTGCGGCGCACGGGCGAGGATCTCGTCGTACACGCGGCAGGCGCCGGCGAGGTCGCCCTCGAGCGCCGCCCGAATCGCCGTCACATGGGGTTGTTGTTGTACCGTAAGGCTGAGCTGGGTCAGCCTGGCGTACGCCCGGGCCGCCGGCTCGAAATCGCGCGCGTCGCGGCTGCAGAGGAGGAGCGTCGCCTCGACGAGCTGCGCCGCGCCCGACTCCGGGTCGGCGCGCACGGCAGCGCGCGCCGCGGCGAGCGGGTCGCCACGGTGGGCGAGAAAGTCGGCGAGCGCCGGGCTCACGGCAAGTGCTCAGTAGTACTCGTGGACCGTGCCGTCCTGGGCGTCGGCGGCGGGGGTGGGCCACAGGGACGCGAAGCTGACCGTGCGCGCTTCGGCGTACGCTTCGGAGACGCTGTCGGCGGGGTTGCAACCGGCGGCGAGGCAAAGCGCGGATGCGGCGGCGAGAAGGGCAAGAGTTTTCATGAGTAATCCTCCTGATGTTTTCTAAAGGGCTGCGGTGATGGGAGAAGACTGGGGCGCGGACTGGTTGGTCCAGTAGCGCACGATGCGGTGGCCGATCCCGCCAAGCCGTCCGCCGCGCTCGCGCGCACGCTCATAGAGCACGCGCGGGGCGCTGCCTGCGAGAGTCAGCGTGATGCGCTCGGCGTAGTGGGCGGGCACCGGCGCGGTGAGCGTGATGCGCGCGCCCTTGAGGGAATTTGCGAGGACGATGCCTTCGTGCTCCACACGGAACGAGGTTCCCCCGCGGACAACGTGGTCGCGGGTGTCGCCCTCCTGGGTGATCCACAGCTCGCCGTCCCAGAGCTCGATCTGCATGCCGCGGCCGTGCTCGATGAGGAGCAGGCTGCCGCGGGGCATCCCGGTGGCGCCGTACACGCTGTAGCCGTCCATGTGCACCTCCGCTGAATCGATGCGGACAGGCTAACGACGGCGCGTCGCCGGGTTATTTCGCGGTGTTGTGTGTTTGTTTCAGCGAGGTTCTCAGGAGCGCGAACAGCTCCGCCGGGTCGACCGGCTTGCGCGCGAGCGTATGCACGTTCGCGGCGGCGAGCTCGGCGCGCGGGATGTCGTCGCCGTAGCCGGTGTAGAGGATGACCGGCGTGCCGGCGCGGATGCGGCTGATGTCGCGCGCGAGCTCGAGGCCGGTGACGCGCGGCATGGTGTGGTCGGTGAGCACGAGGTCGTAGCGCTGCGGCTCGGCGGCGAACGCGTAGCGCGCGTCGACCGCGTTGGTTTTCAGGGTGACCTCGAGCCCCCAGCCGGACAGGAGGTCGCCCATCAGCTCGAGCACCATGTCCTCGTCGTCGACCACCAGCACGCTGCCCGAGAGCCGCCCGCTTTCCTTGCCGCCGAGCGCGCTCGCCGCGACCGCGGCGCTCGCGCCGCGCGCCGCCGGCAGCGCGACGCGGAAGCACGCTCCCAGCCCGGCCGCCGTGTCGACCAGGATGTGCCCGCCGTGCTCGTGGACGATGCCGTGGACCATCGCGAGGCCCATGCCGCTGCCCTTGCCGACGTCCTTGGTCGAGAAGAACGGCTCGAACATGCGGTCGACCACGTCGGCCGAGATGCCGCCGCCGGTGTCGTGCACCGAGAGCTCGACGAAGCCGCCTGCGAACTTCTGGCGGCAGGAGGCGCATACCGCCCCCGCGTGCCGCGCCTCGCGCACCGCGAGCGCGATCAGCCCCACGCCGGCCATCGCGTCGCGCGCGTTGATGGCGAGGTTGAGCAGCACCTGCTCCACCTGCACCGGGTCGGCGCGCACCGCGCTCACCTGCGCGGCGAGCTCGGTGCGCAGCTCGATGGTCGAAGGCAGCGCCGGCCGCAGGAGCTTCGCCGCCTCGCCCACCAGCTGCGGCAGCGAAAGCAGGCGCGCCTCGCCGCGCCGGCCGCGGCTGAAGGTGAGCATCTGCACGATGAGCTCGCGCGCCCGCTGCGCCGAGATCTGGGCGCGCTCGAGCGCCCGCGCGAGCTTGGCGTCGTCGAGGGCCTCGGTGCGCTCGACCGCGAGCGTGAGGTTGCCGAGGATGCTCTGCAGGATGTTGTTGAAGTCGTGCGCGATGCCGCCCGTGAGATGGCCGATCGCCTCCATCTTCTGGGCCTGGCGCAGCTGCTTCTCGAGCTGCGCGCGCTCGGCTTCGGCCGCCATGCGCCCGGTGACGTCGCGCGCGATCGCGAGCACGTGCGGCCTGCCGCGGTGCTGGATCGGGATGGTGCGCACCTCGACGTGGATCGGGGTGCCGTCCTTCCTCACCGACTCGAGCTCGAAATGGCAGCGCTCGCCGGCGAGCGTGCGCCGCACCGTGTCGCGGCGCCGCTCGATGTACTCGGGCGCCACGTTGTCGGCGTAGACGCCCCGCAGCACCTCCTCGCGCGTGAAGCCATAGATGCGCTCGTAGGCGGGGTTCACGTCCACGCGCTGCAGCTCCGAGTTCCACAGGATGAGGGCGTCCTCGGAGGCGTCGAAGATGGCGCGGTACTGCTCCTCGTTCGCGCGCAGCAGCTCCTCCTCGGTCTTGCGCGCGGTGATGTCGCGGCCGATGTACAGCACGTGCGGCTGGCCCTTGTGCAGGATCGGCACGCCGCGCGTCTCGATGTTGAAGCGCGAGCCGTCCTTCCTCCGCGCCACGGCCTCGAACACCACGCGCTCGCCGGCGAGCGCGCGCGCGTGGAGCTGCTTCACGTGCGCGTTCAGCTCGGGCGGGCTCATGGTGAGGTCGTCGCGGCCGAGCGCCTCCTCGCGGCGCCGGCCGCTCATCGCCTCGTAGGCGGGGTTGACGTCGACCACGCTGAACTCGGCGTCGCGCAGCACCAGCGAGTCGGCGGTCGCGTTGAAGATGGCGCGGTATTGCTCCTCGCTCGCGCGCAGCGCCTCGACCGCGCTCTTGCGCTCGGTGATCTCGCGCGTCATCGCCAGGATGTGCGGTTGGCCCGCGATGTCGACCTTCTTCAGCGTGACCTCGTCCCAGCCGAGCGAGCCGTCCCGGTTGCGCCGCCGCCACTCGAAGCGCAGCGGCCCGCGGCCGGCGCGCACCTCGGCGATCAGGCGCAGCATGTCCTCGTCGGTATAGGGCGGCTCGTGGCCGCTGATGTCGCCGGCGCCGACGCGGCGCAGCTCCGCGCGCGTGTAGCCGTAGGTACTGCAGGCCTTGGCGTTGGCGTCGAGGATCGCGCCGCGCTCATAGTCCAGGATGAAGATCGCGTCCTCGGCCGCCTCGAAGATCGCGCGGTAGTTCGCCTCGGAGGCGGCGAGCGCCTCCTCGTGGGCGCGCCGCTCGAGCTCGGCGGCGGCGCGCACGGCAAAGATCTTGAGCACCGACTCCACCAGCGCCGCGTCGGTGATCGGCTGGCGCGAGATGATGGCGATGATTCCGGCGACCCGTCCGGCCGCGTCCTTCAGCGGGTAGCCGGCGTAGCCGACCGCGCCCTTGGGCAGGTATTCGTCCTGCGGAAAGATCCGGGCGACGTCGCGCGGCACCACGGAGAAGTCGCCCCCGACCACCGCCCGGCAGGGCGTGGTGTCGAGCCGGTACTCGAAGTTCTCGCGGTAGGCGCCGCCGCCGTAGAGGCCGAGGGTGCGGATGGCCGCGGGCGGCTCGCCGAGGAAGCGCCCGACGAGCGCCATCTGCACGTTGAGGATCGTCGCGAGGTAGCGCGTGAGCTCCTGGAACACGCGGTCGCCCTTCGCGCTCGATACCGCCAGCGCGGCGGCGTTCAGGGCATCGTTCTGGTGGCTCACCGGGGCAGTTTATGCGGCTGTCCGACGGCCGGCGCTGCGATTACCTGCCGGATACCATTGAAACAAGCGGGTTACAAATCCGCTTTTCAATTGGAGGGGATGAAGATATAGCCCGACCCGCGGATGGTCTTGATGGTCTTCGGGTTGTCCGGGTCGTCCTCGATCTTGCGCCGCAGGCGCGCGATGCGGATGTCGATCGAGCGGTCGAACGGCTCCCATTCGCGGTTGCGGGTCAGCGTGAGGAGCTGGTCGCGCGACAGCACCCGGTTGGGGTGCTCGGCGAAAGCGCGCAGCAGGTCGAACTCCATCGCCGTGAGCGCGATGTCCTCGCCGTTCGCGCCGATCAGCTGGTGGCGGTCGAGGTCGAGCTGGCACTGGCCGAACGCGACACGCCGCGACGTGCCGGCCGCCGGCCCGGCGCGCGACTTCTCGGCGCGCCGCAGCACGCTTTTCATGCGCGCGAGCAGCTCGCGCAGATCGAAAGGCTTGCCGATGTAGTCGTCGGCCCCCACTTCGAGCCCGACCACGCGGTCGATCACCTCGCCCGCCGCCGTGAGCATGATGATCGCCACGTCGTGGCGCTCGCGCAGCCAGCGCGCGAGCGTGAGCCCGTCCTCGCCGGGCAGGCGCACGTCGAGCAGCACGAGATCCGGCAGGTCGGCGGCGAGCGCCTTGCGCATCGACGCGCCGTCCGAGGCCTGCGCGACCTCGTAGCCGTGGGTGGCGAGGTAGTCGGCGACGGTCTCGCGGACCTGGCGGTCGTCCTCGACGAGCAGTACGCGACCGCTTTTGGCCATGGCGAGGGGGATTCTAGCGTTCACGGCTCGCGGAAGGCGAGCATCGCCGAGAGGCGTGCCGAGCCGCCGTGGTAGAAGCCCGCCGAGACCGGCGTCTCGCGCGCTCCCGGGTTGCGCAAGGTCCCGAACGCCATGTCCCACGGCGGCAGGTCGGAATAGTTGTAGCGATGGATGCCGCGCCCGTGGTGCACGCCGTGGCTCTCGGGGCGCTGGACGATGTAGCCGAGCCAGCGCGGCGTGCGGATGTTCGCGTGCTGGAAGGCGGCGTTGAAGGCGAGGAACGCGGAGGCGATCGCCCCCGCCTCGGGCGAGAGCCCGAGCAGCGGGAAGAACACCAGCACCGCCCAGGTGGTGAAGAGCACCGCGTCGAGCGGATGCAGGTAGTACGCGCCGAACGCGTCCACGCTCTCGGCGCTGTGGTGCACCTGGTGGCCGAGGCGCCACAGCCAGTCCCAGCGATGCGCGGCGCGGTGGTACCAGTAATGGACCAGCTCGTAAACGAGGATGCCGACGCCCGCGCCGCCCCAGGTGCCGAGCGCGGCGCCGTCGACGAGGCTCCAGTCCGGCAGCAGCGCGGTCCAAAGCCGGCCGGCGCCGAGCGACACTCCGAACACCGCAGCCGACACGGCGAGCGCGCGCAACCTCCAACCGCGCGGCGCGTCGTAGCGGCGGGCGCGCCAGACAAGCTCCAGCGCTAGAAACGGCGCGAGAAAGAGGAGCGGGTAGTAGTCGGCCAGCTCGAGCAGCACGATGCATTCCTCCGGAAGCGTCTTTGTACGCCCGGAGATGCTACGGGCCGCTTGTGCGCCCTTCGGTTGCTTCTTCGTTGCTCGATTGTTTCCGCCCGCTCGCAATCGCCTGCGCGAAATCAGGGACGGACCACGATTTTCTCACGCCGGCTCGGAGATTTCGACCAGGTTCAGGTCCGGATCGCGCACGTACACCGAGCGCAGCTTCGACACCGCGCCGGTCTTGGCGACGGGACCTTCGATGATGCGAATGGCGTTTCTTTCCAGCGCCTTCACGACGTCCGTAAGGGGCATGGAAGAGATGAAGCAAAGGTCCAGCGACCCGGGGACGGCGACGTGAGCACGCGGCGAGAATTCCTTGCCCCACTCGTGCAGGTTGATCTTCTGGTTGCCGAACTTGAGCGCGAGGCGCTCCTCGGTCGGCGTGCGAAAGCGCTCGAGCTTCATGCCGAGGGCTTCGGTGTAGAAGCGGATGCACGCCGCGAGATCGCGCGTGGTGAGAACGATATGGTCGATGTGGTCGATCATCAGATGACCTTCTTTTCACGCAAGCGGGAAATATCCTCGGAGCCCAATCCGATTGAACCGAGGATCTCTTCGGTATGTTCCCCGAGCTTCGGCGCAGGGCCGCGGATGGCGCCGGGCGTGGCCGAAAGCTTCGGGATCACGCCCGGCACCTTGAGCCTCTCGCCGTCGCCCGCCACGATCTCCTGGATCATGCCGCGCGCGGCGTAGTGCGGATCGGCGGCGATGTCGGCCGCCGTGTAGATGCGTCCCGCCGGGACTTCGGCGTTTTCCATTGCTTGCAGGACTTCGTTCTGGCCGAGCTTCGAGGTCCACGCGGAAATCGCGTCATCGATGCGCGCCATCTGCGCGGCGCGCCCGTCGTTCTTCGCGAGCGCCGGGTCGTCGCGCAGATCCTCGCGGCCGATCGCGCTCATCAGGCGCTTGAACAGCGCGTCGGCGTTGCCGGCGATGAGGACGTACGCGCCGTCGCGGCAGGGATAGAGATTCGAGGGTGCGATGCCGGGCAGCGTGCTGCCCGAGCGCTCGCGGACCACGCCCTGCGCATCGAACTCGGGCAGCAGGCTCTCGGTAATGTTGAACACCGACTCGTACAGCGCCACGTCGATCACCTGGCCATTATTTCCATTTTGTACATGGTGTAGTGCCAGGAGCGCGCCAATGACGCCATGGAGAGAGGCGAGCGTGTCGCCCACGGAGAGGTTGGGGCGCACCGGCGGCCGGTCGGGAAAACCGGTGATGTAGCGCATGCCGCCCATCGCCTCGCCGATGGCGGCGAAGCCGGGCCGCTCGCGGTACGGGCCGCTCTGGCCGTAGCCAGAGATGCGCACGAGGACGAGCTTCGGGTTCTCGCGCGAGAGCGCCTCCCAGCCGAGGTTCCACTTCTCCAGCGCACCGGGGCGGAAGTTCTCGATCACGATGTCGCACTCGCGCGCGAGGCGGCGCGCGATCGCCTGCCCTTCGGCCTGGCGCAGGTCGAGCGTGATCGATTTCTTGTTGCGCGACTGCACGTGCCACCATAGCGACACGCCGTTGCGCATCCGGCGCCAGCGGCGCAGCGGGTCGCCGCCGCCCGGCGGCTCGACCTTGATCACCTCGGCGCCGAAATCGGCGAGCGTCTTGCCGCAGAACGGCCCGGCGATCAGCGTGCCGAGCTCGAGCACCTTGACGCCCGTCAACGGACCGATTTTCTAGTTCCTCTTGAGCAGGCGCAGGGGGTTGTATTCCAGAACGACTTCGCCGCGCTGGTTCAGCACCTTGTTGGCGAAGCGCACCAGGCCGCGGTCCCCCTTCGACGTGAGGCGGTGCTCGATCACCTCGCACTCGACGTGGATCGTGTCGCCGACGACCGTGGGCGCCTTCACGTCGAGCGTGCAGTTGAGGAACGCGAGCCCGGTGTCCTGCATCGTCGGCAAGAGCAGGCCCTCGGCGAAGGAATACACCAGCGCGCCCGGCACCGCCCGGCCCTTGATGGCGCGGGCCGAGGAGTCGGCCTCATTTTCCACCACGGCGAAGAGCTCCTCGGTGAGCCACGTCAGGTTGATGAACGCCGCGACGTCGGCCTCGCCGATGGTGCGCCGGTGGGTGCGGAAGCGCAACCCGGGCTTCAGGTCGTCGAACGCGAACCCCCGGCCGACGACCTGCGTCATTTCTTGTCGAAGCTGCGCCGCGCCCGCTCGAAGGCGTCCTGCATGCTTTTCGCCGACGCTTCCATCCCGCGCATCATCTCCATCCAGGCGTCGGCCG
>Ga0075424_100002146_pt1 | contig 17829 bp, 15 predicted proteins | sample SoiMethybrSBSTD3_FD_75301 | JGI IMG/M metagenome (GOLD analysis project Ga0075424, IMG submission 75301) | Bulk soil microbial communities from a Populus tree surrounding site in Tennessee, USA - Soil MetaG P. TD hybrid SBSTD3 | ecosystem: Environmental > Terrestrial > Soil > Tree plantation...
GCGTTCTCCGGACTGGCCACGCTCACCGACGCCGCCGACCGCGACATCTCGGCGGGCTACGGCTGGTTCTGGGTTTTTCTCGCCTGCATCGCCGCGCTCTTCGGCGTGCTTTCCTGGCTCATGAAGGTCGGCAAGCTCGGCAATCCCGAGTAGATCCATTCAGGGCGACAGCGGCCGGTGCAGGTGCTCCCATTCCGCTTCCTGGGAAGCGAAGTGCTCGGCCATGCGCCTGCGCTCCACGCTAGGCAGCAGGAACTGCAGCCAGCCGAGCGACGGGTGGCGGAACTGGATCAGCGAGCCGCCGGAGAATTCGTGCAGCACCGTGCGGTAGCGCGGCGCGTGCAGCGGCGGCAATTGCGGCAGCGGCGGTGGCGCCTCGGGCACGCCCGGCGACATCTGCTCGCGGATCTCGCCGAGAACCCGCATCAGCGCCGTGATGTGCTCGGCGGTCCACTCCTCGCGACCGGGAAGCGAGAACCTCGCGCGCGATCTCTCCTCGTCGAGCCAATCGACCTGGACCTGGAACATGGCGCGCTCCTTTCCGGGGACGGTGGTGGATCGCAGCTGGCGGAGAGAGAGGGATTCGAACCCTCGAAACGCTATTAACGTTTACACGCTTTCCAAGCGTGCGCCTTAAGCCGCTCGGCCATCTCTCCGCGAGGGGAGAAATTCTAGCGCGCGCAAAATAAAAAAGCCCGCCTGGCGGCGGGCTTTTCGCGCGAGCAGCACCCGTTTAGGGTTCGCGTGCTGCGCTCAGGGTCTCGCGTGCTGGTAGGTCCGGATGTCGCGTTGCCGGGTCTCGCTCAGGAATATGCTGCCGATCACGAGCGACATCACGGCGACCACGATCGGATACCACAGCCCGAAGTAGATATCCCCCGTTGCCGCCACCATTGCCGTCGCGGTGAGCGGAAGCATGCCGCCGAACCAGCCGTTTCCGATGTGGTAGGGAAGCGACATCGACGTGTAGCGGATCTCGGTCGGGAAGAGCTCGACCAGGAACGCGGCGATCGGACCGTACACCATGGTCACGTAGATCACCATGATGAAGAGGATGAGCTCGGCCATGAACCAGTTGACCTTGCTCTTGTCCGCCGACGCCGGGGCGCCCGCCTGCTTGAGCGTGGCGGTGAGCTTCGCCTGATCCCAGCCCTCGACTTTCTGGTCGCCGATCATCGTGACGACTGCCCCGGCCGGCCCGTCGACCGACTTGAACGACAGGCCCTGCTTGGTGAGGAAGTCCTTGACGCGGTCGCAGTCGGAGAACTTGCTCCACGGGCCGACGAAGATGTGGAACTGGCAGTCGCGCGGGTTCGCCTGGACCGAGATCGGCGTCTTCGACGAGAACTGCTCGAGCGCCGGGTTCACATAGTGCGTGAGGCCCGCGAACAGCGGAAAGTACGTGACTGCGGCGATCAGGCAGCCGGCCATGATGATCTTCAGCCGGCCGATCTTGTCCGAGAGCCAGCCGAAGACGATGAAGAACGGCGTGCCGATCAGGAGCGACACCCCGATCAGCGTATACGCCGAAACATAGTCGAGCTTCAGCGTGATGGTGAGGAAGAACAGCGCATAGAACTGGCCCGTGTACCACACCACGCCCTGGCCGGCGGTCGCGCCGAGCAGCGCGAGCAGCACGTACTTGTTGTTCGGATACTTCATGAAGCTGTCCGTCAGCGGGGATTTCGATCCTTTGCCCTCGGCCTTCATCTGCTGGAATATCGGCGATTCGTGCAGCTTCAGACGGATGTAGACCGAGAAGATGAGCAGGGCGACCGACACCCAGAACGGCACGCGCCAGCCCCACTCGGCGAAGGTCTTCGTGTCCATGTTCGAGCGGCAGAGGTAGATCACGAGGAGCGCGAGGAAGAGTCCCAGCGTCGCCGTGGTCTGGATCCAGCTCGTGTCGTAGCCACGCTTGCCTTGCGGCGCGTGCTCGGCCACGTAGGTGGCGGCGCCGCCGTACTCGCCGCCGAGCGCGAGGCCCTGAACGAGGCGCAGCGTCACCATGAGGATCGGCGCGAGCCAGCCCACCGCCGCGAACGTGGGCAGCAGGCCGACGAGGAACGTCGAGGCGCCCATGAAGATAATCGTCACGAGGAAGGTGTACTTCCGGCCGACCAGGTCGCCGATGCGGCCGAAGACCAGCGCGCCGAACGGGCGCACGAGGAAGCCTGCGGCATAGGCCGCGAAGGCGGAGAGCAGCGCGGCGGTCTGGTTGCCGGGCGGGAAAAACAGCACGGCGAAGAACGGCGCGAGCACCGCGTACAGGTAGAAGTCGTACCACTCGAACACCGTGCCGAGCGACGAGGCGAAGATGACTCGCCGCTCCTCGGTCCTGAAGCTGCGTACCGATTCTTCTTCGAACATCCCTTTTTTGGTCGTTGCATCCGCCATTTGAGAGCTCCCCTCTTCTAGTCGATGGCAAGAACCCGCTGGACTATCTCAATGGAATCTTACGTGGGACTTACGTTCTTCGCTTAAAGAGGGCGCATTGCACCGCACCATCGCGCATCGACCAGGTGGTCAGGCGCCGAGCAGCCCCTTGATCTTGCCCACGAGATCGCGCGTCGAAAACGGTTTGGTGATGTACAGGTCGGCCCCCACGTCGAGGCCGCGCGCCACCTCGGCGTCGCGGCCCTTGGCCGAAAGCATGACCACCTTGATGTGGCTCCAGTCCGGCCGCTCTCGGATGCGCTTGCAGACTTCGTAGCCGCTCTTCAGCGGCATCATCACGTCGAGGAGCACGAGGTCGGGCCGAGCGCTCTCGATCAGGCTCAACGCTTCGTCGCCGTTGCGCGCCACCTGGACCTCGAAGCCCTGCCGCTGCAGCAGGAACTCGAGCGCGGTGACGATGTTCGGCTCGTCGTCCGCGACCAGGATCTTCTTGCTCATGCGGCGCGCGTCGCCGCCGCGACGTCGAACGGCAGCGTGAACGAGAAGCACGATCCGGCGCCGGGCCGGCTCTCCACCCACAGGCGCCCGCCATAGTGCTCGACGATCTGGCGGCTGATGTGCAGGCCCAGGCCGCTGCCGTGCGGCTTGTCGGTCAGGCTGTCGCCGACCTGGCGGAACTTGTCGAAGATGACGTTCTGGTCGTCCTGGTCGATCCCGGCGCCGTTGTCGCGCACGTCCACGCGCAGCGCCGGCCCCTGACGAAGGAGCTCGACCTCGATCCGGCCGTCGCGGGGATCGCAGAACTTCGCCGCGTTCGACAGCAGGTTGAGCAGCACCTGGATGACGCGGTCGACGTCCGCGGTGATCGCCGGCACCCGCTCCGGCAGCCTGAGCTCGACGCGGATGTTGCGCTCCTCGAACACCTGGCTCATGCCGGCAACGGCGTCGGCGATGACCTCCTTCAGGTCCACGCGCGCCGCCTGCCAGTCGGCGCGGCCGGACTCCATCTTCGACACGTCGAGCACCTGGTTGATGAGGCGGGTCAGGCGCTCGGTCTCCTTGGTGATGATGCCGAGGAACTTCTTGCGCTGCTCGAGCTCGACCTCCGGATCCTCGAACAGGATCTGGGTGAAGGCGCGGATGGAAGTGAGCGGCGTGCGCAGCTCGTGGCTCACCATCGATACGAAGTCGTCCTTGAGGCGGTCGAGCTCCTGCAGCCGCTCGTTGGCCGCGCGCAGGCCGGCGGTCGCCGCCTCGAGCTCGCGCGACTTCTGCTCGAGGCGATGGCTGTAGATCACCGCCTGCGACGCGTCGTCGACGATCGCGCGCACCTCCTCGAGCGTGAGGGCCTCTTCCTTCGCCACCGAGGCCACCATGACCCTCGCCGAGGCCGCGCCGATCGCGCCCGCGAGCTGGACTTCGACGAAGTGCACCAGCTCCGCGTCCACCTCGAGCGCCTCCTCGGGCCAGCGCCGGCCCTTGGCGGCGGCGTACTGCCGGAAGGCGTCGCCCGCCACCCCGGCGCCGAGAAAGCGGGCGAGCAGGTTGTAGAGGTCCGGCAGCGACGCCGTGCCGCGCCAGAAGCGCGCCCCGCCGGCCTCGCGGAAGGCGTCGACGAACACGCTCGCCTGGCGATGCTCCTCGGCGCTCGGCGTGGCGATCAGCGAAACGCCGACATAGGCGCCGATGTTGGCGAGCATGCTCCAGATCATCGCGTGCGTGATCTGGTCGAGCCCCGACAGGCCGAACAGGGCGAGCGGCTTGAGCAGGCCGATGCCGAACGGGCCGTGCTCGAGCAGCCCGATCGGCAGCCATTCCGAGCGCGCGAGCGCCGGCAGCAGCAGCGTGTAGACCCATACTGCGAATCCCGCTACCAGGCCGCAAAGCGCGCCGCGCCGGGTCCCGCCCTTCCAGAAGATGCCGCCGAGCACCACCGGCGCGAACTGCGCAACCGCGGCGAACGAGATCAGGCCGATCGAGACCAGCGCGTAGGCTTCGCCGGCGAGCTTGAAGTAGAGATAGCCGAGAAGAAGGATGAGCACGATCGCGCCGCGGCGGATGCCGAGCAGCAGCCGCGTCAGATCGGCGCGCTGGTTCAGGCGAAGGCGCCGCATCCTGAGAAGCACGGGCATCACGAGGTCGTTGCAGACCATGGTTGACAGCGCGATGGTTTCCACGATCACCATCCCGGTCGCGGCCGACAACCCGCCGATGAAGACGAGCAGCGCGAGCCATTCGCGCTTCTCGGCCATCGGCAGCGTGAGCACGAAGGTGTCGGCGTCCACGGTGCCGTCGGGGAAGCGCAGCAGCCCGCCGAACGCGATCGGCAGCACGAACACGTTGATCGCGAGCATGTACAGCGGAAACAGCCAGATCGCCTTGTTGAGGTGCCGCTCGTCCAGGTTCTCCACTACCGTGACCTGGAACTGGCGTGGCAGGAACATGATCGCCATCATCGACAGGATCGTGAGCCAGACCCAGCCGGCGTAACCGCCGGCGATGCTTTCGAGCGGGGTCAACATCGCGGCGAGCCTCGGCTCCGCCGCGGCGCGCGCGAAGAGCTCACCGAAGCCGTTGTACATGCCGAAGGTGACGAACACGCCCACCGCGAGGAACGCGAGCAGCTTCACCAGGGACTCGAAGGCGATGGCGGCGACCATTCCGGGATGGTGCTCGGCCGCGTCGAGATGGCGCGTGCCGAAGACGATGGTGAACGCGGCGAGGATCAGCGCCACCCAGAGCGCGGTGTCCTCGCGCATCGACAGCGCGCCCGACTGCCCCGGCAGCGCGATTTCCGGATACTGCACGAGGATCGAGAAGCTGGTCGAGACCGCCTTAAGCTGCAGCGAGATGTACGGCAGGATGCCGATCACGGCGATCACGGTGACCAGGCCCGCGACGAGCGCGCTCTTGCCATAGCGCGAGGCGATGAAGTCGGCGAGCGAGGTAATGCGGTTCTGCTTCGAGATGCGCAGGATCTTGCGCATCACGATCCACCACAGCGCGATCATCAGCGTGGGGCCGATGTAGATCGGCAGGAAGCCGACGCCGTCGATCGCCGCCCGGCCCACGCTGCCGTAAAAGGTCCACGCCGTGGCGTAGACCGCGAGCGAAAGGCTGTAGATGTATGGGCTGGCGACGCCCGCGCGCCCGGCGTCGGCGCGCCGATCGGCGCGCAGGTCGGCATAGTAGGCGATGGCGAAGAGGAGCCCCAGGTAGCCGAACGACGTCAGGATGATGACCGGGCCCTGGAGCATATGGCGCGCGCCCCGCTAGTCGACCGACTCGGCGAGCAGCGCCAGCACCGCGATCAGCGCCGCCCAGGCGGCGAAGAGGTACGCATAGAGCACCGGCACGCCGAGGACGGTGCCCGCGACGTTGAAGAGCGCCAGCACCGGGAAGTTGAACAGCACCATCCCGAGCATGCAGAGCGCGATGAAGCGCTGCCCCTTGCGTTCGTCCACCCGCCCTCCTTTCCGCTCCTACTCCTGCGGCCGCGCGCGCACGACCGTGACGCTGCACGGCGCCCGGGACGCGACCTCGGCGGCGAGGTTTCCCGCGACAAAAATCTGGTCGACCTCGTTGACGCTGGCGTAGTCGATGAGCGCCGCAACCGGCTTTTCCGACTCTAGCACGTGGTAGGTCAGCCGCTCCTCGGCCAGCTCGAGCGGCCGCGCCCAGCGGCGCAGCTCGACGAGCTGGCGGATGTGCCGGCCGGTCGCGGTAGCCGCGTCGCCCTCGCCGGTCAGCGCCGCCGCGGGCGGAACCACCGTGGCGCAGGCGATGCGGCAGCGCCCATCGGCGCCGCAAAGGCGCCGCACCGAGCGGCGCAGCGCTTCGCACAAGGCCTCGTCGCTCTGCCCGCCCCCGACTGAATCAATCGGGGGCCCGAAAGCGAGCGCCACGAGCACGATCGGGGCCGCAGCGGCCTGCGAGGCAAGCGGCGGACAAGGCGCGGGCGCGAAGCTTCCGGCGGACATGCGGCGGCCGAACCTCTGCAGCCACCCGGCGCGCGTGCTCCGCGAAGCGCGCTCGGTGCGCGGCACCTGAGCCGGATTCGCGAGGTCGAACGCGACCTCGGCTGCGGAGGCGTAGCGGCTGCGGTTGTCGATCTCGAGGCAGCGGAGGACGACCTCCTGGAGCCAGTCGGGCACTGCGGCGCGCAGCGCCCGGGGCGGCGCCGGATCGAGGTACAGCCGCCGGCGCAGCTGCGCAGCCGTGCTGGGGCGACCGAAAGGAAGCCTGCCAGTGGCGAGCTCGTAGAGAAGCGCACCCAGCGCGAAGAGGTCGCTGCGCGGGTCGCAGCGGATGCCGAGGATCTGCTCCGGCGACATGTACTCCCAGTTGCCGACCGGGGTGCGCACCTCCTCGGCGAGCAGATCGGGGAAATGGCCGTGATGCGCCAGGCCGAAGTCGACCAGCGTCGCTTCGCCGCCGGGTCGGTAGAGCACGTTGGCCGACTTGAGATCGAGATGGATCACGTCCTGCCGGTGGATCTCGTGCAGCGCCAGGGCGAGCTTCGCGCCGAGCGCCGCCACCTCCTCGGGCGCGCGCGGCGCCTCGCGCATCCATTCGGAGAGCCGCCGGCCTTCGACGTACTCCATGACGAGATAGGGCGTCGTTTCGATGTCGCCATAGGCGACCAAGGTCGGGTAATGCGGTCCCTGCGCGAGCGCGCCGAGCACCATGCGGCACTGCTCGAAGCTGATGACGTTGATCGCCGGCTCGCCGGGGCCGAGGCGCGGGATCTTCATGACGAGCGGCAACGGTCCGTCGGGTCCCAGCAGGCGGTAGATCCATGCCATCGTGCCCGTGTGCAGCCTCTCGCCGAGGCGAAAGCCGTCGATCTCGTCGCCCGGTTCCGGCGTGCGCATTAGATGCCCCGCTCGAGGCGACGCGCCAGGCGCTCCGGCAGGCCGGCCGCTCGGATCTTCTCCGCCGCCCGCGCATGGTCGTAGGCGACGCGAAAAAACGTGAGGCGCGCGCGCTCCAGGTCTGCGAGCGCCCAGCAGGCGGCGTTGTTGCGGTCGCGCGGCTGGCCGGCCGAGCCGACTATTGCGAGCCACTGGCGGTGTCGCGCCGTCGGGATCGGCGTGCCGGCCACCGGCCGGAACGGCATCGGCTTTGCGTCCGCGCCCATGTAGTAGAGCCGCTGCTCGTGCACGTGGCCGCAGAAGATGAGCTGCGCGTTGGCCGCTCGCATGCTTTGCGCGGCCTGGCGCGCTCCGGTGATGTAGCTCCAGCGCTCGGGCGCCGCGGCGCTCGCGTGGACGAAGAGGACGTCGTCGTGCCGCACCGCCAACGGCAGCGCGTCGAGAAACGCGCGCTGACGCTCACCCAGGCGCTTCTGCGTCCACGCGATCGCCGTCACCGCCGCCGAGTTCAGGCCTTTCACGCTGCGGCCGAGCGCGGCCGCGTCGTGATTGCCGAGCACCACGAACGCGCCGCGCGCCGCGTGCTCCGCGATGAGGTCGAGCACCGCGACCGGGTCGGCGCCGTAGCCGACGAGATCGCCAAGGAACGCGTGGCGCTCGGCGCCGAGCCGCGCCGCGTGCTCGAGGCACGCGGTGAGCGCCTCGAGGTTGCTGTGAATGTCGGCGAACAGTGCCAGCTTCACAGCGCGCGCGGCAAGGCCGCGGTCACATCGTCTGCTTCAGCTGCTCGAGGATGCCCGGATTCTCGAGCGTCGACACGTCCTGCGTGATCTCCTCGCCCTTCGCGATCGAGCGCAGCAGCCGCCGCATGATCTTGCCGGAGCGCGTCTTCGGCAGGTTGTCGCCGAAGCGGATGTCCCTGGGCTTCGCGATCGGGCCGATTTCCTTCGCCACCCAGTTGCGCAGCTCGTCGGCGACCTTCTTCGCCTCGGCGCCCGTCGGGCGCGCGCCCTTCAGGACCACGAAAGCGCATACCGCCTCGCCGGTGAGGTCGTCGGGGCGGCCGACCACCGCCGCCTCGGCGACCAGCTCCTTGTGAGCGACCAGCGCCGACTCGATTTCCATCGTGCCCAGGCGGTGCCCCGACACGTTGAGCACGTCGTCGATCCGGCCCACGATGCGGAAGTAGCCTTCCTCGTCGGTGCTTGCGCCGTCGCCAGCGAGGTAGAGCTTGCCTTTGAAGTCCTCGGGCCAGTAGGTCGTCTTGTAGCGCTCCGGGTCGCCCCAGATCGTGCGCAGCATCGCCGGCCACGGGCGCTTGATGACGAGGATGCCGCCCTTGCCCTTGCCGACCGAGTGACCGGTCTCGTCGACGATGTCGGCGAAGATGCCCGGCAGGGCGAGCGTCGCCGAGCCGGGCTTGGTCGGCGTCGCGCCCGGAAGCGGCGAGATCATGTGGCCGCCGGTCTCGGTCTGCCACCAGGTGTCGACGATCGGGCAGCGCCCGCGGCCGACGGTCTCGTGGTACCAGATCCAGGCCTCGGGATTGATCGGCTCGCCGACCGTGCCCAGGATGCGCAGCGACGAGAGGTCGTACTTCTTCGGCAGGTCGCCGCCCGCCTTGATGAGCGAGCGGATCGCGGTCGGCGCGGTGTAGAACACGTTCACCCTGTGGTCCTGGATGATCTTCCAGAAGCGCCCCGCGTCCGGATAGGTCGGGACGCCCTCGAACACCACCTCGGTCGCGCCCACCGCGAGCGGCCCATACGTGATGTAGGTGTGGCCGGTGACCCAGCCGACGTCGGCGGTGCACCAGAAGACGTCGCTCGGCTTGTTGTCGAACACCCACTTCATCGTGAGCATCGCCCACAGCAGATAGCCGCCGGTCGAATGCTGGATGCCCTTCGGCTTGCCGGTCGAGCCCGAGGTATAGAGGATGAAGAGCGGATGCTCGGCGTTGACGCTGGTCGGCTCGCAGGTGTCGGACTGGCCCTTGACCGCGTCGTCCCACCAGCGGTCGCGTCCCTCGTTCATAGGCACCTTGCTGCCCGAGCGCCTGTAGACGATCACGTTCTTGATCGCTTCGCAGCCGCCCATGCCGAGCGCCTCGTCGACCACCGGCTTCAGCGGGATTTCCTTGCCGCCGCGGAACTGTCCGTCGGCGGTGATGACCGCGACGGCGCCCGCGTCGATGATGCGCTCCTGCACGCTCTTCGCGGAGAAGCCGCCGAACACCACCGAGTGCGTCGCGCCGATGCGCGCGCAGGCCTGCATCGCGACCACGGCATGGATCGACATCGGCATGTAGATGAGCACCCGGTCGGCCGGCTTGATGCTCATCGCCTTGAGCGCGTTGGCGAAGCGGCAGACGTCGCGGTGCAGCTCGCGGTAGGTGATCTTGGTGACGCTTGCGTCGTCGGCCTCGAAGATGATCGCCACCTTGTCGGGCTGGGTCCTGAGATGCCGGTCGAGGCAGTTGTAGGAGGCGTTGAGCTCGCCGTCATAGAACCAGCGGTAGAACGGCGCCTTCGACTCGTCCAGCACCTCCGTGAATGGCTTCGACCACGCGAGCGACTCGCGCGCGAGGCGGCCCCAGAATCCTTCGAAGTCGCGCTCGGCCTCAGCCACCATCTTGCGGTAGGCCTCCATGCCGGGAATGTTCGCCTGCTTCACGACCTCCGCGGACGGGGGAAATACGCGCTTTTCCTGCAGGACGCTTTCGATGCCGGACGACATGCTTCCTCCTCGTGAATGCCCAATACAAGCACCAATTCAGCGGGGTGTAAAGACGCCGGTATACTAGAGTCGAATTGCGTTCCCAGATCCCGGTTCAGATCCCCGGCTTCCCGATTCCCGATGAAGAGAAACTCTTGACCACCATCAAGCGGGCCGACCTCGTCCAGAGCATCGCGGACGCGTTGCAGTTCATCTCGTACTACCACCCGGCGGACTACCTCCGGGCGCTCGGGCGCGCCTACGAGCGCGAGCAATCGCCCGCGGCCAAGGACGCGATCGCCCAGATCCTCACCAATTCGCGCATGTGCGCCGAGGGGCACCGGCCGATCTGCCAGGACACCGGCATCGTCAACGTGTTTCTCAAGATCGGCATGGGCGTGCGCTTCGATTTCGATTCCTCGCTGGAAGACGCGGTCAACGAAGGCGTGCGCCGCGCCTACATGGACCCCGACAACAAGCTGCGCGCCTCGGTGCTGGACGAATCCGACTTCGGCCGCAGGAACACCAAGGACAACACTCCGGCGGTGAGCAACGTGCAGCTCGTGCCGGGGGACAAGCTCGAATGCGACGTCGCCGCGAAAGGCGGCGGCTCGGAGGCGAAATCGAAGTTCGCGATGCTCAACCCTTCCGACTCGATCGCCGACTGGGTCCTGAAGACGGTGCCGACGATGGGCGCCGGCTGGTGCCCGCCCGGCATGCTCGGCATCGGCGTCGGCGGCACCGCGGAGAAGGCGATGCTGCTCGCCAAGGAAGCGCTGATGGAGCCGATCGACATGGCCGAGCTCAAGGCGCGCGGGCCGCGCGACCCGCTCGAGGCGCTGCGCGTCGAGCTCTACGACAAGGTGAACGCGCTCGGCATCGGCGCGCAGGGCCTGGGCGGGCTGTCCACGGTCCTCGACGTGAAGATCAGAACCTATCCGGCGCACGCGGCGAATCGCCCGGTCGCCATGATTCCCAACTGCGCCGCGACGCGGCACGCGCATTTCATGCTCGACGGCTCGGGGCCGGCCGAGTTCGAGGCGCCGAAGCTCTCGGACTGGCCCGCGGTCTCCTGGACTCCGGACGCCAAATCGAAGCGCGTGAACCTGGACCGCCTGACTCGCGACGAGGTGGCCGCATGGAAGCCAGGCGACAGGCTTCTGTTGTCGGGGAAGCTCCTCACGGGAAGAGACGCTGCGCACAAGCGCATCCAGGATTTGCTCCAACAGAAAAAACCCCTTCCTGTGGACTTCAGGAATCGGGTCATCTACTACGTCGGGCCGGTGGACCCGGTGAGAGACGAAGTCGTGGGTCCCGCGGGCCCGACGACGTCCACGCGCATGGACAAGTTCACCGACACGATGCTCGGCCAGACCGGGCTCATCGCGATGATCGGCAAGGCGGAGCGCGGACCCGCGGCGATCGAATCGATCCGCAAGCACAGGGCGGCGTATCTCATCGCGGTCGGCGGCGCCGCGTACCTCGTTGCCAAGGCGATCCGCAAGTCGCGCGTGGTGGGCTTCGCCGACCTCGGCATGGAGGCGATCTACGAGTTCGAGGTGCAGGACATGCCGGTGACCGTCGCGGTCGACGCGAACGGCACGTCGCTCCATGCCGCCGGCCCGGCGGAGTGGTCGAAGAAGATCATCGAGCTCAAGCTCCCCGTCTCTGCCGCTTGAGTAGCAATTGGCGAGCGGTCTGGGCGGTGTTCGCGGCCGGCATCGCCGCCGGCGCGTACATGACCAAAGTGGCCCCGGCGCTGCCCGCGATGCGCGCCGAGCTCGGCCTCACGCTGGTCGAGTCGGGGCTGATCGCGACCACCTTCAACATCATGGGCATGGTCGTCGGGATGGTCGCAGGCGTGGTGTGCGACCGGTTCGGCCATAAGCGCCTCGCGCTCGCCGGGCTTATGGTGATGGCGCTCGGCGGGCTCGCCGGCGCCGCAGCCAGCGGCTTCGTCGTGCTGCTGCTGTCGCGCTTTCTCGAGGGCATCGGCTTCGTGCTGTTCGCGGTGTGCGCCCCGACGCTCATGTCGGCGTCGACGGCGAGCGCGCGCGACCGGGCGCGCGCGCTCGGCCTCTGGAGCGCATACATGCCCACCGGCGGCACGCTCGCGCTTCTCGCCGCGCCGCTGCTCATCGGCGCCTCAGGATGGCGCGGCTTCTGGGTCGCCCTCGCCGCCGTGGCGGCCGCCGCGGCGCTGCTTTTCGCGCGTGCCGTGCCGCCTACGCGCTATGGCGAGGTGCGCTCGCTTCGGCTCGTGGTCGAAACGCTCGCGAGCGCCGGCAACCTGGTCATGGCCGTGCTTTTCGCCTGCTATGTCGCGCAATGGAGCTCGGTGATGCTCTGGCTGCCCACCTTCCTGACCGAGGAATACGCCGTGGCCTCGGGCGCGGCGGCATTCGCCACCGCGCTCATGGTGCTCGTGAACGTCCCGGGAAACCTGCTCGGCGGGTGGCTCCTTTCTCGCGGCGTGCCGCGCGGACCCCTGATCATTGCCGGCGCGCTCCTGGCCGCGGCCTGCGAAGCCGGCATGCTTGCCACGTCGCTACCCGGCGCGCTGCGTTTCGGTCTGGTCCTCGCCTTTTCCGTGACCGCCGGGGTCATCCCGGCATCGATCTTCGCCGGCCTGCCAATGCACGCGCGCACCCCCCAGCACATCGCGACGGCGAACGGCCTGGTGCTGCAGGCCTCGCAGGCGGGCCAGTTCGTGGGCCCGCTCGCCCTCGCCTGGATCGCCACGCGCTTCGGCGGCTGGGACGCGGCGTTGTGGCCGATGCTCGCCTTCGCCGCCCTCGCCGCGTGTTGCGGTGCGCTCCTCGGAAGAATCGAGAAAAGGCTGCCGGCGCGGCGCTAGAATCGCCGCATGCCCCAAGTCCAGATCTGCGAAGTCGGGCCGCGCGACGGCCTGCAAAACGCCAAGCACCTGATGCCGACGGAAGCGAAGAAGGCCTGGATCCGCGCGCTCGCCCGCGCCGGGCTCACCGAGATCGAGGTCGGCTCGTTCGTGCCGCCGAAGCTGATCCCGGCGATGGCCGATACCGGAGAGATTGTTCAAGAGGCAATAAAAATAAACGGCCTGAAGGTAGTTGCGCTCGCACCGAACCTGAAAGGATTCCAGCGCGCTATAGAAGCCGGCGCGCACAAGGTCACCTTCCCGGTATCGGCGAGCCGCGAGCATAGCGTCTCAAACGTGCGCATGACGCCCGAGCAGATGGTCGAAGAGGTGCGCAGGTGCGCGCAGTTTCCCCACGCCGGCGTGGAGATCGAGGGCGCCGTGTCGACGGCGTTCGGCTGCACCATGCAGGGCGTGGTGCCCGAGGACGACGTGGTGCGCATCGCAACCGCTCTCGCCGAGTTCTGCGACGGCGTCGCGCTTGCAGACACGGTCGGGTACGCAAATCCAGCGCAGGTGAAACGGATATTCTCCAGAGTGAAGCGCGAAATTGGCGCGAAGCTTGAAGGAGCACACTTTCACAACACGCGCGGCCTGGGGCTCGCCAACGCGCTCGCCGCGTACGAGGAAGGCGTGCGCCACTTCGACAGCTCCATGGCCGGCCTCGGCGGCTGCCCGTTCGCGCCGGGAGCCAGCGGCAACGTGATCACCGAAGACCTCGTGTTCATGTTCGAGGCCATGGGCGTCTCGACCGGCATCGATCTCGAGCGCCTGTTCGAGGCGCGAGAGATCCTGATCCGCGGGATTCCCGACGAGCCGGTCTACGGGCACACGCCGCTCGCCGGGCTGCCGAAAGGCTTCAGCGCGCATGCCTGAGCCGGTGGTCCTGGTCAGGCGGGAAGGCGGCGTCGCCACGCTCACCCTCAACCGGCCCCAGGCGCTGAACGCGCTCGACCGCGACCTGACGGTGGGTCTGCGCGACAACGTGCTCGCCGTCGAGCACGATCCCTCGATTCGATGCGTGGTCCTGCGCGGCGGCGAGCACTTCATGGCCGGCGGCGACCTCAAGTGGTTCAGGAGCCTGGTCGAAGGGCGCTCGGGCGCCGAGAACCGCGTCCAGTTCGAAGGCCTGATCCACGAGGTGCACACCATGATCCTCGCGCTGCGGCGCATGCCCAAGCCGGTGCTCGCGAGCGTGCGCGGCGCCGTGGCCGGGTTCGGCATGAGCCTCATGATGGCCTGCGACCTCGCGCTCGCCGCCGACAGCGCGTACTTCACCCTCGCCTACACGCTGATCGGCACGAGCCCGGACGGCGGCTCCACGTTCGCCCTGCCCCGCATCGTCGGACAGAAGAAGGCGATGGAGATCGCCCTCCTCGGCGAGCGCTTCGACGCCGCCACGGCGGAGCAGCTGGGCCTCGTCAACCGCGTCGTTCCTGTCGATTCATTGGAAAGCGAAACCAACAAGCTCGCGGCCCGCCTCGCCGCCGGGCCCACCGCGGCCTACGCGCGCACCAAGACGCTCCTCAACGGCTCGCTCGAAGCGAGCCTCGAGTCGCAGCTCCAGCGCGAGGCCGAGGCCTTCGCGCAGAGCGCCTCGGAGCCCGATTTCCGGGAAGGACTGGCGGCCTTCATCGAGAAGCGCAAGCCCCGATTCACGGGCCGCTAGCCGATGCTTCCGCTCGAAGGCGTGCGGGTCGTCGAGTTCGCGCACATGGTGATGGGGCCCTCGTGCGGCCTGGTGCTCGCGGACCTCGGCGCCGAGGTCATCAAGATCGAGCCGCTGAAAGGCGACAACACGCGCCGTCTCGAGCATGCGGGGTCGGGCTTCTTTCCGGTGTTCAACCGCAACAAGAAAAGTCTGGCGGTCGATCTTCAGCAACCCGAGGGCAGGAAGATCGTCCTCAAACTGCTGAGTACCGCGGACGTCCTCACGGAGAACTTCCGTCCCGGCGCGCTCGACAAGCTCGGCTTCTCCTACGCCCGGCTGAAGGAGGAAAACCCTCGTCTCATCTACTGCTCGCTGAAGGGATTCCTGCCCGGGCCCTACGAGCACCGCCCGGCGCTTGACGAGGTGACGCAGATGATGGGCGGCCTCGCGTACATGACCGGCCTTCCCGACCGGCCGCTGCGCGCGGGCTCCTCCGTCGTCGACATCATGGGCGGCACCTTCGCCGCGGTCGCCATCCTCGCCGCGCTGCGCAGCCGGGAATCCACCGGCCGCGGCATGCTGGTGACGAGCGCGCTCTTCGAAAGCACCGCCTACCTCGTCGCGCAGCACATGGCGCAGTTCGAGATCACCGGCGAGGCGCCGCCGCCGATGTCGGTCAAGCGCCCCGCCTGGGGCGTCTACGACATCTTCGAGACCGCGGGCGGCGGGCGACTTTTCATCGGCGTCGTGACCGACACGCAGTGGGAGGCGTTCTGCCGCGACTTCGGCTTGGTCGATCTTTTTGAGGATTCCCGTTTGAGAACCAACGGCCAGCGTGCGAAGGAGCGCGCCTGGCTCATTCCGCGCCTCAACGAGCTCACGCGCGAGCACCCGCAGGAGGAGCTCGCCGCCAGGCTGGAAGCGATCGGCATGCCGTTCGCGCCGATCGCCAAGCCCTGGGACCTGCTCGACGACCCGCACCTCAACGCCTCCGGCGGCCTGCTGGAGACGCGCGCCCGCGGCAAGACGATCCGCGTGCCGGCGCTGCCGGTCTCCCTCGACGGCGAGCGCCTGGCCAAGCGCACCGACCCGCCGCGCGTCGGCGAGCATGCGAGGGAATTGCTCGAATCGCTGGGCTGTTCACAGCAGGAAATCGACAGCCTGCGCGACCGCGGTATAGTCGCGCTCCCCCAGCCCTAACCCGCCACAGAGGAGGAGTCATGAAGCTCAAAGCTGTGCTCGCAGGAATCGCAGCGGCCGGAATCGCTTTCGCGGCCGCGGCCCAGGAGCGCCCGCCTTACGGTCCGGAGATCACCCTCGACCAGGCGAAAAAGATCGCCGCCGGGGCCAACGCAGAGTCGAAGAAGAACGGCTGGCGCATGGCGATCGCGGTGGTCGACAACCACGGCTTTCTCGTCTACTACGAGCGCATGGACGACACTCAGACCGGGAGCATCGACGTCGCCATCGACAAGGCGAAGGCCGCGGCTATGTACCGGCGCCCGACCAAGGCGTTCGAGGACGGCATCGCGAAGGGCCGCAACGCGCTGCTCGGGTTGCGCGGTGCCACCCCGATCGAAGGCGGCATTCCGATCATGGTCGGCGGAAAAGTCATCGGCGCAGTCGGCGTGAGCGGCGCCAACGCAGATCAGGACGGGGCCGCGGCAGCGGCAGGCCTCAAGGCTATCGAGAAGTAGTAGCGGCCAGCCTCATCCACCGGCGCGTCACGGGACGACCACGTTCCGTGGCGCGCCTTGCACGAACGCCTCCACGTTGTCGATGAGCTGATCGGCGAGCGCCTGCATCGCCTCGCGGCTCGACCACGCCACGTGCGGCGTGACGATCAGATTGGGTATATCGAGCTCGAGCAGCGGATTGCCCGCGCGCGGCGGCTCGACCGAGAGGACGTCGAAGCCCGCCCCGCCGATCGACCCCTTGCGCAGAGCATCGGCCAGAGCGCGCTCGTCGACCAGCCCGCCGCGCGCGGTGTTGATGAGCAGCGCGCCCGGTTTCATGCTCGCGAGCTCCCGCGCGCCGATCAGGTTTCGCGTCTGGGGAGCAAGCGGCAGGTGCAGCGTGATCACATCCGACTCGCGCAGCACCGTGTCGACGTGTGTGAACTGCACGCCGTCGGCCTTCGGCGGCGCATGGTCGGCGAAAAGCACCCGCATGCCGAAGCCGCGCGCGATCTGCGCCACGCCCTGGCCGATCGCGCCCTCGCCGAAGATGCCGATGGTGCTGCCGTGCAGGTCGCGGATCGGATGACCCGACAGGCAGAACTGCTCCGACTTGTGCCATAGACCGCGCGCCACGTCGTCGCGGTAGGCGACGAGGCTGCGCCGCAGCGCGAGGATGAGCGCGAAGGCGTGCTCCGGAACGGTGTGAGCCGCATAGTTGCGGATGTTGGACACCACGATGCCACGTGCGCGGCAGGCGGCGACATCGATGTTGTCCGTGCCGGTTGCCGAGACCGCGACCAGCCGCAGCCGGTCGAGCCGCGGCAGGATGGCCCCTGGAAGCGGCGCCTTGTTGATGATCGCGATCGTGGCCCCGCCGAGAAGGGCGGCGACTTCCGCCGCTGCGACGCGGTCGTGCTCCGCCCAGGTGTGCGCGAAAGACGGCCTGCGTACGGTGGCCTCGATCGCGCCGCGCTCGAGGAAGACGACGTGCTCCACCATTATCTCGACTGCATCACTTGCCCATTATGGCGCGCCACACTCGGTATGGCGTAGCCGGCATCTCGATGTCGGCCACGCCAAGCGGCGCCAGCGCATCGAGCAGCGCGCTCACCACCGCGGCCGGCGCGCCGATGGCGCCGGACTCGCCGCAGCCCTTGGCGCCGAGCGGGTTGTGGGTGCAGGGCTGGCTCTCGTCCGTCTCGGAGACGAAGCTCGGCAGCTCGTCCGCGCGCGGCACGGCGTAATCCATGAACGAGGCGGACAGGAGCTGGCCCTCTTCGTACACCGTGCGCTCGTGAAGCGCCTGCCCGATGCCCTGCGCCAGGCCGCCGTGGAGCCGGCCCTCGACGATGAGGGGATTGATCACAGTGCCGATGTCGTCGACGGCGTGATACGAAACGAGCTCGACTGCGCCCGTTTCCGGATCGACCTCGAGCTCGCAGATGTGCGCTCCATTGGAGAACGCGAAGTTAGGCGGATCGTAGAACGCGCTCTCGTCCAGGCCCGGTTCGAGGGTCTCGAGCGGGAGGCGGTGCGCGACGTTTGCCGCGCGCGCCACCTCGTCGAAGCTCACGGCGCGGTCGGTGCCCGCGACCTTGAACCGGCCTGCCTCGAACT
>Ga0075424_100002148_pt1 | contig 17827 bp, 15 predicted proteins | sample SoiMethybrSBSTD3_FD_75301 | JGI IMG/M metagenome (GOLD analysis project Ga0075424, IMG submission 75301) | Bulk soil microbial communities from a Populus tree surrounding site in Tennessee, USA - Soil MetaG P. TD hybrid SBSTD3 | ecosystem: Environmental > Terrestrial > Soil > Tree plantation...
TAGTGCCGCAATCTGCAGTGCCGTCATGGGCCTGTTTACAGACTGTGCTGTATCCAAGGGCGGTTACTTCGGTGCTCTGTCGTGGCTTACGCGAATTTTGGGGTGGGCCAGTAATCGCCGAAGTTATACGCTGCGCCCGGTATCGACAGTCACCGGACTGTGGGAAAGAATTGCTATTCAGGAGTACCGGATGATCCAGCTTCGCATTAGCGAGATCGCCCGTGAGCTGATAGGACTCTTCGATCAGCAGAACGGGGCTTTAGACAGCAATGTCGCCTTAAAAGACTGGACAAACATGCAGCTTGAGGAATACGAGCAGAGGCGTGACCGCATTCGGAGACTGGCAGAAGAACTCGCGGCAGATGAATAGGTAACCCTGCGTGATTTCAGGTTCCCGCGCTCTTTTCTTTCCTTACGGTGTCTTTCTTGACAGTGTCTTTCGCGTCTGCTTCGATGGTCACCTCAACGGGCGCTCCGGGCTTGAGGCCAACCTCCTCGCCCTTTTTCATTTACCAGAGTATTTTCAACGCGAATTCCCGGTATAGTTCCTCTGCCTTGTCGACGGCGATTTCAACCTGCTCCGGTGCTTGTGGATCGATAGGCTTGATGATCTTCTGAAGCGTTCCGGGCAAAGCCGTACTTGGTTTTTCGCTCTTCCCGTCTGCTTGAGTCATCTGTGACCTCCGGTAGCCGAAATCGGTTTCTCAAACGTCGCCAGAGGGACCAAAGAGGCGGAAGGTTATGCGAGTGACTCCTTGCGGTATAGCGCGGTTTTCTTTTTCTCACGGCCAAGTACGGTGGAAGATTCCAAGACCGGCTATGGAAGCACTTGGCTGTAAAATACAGGGGCGCGCCACCGTGAACAGGTGCGTTCCCTCGCCGACGCTGGCGAACGTATGAGAGCCCGCTGATCGGATGCAATATCGTCGGATTCGCGCCCGAACCACGGATTCAGTTCTCCCGGCGAGGCATAGACGTGCCGGGCAACGGTGACTGCGTCTCGGGCAAAATATTGAGGGCGTATTTTCCGAGACCAATTCTGTTACGCTAATGACCCTTAAGGAGTTTCATCATGCAATCAGCGGAAAAGCCCTCTCTTTACGACAGACTTGGCGGCGTCTACAGCATCGCCACTGTGGTCGACGACCTCATCGACAGAGTCATGGCCGACCCAAGACTGAACGCCAATCCTCTAGTGGACGAAGCGCATCACCGTGTGCCGCCTGCGGGATTCAAGTATTTGGTGACCGAGATGGTCTGCTCGGCAGCGGGCGGCCCGCAAAAATATACGGGCAGGTCGATGGCAGAGTCACACAAGCAATTGAAGATTACGAGCAAGGAATGGGAAGCATTCGTGGACGATCTTTGGCTGACGCTGGACAAATTCAAAGTGCCTGCCGAGGAGCAAGCCGAACTAAGAGCAATCGTCAACAGCACCCGATCGGACATTGTCTGCGACTCCGCGCACGCACAAGGGGCGGCCTGAACAGTCGCAAACATCATTCGGATGGAATGTTGGTGAACCAGCGCTGAACGACTTCCCGCAGGGAGATTGGGAAACGTGCCGCAATACTTACAACGAAACCGAAAACACCTGTGGCGCTGGCATGGGGGAGGATCACGCTCCCAGGTAGGGAGCCTCTCCGCTTTCTCGCAGAATACAAGAGTTGCGCCGTGCTAAAAACGCCAAGTTTCGCCAGACATCAAGCCTGAAGTGAAATCAACCGCTCTTCAAGCGCTTAATCCTTCTGGATCATTACTTCGGTTGCCTTAATAATAGCGGTCACACTATCGCCCTTCTTCAACTTCAGTTCTTCAGCACTACGGCGAGTGATCGCGCTCTCAATAACGTTGTCACCGAGTCGCACCACGACGTGAGCCATAACATTACCGAGGATGACTTCTTCAACGGTGCCACGGAGCTTATTTCTCGCAGAGATTGGCATGGCTGGATTAGATGAGGTTTAGGGTGAACCCGTTTTGGAGAAAGCAGAGTTCCTCTCCAATTCTGGTATTCTGAGCGGCTTCGGTGCAAATCCTATTCTATCCAATGCCGCTCCTGAAGCGGCGTTTGCCCTTCGATCATGCGGACTGGCTCTTCGCGCTGAAGTACAACGGCTTCCGCGCTCTGGCTCGCATCAGGTCTGGACGGTGCCACCTCAGCTCGCCAAACGTGTGCGCGTAGCTACGGCCCCCGGCCCCGGTATACTAGTCCCGGCAGATGCCGCTGCATGAGCCTCGACGCTACAATCATTACTCCCGTGACCGGTCGGGAAAAAACGACGTTGTTGCGCAGCTTTGATGACATCTGCGGTGTCGGGCAGACGGGTCAGACTGTCACCCTGTACGGCAATAATTATGGCGACATACGCGCCGTCGTAAAGCTGCGGCCTGGTGAGTGGGTCGAGGCCGTGGCTTGGGCACCCCGCGTCATTGACGCGCCATCCTCATAAACGATTGGCGCTCCGGTCTGTGCCAAGAGTTCAAGCACTCTGGAGATCGTTCGGTCACAAGATATGGATGAGGTTCTGAAAACGAAAATCGAAGAAGCACGGAAACGGATGAACAGTAATCAGGCTGGAATTAACGTGAATCGCATACATGAGGATCGGGTGATGCGTGAGTGGGCGAGAGGGAAACAGCGTCCAGCGAATGCGGAAAGGGACCAGTTCAGGAACTCGCTGACCGATGAGGAGCGTAGCCAGATTGAAGAACGCATAGACCAACTTGTGCACGACAACCCGACGTTACTTAGGACGAATGCGCCGATACTGAATTCGGAGACATGTCCGCCTTCTATTTCTGTCGAAGTGCTTGACGAGTACTATTTCCTGAGAGAACTACTCAATTGATATAGCGTGCCAGTCCCGCCCTTTTCCGGGTTTGGCTCCCTCGCTAACACAAATATGGAAGGGCGCCGATAACGGCCGGGTACTTGTCGGGGACTACTGCGACAACCGCAACCAAGCTCTTCACGGGTACTCGAGGAATCGACCTGGTGACTTCCAGAACATCGATTTTCCAAGCGGCGGTGCTTTCCCTTGTACAGCCGCTCACTACATCAACGAGAGAGAGGAAATCACCGGCCGCTACGGAGTAGCCAATACTGCTGAGGAATGTTACAACGGCGCTTTCCACGGCTTCCTATTGCGACAGGGTAAATACATCGCGATCGACTTTCCAGGCTCAGACTACACCATCGTGACCGCAATTAATGACGACGGCGTGATTGTGGGGCTTTACAACGATAAAGAAGGCGTCAGTGACGGGTTCAAGGCAGCACCAAACGGCAAAGAGTGAGAACGTGTCCTCGTGCTCTTTTTTCTTGGTCAGAGGAGAACTTTTGGCAGGTGACGCCGCATGCTCGTCAGGATCGGTGCTCGTCAGGATCGGCTCACGGAGGATGTGCTCGAAAAGGTCGAGCCGAGCGACCTTTTCAATGGAAATTCGAGCAGCTCAGGAATAGCTGGACTTTGGGCCGACCAGCATGCTCGTTCAGCGCAGAAGGCCGCAGGGTTGAGTTTCGCCTCCAGTCGGCGGACACGTCCCCCACCAGGACGCACTCTGCCCGCGAGTTAGGTCCGTGTCCGCCGGGCGGACTTTTTCTGGTGCTGCGGAGGTCGGCGGCCCGTGGCTCATAGAGGTGAAGCTGGCGCGTACCCGAAAAGATGTCAGCCTCGCTGGACACTTTTTTTGCAAGCAGCACCGCAAGCTCGTCAACATCTCCGCTGATTCCCGCCACGGTAAAAAACGAGTGGATTGCGGCCGCTTCAAGAGGCGAATGCCATGTTGCGTCTGAAATTTTATGGAATCCAGCGCGTCACAGACTAGGCCCATCCGGTTTCGGAGTTTGACACCTCATGCCTTATGTACATCGTCGGCGATGACGGTGATCGATGCCGCGTTGATCGCTCTGGCTGGGTCGATGTAATGGCGGTAAACGTAGTCGCGAACCCGGTGAGATTCCGACACGCCATGCCCCCGACATGAGCTGCGGAGCCCGGAGAAAAAGGAGACCGCCGGCGCGTTGACCATTTTTGACATCCAAGCCGCGTGGCGCCTCCACCACGTCGAAGTGAGTGACATCCGTCCTTGCCGCTAAAACCTTAGGGAGGACCGTTCGTCGGCGAAGTCGGGCAGCGGCCTCGAACTCAGACCAATCCCTAACCCAGGAACGTCACTGCCATCCTCCGCCCAGAGCTTGGTAGAGTTGGACGAGAGCGATGAGCTCATTGGCTTGTGCCTGCGCCAGGCCAAGCTCGGCGGAGAACGAGTTGGTCTCGTTGGTCAACACTTCCAGATAATCTGTCGTCCCTACTTTGAAGCGCACCTCCGACAACCGCGCTGCGTCCTGGGCTGATTCGAGCAGGTGTTCCTGCTGAATTCTAAACTCTCGATTCTTCCGATATGCCACCAGCGCGTTCGATACATCCCGGAAGGCGCCTTGGATTGTCTGCTGATAGGAGAGAAGCAGCTGCTGGTGTTGGGCTTCCGCAAATCGTACATTCGACTTTATTCGCCCGCCCTGGAATATAGGTTGCGTCAATGACGCGCCAAAATTCCATACTCCGGCGGGACCCGTGAACAGGCTCGTCAGTGCGGGAGTTTCAAAGCCTGCACTTCCGGTAAGCGAGATCTGAGGAAAATAAGCTGAACGTGCCACGCCGATCTTTGCGTTCGCGGCGATCAGATTTGCCTCCGCTTCCCGGATATCCGGCCTCCGCGCCAGCAACAAAGATGGAAGTCCAGCTGGAATCTCCGGAGCATGCGGTTGCTCGGTGAGCTTCAGCCCTCGAGGGATATCGCCCGGGATGTTTCCCAGAAGTATGCTGATGGCATTTTCCTGTTGCGTAACCCGGCGCTCGAGGTCAGGAACCTCAGTAGCGGCCGTGTACACCAACTGTTCGGATTGGCGCACATCCAGTACTGAGCTGATTCCGTGTTGCTCGAGAGTTTGTGTCAACTGCAAGGACTCGCTGCGCGAACTCAAAGTGCGTTTTGAGATCTCCAATTCCAGGTCCAATTGGCGAAGCTGGAAATACGAGGCGGCGACATTCGCAACCAGAGTGGCCATGACCTGCTTTTGAGCCCACTCATTAGCCAGCAGATTGGCTCGTGCCGCCTCGGTGGCCCGGCGGTATCGTCCCCAAAAATCGAGACTCCAGGAGGCAGACGTGGCGACCTCTCCAAGACTGACCTCGTAAGACGGAATCGGGCCGATTGCAGGGCTGCGTTGGTCGGCAATTGTGCCGCCCACGCTCAATGAAGGGTACTGGTCGGCACGGGTGATCCCAAGTTGCGCCTGCGCCTGCAGAACCCGGGCGGCCGCGATGCGTACATCATAGTTGTTTTTGAGAGCGGTACGAATCAGACCCTGGAGTTCACGATCCTGAAAGAGCTCCCACCACTTATTGTCCCCTAGGGACTGCATCGCCGATTTTGGCTTCGCCTGCGCCGACTCGGCAGCCCCGGCTGATGAGTCAGCCGTTGCACCACGATACGTGACTGGGATATCGACCGTCGGTCGCTTGTAGTTTGGTCCGACCGCGCAACCGATCGTCACGGTCATGGGGAGGAGAATTGCAAAAGGAAGATAACGACGTCTTAGACTTTGGCTCATGATGACTAATCTCCATTCCCTTCCTGCAGCGCGAATACTGGACTTTCCGAGGTCACCGGTTCGCGGGTGGAGCGCAGGAAAGGCACTCGATCCAGCACTCTCTCCTGGAATTCCTCCAGATAGAGGTAGATCGCCGGAGTCACGAACAGTGTGATGAACTGCGAAACGATCAGCCCACCGACTACCACCAGCCCCAGTGGCCGACGAGAAGATCCGTCGGCGCCGTATCCGAGCGCAATGGGAAGTGCGCCAAGCAATGCCGCCATTGTCGTCATCATGATCGGGCGAAACCGTTCCATGCTGGCGTCGTGAATTGCCTGATCGTCTGCGATTCCCTTTTGAACGCGCTGCTCGGCGAAGTCGACGATCATGATCCCGTTCTTCTTCACAATGCCCATCAGCATGAACATTCCAATGTAGGCGTAGAGCGAAGCGTCTGCGCCAAAGAGCCACAGCGTTAACAATCCGCCGAGCAGGGCCACTGGTAAGGATGAGAGCACTGTGATCGGGTGCAGATAACTCTCATACAGAATCGCCAAAATTACATACATGACGAACACCGCTACCAACATGAGGATGGCAAGGTCGGAAACGGTATTGCGGAAAGTCAGAGCCTCGCCCTGCAAGGCTCCTTGGACGCTCGGCGGCAAAATTTGCTTCGCGGTGGTTTCCACAAACTGCGTTGCCGGGCCAATCGCGTAGCCAGGTTTTAAGTTGAAGAACATGGTCACGCTGGTAAATTGATTGATGTGGTTGACTGATTGCGGCCCAATAACCGGACGCCAGCTGGTAACCGCATTGAGAGGAATCATGCGCTCGCCATCGTCACTCTTGATGTAGAGCTTACCCAGGTCTTCGGGCGCGGAACGTTTATCATCCGCAACCTCCAGGATCACCTGGTACTGATCCGTCGGCTTCTTGATGAGGTAGCTGTAGTTCTGAGAGTAGGCGTCATGCAGAAGCGTCAGAATCCGGGTCTCGGAGACGCCATACAGCTTCGCCTGATCGCGCAGAATGTCAACTTGCAGATTCGGAGTGTGGTTGTAAAGATCGGAATTCACGAACAGGAATCCTGGATACTCGTGCATCTTCGCGATCATCTTGCCGGCAGTGTCGTACACTTCGTTAGGATCAATTCCAGAAAGCGCGTAGGCGAATTGGCCCTGCGCGTTGGCCGTGGCCCCGGTGCTGATTTCCAGCGCAGGATTAGGCTGGAGAAACGCAACGACGCCAGGAATTGCGCCGCTGATTCCTCCCATCAACTGTCCCGCGACCTGCGCGATCGGAGCACGCTGAGATGGATCTTTCAGAAACGCAATCAGGAACGCCTGATTTGCCCCCAGAAACTGAGCGTTCCCGCTCATGGTGAAAGTGCTGCGCACTGCGGGATTCACCTTCATGATCTTTTCCGCTTGGGTCTGATAGGCGTGCATCTGCTCGGGCGATGATCCCTCCTGGGCCACCAGCACGCCACGAATAAATGAGCTGTCGCCTACCGGCAGGAAAGATTTTGGAACGACATAAAAAAGGTAAGAGGTACCTGCCAGACAGGCGACCCAGGTCACGGCTGAAATCCAACGATTACGAAGAAAGAACCAGAGGGAGCGTCCGTAGACATCCAGCACGCGACGTTCAAAAGCGCCAAACAGGCGTTCCATCCAGGTTGTCTTCGCGCCCTCTCCCCTGTTGCTTAGCAGCCTTGAGGTCATCAAGGGCGTCAGGGTGAGTGAGACGAGTCCGCTGGCCAGGATCGAGATCACAATGGTGATGGAGAACTCGCGGAAGATGCGCCCCATGAGTCCACTCATGAACACCAGAGGAATGAACACGGCGGCCAGCGAAAGGGTCATCGCCAAGATCGTGAAACTGATCTCTTTCGCCGACTCGAGCGAAGCCTGGAATGCGCTCTGTCCTTCTTCCATCAGCCGCACCGTGTTTTCCAAAAACACGATGGCGTCATCAACCAGGAAGCCGATGGCAAGTGTCAAGGCCATCAGGGACAGGTTGTCGAGGCTGTAGCCGAGAACTCTCATCGCGATGAAAGTCAGCAGCAATGACAGTGGCAGTGCTACGGCGGGGATCAGGGTGTCGGTAACCCGGCCCAGAAAAACGAAGATCACCATGACCACCAGCACGAAAGCGATATCCAGCGTGACCTGCACATCTTTTATGCTGCTTACGATGGTTTGTGAGCGGTCGTAAGCTCCTACCAGCAAAACCGAACTGGGGAGCTGCGACTGAATGGTGGGAAGCTGATCCCGCACCGATTTGGCTACCTCGACCGCGTTTACTCCCGCGCGCCGAAACACAGCGACCACTACGGTGGCGCCCGGTTGCGGGTAGCCGCGGACCCAGAAGCGCATGTCAATGCGCTCGTCCTGCACGCTTTGCTTGGCGCTGGCGACATCCTTCAGATAAACCGGCGCCCCGTTGTTTTGCCCAACGATCAGTCCGTTGTATTGCTCAGCCGTGGTGAGTTGCCCTTGGGGCTGCAGCAGAAAGCTGCGATGCTCTCCATCGACCTGCCCTGCGCCGGTATAACTCGTGCCGTTCTTCACCGTATTGGTCAGATCCTCGACTGTGATGTTCCGGACGGCCATCGCGGAGGGATCTGCTTTAATCCGCACCGCGGATTGCGTGCCGTACACCGCAACCTGGCTGACTCCAGGCAGGATGCTGATGCGCTCGCCGACTTGTGTATTGGCGTAGTCGTAAAGCTGGCCTTCCGTGGCGGTGTCGCTGACCAGCGCGATGTACATGATCGGCTGATCGTTTGGGTTGGTTTTGGTGAATGTAGGAGGGCTGGGCAGATCGACCGGCAGTTGTCCTGATGCGCGGGTGATTGCGGCCTGAACGTCAGTTGCCGCAGCGTCCAAACTCTTGGAAAGGTCAAACTGCAGCGCGAAGCTGGAGTGCCCCTGGCCATTGTTGGAGGTAACCAGTTCCAGGCCCGGAATTTGCATGAATTGACGCTCGAGTGGCGTGGCTACGTTGTTTGCCATCGTTTCTGGCGTCGCGCCCGGATAATTTACCTGCACCTGGATGACCGGGTAGTCGATAGCCGGCAGATCACTTACTGGCAGGCGAAAGTAGGCCAGCACTCCGAACAGGATGACTGATACCGTCAGCGCAACTGTCATCACTGGACGACGAATGAAAATTTCGGAGAGATTCACGACTGCCCTCCTGGTGCCCGGCCGGTGCTGCCCTTGGCATTCGAATCTGCTCCAGCAGCAGGGCCGGCATCCACGAGCACCTTGCCACCCGGTCGAACAAGCATTTGGCCCGCGAGCACGACACGTTCGTTTGCGCCGACTCCTTCACTCACTACAACCTGATCGCCCTGACGCTGTCCCAGCTTCACCGGGCGGAGTTCGGCGGTATCATCCGACTTCACTACGTAGACGAATGTGCCTTTCTGGCTTATCTGCGTGGCCTGACTTGGAATCAACACTGCTCCTTTCTCTGTGCTCAAGACGAGCTTTACGTTCACAAATTGGCCAGGCCAGAAATGATGGTCAGGGTTGCGCATTGTGGCCCGCAAGTTAACCGTGCCACTGCCGTTCTGTACGGCGTTATCGAGGAATTCGACACGACCTGTTCTAGCCGCGTTTTCAGGATCCGCAGGAAGCCGGACCGCCGCGCTCAAAGTGCCGTTCGACATCTGCTTCTGAACTCCGGGCAGATCACCCTCCGTTATCGTGAAATTTGCATAAATGGGATCGAGGCGCTGGATTGAAAGAAGCGAGGTAGCATTTGGCTGCACGACGTTTCCGACGTCGACCAGGCGGGCGCCCGCTCTGCCGTCAATGGGGGAACGAATGTAGCAGTACTCAAGATTAAGCTTCGCGGTTTCAAGAGTCGCTTCCGAAGCTTCCACCTTGGCGCCATACACATCAACCGCATTCTTTTTTGTGTCGTAATCCTGCTTCGAGATCGCCCTGGTTCCAATGACCTCCTCATCCCGGGCAAATTGAATCCTGGCCAGATCGAGTCCGGCCTTTGCCTGGGCAAGATCCGCTTGAGCCGAGTCGACCTGCGCTTTGTACGGGCGAGGATCGATCACAAACAGAAGCTGCCCCTTGTGGAGGTTCTCGCCGTCTTGAAAGTGCCGTTCCACAATGCGACCACCCACTTGCGGCGTCACCGTGACCGACTCGAACGCGGCATTTTTACCAATTTCCTCCAGGTACCTGGGAACATCTTGAGCGGTCGCTTTAACCACGGTAACTAGAGTCGGCGGCATGTCAGGCGGTGCGGCCTGAACACTGTTCCTGCCGCATCCTATTGTCGCCAGCGTCAGCACTGCGGTAGAAAGAGCGAGGTATCGGTTGCCAAAGATCACGTCAGTTACCAGCGTCGTCTTCATAGCCATCCTCATCGTAAAAGTGTCGTTCGCTATGCCGAAGCGAGTTCGTGGGAAAGAATTTCCAGTGGGAGGTCTGATCCAAGATCGGCTTGCAGCGGTTTCTGGTCCGGCCCGATAGTTACCAGCTTTCGGCGAAGGCGTGCTGATCTTCCGATCTGCTCTAGCACGCGAATTCGCGCTGCGCTGACTTCTCCGCGCGTGGAGTCCAACAGAAGCGAGCACTCCTGATCGGAGTAGCCTTCGAGTACCGACATCACGAAGACGAAGCGCTCGAACGCCGGGAGCCAAACGATTTCGGTGATTTCCGCCGGCACGTTTATTGAAACATCGGTGCTGACCCCTGACGTAGAGCTTGAGTTACTGCCCTTTGTCGGGCGTGGCCGCGTCATTCGAATCGCATTCTGGATGATTGTCCGCCGGGCCCAGGATTCTGCCCACTCCCTGAAAACACGGTTGGATTTTGCTGAGTCTTCGAGTCCGCGGATAAAGCCCTTCGCGGCCAATGAGTGATCCGCGGTCAGAAGAAACGACAGCAGGTACAAACGAGCCGTGCTTTTTTCGAAGATCCGACAGAAATCGGACCGTGTCGCATACAGCGTGGGCTCCTGGCTCGTGATTTTCTTTGCGCCGAACATTTTCACCTCCATCTCCGATTGATAGTCGTTCGAACCTCGTAGAAATCGACATCAGCGGTCACGGCTTGCATCCGTCCCTTTGGGCCAGTTCCTTCAACACGTGCTTCGTGAGGACATCCCCGCAAGAAAACTTCGCGCCTTCGTCCATCAGTCTGATGAGCGTTTCCTTTCCATCCGCACTGATAAGGGTCACATTACTGAGGTCGACGATCAGCTTCCGACCCTGAAGTTGGTTCCCCGCGTCCCTCCAAGCCCTCTCTACTTCCGTAGTCCAGGGACCAGCCAGTTTGCCCTCGAGAACCAGCCTTCGTTGGCCATGCGTCTCTACGACAGAGATTTTGAGCATTACCTCATCCGCCTCACCCCTTCAGTAAAGGCAATGCACCTGCCAAACAGAACTCATGTCACGATTTCTGTAAACCCCTGACCTGAATGGAGAGGAGAAAGTCGTTCTGAGGTGTGTGTCGAGAAGTGTCGAAGCTGATCTCGACAATTGACGACGCTAAAGCTGGGTTGGAAGAAACGAAACGACGCAGTTCTGCGACTTAGGAAAGTCTGCGCGGATCGATCCCGAACTTTTTCATGCGTGAGATCAAAGTCGTACGCTTGAGACCCATGCGCGCGGCGGCGCCGTTAGGGCCCGCAACCCGGCCGTTGGTGTCCTTCAGGATGCGCAGAATTGCCTCGCGCTCATCGGCTTCACGCGTGCCTGGCATAGGAGTGGCTTTGCCATTGTTCCCCAATTCACCGATGGGCACTAGGAGCGCGGGGCCATGGGTCAGAATCACCGAGCGCTCGATGAAATTCTCCAGCTCGCGAATGTTTCCCGGCCAATGCCATGCAGCCAGCCTTTTCATGGCGGCGGCAGGGATGGATTCGATCTGTTTCTCCATGCGCCGACCATATTTTTGCGCGAAATAGCGCACCAGCAATGGAATGTCTTCTGGGCGTTCGCGCAACGGGGGAATGCGAATGGGAAAGACGTTCAGTCGATAGTATAGGTCGCTGCGAAATTCGCGAGTCTCGATCATCTTCTCGAGATCGCGGTTGGTTGCTGCCACCAATCGGACATCCACTTTCTTTGTGCGCGTGCTGCCCAGTCGTTCAAACTCCCGCTCTTGCAGCGCGCGCAGCAGTTTCGGCTGAATCTCGATGGGAATATCCCCGACTTCATCCAGAAACAACGAACCCTGATCGGCAAGCTCAAGCCGGCCGATCTTCTGCGAGATTGCCCCGGTAAACGCGCCTCGCTCGTGCCCGAAGAGCTCACTCTCAAGCAATCCAGTGGGAATCGCGGCACAATTGAGCTTCACAAAAGTCCGGTCTTTACGGCGACTGCGATCATGGATGACGCGGGCAATCAGTTCCTTGCCGGTTCCCGTTTCGCCCAACAACAATACCGTCGAGTCGCTGGGAGCCACGGTTTCTACGAGGTTTAGGACGTGACGCAGAGCCGAACTTTGGCCGACAATTCCCTCAAAGTCCATCTCACCGCGAATCTCGTCTTCGAGATATAACTTCTCCTGCGCCAGTCTGTCCTTCAAGTCAGCGATTTCGCGGTACGCAAGCGCATTCTCGACACCGATTGCCACTTGATTCGCAACCTGAATGAGAAAGGCAACCTCGTCTTCGTCGAATGCGTTTTCCTCTCTACGCGCGACTGCCAAGACCCCAAGGGGCCGGTTCCTGCTGATCAACGGCACATCGCAGAACGAGTTCAGGCCCTCAGCGGCCGCCTTGCTGTACATTTCCTGCGGGATCTCGGCCGGGTCAAGCCGGTTCACAATTATCGGCTTGCCAGTCTTGAATGAGTCCCCCGGTAGGCTGCTGTTGACAGGGACCAGAGAACCTTCGGTGAATATTCCACGGCTCTCCGGATAGTCAAGCGCGTGTACGCGCAAGTGTGTGCCCTCGGCTTCCACCAACATGACAGCCGCTGCGTCACAGTGCATCACCTGACGCACGCTCGCCGAGGCTGCGCGAAGCAGTTCCTGAAACTCCAGATTAGATACCACCTGATTATTAAGGTCCAAAATGAGCTTCAGTTGGTCCTGTACTCGCTGGGACACACAAAAGTTCACGGCAGCGTCGATGGCCAGGCCAATCTGCTCGGCAACGAGGCCAAGAAAGCGAATTTCTTCCTCATCAAACGCATTTGGATAAAACCGGCCCAAACTCAGCACACCCAGGCGGCGCGATCCCCTGATCAACGGGAGCATGCACGTCGACGCGATACCGAGGTTCGCAAGCAAAATTGCATATTTCTCGAATCGGCTCTCCCGGCTCCAATCGGGTGTTAATAAATGTTGGCCGGATCTGTGCACCCACTGAAAGGGAGAGTCCTCAAGAAAAAGATCGTCGGGCGAACTGGCTACTATTTCGCCGTTTGCCTCCAGCACGCTCCAGGTAGACGCGTTCGTGTCTTTGTCAAACGCAACCAGATGCAAACAATCGAACGTAGTCACATCGCGCAGTGTCTTGATCAGAGTGTCGGATGCTGTGCTGCAATCGCTGCACGTCGCAATCGCGTTGGACGCACGCAGTAAGGCTAAGTAGCGCTCCTCTTCTACTCTTGGTTCTACTCTTGGAACAATTCCCGGTGCCGTAACCATAAGAAGCTGTCTATCTGAAGCCAGTCCTGCGGATCTTATAGCGCCTGACTCCCCGCCCACCGAAGGAAGAAATCTACGTTCTTATGTGATGCAAGGCCGATGCAGAAAGCTTCGCAAAGTGTCGGGGCATTCGACATCTGTCGAAAAGGTTGTCGAAGTGCTCGACAAACCCGAGATAATCAGTTTCCTCCAAAAACTTTGAACTCCCCTCCTGTCAACCGGATCGGGCGAAGAGGCGATTTCGGCGCACATTGGCCGGCTCATTGCTTGAGTTAAGTCGAGTGCGGCGACCTATTGGGATGGGCGCTGTAATCAAAGCCTACGAAGATATGGAGGATGTCACAGTGCGTCAAATCGCAACCATCATTGCAACTTTCGCTCTGCTCGTGGGAGTCAGCGCGGTGGCGCAGGAATCTCGTTCGGAGATCAGCTTACAGGGGACGGGTTTTTTCACTAAGGACGCCACAGGTCAGGGCATAACTCAACGGAGCACGAACACCGGTGGCTTTCTCGTTGGCTACCGATATCACTTCAATCGCTGGCTCGCAGCTGAAGCGGTCTACGGCTATGATCGCAACACACAGCAATTTTTTGCCCCAGCAGGATTCTCGAGAATTCAAGCCAATGTACACCAGGCAACAGGCGGCTTTGTGTTCCGTGTTCCAGCTCCTGCCAGGTTGAGGATTAGTCCATATGTGCTGGCAGAAGGAGGTGCGCTGGTCTTTGATCCCACCGGAAACACATTCGGAACGGTTCCAGGTGCGCAACGTCAAGCCACTGGTGTGTTCGCATACGGTGGCGGAGCCGATTTCCCGATTCTGAGACACGTCTCGCTGCGTGCCGAATATCGGGGTCTCGTGTACAGCGCGCCTGACTTCGGCCTGGCCGCACTCAACACCAACACGGTTAACCATACGGCACAACCGTCAGCCGGAATTGTATTTCGATTCTGACCACGACGAGCATGTGCCGCAGTAGTTCGTCAGGCTCGCGGGAACGGCAAAACGTCAGCGCATTCTACGCTGGCGTTTTGGCAGTGAGGTACAAAATCACATGAAGCTGCTTGTATTAGGCGCCACGGGTGGTACAGGTCTGGAGGTTGTTCGGCAGGCGACACAACGAGGTCATCACATCACGGCATTTGTTCGGTCTCCGGAGAAACTCAAGCCATTCGACGGTCGCATCAACGTCGTGCAAGGAAATCTTTTGGATGGTCTCCAGCTCGAAAACGTCATTCAAGGTCATGACGCCGTTGTGTCAGCATTCGGACCACGAGTGCCAGTGTCCAACACTGATGCCCATCTTTTACAGCAGTTCGCGACCGTGTTGACTCAGGCCATGCTGCACACCGCGGTCAGGCGTGTCGTAGTCGAGTCGGTTGCCTTCCTTTTCAAAGAAGCGATCATCCCGCCTGCCTACTTTCTTGGGAAACTGTTTTTTCCCGGGATTGTTGCCGATGCATCCGCTATGGAGGACGTGTTTGAAGACAGCGGCCTGGACTGGACCATAGCTCGCCCACCCGAACTCACGGACAAGCCTCACACCGGCAAGTATCGCGTACGAGAGGGGCGCCTTCCGCTTTTTGGCTTCAGAATTTCCCGCGCCGATGTCGCTGACTTCATGCTCAAGGCTGTTGAGGACCGCTGCTTGATCGGCAAGGTAGTAGGAGTCTGTAATTAGTCGAAATCGAGAAAAGATGCTACTTCTGTTTATTCGGCCTGACCTTGGCTCAGCTGATCTTCAGGCAGCTGCCTTAATGAGCTCGGTCAGTTGGTCCAGATCTTGGGCGCCGACGTCGCTAATCGCGTAATAGCGAAGTCCGTTGTGACGCAGGCCAGGTCCTGACTTCGAAGGAGAGAGCAGCCCGGCGGACTCTCGCTCTCGCCGGCGCCTTTCAGCCCCTGCTCTTGGAAAATAAATAGAGAAATCTGGCGCTGGCGGAACGCGAACTTGCTTATGGTGTGAATGTGTTCAGCCCGTAGTAATCGAGCTTTTGTGGAAAGATCGCGAACGATGCAGTCGCGATTTCCTTTTTCCTGATGTTGAGATCGATCTGCGTATAAGAGTCCAACGTTTCTGACTTGGTATCGCTTTGGAGCGCCGGCAAACTGTAGAGCTGATTTCGCTTATGGCGGTACTCGATCGACTCGGTGAAAGCCACGCGGTCCTTGAGAATCGGGCAAGAAAAGGTGACCCGTGGCGAGACAGCGTGGACTTCTATTGTCCAATCATTCGGGGCGAGCGCCGCCGGCTGGAGATTCGCATGGCTGCCATCCGCGATCTGCCCAAACTGAGCAGTTCCTGCACTACCGTCGTTATTGCCCGAGGGGCTGATTCGTGAAGCTCGACGTCGATCTCAGCATTTAATCATGTTTCAAGTTCGCTTGATAATGAATACAGTTTTATCGTCAATGCGGTCCTCCTCGCCAATCTGCCTGAGATGATCATCGTCTCTCGTAGCGTGTTCCAATAATGCATTGCAGATGTCCCTCGCTGATTGCCAATGGTGGTCGCGCAACACAGATTCGAGGTGTCGGCGTTCTTCCTCATCGCTGCCGTCATAAACGCCGTCGGTATATAGGAAGAGAATGTCGCCCGGACTCATTAATGTGATTTCGGCCACATTGGACGAGTTAGCTTCCCTAGGCCGAAGTTGCAATGAAAAGTACTTCTTACGATCGGGGTGATCCTCTGGGATCTGCAGGCCCAGTGCAAGGAATTGCACCATTCGGTCCTTGTCCAGCTCTACGAATTTGCGGTATTCAGCAGAGAACACGAGCGGCGGCGGATGCCCGAAATTTACGAACCGAAAATGCCCGCCGGGACGTACTTCGCCATACAGCATGGTCGCGATTTCGCGCGCATTTTCTTTCTCGCTTATCCCCAGTGCGTTGCGGGCGGTGACCGATTGTGCCAGTCGCAGGTTAATGTTTTCGAATAGCTCCGGTGTCGTTTTTCCGTATCGGTCCAGTTCTGAGAGCATCAAAGCGTGGAAAGTGTCATGCACCGTGGAGGCAATCTTTGCTGAAATTATTCCGTGTCCCTGCGCGTCTACCACCAAAACACCTGCCGTCGAATAAAGCTCCCGCAGGTCTTCCGCAATGCGTACCTGCTCAGAGCTCCTCGCAAATCGATACTCGGTTTCCATCTCGGGGCTGTAGCCCGGAGTTCCCTTCAGCCATTGCACGTGATCGTCGACCGAATTACGGACGAGTGCGCCCGAAGGCAGTTCGAGAAACTCCTTTGACAGGCGCTGAGCTCGCTGAATTCGTGGATCGATGTCGTAGCGCTGTTGAAAATTGATGTACTCAAAAAGGTCACCCCCGACCGGTCCAGCAGGAATCGAGTTTCCGAACATCTCGATGCCGGGAAGATGCGGAATCGCCCCTTCCACTGGCATCAGCCGCTCACGCAAGTATTCATCAATACTCGGAACTGTGTTGAAATTCGTCATAACTAGTTGTTCGACCGACTCGCAAACTGCGCACTGATCCTCAGGCTTCGAGAGAAGAGATTAAGTCGACGACTTCATTCTTGGTTTATCAGTGCTTCGGTTTGAAACCTTCGCCGTCAGAGCTTGCAATCGAATGCTTCCGTTCTGAATAACAAAAGTATCGCTGGCAAGCTCGTCGAATTCTCGGCTGTTCAGCGGTCCAGACGATATATGCGTATTCCCCTACGATCAATAGCTGCTTTCGCGCAAAGGACACACCTGGTTTAGCGAACTCGGCGAAAAACCTTTCAAATACAGATTTGATTGCAGTCGGTGCGCAGTGCTCCTTCGGGGCCAAAAAACACCGCGTCCGGCGAGTAGTCCGCCAATATGCCTTCAAGATCCCGAGCGGCGAAGCATTGCAGGTGATCATCTAGGACCTCCGCTGTTGATCTCATTGTGATCTCCTTCTCAGCCGATAAGCTCAGCGGCAGCCGAGGGTGAAATGAAAGGGCCTCGACGACTTCATCTGTAGTCACAATGGCATTGGTGTAATTTGGTAGGTTGGTGACCAGAGCGGCGGGCGTTCACAGCCCAATCACGCAAGTTCCTGCACCATGGTAGCGATTGCCAGGAGGCTCATTGTGAAGAACGACGTCAATTTCCGAAACGACTCCAGCCGCTGTTTATTTGTGCCTTCGTCTTATTTCGCGTCCATCCAGGTATCTGAGCCCACCAGCTTGACCGCCACATTCGTATGGAAGACGTGCAGGGGCTTGCCGTCCGCTGTGCCGCGGTGCTCCGTTGAGAACAACAGCGGGCCTGCCTTCTTGTAACCTGTCCACGTTGCAATGACCAGGAGGGGCGGCTTGTTTCCCCCGCGGTGGTAGACCATGGCCTGAACGCGGTTGTCTTTCCCGACATAAAGGTCCCAGGTGTCGCCAGGCGTGTAACCGCCGACTTCCGCTGGATACTTCACCGAGACCAGTGTGGCTGAGCCAGTGCCGACCGGCAGTTTTTTCATACCTTGATCCGTCACTGTGGCGCTCTTGTCCACTCCCACGCGTGAGAAAGTTTGAAGAGTCCGGGGATTTCTCCGTTCCAGGTATAACGAATCGCCTGGATTTGATCCCACGAATCGATACCGTAGGTCTTGGC
>Ga0075424_100002149_pt1 | contig 17825 bp, 18 predicted proteins | sample SoiMethybrSBSTD3_FD_75301 | JGI IMG/M metagenome (GOLD analysis project Ga0075424, IMG submission 75301) | Bulk soil microbial communities from a Populus tree surrounding site in Tennessee, USA - Soil MetaG P. TD hybrid SBSTD3 | ecosystem: Environmental > Terrestrial > Soil > Tree plantation...
TGGCCGCGCTGGGCGCCGCCGGCGTGCACCTCGATCCCGACCGCATCTCGGTGGCGGTGGGCGGTGTGCCGATCGTGGCCGCCGGCGGCGGCATCGACGGAACGATGGCCAGGGCCCGGCAGCAGTTGTCCAAGGATGAGGTAGAGGTCGAGATATCACTGGGTCTGGGCGAAGGGTGCGCCACGGTGATCGCCTCCGACCTGTCGCCCGACTACGTCCAGTTCAACAGCGCGAGCACGACATGATCGCGGTCGTCAAGGTCGGGGGCGCCGCGCCCGGCGCGGCCGCGCAGGTGGCGGCGCTGGCACGGGCCGGCCGCCAGGTGGCCGTCGTGCACGGCGCCGGCCCCCAGATCACCGCGGGCTGCATCGCGGCCGGGCTGGAGCCGCGCTTCGTGGGCGGCCAGCGCGTGACCGACGATGCGGTGATGCGCGTGGTCGAGGCCGCCGTCGCCAAGGGCAACGCGGCGCTGTGCGGCGAGCTTCAGGCGGAGGGTCTCGCCTGCCGGCCGATGCGGGACGCGTTGACGGCGGAGCCGTGGGGTGACAGCAGGCTGGGCCTGGTCGGCCGCATCACCTCGGTCGAGCAGATCGGCGTCCGTGCACTGCTTGCAGGCGGGATCGTGCCGGTGATCGCGCCCACCGCCTCCGGACTCAATGTCAACGCGGACAACGCGGCCGCTGCCGTGGCCGGCGCGCTCGGTGCATCCGAGCTGATTTTCCTGTCGGACGTGCCCGGGCTGTTGGGGCCGGGCGGCGAGGTGATCCGCCGCGTGACCGCCGCCTCCGCCGCGCAGCTGGTGGCGTCCGGGAGCATCACCGGGGGCATGATCCCCAAGCTGGACGCGGGGCTGGCGGCGCTGGCCGACGGCGTCCGGCGCGTCCGGATCGGAGCTGAGACGATGGTGACGGCATGAACGAACGACAGCAGGCGATCACCGAGCTGCTCGACGAGCACGAGGTCTCGACGCAGCTGCAGCTGCAGCGGCTGCTGGCACGGCGCGGCCACGACGTCACCCAGGCGACGGTATCGCGCGACCTCGACCGGCTGGGGGTGGTGCGGGTGCGCCGCCACGGCCGGCTGGTCTACGCGCTGTCCGAGGACTCCGACGCCGCGCCCGCCGACCCGATCGGGCAGGTGGTGCTGGCGCTGGGCCTGGTGCGCGGCATGGAGGCGTCCGGCCATATGGCGGTGCTGAAGACCGGCCCCGCCAACGCACATCCCGTCGCCTTCGCCTTCGACAACGCGTCCTTCCCCGAGATCATCGGCACCATCGCCGGTGACGACACCCTGGCGCTGATCGCCCGCGAGCCACATACCGGGCACGACCTGATCCGCTTGATCGAGCGGCTGCAAGAGGAGACTCCGTGAAAGACACCATCGTTCTTGCCTATTCCGGCGGCCTCGACACATCGGTCGCCCTGCGCTGGCTGGCCGACGAGTACGACGCCGACGTGATCGCCCTGCTGATCGACGTCGGCCAGGGCATCGACGCCGAGGCGGTCACCGCCCGCGCGCTCGCAGCCGGCGCCGGCGACGTCGAGGTGATCGACGCGCGCGAGGAGTTCGCCACCGACTACGTGCTGCCGGTGCTGCAGGCGGGTGCGCTCTACGAAGGCCGCTACCCGCTGGTGTCGGCGCTCTCGCGGCCGCTGATCGGGCGGCACCTGGTGGCGGTTGCCCGCGCCCGCGGCGCGACGGCGGTGGCCCACGGCTGCACCGGCAAGGGCAACGACCAGGTGCGGTTCGAGACGGCGGTGGCCGCGCTCGCGCCCGACCTCGCGGTGCTGGCGCCGGTGCGGGACTGGGGCATGACCCGCGAGCAGGAGATCGCCTATGCCGAGCAGCACGGCATCGAGGTGCCGGTCAAGTCGGGCGAGGCCTTCTCGATCGACCATAACCTGTGGGGCCGCTCGATCGAGGCCGGCCCGCTCGAGGATCCCTGGGTGGAGGCGCCGGAGCCGGCGTTCGCGCTGACCATCTCGCCGGAGCGGGCGCTGCCCGCGCCGCAGGTGGTCGAGGTCGATTTCGAGCAGGGACTGCCGGTGGCCATCGACGGCGAGCGGCTCGACCTGGTGTCGCTGATCGGCCGCGCGGGAGCGCTGGCCGGCGCCCACGGGGTCGGCCGCATCGACATGATCGAGAACCGGCTGGTCGGGATCAAGAGCCGCGAGATCTACGAGGCGCCGGCGGCCGCGCTGCTGATGGCCGCATACGGCGGCGTGGAGGAGCTGGTCTGTGAGCGCGACCTCGCTCACACCAAGCAGGAGCTGGCGCTGCAGTACGCGACCCTGATCTACAACGGGCTCTGGTACTCGCCGCTGCGGGCGGCGCTGCAGGCGTTCATGCAGCACGTCACCGCGTCGGTCACCGGCACCGCCAAGGTCAAGCTCTACCGTGGCAGCTGCGCGGTAGTGGGGCGGACGGCCCAGGGGTCGCTGTACGACCACGGCCTGGCCACCTACGAGGAGGGCGACAGCTACCACCACGGGGCGGCCGCCGGCTTCATCCACGTGTGGTCACTGCCGACCAAGACCTGGGCCGCGGCCACGCAGCCCGATACAGTCGAGGTGTGACGGGGAAACCTGAACCGCTCTGGGCCGGCCGCCTGTCCGGCGGCCTGGATCCTGCCATCCTCGACTTCACCGCCTCGCTGGCGGTCGACCGCCGGCTGCTGCCATACGACCTGCGCGCCAGCGCCGTGCACGTGCGGATGCTGGCCCGCCAGGGGCTGATCGAGCCGCCTGAGGCCGACGCGATCGTGGCGGCGCTGGATTCGCTGGAGGTGGAGCCGGACGCGCGCGACGAGGATGTGCACTCGGCGATCGAGCGGCTGCTGGGCGAGCTGGGGCCGCGCGTCCACGCCGGCCGCAGCCGCAACGACCAGGTGCAGACGGCGATGCGGCTGTGGGCCAAGCAGGCCTGCGGGGATCTGATCGAGGGGGTGCGCGGGCTGGCCACCGCGATGCTCGACCGCGCCGACGCCGAGGGCGACGCCGTGCTGCCGGGCTACACCCACGGCCAGCGGGCACAGCCGGTGTGGCTTGGGCAGCACCTGGCCGCGCACGTGTGGGCGCTGACCCGCGACGGCCGGCGCCTGTCCCAGGTGCGGGAGGCGGCCGACGTGTGCCCGCTGGGCGCGGGCGCGCTGGCCGGCTCGAGCCTGCCGCTCGACCCGCAGTGGGTGGCCGCGGAGCTGGGCTTCGCCCGCTCGTTCGCGAACTCGCTGGATGCGGTGTCAGACCGCGACTACCTGACCGGGCTCTGCTACGCGGGCGCGCTTGCGATGGTGCACCTGTCGCGGATCGGCGAGGAGCTGGTGCTGTGGACGTCGGCCGAGTACGGCTTCGCCGAGCTGGACGACAGCGCCGCCACCGGCAGCTCGATGATGCCGCAGAAGAAGAACCCGGATGCAGCCGAGCTGGTGCGGGGCAAGGCCGGCACTGCGATCGGGCGCCTGACCGGGCTACTGTCCACCCTCAAGGGGCTGCCGCTGGCCTACAACCGCGACCTGCAGGAGGACAAGCGGGCCAGCTTCGACCAGGTCGACGACCTGGCCGGGTCGCTGGCGGCGCTGACCGTGTGCGTGCAGGGCCTGCGCTTCGACCGCGAGCGGATGGCGGCGGCGGCCGGAGACGGGCGCACGGTCGCGACCGATCTGGCCGAGCAGCTGGTGCGCGAGGGCGTGTCCTTCCGCGAGGCGCACGCGAGGGTGGCGGGACGGGTGGCCGCAGGCGAGCGGTTCGCCGAGCCGACCGCAGAGCAGGCGGCGGCCGGTCGGCTGGCGCCGGAGGGCCTGCGCGCGCAGCTGGCCGAGGCCCGCGCGGCGGTCGCAGAGCTGTGAGCGAGCTGCTGCTGGGCGGGGTGGCGGCATCCGCGCTGGCGGACCAGTTCGGGACGCCGCTGTACGTCTACGACGAGCTCGAGCTGGCGGCCAGGTCGCGCGCCTACCTGGCCGGGCTGGAGAGCTACCCGGGAGCGTCGCGGGCGGTGTACGCGTGCAAGGCCAACGCCACGGTGGCGGTGATCGCGGCGGTGGTGGGGGAGGGGCTCGGCGCCGACGTGGCCTCGGCCGGCGAGCTGGCGGCGGCGCTGCGGGCCGGCGCCTCGCCGGAGTCGGTGATCGTCCACGGCAACAACAAGTCCGACGCCGACCTGTCGGCGGCGATCGAGGCCGGATGCGGGCTGGTGGTGGTCGACCACATGGGCGAGCTCGACCAGGTGGAGCGGCTGGCGGCGGCCGCCGGCCGCGTGCAGCCGGTGCTGGTGCGGGTCACGCCCGGCATCGACGCCGACACGCACCAAAAGATCAGGACCGGCCACCACGGCTCCAAGTTCGGGTTCGCGGCTCCGGACGCGCTGGACGCGCTCGACCGCGCGGGGTCGCTGCTGCACGTTCAGCCGGCCGGCCTGCACGTGCACCTGGGTTCGCAGATCAACCAGCTGGGGACGTACGCGGCCGCGGTCGACTGGCTGGTCGCGTTCATCGAGGAGCACGGGCTGGGCGAGCTGCCGGTGCTCGACCTGGGGGGCGGGCTGGGCATCGCGCATGCGCCGGGAGACATCGAGCTCGAGATCCAGCCGTCGCTGGAGGCGATCTGCGCGCATCTGACCGACGCGCTGATCGCACACGGGCTGCCGATGGCCGAGTTGGTGGTGGAACCGGGCCGTTCGATCGCGGGGCCGGCCGGGACGACGCTGTACCGGGTCGGCTCGATCAAGCGCGCGGCCGACGGCACCGTGTACGCGGCGGTGGACGGCGGCATGTCCGACAATCCGCGGCCGGCGCTGTACGGCGCCCGCTACACGGCGGTCGTCTGCGACCGGCCGGACGAGCAGGGGCGAACGGTGTACGCGATCGCAGGCAAGCACTGCGAGTCGGGCGACGTCCTGATCGAGCGGATCGAGCTGCCCGAGCTGCACCCGGGCGACCTGCTGGCGGTGCCGGCAACCGGCGCCTACAACGCCAGCATGGCGTCGACCTACAACCAGTTGCCGCGGCCGGCGGCGGTGATGGTGTCCGAAGGCCAGGCACGGCTGGTGCAGCGGCGCGAGACGATCGATGACCTGCTGGCGCGCGAGGTGTGAGCTGCCACCCGGGTGGAACGGGGGTGCCGGGCACCGTCGTTACACGCGTTACCGATGCGTGACGTCCCCGTGACGCCGGTGGCTGGTTTCCTGTCACGGACGTGCAACACGCGCCGTGACGGTGCCCGGCACCTCCGTTCCAGGTCATTGCAGGAATCTGGCCGTGTTGCCAGAATCCGGTTTTCCCCTATCGTGTAGGTGAGATGGCTTCAGCGAGACCACGAGCTGTATGGAGCGGGAGCATCAGCTTCGGCCTGGTGAACGCGCCCGTGCGCATGTACGCGGCGATCAGCGAGCAGAACCTGAAGTTCAATCTGATCCACGAGAAGGACGGCGGCCGCATCGGCTACCAGAAGATCTGCAAGCTCGAGGACGAGCCCGTCCCCAACGAGGAGATCGTCAAGGCCTACCAGGTCGAGGAGGATGAATTCGTCTTCCTGAACGACGAGGACTTCGAGGCGGCCGCGCCGGAGACGTACAAGACGATCACGATCCACGACTTCGTGCCGGCCGCGGAGATCGATCCGATCTACTTCGAGCGCACGTACTACCTCGGCCCCACCGAGGACTCGGCGGAGCCGGTCTACGCGCTGCTGGTGAAGGCGATGGAGCAGGCCGACCTGGTGGCGGTCGCGACCTACGTCTTTCACGAGCGCGAGAACCTCGGCTGCCTGCGCGTCCGCGAGGGCGTGCTCACCCTCGAGAAGATGTTCTTCGCCGACGAGGTGCGCCCGATCGACGGCATCGCCCCGGACCGCGCCAAGGTCGACAAGCGCCAGCTGGAGATGGCCATGCAGCTGATCGGCCAGTATCAGGGGACGTTCGACCCCGACAAGTACCACGACGAGTACCGCGAGCGGCTGATGGGCGTGATCGAGGCCAAGCGCAGCGGCGAGGGCGTCAAGCGCGCCGTCGAGAGCGAGGCACCCGCCGCGCCCGACCTGCTGGCCGCACTGCAGGCGTCGCTGGACGAGGTCAAGAAGCCGGCCAAGAAGAAGAGCCCGGCCAAGCCGGCGGCTAAGGCAGGCGCTGGCGGTGGCCGAGCAACGGCGACGCGAGGTCGCCGAGCCGGCTGACCCGCTCGATCACGGCCTCCATCGTGAACGCCGTGGGATCGAGGTCCGGCGTCAGCTCGTCCCAGGCCAGCGGCGTGGCCACCGTGGCTCCCGGCCGCGGCCGCACCGAGTAAGCGGCAGCCGTCGTCCGTCCCAGCCCGTTCTGGTTGGCGTCGACCAGCACCCCGTGCCGCTCCGACTTCTTCCACTTCGTCGTTATGAGATCCGGATGGGTGCGCGCCAGCGCCCGCGCCACCGCCGCCACGAACGCGCGCGCGCCTGGCTGGTCGGTGCGCCGCTCGATCGGCACCAGGATGTGCATGCCCTTGCCGCCGCTGGTGCGAGGGACGCCCTCCAGCTTCAGCGCCGCCAGCGCCTGGCGCACCAGCAGCGCCACCTCGACCACGGTCGAGTACGGCACGCCCTCGGCCGGGTCGAGGTCGAACATCACCAGATCCGGCCGGTCCGGCCGGTCGCGGCGGGCCAGCCAGGGATGCAGGTCGATGCAGCCCATGTTCACAACCCAGGCCAGCGTGTCCGCGTCGTTGACCAGGATGTAACGGATCCCGTCGTGGGTGTAGGTGCGCACCCACGACGGCAGGTGGCTGGGGGCGTCCTTCTGGAAGAAGCTCTTGCCCTTGATGCCGTCCGGGTAGCGCAGCATCGTGAACGGCCGGTCGTGCAGGTGCGGCACCACCACATCCGAGACGGCCTCGTAGTATGCGAACAGGTCGCCCTTGGTGATGCCTTCGTCGGGGAAGAACACCTTGTCGGGGTTCGAGAGCGTTACCCGCGAGCGTCGCCGCGGCGCGCGCTCTTCGGCCATCCCCAGGAACACCGGCGCGCGCAGCCGGCCGTCGCGCGTGCGCTCCGTGAACTGCACCTTCACGGCCAGCCGTGGCTCGATCCACGTCACCAGCCGGGCCGGGGTCTTGGGCATCTTCGGCACCGGATCGAGCGGCGGTTTTGCCACGCGCAGCGGCTCCATCCGGCGCAGCAGTTCGCCGATGCTGCGCTCGTCCAGGCCGCTGCCGACGTTGCCGACCCACGCCAGGGTATCGCCGTCGCCCTCGCCCAGCACCAACGCGCCCAGCGCCTCTCGCGACCCCTGGCCGGCCGTCCAGCCAAGCACCAGAAACTCACCGTCCTGTCGCGTCTTCACCTTCACCCAGTCCGCTGTCCGTCGTCCCGGCCGATACGGCGAGCCTAGCCGCTTGGCCACCACGCCCTCCAGGTTCTGCGCGACCACCGCCTTCAGCAGCGCCGCCCCGTCCTCGAATCCGGCCGACAGCCGAACCAGCGGGTTTCCCTCCACCAGCAGCTCGGTCAGCTGCTCGCGACGCGCTTCCAGGGGCTGGTCGATCAGCGGCCGCCGCTCCAGCTCGAGCAGGTCGAACAGGTAGTACGCGGGCGATCCCTCTCCCCGCTGCATCAGCGAGAAGCTGGGCCGGCCGTCCTCGTCCAGCATGCACAGCTCGCCGTCCACAACGCAGTCGGATGTCCGCAGCGCGTGGGGAAGCGCCCGCGCCACGGCGGCGAACCGCACGCCCATGTCGACGCCGCGGCGGCTGGTGAGCGAGGCGACCCCGCCCTCGATCCGCGCCACCACCCGGTAGCCGTCCCACTTCACCTCGTGCAGCCAGCGCCCGCGGCCGGGCAGCCGGTCGGCGGGGGTCGCCAGCATCGGCGCGTAACCGGCCGGCGTCGCCCGGGCCACCTGCTCCGGCGAGTCGCGCTTCTTGATCACGAGCCAGTTCTTCTCGTCGCCGCCCATGTGGGCCGGCACCAGCGTCCACAGTCCCTGCAGCCGCTCGCCGGCCAGTCGCACCGTGAGGCCGCCGTCGCGCTTGCGCTCGACCAGCTCGTAGCTGCCGTGGTCCCAGATCTCCATCGTGCCGGCGCCGTACTGGCCCTTGGGGATCACGCCCGAAAAGGTGGCGTACTGCATCGGGTGGTCCTCGGTGTGCACGGCCAGATAGCGCTCACCGACCTCGAGCGGCAGCCCCTTGGGCAGCGCCCAGCTGGCCAGCACGCCGTTCATCTCCAGCCGCAGGTCGTAGTGCAGGCGGCGCGCGTCGTGTCGCTGCACGACGAACACCGGCAGCCCGGCCTCGGCCGGCTGCGCCTCGCCACCGGCCGGCTCGGGCGTGCGCCCCGGCCGTCGCTTGCGGCGGTACTCGTCGAGCGACATCAGCGGTAGCGGGCGATGCCGACGTGACGGGCGCCGGCTGGCGTGTCGCCGAACCGGTACACGAGCAGCCCGCCGGGCTGCCTGCCGGGCAGCGGGAAGGCCAGCGTGCCGACCGCGCGCTCGCCCGCCTGCAGCTGCCGGCCGATCAGCGGGCGCGGCGTGTTGGCGCCGGCGGCGGCCAGGTAGGTGTGGTTGAGGGTGGTGCGCAGCCACACCTGCGTCGGCTGCACGGTCGCGACCTGGTTGCTGTTGTTGGTGATGGCAACGGTGAACACGGCAAAGATGCGGGTGCCGGGCGGCGTTACCGTGACCGGCACATGCTTCTCCCAGCGCAGGCCCATGATGCGCAGCGCCAGGTTGTCCAGCCGAAGCGTGGCGCCGGGCGCTGCCACGGTGTAGGTGATCCCGTCCGACAGCTTGACCGTGCCCGAGGCGGGCAGCACGGTGGCCGTGGGCGCCGAGGGTCCGCTGCCGGCGGAGGTGGCGCCGGAGGAGCCGCCGCTACAGGCGGTGGTCGCGAGCACGATCGCAAGCAGGGCGGTCAGCCGCATCAGCACAGCGGAGACTCTAGATCGCCTCTAGGAGCGGCGCTGCCGCAGCACCTCGAGCGGCGCCAGCGGGTCGATCCCGTCCCGCGCCAGCAGCAGCATCGAGTGGAACCAGAGGTCGGCCACCTCCGCCACCAGCTCGGGGCTGCCGGGCTCTGCCAGCAGCACCTCGACGGCCTCCTCGCCGACCTTGCGCTGGGGCGCATCCCGCGCTGATCCCAGCATGCCGGCCACATAGCTGCCCCCGGCCCGGCCGCGGCGCGACTCGATCACGTCGGCCAGCTCGGCCAGCACCGCCGGACGTGGATCGAACCGTCGCGGCCCGAAACAGGTCTCCTCGCCGGTGTGGCAGGCCGGACCGGCCGGGTGCACGCGCATGAGCAGCGTGTCACCGTCGCAGTCGGGTGTGATCGACTCCACCGCCATCGTGTTGCCCGAGGTCTCGCCCTTCTTCCAGAGCCGGTCGCGCGATCGCGAGTGGAAGTGCGCGAGGCCGGTCTCGCGGGTCGCGTCCAGCGCCTCCTGGTCGGCCCAGGCCACCATCAGCACGTCGCCGCTGCCAGCGTCCTGCACGACGCACGTCACGAGCTGCCCGGGCGCGAGCGTCAGATCCTGATCGGCAGGCCGCACGCCGCCACCTCCCGTTTCACCTGGTGGATCGGATACGTGCCGTCGTGGAAGATCGATGCCGCCAGCGCCGCCGACGCCCCCGTCTCGAGCGCCGCCGTGATGTCGGCCGGCCGACCGGCGCCGCCGGATGCGATCACCGGCACGCGCACCACCTCGCAGATCGCCCGCAGCAGCTCCAGGTCGTAGCCCCCGTGCGTGCCGTCGCTGTCGATGCTCGTCACAAGCAGCTCGCCCGCGCCCAGCCCGGCCGCCTCCCGCGCCCAGGCCACCGCGTCACGGCCGGTGGGGCGGCGGCCGCCGTCGGCGTGGGCCTCCCAGCCGCCGTTGCGGCGGGCGGCGTCGATCGCCACCACCACGCACTGGCTGCCGAACCGGTCGGCCAGCTCCGCGATCAGCGCGGGCCGGTCGAGCGGCGCGGTGTTGACGCTGATCTTGTCGGCGCCGGCCAGCAGCAGCTCGCGGCCGTCGTCCGCTCCGGACACGCCGCCGCCCACGCAGAGCGGCACGTCCACCGTCTCGGCCGCCCGCTCGACCGCGCGCAGGAGCGCCGTCCAGCTCTCCTCACCCGCGGCGATGTTCAGCCACACGATCTCGTCCGCGCCGTCCGCGGCGTAGCGCGTTGCCGCGTCCACCGGGTCGCCGCAGTCGCGCAGCGATTCGAAGTTGATGCCCTTCACCAGCCGTCCGCCGCGGACGTCCAGGCAGGGGATCACGCGCTTACGCAGCAAGCCACCGCTCCAGCATCCGGCGGCCGTCGGAGGCGCTCTTCTCGGGGTGGAACTGGACGCCGCTGAGCCGGCCCCACCGCACGACCGTCGGCACCTCGCGGCCGTCGATCGTCGTGCGGGCGGCCACCAGACGCTCGTCGCAGTCGACCGCGAACGAGTGCGCGAAGTAGCAGACCGCCGGCATGCCGTCCCCGACCACGTCGTTCCACCCCATGTGGGGCACCCGCTCGGCCCAGTCGATCGCGATCACGTTCCCGTCCAGCAGGCCCAGGCAGTCGACATCGCCCTCGTCACTGTGCCGGAACAGCAGCTGCATGCCCAGGCAGACGCCCATCAGCGGCGCCGCCGACGCGGCCAGCGCGCGGTCGAGCCCGCGGTCGCGCAGCGCCGCCATTGCGGGCGCCGCCGCGCCCACGCCGGGCAGCACCAGCCGCTCGGCACCGGCCACCACGGCGGGGTCGCCGCTCACGCCCACCGTCGCCCCCAGCCGCTCGAACGCGGCCCGCAGCGAGCGCAGGTTGCCGGCGCCGTAGTCGATCAGCGTGACCGTGGTCAGATCGCTCCCTTCGTGCTCGGCAGCGACCCGGCCCGTCCGGGATCGACTGCGACCGCCTGGCGCAGCGCCAGCGCCAGCGCCTTGAAGGCCGCCTCGACCAGGTGGTGGTCGTCGTCGCCGTGCCCGTGCAGGTGGATCGCCAGGCGGCCGGCACGTGACAGCGAGTCGAAGAAGTGCGGCACCAGGCTGGCCGGCAGCCCGCCCACGCGCAGGTCGCGCAGCGGCAGGTCGACGGCGGCGTGCCCGCGCCCGCCCAGGTCGACGGTCGCGTGGCAGAGCGCCTCGTCCAGCGGCGCCCGTGCGTCGCCGTAGCGCGCGATCCCGGCACGATCGCCGAGCGCCGAGTCGAGCGCCGTTCCCAGGGCGATCGCGATGTCCTCGACCGTGTGGTGCTCGTCCACCCACAGGTCGCCGAGGCAGCTGACCCGCAGATCGGTGAGCGAGTGGAAGGCGAGCGCCGTCAGCATGTGGTCGAGGAACCCGATGCCGGTCGCGATCTGGCTGCGGCCGCTGCCGTCCAGCGACCAATCGACGTCGACGCGGGTCTCACGGGTCGACCGCTCCACCCGCCCGGTGCGCTCGCCGGCCGCCGCCGGTGCCGGAGCCGCCAGGCCCAACGCCTCCAATACCTGATCGTTCTGGACCGGGGAGCCGATCGTGATCCGCAGGCAGGTGGGCAGCGCGTCGAACGTACGAACGACGATGCCCGCGCTCAGCAGGCGCGAGATCCACGGCTCGATCGGCTCTCCCAGGTCGGCGAACAGGAAGTTCGCGGACGACGGCGAGATCTGCCAGCCCAGGCCCGACAGCGCCGGCCGCATCCGCTCCCGCTCGGCCACCGTCTCGGCCACGTCAGCCTCCATCAGGCCGCGATCATCGGTCAGGGCCCGTACGGCCAGGGCATCCGAGTAGCTGGAGATGCTCCCGGGCGGCCGGATCGCCTCGAGCTTGCGCGCAATCGCGGGCGGCGCCAGCAGGTAGCCGACACGGGCGCCGGCCAGCGCGAACGCCTTGGACAGCGTGCGCACGACCACCACGTCGTCGCGCTCCCGCACCAGCCCTGACAGATCGGTTCCGCCGAACTCGATGTAGGCCTGGTCGATCACGACCAGGCCGCCGCCTCGGTCGGGCACGTCGCCCGGCGAGTCCTCGCCGGTGGGGTTGTGGGGCGAGCAGACCCAGGTCAGGCGTACGCCCTCGGGCCGATCGGCGAGCACGCCGCCGGCCAGCGCGGTGGCACCCTCGAACAGCCCGTAGCAGGGCTGCCGCGCGTAGGCCGTGTCGCCGCGCGACATCGCCAGGAGCGCGCACAGCACGAGTCCCTCGTCAGCGCCGGCCGTGGCCACGATCTGATCGGCCGGGAAACCCGTGTACCGAGAGATCGCCTCTCGCAGCCGCAGGTAGCTGGAGTCGGGATAGCGGTTGACCGCAACGCCCGCCAGCCAGGCCGCCGAGCCGGCGTACCACGCCGGCGGCCGCGGCTGGGTGTTCTGGTCGAGCCGGATCACCGGGGTGCCGGGCGGGATCCGCTGCTCCCAGCCCTCCTGCCAGCGGTACGGCTCGACGTCTGCCAGATCCTCCCTGATGATCACGGCACGAGGTTCTCGATCGGCAGGACGAGGATGCTGGAGGCGCCGGCGCCGCGCAGCGGTCCCAGCAATTCCACCACCTGCTGGCGGTCGACCACGGCGTGCACCGCATGCATGCCCGTGCGCGCCAGCGGCAGCACCGTCGGCGACTCCAGACCCGGCAGCAGGTCGATCACGACCTCTAGCGCGCTGTCCGGCGCGTTCAGCATCAGGTAGCGCTTGCCGCGGGCGGCGAGGACGCTCTCCATCACCGTCGCCAGCGACCGCGCGATCGCCTGCTGGCGCTCGTCGAGGCCCGGCCGGGCCAACAGCACCGCCTCCGACTCGAGCACCGTATCGACCGCGCGTAGCCCGTTCTGGCGCAGCGTCTCGCCGCTGGACACCAGATCGCAGACGGCCTCTGCCGCGTCCAGGCGTGGCGCCAGTTCGACCGAGCCGTGGATCGCGACCACCTGCACGTCGATGCCCGCATCGGCGAAGAAGCGGCGGGTCGTCGCGGGGTAGGCGGTGGCCACTCGGCAGCCGTCCAGGTCGGCCACCCGCTGCACCGGCGAGGCGTTGGCGACCGCGAGCTCGAGCCGACAGCGACCGAAGCCCAGCGGCAGCAGCTCCAGGGCATCCGTGCCCGACTCGATCAGCTGGTTGCGCCCGGCCACGGCCGTCTCCACGGCGCCGTCCGCCGCCCACGCCGGGATGTCGTCGGAGCGCGCGAACAGCACCTCGATGTCCCACTGCGAGCAGTGCTGGTAGAGGGCCCGGCCGTTCACCTCGACCTCGACGCCTGCGGCCCGCGCCAGCTCGACGGCCGGCGCGTGCATGCGGCCCTTCGAGGGCAGCGCCAGCCGGAACGGCCGGCTCATCGCCGCGCTCCCAGGCGCTCCAGCACCAGCCGGTAGCCGCCCTCGCCGTGGTTCAGCCAGTGCGCGACCCGGGTGACGGTCGCGGTGGACGCGTGTAGCTGCGATGCCACACGGGCGTAGGGCGTCCCGGCGTGCACCAGGCGCGCCGCCTGCCAGCGGTGCGACAGCGACTCGAGCTCGTGCAGAGAGCAGATGTCGCGCAGGAACGCAGCCGCCTCGTCGCGCGTGCGCAGCACCAGCAGCGCGTCGCAGAGGTCGTCGATGTTCGAGTCCCGCCAGTCATCTGCCATCGTGCTAGCATTTTAGCATGCTAAACCGCGATAACGGCACCGCGATCCGCGTGGTGCCCGCGATCGACTTGCTGGACGGTCACGTGGTGCGGCTGCGGCAGGGGCGCTACGACCAGGTAACGGAGTACCCCGTCGATCCTGGCGAGCTGGCGGCCACCTACGCGGAGCAGGGCGCGACCCTGCTGCACGTGATCGACCTCTCGGCCGCCCGCGACGGCGTGCGGCCCCCTGCCCACGCCGAGGCGATCCGGCGGCTGGTCGGTGACTCCGGCATGGCCGTCCAGGTGGGTGGCGGCATCCGCGACGAGCGTGCGCTTCGCGAGGCGCTCGAGCTGGGGGTGGCGCGGGTGCTGGTTGGCACGCTGGCGGCGGCGCAGCCGCAGCGGGTGGGGCAGCTGGCCCGTGACACCGCGCGTGTCGCGGTGGCCGCCGACGTGCGCGAGGGAACGGTGCGGGCGGCGGGCTGGCTGGAGGACACCGGGGTCGCGGCCGAGACCTTCGTGCGGTCGCTGGCCGAGGCCGGCGTGCGCGACTTCCTGGTCACCGCGATCGAGCGGGACGGAACCGGTGACGGGCCCGACACGGCGCTGCTGGCGCGCCTGCGGCCGCGCGTGCCGGGCCTGCTGATGGCCGCCGGCGGGATCGGGTCGGCGGTCGACGTGGAGGCGGTAGCCGCAGCCGGTGCCGACTGCGCCGTGATCGGCCGCGCCCTCTACGACGGCTCTCTGACCCTGTTGGAGGCCTCGGCCTCGGCTCGCAGCTCGCCCACCGACAGGCCCTCGTAGCTGAGGAAGAAGAAGCCGATGCCGACACCCACCACCGCTTCGATCAGCTGCAGCCCGATCGAGAACGTGATGGCGAGGTTGGTGGGCACGTTGTAGACCTGCAGAGCGGTGTACGTGGCGCCCTGGAACACGACCAGGTTGCCGGGCACGATCGGGAACAGGCCGACCAGGTTCGACGCCAGGAACACCAGCGCCGCCGCGCCGATCCCCTTCTCGATGTCGTAGGCCTCGAGCGCCCACAGGATGCCGACCATCTGCGCCAGCCATGAAAGGGTCGACGTGAGCAGCGCCCACAGCAGCAGCCGCGGCCGCCGGAACAGGGCCTGGCCCTGGCGCAGCGCCATCGGTAGGGCGCCCAGGCTGATGCCGAGCAGGTGCCACCAGCGCTCGACCATGTCCGATTCCGTCGGCACGTTGCCGCGGCGGTAGCGCGCCCACACCTCGATCGCACACGCGGCCACGGCGATCACCAGCACCACGCCGATCAGCACCAGTAGCAGATTCACCGCCCAGCCGGGCACCGAGACGAAGACCGTGACGCCCACCAGCACGGCGATCAGCGTCACCCCCGACAACAGCTGCTCGGTGACCAGGGTGCCGACCATGGTCGGCAACGGCACCTCGACGCCGCGCGCGCTCAGCTTGCGCCGCAGCACCGAGATCCGCGCCACCTCGCCCAGGCGCGCGAACAGCACCGTGTTCAGCAGGAAGCCGATGAAGATGGCCGGCACCACCTCTGCGAAGTGCACGTTCAGTCGCCCTTCGGGTTCTCCATCGGCGCCGGGGATGCCCTCGACCGCGTCCAGCGACGCCTTCCAGGTGAGGCCCTTGGCGGCCACGGACACCAGGTTTGCGGCCAGCGCCGCGAACACGAGCGTCGGATTGGCGTCGGTGATCACCCCGCCCAGCGCCTTCAGGTCGAGCTTGGTGGACAGCAGCAGCACGCCGCAGACCACCGCCGCGGCCACCAGCATCGCGCGCAGCGCCATGCGCCGGTGCGGGCGCAGCTCTCCGGCCAGCTCGGAGATGGTCACGAACTGGATGCCCTGCTCCTTGCCGGCCTCGAGGATCAGCGGCAGCGCCTCCACCGTCTGCGACCGGTCGTCGCCGTTGCCGGAGCCGTCGGCGTCGTGCAGCAGCAGGATCGCCCCGGGATAGAGCCGCGACACGCTGCGGTCGACGATCCGCTCGATGCCGGGCTTGGCCGTGTCCCAGACGCCCGCCGTCCACCCGACCACGCGGTAGCCGAGGCGGCGCGCGACCGGTACCAGGAAGGGGCTGCGAAAGCCGTGAGGGGCGCGGAACAGCGGCGCCGGCGCGGCGCCGGTGGCGCCCACGACAGCCTCGTCCAGGGCGCGCAACTGGTGGGCGATCCCGGTCGGGCCCTCGAAGGTGAGCAGCCGGTGGTCGTCGCCGTGGCTGGCCAGCTCGTGGCCCTCGGCCACGATCCGGCGGGCGATCTCGGGGTGGGCGCGCACCTGCCGCCCCAGCGCGAAGAAGGTGGCGCGCACGCCGGCCTCGGCCAGCGCGTCCAGGATCGGCGGCGTGAACTCGGCGCTAGGCCCGTCGTCGAAGGTGATCGCCGCCTTCGGGGCGAGCACCCGGCCCCCGCCGATGACGCGGCCGAACAATGGGTTGTTGGGCGTGAACGCCGCCCAGGCCAGCACCAGCGCCGTCAGCACCGCTGCGGCGAAGACGAGGTCGCCGAACAGTCCGCCGAGGGCCACGGCAAGCACCGCCGCGCCCGTCAGCCAGACGGCGGCGAGCGCTACGAAGAGGCTGATGACCTGGCGCTTGCCCATGCCGGTCGTCGTCCTGCCGTCAGATCGGCATAGTAGTTCTCGAGCTGCGCGCCGACCTGTGGCCAGGCGTAGAGCTCGAGCGCTGTCCTGCGTCCTTCGGCGGCCATCCGCTCGCGGCCGGCGGCGTCGTCCAGCAGCCGTGCCAGAGCAGCGGCGAACCGCTCCGCCGACTTCGCCGGGTGCACCAGGTAGCCCTGGCGCCCATCCTCCATCAGCAGCTGGAAGCCGCTGATGCGGCTGGCCGCCACCGCCCGGCCGCAGCTCATCGCCTCCAGCAGCACCATCCCGAACGAGGCGCGGTCGCACGGCGTACAGAACACGTCACCGGTGACCAGGTAGTTGGGGCGGCTGCGGTTGAGACGGCCTGCGAAGTGCACGTAGGGTCGCGCGGCGTCGCTGACCATACGCTCGTAGTACGGGCGCAGCGGGCCGTCGCCGACCACGATCAGGCGCACCGCCGGCCCTCGCTCGGCGAACAGCAGCTGGTGGGCCTCGATCATCGTGTCCACCCCGTTGCGGGGATCGAACCGGCCCACGAATACGATCGAACGGTGGTCGCCCATCAGCTCGGCCACCGGCTCCGCGTCCGGCGAGAAGTGGTCGGTGTCGATGCCGTTGGGGATCACGTCGTAGGCGTAGGGGAAGTAGGGGGTGAGCGAGCCGATGCAGGCCTCGCTGACGCACACACGGCCGTCCAGCCGCTCGATCGCGGGCCGGATCAGCTCGGCCTGGATATCCATACCCAGAGTCTGCGGAAATACGCTGTGGAAGGTGGCGATCGAGAGCGCGTCGTCGGGCGTGTTGTCGATCGCCCAGGCGGGCATCTGCGGGTTGTAGGGGGCGTGCACATGCACCACGTCGAAGCCGCGCCCACGGAAGAATGCGCCCAGCCTGCGGCCGAGCCGCGGCCCGATCGTGTGGGTGGTCTCGGCGCCGTTGCCCCAGCCCGGCACGTACAGGCGGATCGACGTGCCGATGGTGGCCACCTCGAAGGTCGGCTCCGGGACCGCCATCGCGTCGTCCTGCACCTGGGGCGCGCCCAGCTTGCGACCGGTGACGACCGTCACCTCGTGGCCGAGCGCGGTCAGCGCACGGGCCTGACCGTCCACGTGCTCGCTGATCCCACCCAGGGTCGGGTAGTAGAAGTCGGTGACGATCGCGATCCTCATCGGATGCGCCATGCTACCGGGTGCGAGGGCGTTGGCACTCCCGGCAGCAGTGTGCCAACAGCGTCCAGGGTGGCTGGTAGAATTTGTGTGACGATGCCGATCTACGAGTACCGCTGCGAAAACGACCACCGCTTCGAGCTGATCCAGAAGTTCACGGATGACGCGGTCTCGGTGTGCGAGGTGTGCGGTGCCCCGGCACAGCGCGTGCTGCACCCGGTCGCCATCCACTTCAAGGGGTCGGGGTTCTACTCGACCGACTACGGGCGCGGCAAGAAGGCGGCGGCGTCGGCCGAGGCAAAAGCCGATTCAGGCTCCGACTCCAAGTCTTCGGGCTCGGACGGCGCCAAGAGCGGCGGCGAGTCCAAGGCCGGCGAGTCGAAGAGCGGTGGCGACTCGAAGAGCGGCGGGGACGCGAAGCCGGCCAAGGCCGCCGAGGGCTGACCGGCCTGGCGCCGGCTACTTGACCTGGCAGCCGGGGTCGTAGAGCGAGCCCTTGGGCGCCGGGAGCGGCGCGATCTCGCCCAGGAACATCTG
>Ga0075424_100002150_pt1 | contig 17824 bp, 21 predicted proteins | sample SoiMethybrSBSTD3_FD_75301 | JGI IMG/M metagenome (GOLD analysis project Ga0075424, IMG submission 75301) | Bulk soil microbial communities from a Populus tree surrounding site in Tennessee, USA - Soil MetaG P. TD hybrid SBSTD3 | ecosystem: Environmental > Terrestrial > Soil > Tree plantation...
AACCGATCGCGGAGCTTGCCGCGAAGCATCGATTGCCGACAATGTGTGAGTTACGCGAGTTCACGGACTCTGGGGGCCTCATCTCCTATGGCCCGAGCTTGCTCGCCATGACCCAGCGCGCCGCGACGTTCTGCATGTGGAATGCGATATTCCTCTCGTCGCCGAAGTCGAAGAGGATCTTGGTCCGCTCGATATCGTCGCCGGTAGCGCATTGAAATCCAGCTGCCCGCTGCTCGTCATCGTCCGCGACTTTGACTGACACAGTTAGTTTTCCGGAGGCAGTCTCTATCGAGATCACACGGGTCGGCATCCGATGGAATGCCGCTCGCCATTGTGAACACTCGACCGCGTCGGCCGACGGCCATGTGGCGACCACGACAATCGCCAGCGCCATGAAGATATACCGCATCGTTACGAATGGGATCTGGCCCAGCGCGATACCCGCGACGCCAGGGTGGTCCCCACGAGAATCGATAGCGCCGTCAACATGATGACGCCGCCGGCGGCGAGGCTCAGAGCGTACGCGAGCATAAGCCCGGCGACGACGGCCAGTACGGCGGCGGCCATAGCGAGCACGAGAGCCTGCCGGAAGCCCTGGTGACATGACATGGCTCAACGACCGAAGCGCAGCAGGCGCGCACTGTTGACGATCACAGCCATGGTGCCTACGTTCTGGATCAGCGCGCCCGCCACGGGACTGATCACCCCGAGCCCGGCTAGCACCATGATTGCGAGGCTGCCACCAAGCGCCAGCAGAGCGTTCTCATTGATCGTCGCCCGTGTGCGGCGGGCCAGGCGAACGGTCAGCGGGAGTCGTCCGAGATCGGTGCCCATGAGTGCGATGTCGGCGCTGCTCACCGCGACGTCAGAGCCCATGGCGCCCATCGCGACGCCGATGTCGGCGCGGCTCAGCGCGAGCGCGTCGTTCACGCCATCGCCCACCACCATGACGGTGTCGCCAGCCGCTTTCTCGCGCTCGACGGTCGTGAGCTTCTGCTCGGGGAGGCAGCGCGCGACGACGGTGTCAGCACCGAGCCATCGCGCGACCTCCGTCGTGGCTTCCTCGCGGTCGCCGGTCATCAGGACGACGCGCCGAACCCCGAGCGCGCGCATCGCGTCGACCGCCTCGCGCCCACCCGCGCGAGGTCGATCGGCGAGGAGGAAGTGTCCGAGCGCGCGGGCGTCCTGCGCCACCCATACGACGGGCCCGGCATGGACGGGCTCCTCTGGTACGGCAACGCCCGCCTCGCGAAGCCACAACGATGATCCGAGACGAATGACAACGCCGTCTCGCCGTGCGATCACGCCACGGCCGGGCACCTCAATTGTGTCCACTTCCACAGGCCGGGTGTCGGCCGCAGCCGTAGCGACAGCGCGGGCGACCGGGTGTCGGGATCCACGAGCGCAGACGGCGGCGAGCAGGTTGAGCTCGTCCGCGGCGACGCCGGGCACCGGAACGATGCCCACTACCTCGAGCCGGCCGGCCGTCGCCGTGCCCGTCTTGTCGAGGACGAGCGTGTCGACCGCGCCGAGAACCTCGAGGAAGCGAGCATTCTTGATCAGTACGCCAAGGCGTGAGGCGGCGGCCAGCGCGGCGGTCATCGCCGCCGGACTCGCGAGCACGAGCGCGCACGGGCAGCTTACGACGAGGACCGCAATAGCGCGACTCAGCTCGCGGGTCCAGACAAGGACACCGGCCGCGATGAGTACCACGGCAGGTAGATAGTAGGCACCGTACCGCTCGATCAGCCGCACGATCGGCGTCTTCGCTCGTTCCGCTTTGCGAAGGAGCTCGACGATCCGCCCGACCGCCGTCGCGTCGGCGACTTCCGTGACCTGCACCTCGAGGACCCCCGACAAATTCAGCGTCCCAGCAAAGACGCTCGACGCGGGGCCCACTTCCTCGGGCACCGCCTCGCCCGTCATCGTGCTTTGATCCACGGCGGAAACACCGCGCACCACTCGCCCGTCGGCGGGGAAGGCCTCGCCCGGCCGAACTATGATCCGGTCGCCGGGAGTAAGTCGGGCGACGGGGACGTCTTCCTCCACGCCAGCGGCGGCGATCCGGCAGGCGCCGCTCGGACCGAGCGTCTTCAGGCCTTCGATCGCAGCGCGGGCGCCCAGGATCGTCCGTTCTTCGAGCAGATGCCCGATTTCCATCAGGACTGGGACCAGGATCGCCGTCTCGAAGTCGCCGATCGCGATCGCCGCCAGCATCGCGAGGCCAACCAGCTGTTCGACCGTCGCATCGGGATCCCGGCCAACGAAGCCGGCCACTCCGGCGCGCAACACAGGAACGGCCATGATGAGCGCGCCGCCGGCGACGATGAGCGCGGCGATGTCGCCCTGGTCGGGGAAGAGATGACGATGGATGATCCCTACAACGAATAACCCGCAGGCGACGAGCGCGCGACTGATGCGGCGAGCGATGGTTCGTTGCTCATGAAAGGTCAGTGGAGCGTCGGCAGCGCCCCGGCGACTAGTCACCGTCCGGTGCGTGGCGAGCGTCGTCACTTCGGTCCGCGCCACTCGCGATCCGTGCGGTCCACTGGAATGAGTACGCGACCGCGTGCCGAGCGCGGGTCGATGAGCACTTGATTTCCCACCTGTGCCATCACCGTCTCCATGGCCTCGCGGTAGAGACGCTGACGGACGATGGCGGGATCGCGACGCTGCTCGTCCAGGACAGCGAGGAAGGCGGAGGCGGCGCCGCGCGCCCGGGACAGCTGCTCGGCCTCGTGGGCCTCGGCCTGACGCCCTTCGGTCGCCGCCTCAGCGCGGGCGAGCGGCAATTGCTGCTCGCGGTATCGTCGTGCCTCGTCGACCTGAGTCTTTTTCTGCACGAACGCGCTCTGCACCTCCTCGAAGGCGCCGGCCACGGACGCCGGCGCCGCGAGCTCCGTGATCTCGAGCGCGAGCAGGCGAACCCATCGGCCGCCCTCGTCCAGCCGGAGCTGCGCTCGTTCGAGCGCCGTCGTGATCAGTGCAGCCCGGGCATCCACGAGTACGGCGTCGATGCTTGTCTCCGCAAGGGTCCGGGTCAGTGCCGCAACCACGGCGTGCTGCAGGACGGTCTCTGGACCTTCGACGCGCAGTGTCCACACGACGGGATCGACGATCTGATACTTGGCGACACCGCGCAGTTGTACGATGTTGTCGTCGCCGGTGATGGCGTAGCCGTCGCGCGTGATGTCGAGCTGAGCCCCGAAAACCTGACGGCCAGCACTCAGCCCGTTGATGGAGACCTCCTGCACCCGTCGGACGGGAACCCGGATCACCTCGTCGAAGAGATACGGCAATGAGAGCAGCAGGCCCGGACGATGTACCTGCTCGGCGCGCGAGGTGCCGGTCAGCCGGCCGAAGCGCAGTCGCAGCCCCACCTCGTCGGGGCCGACGATGGTGACCCCGGAGAGCAATACCGCTACGAGCACGACCAGCCCCACCCACCGTAGGACGCGGACCGTCGCGTCCAGGCCGTCAATCAGAGGACCGTGCTCGTTCGTCATCGCCGCTCGCGCGCTGGCGACGGTGTCGCCGCGCCAGCGGCCGGCGTGCGCGCGCTGTCGAGAAGATCGAACGGTGACGCATCAGTTCGGAGGATCACCGTCGAACGGCGTCCCAGCAGTGTCTTGAGTGAGTCGAGCGACCGCACGAACTTGTAGAAGTCGGGGTCGCGCCGGTGGGCGTCGGCGTAGATCCGCGCCGCCTCAGCATCCGCGCGGCCCCGAATCTCCGCGGCCTTCTGTTTAGCCTCGGCCCGAATCCTCGCTACTTCCAGATCCGTCTGGGAGCGGATGTCGGCTGCCTCCCGCTCGCCTTCCGCGCGGTGACGCGCCGCGTACTGCGCTCGCTCGACACGCATCTGCTCCAGGACGAACCGGGTGTTCTCGGGCGGGAACCCTAGGCGGTTGAGCCCCACCTGCTGCACGCGGATACCGAAGCGCTCGCGCGAGGTCGCCTCGACGTCGTGCAGGATGGCGCCCTCGACCTCGTCGACCTTGAGTCGGGCGGGGTCGGTCGAGACCAGGGCCGCGAGGTCGTATCGGCCGAGCACGGCATTCTTGGCATTGGTCACGAGCGCGTCGAGCCGCTCCTCGGCCGGCCGGAGCTCGCCTATCGATTGCAGGAAGATCAGCGGATCACCGACGGACCACACCACGAACGCTTGCAGCACGATGTTCTTCTTGTCCCGCGTGAGCGTCTCCACGAAGCGAGAGGTGAAGACGCGGGCGCGCACGTCCAGGACGTATGCGCGCTCGAGGGGCCACGGCAGCTTGGCGTGCAGGCCGGCGACGGTCGTGGTGCGTTGGGGCGCGCCGAGACGTGTCACCACTGCGACGCTGCCCTCACGCACGGTAAACAACACGCTCGAGGCGGCCACCGTGAGAACGACCATGGCGGCCACGGCCCAGCGTACATGTGCGACCTCCAACGGTATTCGCCTCATCGAACGCCTCCTACGGCAGGATCAGTCGCGCAAATCGATCCAAAGATCATCCGCGCTCGTGGCGACGCGGCGATCGACCACGAAGAGGTTCAGGTCGGGCGTGGCCTCCTCAAGCGCCTCCAAGCGGCGACGGAATCGAAAGAGGTCCGGAGCCGCGTAGTACGGGCCGAGGGTCGCCGCGAAACGCGACGCGCCGGCGCGTGCGTCCGCGGTGCGGAGTCCGGCGGCGGCCTGGGCCTGAAGAACCTCGGCGGTGGCCGCGGCGCGCGTCGCCGGAAGCAGACGTTCACGTTCCGCGCGGGCCCGCGACGCGAGGGTCGCGCGCTCGACCTCCGCGCTCACCACTGCCTCGTAAGCGGACGCGACCGCCACCGGGGGATGCAAGCTGCTAAAGGCAACGTGGAGGATCTCGATCCCGAGTCGGTGCGCGTCGACCTCCTGCTGCAGCCGCTGGGCGAACACGCCGGCGAACTCGCCGCGGTCGATGGAGAGCAGCCGATTGAGGTCAGTCACGACCGTCACGTGCATCAGGAGGCGGTAGGCGAGCGCTTCTAGGCGCTGGCGCGCGTCGGCCGAGCCGAGCGCGTATGCGATCACGTCGCGGATACGGTACGTGACGGTCGCATCGACAGAGATGAGCTCGCGCCCGTCACCGAGTAGGAGGGTGTACTCGTCCAGCGAGTGCGCCTGTGCCCACAACAGCGACGTCCGTTGCGCCGTCCCGAATCCGAGCGGAAGGGTTTGCGCCCGGCGGACCGAGTACCGCTCGATCGTCTCGATCGGCCACGGCCACTTCACGTGAAGACCGGGGCGCGCGGCACGTCTCTCCGCGAGGCGCCCGAGGAGCAGTCGGACACCTTCCTCATCAGGGCCGATGACGACGAGCGCTGTCGAGACCCAGAGGACGAGCGCCATTGCGGCGCCGAGCGGTGCGAGGCTCTTCAGAAGGAAGCTAACGGTCCAGGTGGAACGCAGCGACAGCCCGAGCTTCCGTTCGAGCACGTCGCTGAGGCCCGCAAGCGGACCCGAGCGATGCATCAGGACTTCGAGGGTCACGCTGCCGACCGCGGCGGTGATCTCATCGGCGGGCCGACGAGGGCGCCATAGCCCGGCTCCGTCACGCACGAGTACCTCGACGGCGACGACACCCTCGAGGACTAGGACCGCCATCATCACCCAGCGGTCGAGGTCGAGCGTCGGCGCCCCGACGCCGCGGACCAGCAGCACTGCGGCGAAGAGACACGCCAGCCAATGCCCGCCGCGGAACCACGTCTTCAGCCCTGGTGTCTCCGGAAGCGCGTCACCGCCGACGGTGCCGATCCAGCGCGCCGCGACGAAAAGCACGAGTCCGGCGGTGGCGACCGCGATCGCCGCTGCGATCGTGACGTTTCCCGGTGGAGCGGCGTCCACATCACGAAGGAGCGTGAGCGCCGTCGCGACAAGGCCGACTGCGCCACCCAGCGCGACGACGGCACGCCCGTTCAACGAGTCGAAGGCTCCGAGTCGATTCCCAGAGGGCGACGTCATTCCGGGCCGTGCAGGCTCGGTCGCAGCTCCGTCGTCGCCATGCTCGACCGCGTCGGCCGTTCCCCGGCCTCGCCGCACGTGCTCATCCCAGATCTGACGGCGGCGGTTCACGATTCGCGCCACCGCGAACAGACCCGCGGCAAGCATCGCGGCGTAGATTCCCAGCGGCGCCAGCGCATTCCCGAACTCCGGCGCGAACGCGATCACCATGAGCGCAGTGACCAGCGCCAGAGAGGCCCCTGTCACGAGCGGGCGTTCGAAGCCAGCCGCCTGGCTGAATGCCGCCGATGCGGACTCGGACGCCGGCGGCTCGCTCGTCATTGGCTGTGCACGTGCGTGCCGTGCGTGGCCCAGGCGAGGCGATCCAGCCCAGAGCGGTGCTCGGGGCCGTCCGGCCGCCGACCCTCGCCGGGCGCGCGCGTCTCCGGCGCATCGAGGGTCCATGGCGTAGGCCGCGTGCGGCCTGAGCGACCATCGGAACGGTCACGATCTATAGAGAAGACCGCGCTCGCCCCAAACCACGCTGCGCACGGAGACGAACGCGACACCGTTGCATGGTCTGTTCTCCGTCGCTTCGGCTCCGCTTCCGCGCGTTCGGAGTCGGCACCGACCCACGAGCTAAGCGACTCGTCGAACGGATCGGCACAGCGAATGCTCTGGGGCCTACTCCCAGCGTCGACAACGACGTGGGATTGCGCGCTCGCGACCCGCGGCCCCGCGAGCGTGAGCGCGGCCAACACGGCCGCAGCCGTCACGCCGGCCGTGCTGCGCGGCCGGTGGCGGACACCCGCGATGATCCGCGCTAGCCCGAACAGGAACAGGGTGACGAGGACGATCGAGGCGCCAGCGGCCAGGCGGAAGTAGTACGCCGTCATAAGTCCGATAACGACTGCCGTCACCGCGACCCCGATCGCGATCCTCAGCGAGCCGCGAAAGCTCCCGGCAAGCGTGAACCCCACGAGCGTCGGCAAGACGATCATCGCGCTAACCAAGAGCACGCCGACCATCCGCATCGCGACGATTGTCGTGAACGCGGTCAGGATCGCCACCATAAGATTTAGGCGGGCGACGGGCACGCCGCTCGTCCGCGCGAGGTCTTCGTTCACGGTGGCGGCCACCAGCGCCGCGTAGCGCGACGAGAGCGCCGCCGCCACAAACGTGCCGAGAACCAGAATCAGCGCAACGTCGGTAGGGCTAACGGTCAGGATACTGCCGAAGAGCAGCGCAAAAAGATCGACGTTGAATCCACCAGCCACACCGATGAGGACCACCGCGACGGCAAGCCCGCCCGAGAGGAATACCGCCAGCGAGGCATCGCCGGCCAACGCGCCCCGGGTGCGGAGCCGTTCGATGCCGACCGCACCCGCCGTGGTCACGACGAGCGCCCCGACGACCGGCGGCACGCCGAGGACGAGGCCGAGCGCGACACCCGCGAGCGCCATGTGCGCGAGCGTGTCGGTGATGAGCGACAGGCGCCGCGGGACGAGGAACACACCGATCGCGGGGCAGATCATCGCTGTCACGATCCCGACGAGCAGCGCGCGCTGCATGAAGCTGTATCCGAGGAATTCGGGTAGCATCGTCATTCGTCCACTGCGTGCGGACAGGGCAGCTCGTGCCCGATGATCCGCACCGACGCCCCGTAGAGTGCACTGAGCGCCGGTTCGGTCAGGACGTCAGCCGGGCGTCCGCAGACGAGCAGCCGCCGGTTGAGGCACGCCAGCGAGGTGACCTCGCGCGCGATGACACCCACGTCGTGGCTGACAAGGACGACTGTCACTCCGCGCTCGTGGTTCAGGTGCCGGAGCAGCGAGTAGAAGCCCGTCTGGGCCTCGGCATCGATACCACCCGTCGGCTCGTCGAGGATCAGCAGGTCAGGCTCCGACACGAGCGCTCGCGCGATCAGCACGCGCTGTTGCTGTCCCGCCGAGAGTCTGCCGACGCGGGCGGTCTCGTGAGATCGCATGCCGACGAAGTCGAGCACGACACCGAGGCGAGCGCGCTCGGCGACGCCGCGACGGCTGAACCAGCCGCGCGTCGTCACGAGACCTGTCGCGACGACTTCCTCCACGGTCACGGGCAGGCCCGGATCGAGTGTCGTCTGTTGCGGCACGTAGCCGATCCGACGCCAATCATGGAAGTTCGGGAGCGGGCAGCCGAAGAGCCGAACACTGCCGCTCGTGGGCGGAAGGAGACCGAGCATCACGCGAAGCAGCGTCGTCTTGCCGGACCCGTTCGGGCCGATGATGCCGAGGAAGTCGCCAGACGCGACGGTGAGGCTCACGTCGTCCACGGCGCGAACAGGCCCATGATCGAACGTCACACCGCACAACTCGATGACGAGATTCATCGGCAGGCGAGGCCGATCCGGAGATTCTTGAGGTTCTCCCGCATCACGAAGAAATAGTCGGCCCCCGCGGCGGCCTCGGCCTTCGTCAACCCCTCCACCGGGTTCAGCAAAAGGCTGTTCGCGCCTACCTCTCGTGCGAGAGTCTCCGCCAGCTTCGGGCTGACGAGTGTCTCGAAGAATATGTGCTTCACCTGCCGGCGCTTGGCGAAGCGGACGATCCGAGCCAACTCCGCCGGGCTCGGCTCTGCTTCCGGGGCCAGGCCCATCACCGGCACCTGGGTGAGGTGATAACGCTTCGCCATGTACCCGAAGGCGGCGTGCGATACGACGATGTCGCGGCGCGCGCACTCTGCGAGGCCACGCTCGAATTCCGCGTGCAGCGCGGCGAGCCGTGCCAGATACGCGTTCGCGTTGACCTCGTACACGCTCGCGTTCGAGGGATCCGCCTTGGCCAGGCCCCCACGGATGCGTTCGACCTGGGCTTGCGCGAGCACCGGGTCCGTCCATACGTGCGGGTCGGGCGCGGCCGTCTGACCGGCGCGATCCGCTCTGCTGGCTGGCGTCGCGGCTGGTGTCGTGCCGTGGCTGGGGGTGTCCTCGTGCCCGTGGACTGGAAGGTCCGCTCGGAGCAGCTCGATGCCCTCGGTCGCCGTTACGGTTACGAGCTCCGAAGGCTTGACGTTGGCGAGGAGCTTCTGCGCCCAGGGATCGAACCCGGCGCCGTTCAGAACGAAGACCTTGGCGCGCTCGACTGTCGCCACGTCCTGCGGCGACGGCTCCCAGTCGTGTGGCTCGAAGCCGGGGGGCACGAGTGAGACGACCTCCGCGCGGTCTCCGGCGACTTGCTTCGAGAACTCCCACAGTGGATAGAAGCTCGCGATTACGAGCGGCTTCGCCGTCGGCGGCGGGGAACTGGACGGCCCGCAGGCGCCGAGCGCGAGCGCGGCGGCGAGGACGACGCTCTTCATCGCGTACAGACAGTGCCGAGGCTACGCATGACGATCCTCCCGAGAGAGTGCGAGGTGACGCGCGAGCGCGCGCGGACGAACCAGTCTCGCGAGAAGGGTCAGACGCGCGGCGGCGCGCGACAGCCGACCGAACAGCCAGAGATCCTGGGCGTGGCAGGATCGCCGGAGATCAACGCTTCGGCGACGAGGGGCGCGACCACCTCAACAACTGCTGTGAGCTCGACGAGGGCGGCGCTGCTGCCGAGGGCAACGAGCGCGCTGACCGTGCACTCCGCATTGTAGATCCCGTCGCAGTGGGCATGCGGCGGCTCGCTGCCGCTCAGAAACAGCGCGGTCAGCGCGAGGCCAGCGAGGACCAGCACGAGCGGGGATCGCGGCAAGATGGCTACTCGCATCGGCATAAGCCATACATTAGCCGCGGCGCTCGCGCAAGGCCCCTCGGTGCGGCGGCCGGGTTCGTAATGCCACTGCCCACCGCCCTCGTCGGCGATCGCGTGCCCGCGCATTTGCAGCCGGTCGTGATCGGGCGGTTGCAGATGATGACTCAAGGGCGGAGTACACCTTGAGACGCTCGGCCGCGTGGATACCGTCGTGCTCGACAAGACCGGCACCGTGACATTCGGAAGGCCGGAGGTGCAGCGCGTCGTTCCGATGGACGGCGCAACGCGAGAAGACGTTCTGGACGCCGCTGCTGGCGCGGAACTGCGTTCAGAGCATCCGCTGGGGCCGGCGATCGTTGCACGCGCGAGCACAGCGGCGGCCGATCACCGAGCCTGACCGGTTCGCATACACACCAGGCCGCGGGATCGAGGCCCAAGTTGCCGGACCACTGTGCTGGTCGGCAACCACGCCTGGATGAGAAATCGCGGAGTGGTGTGTCGCTGAACGGCACCGCCGGCAGCGCCGGCGAAGTCGCGACGGCGGCGGCCTCGCGGGTTCTGGTGTCCCGCAACGGGCGGTTACTCCGCTCGATCGCTATCGCCGACTCCGTGCGGGTCGAAGCTTGGGCGGCCATGGCGGCGCGCCGCCGCATAGGTATCAGGCTGATGGAAGCACGGTGGCCATGGTCGGTGATGGCATCAATGATGCCCCCGCCCTCGCGGCGGCCAACGTCTGCGTCGGCATGGGCTCGGGAACCGAAGTCGCGCGTGAGAGCGCCGACGTCGTGCTGCTCGGCATTGATCTCACGCGCTTCGTCGACACCCTCGCCGTGGCGCGCCGCACACGGGCCATCATCTGACAGAACTTCGTAGGTACGCCGGCAGTCGATCTCCTCGATGTTGGGCTCGCCGCGGTGAGGCTTCTTGGCCCTCTTCTGGCCGACTTCGTCCACGTCGCCTCGGAGCTTGCGTTCATCCTGAACTCCGCGCGGCTCTTGCCACCGCCCGACTCGTGGACAGCCACAGAGGGCCTTGAGCCAGTCGCCATGTAGCATTCCGCCGCGGTGAGGGAAGCATAGCGGTGCCGTCTATGAAGGATCCTTCCACGTCGGGAATGAATCTCAGCCTCTATCCACTTTCTATCGACATGCATGCCCCCCGAATGGGTCCACATGAGGAACTCAATCGCGTCTTATTTTGCGTATCGGATTACAACGATTCACCAGGTCGTGCGCGCTAAGGTAGTGTCAGGATTGACCAGGCAATCTACGAATCCCTTACCCTCCACCACTTACTACATCAGCTAAAATAGTTACGCGACACTCCCAGGGAGTTGTGGCGCGGAGTGGCGCTCATCCCTTCACATCAGAGAGCGGCGGTTAACGAGCCTTCTGCGGCTCCACATTCGTCGCCTCGATGACGTAGGACGCGCTCGCTATGTCGTTGCGCACGGCTTCAGTTCGCAGTCGGCCGGTGACCGCCACTGTCTGAAACATCTCTTTGACCTTGAACGGCTTGGCGCCCATACGCACGAGCACGATCTGGTTCGAGGGCGGCGGCGGCACATGAATGCACGCCCCGAAAAACGGGACGAGGAGGAATTCGGACACCGCCTTACCGTCACCTTCGAGAGTCACGAGGAACCCCGTCAGCTTTACGATCTTGTTGTTGAGAGTTGCGACCACCGGAGCGTTCTCCCAGGCCTGCTGGAGCTTCTCGCCCAATTGCTGCGCGCGTGGATCGTTGTCTCGCAACGAGTCCACGTCGTCGTAGTACTTTTTCAGTATCCGGTCCGGGTCGAATCCGGCCGGCAACAGGTCTTTCCAGTCGACGATCTTGACTTTGTCCTCTCCGGGCTGTGACTGCTGCGCCTCGGAGTCGTGCGTTGTCAAGAGCGCGAGGACCATCGTGAGCAGGATCGCGACCGTTCGACTCATCACACCGCCCCTATCGTTCGAGTTCAAACATGGACCGTCATGCCATCGATCAGCGAGTAGCGATAGGCTCTGACCGCGGGCCAAAGGCCGGCCACGACGCTCGCCAGCAGCACGGCCGTTAGCAGTAGCCACTCGTACACGCCGGGTAGCCCGATTTCGATGGAGAGCCCCAGGTGGGTCTGGACGAATGATCGCGTGACGAAGAGCCCGAGGTAGAGAAACACTACGCCCAGCGCAACACCAGCGGCTGCGAGGGCGGCGGCCTCGCCGACGATGAGCGCCAGGACGTGTCGTGGGCGCGCCCCCACCGAGCGCAGCACTGCCATTTCGCGCCTCCGCTCGTTGAGGCCGGTCAGCAGCGCGGTGACCATCCCACTTAGGCCGACCAGAGCGACGAGCGCGGAGACGCCGAGCAGCGCCTGCTCCGCCACCCCAATGGCGTCCCAGAGCTCTTGCAACACGACGCCGGGCAGGACCGCCAGCAGCGGTTCCCTCCGATAGTCATTGATGAATCGCTGGACGTGGAAGACGGCGGTTCGGGAGTCGAGCCCGACGAGGAACGCTGTGATGCTTCGGGGCGTGAGATCCTGCCGGCGCGCATCGTCGGCCGACGCGGACGTCCCGGGTGGCCGCATCCCGCTCTGCCAGTCGACGTGAATGGCTTCGAGGCCGGCGAGGCTCACGTGCACGGTCCGGTCCACCGGTGTGCCGGTCTTGTTCAGGATGCCGACAACCCGGAACGGCTTGTCGCTATGCCGTGTTGAGTCGATGTCGACGGCGCCATGGGCGACTACGAGCGAGTCGTGGAGATGGAGATTCAGCTCCCTGGCGACGTCTGACCCGAGGACGGCGTCGTAAACGTCGTCGAACACGCCGCCGGTGTGGAATTCGAGAGCACGGCGGCCGCCATAATGGTAGTGGCGGAAGTAGTCTTTATTTGTGCCGAGCACGGTGAATCCACGAAAGGAGTCGCCGAGGGAGACGGGAATCGTCCAGCGCACGCGCGGATGACGCGCGATCTCCTGATAGCTCGTCCACGACACGTTGTTCGTCGCGTAGCCGATGCGGAACACAGCGTGGAGCAGCAGCGCCGTCGCGCCGGTGCGGGCTCCGACCACGAGGTCGGTACCGGAGATCGTGTTGGCGAAGCCAGCCCGAGCCTGAGTCCGCAGCCGCTCGACGCCGAGCAGGAGCATTACGCTCAGGCTGATGGAGACCACCATCAGACCGGCGGTGAGACGCCGGTTCAGCAGGCTCTTCAGGGCCAGTGCCAGGATCGGCATCTCAGGCCCTCACCGCAGCTGCCTGACAGCTGACGTCATCGAGGGCGAGCGATCGATCGAACAGACTCTCGAGACTCCGGTCGTGGCTAACGAACAACAACGTGGCGCCCTCGATTTCGCACTCGCGGAAGAGGAGTCGCAGGAAGGCCTCGCGGCGATCGGCATCGAGCGCCGAGGTGGGCTCATCGGCCAGGACAATCTCTGGCCGCCCGATGAGCGCCCGGGCCGCGGCGACACGCTGTTGCTGCCCGACGCTCAAACGCATGACAGCACCACGCGACCGCGCCTCTGCGGCGAGATCGAGGTGTTCGAGCAGGCGTTGGGCCTCGCGCTCCACTCCGCCGCAGCTCTCCGCCTGGCGACGCCGCCGAGTGGAGAAACGGCATGGCAAGGTGACGTTCTCGACGATCGAGAGGTACGGCACGAGATTGAACATCTGGAAGATGATGCCGAAGTGGTCCGCGCGGAAAGCATCACGTCTGGCTCCGGCTAGATGCGACAGTTCCGTGCCGAGCACTCGAAGCGATCCGCGCTGCGCCATGACGACGCCGGCCAGCAAGCTCAGCAGGCTGCTCTTGCCACCCCCACTCGGCCCGTGTACGAAGACGCGTTCTGTCGCAGCAATTGCGAGGTGTTCGATGTGCAGAAGCGGACGGTCTGGCGACCAGCCGAATTCGAGATCGCGGACCTCAATGACGGCTGACGTCACGACACGATCTTCAGGCGGGCGGCGCGAGGACTGAGGACGGCGGTCTTCTGGCCATGGGCAGTGACGACCTGGACTTGCAGCTGCTTCAGCCGCGGAAAGGCCTTGAACAGGCCGCTCACGTCGATGTGGCTGAGAGCGTCCGGCTTGGCACAGTCCCAGTGCCACTCGGCCTCGATCTCGGAATGGGTCTCACCGCTACCAGCCGCCGGCAGTTTCATGTCGACCCGCGCTGGCTGGGGCTGACACTCCGCCGCCGGCGGGGTTCCGACCAGCTGCACCGATTGCTTGAGCTGCTGTTCCGCGCGGGCCACCGTCTTCTTCTCGGCGTCGGTCCGAGGCGCGTGCTCGAAGCCCAGAAGGTTATCGGACGGACCTTCGAGCGCGATGCTCAGCGCGCGTCCATCGAGGCTGACTTGCAGGGTCGCGGCGCCGTGCTGATGGGCCGGGTGCTGCTCCGGACCTGTCTTGTCGGCCGCGACGGCCGGCGCAGTTACGAGCAGCGTGGCAAGGATGACAGAACGCACCATGAGTTCCTCTCTTCTGCACCCGAGCAAACACGGGTGCCCTGATCTGGATGCTTTACGGCCGCGTGGTCGCGGCGTCGAAGCAGAGGACCGTCAGGAAGGGAAGGGAGGAGCCCGAGCGCCGCTAGGCCGCGCGGCAGGCGACGGCCGAGCATCGAGGAGCGACAATAACTGGCCAATCGCCGGAACCAGCTCCGAGGCCAGCGTCGGTTCCGGCGCTGGCGCCATTGCCAGGTGGTCGGCGGCGACGTGCAACCCGCATGGCCCGTCGTGCACGTGCAAAACGTGCTTGATCTCGTGCGCGAGCGCCGTTGCTTGTACTACGACGAAGACGAGCACGATCAGCGCGTATAGACCACGACGCGCCCATGAGCAGTGGGCCATCATCGGAATTCGCGGCGTTGCTGGTGAGCCACCGCCAGGCTAGCGGCAGTGAACATGGTCGCCATGCGGCCAGCACATGCGGCCGTCCGGGCTATGGATCGGAGCGCCGTCGATTGTCCAGCCGTCGTGCGCACCGTTGCCGGGCGTGCGAGGCCAGTTGCGCCATATTCCCTCGAGGGGCACGGCAGGTGGGCGTACAGGAGCGGCTTCGCTGTCCACGTCCGCGGCCCGCTCTGGACTCGTCACACCGGGCTCGCCGACGTCTCCCGAGCGGACCGTGGCCGGAGCACAAGTCGATTGCGAATTGGCCTGTGAGGTCATCGGGCCAAGCGAGAGCACAGCAATGGCGAGGATCAGAGAGAAACGTCGAATCTCGTGACGAATGCGGGTCACTTGCACACTCGGCGCTCCGACGTCACGGACCATCATACAACAATACGTAAATTTCTCGATGAGGCGCCGCGATGCCACAAAGATCCTCAGATCATATCCCTTCATCGGCAGCCATCTTCATCCGACCACGGGGCTGGTCGACGCTTCCGACCACACGTGATCGACAACCGGCTTGCCGCTCGAGAAATACCAGAGTACTAAATATTGAAAACCCAAAGCGTTCAAAATCAAACAATTGCGTGAGTTCGGATGGTTTCGGCGTCCGTCAACCCTCGGTGGTAGGGTTTACGACCGAGCCGGGGGCCACGCCGCGAGTGCGAACGATGCCAGCGCGCGATCTCGAGCGGCTGACGCGGGAGATCGCCGACGCTAAGCAATGGTTCGGCGTGAACGTCGCCACCTCGGTGCGGAGGCTGCTCCGAGGCGGGCCGCGACGGGTTCTGGCTGCACCTTGACCTCCGTCGGGATCACAAACGTGATCGTGGACTCGTCGAGCATGAAGTGAATCGACGGCCACGGCGAGCGAAGTCGAATCCGCGAAGGGCCGTGTCGAGCGACGCAAGTTCGGCAAGAGAGTTGGGACGGCCCCGCCCGATGAGGCGACCGTTGACTGGATCAAAGAAGAGGCTCTTGCCGACGAGTGGCCAAAGACCATCGAACAACGTGCCAAAGAGGGGGCTTGGAGAACTTCTACAACCTACCGTACCGTCACGGCTCAAGCTTCGAGCATTCGGACTCCTGGAGCGCGGCTTCGTTCCTAGACTTCAAGACTGACGTAGTGGACATGCTGACCGGCCCTAGCGAGCGGTTCATCGACTTGGCGCTCCTCACGCTCGCCTGTTGTGCTGGCGAAATCGCCATCCGGTTCGGTAAGTTCTATGGCTTCGAGTTCGCTGGTGCGGCGGACGCCGAGATGAAGGCTTTGGTGAAGAAATGGTTTCCGCTCAAATAGCGTGGATGACGACCGCCACAATTTTTGTGACCACCGTGTGGGTGGACCCGCGTGGGCCGAAGGGAAATGACCGACACCGACGCCCGCTTCTGGCACCCCCGGCTCCGCATCAACCGCGTCCTGCGTCGCGTGAAGCTCCACACGCGATGGAGCGCGGAGGCGTGGTCCGTGTCGGAGGTATACCTGTAGTTCCTTCTTCGCGCTACACTTGCGGGAGTGGCTAAACCACGTCCCGAGAAAAGCGCCCGAAAGCTAAGCCCGCCCAACCGCCGTTACCCGGCATGCCGTCGCCCGATCCGCCGGGCACAACTCGAGTCCTTCCAATGCTGCTTCGAATCGGTGATCGGCTTACCGATGAGACCGGCGAGTGGGAGATCATCAGCCGACCGTACACGACGGCCCGTGGGAAGGACACCTGCGTTCGGGTGCGGAGGGTCGGCCAACCCGATGTCACCGAGATCCGGGTCTGGCGCGCACACGAGCGGATCAACGTGAAGCGTACGAAGGAGAACAAGGGATGATGCGACTGCGACGGGCTTCAGTGATCGTCGCGCTGTCGCTGCTGCTCGCCTGGGTTACGACCGCCAGCGCCGAGGGCGCGTGGGTGCTTTGGCGACAATCGCTCACCGGCGATAAAGAGTTGTGGTTTGCGCAGGAGGCGTACGCGAACGTCTCCGAGTGTAGGGCCGGTGAAGCCGTGCGGAATCGCGCCGAAGAGCGGATTCGAGCCGAAACGCCTCCCGCCGAGAAGCGGACGAGACCGGCTTTCAGCTACCTCTGCCTCCCCGACGCTATCGACCCGCGCGGGCCGAAGGGGAAGTGACATGATGGACCTCGCCAGTCTCTCGGAGAAGATCAAGAAGGCGACGGATGACTTCGAGCGGGAGGCGACAGAAGCACGTCGCATTGTCGTAGAACAGGAGCAGGCGGCACTGATCATTTGTAGTCGTCTGTTTCAGTGCCGAGGCGTGGTCAGGTCGAGTTTAGGCGGGCGCTCGCGCTGAGGAGCGAGATCCGGCGCGCGGGGTGGTTCAATTACTCCTGACTGAGCCCTGCTGGTGCGCGTCGCGGCGTTCAGCTAGACTCCCCGGCAGCCGTCCTCCACCGAAGGTGGGCATCAGGCTGATCGGGCTCCTGGTCGTGCTTACTGTCAGCCTTCTCGCTGCGCCGGTCGTCGCGCAGGCGCAGCAAGCGGGGGAAGGTAACCCGGATTGGCTATCTGGCCTTTGGTACCGGGACAGACTAAGCCATGCTGGAGTAGCGAGCGTAGGGCTAGCGTAGCGACGGGTAACGGGGATGGACCTTTCGGAGGACGCAAGGGAACTTCTCCTGGAGGTATCGCGGGACCCCGCCGGACTGATTCGCAAGTTGACCTCGAGCGGAGGAAAGCGCGTTCCTCAAAACCAACAGGAGAATGTTCGGTAGCGGTACTCCTGATGAACAAGCCCGATCGGATCGCGGGATAAGAGAGCTCTTCACCTTCGGGCTGCTTCACTCCCGAGGCACACCAGGCGGCTGACGCTCTCGGGCATCGTAGGTAGTACCGTCCGCAGCAATGATGAAGGTTTCGGCCGCAAGAATTCTCGTGGTCGACGACGAGCTCGCCATGGTCGAGCTCCTCGTCTCCCTGCTCGAGGAGGAGGGGTACGAGGTCTCAAGCGCGGTGACGAGCGATGAGGGCCTCAAGCTCTTTACCCTGTCCCGCCCGGATCTGGTTTTGCTCGATATCGCGCTACCCGGAATGAGCGGCATCGAGATGTTCAGGCGAATCCGTTCGATCGATCCGACCGCCCGGGTGGTCATGGTGAGCGGGGTGGCAGATCCGGTGCGTGCCCGCGAGGCCCTTGAGTAAAAGGCCATCTAACCGAGAAGGGGACACCATGCACTTCATCCTGTTCATCGTGATCGGGCTGATCGCGGGCGCGTTGGCTGGCCGAGTGGTGAGCGGTCATGGATACGGCATTATCGGA
>Ga0075424_100002153_pt1 | contig 17816 bp, 15 predicted proteins | sample SoiMethybrSBSTD3_FD_75301 | JGI IMG/M metagenome (GOLD analysis project Ga0075424, IMG submission 75301) | Bulk soil microbial communities from a Populus tree surrounding site in Tennessee, USA - Soil MetaG P. TD hybrid SBSTD3 | ecosystem: Environmental > Terrestrial > Soil > Tree plantation...
GCATCCGTGCAGCGCGCCATATAATCCTCAGCGCCGCATGCGGAATCTCATCATCAAGCTTCACATCTATGCGGGTCTGCTGACGTTTACCCAGCTGATGATCTTCGGCTTCGCGGGACTGGCCGCAACGGTCCAGACCGCCGCCGAGCGGCCGAAGAACCCGCACACGATTCGGCACCAGTCATTCACGCCGCCGCCCGGCGCTTCGGACAAGGAGGTCGCCGATCTCGTCTACCGCGAGCTGAAGATGCCGCTGACCCGGCCGATGCCGAATTTCGCCATCAAGCGCAACGCCGACAAAAATCTGCAGCTCGACTTCTACAACATCAACGGCATCTACCGCGTGATCGTCCTCGAGCGCGACCGGATCCTGAGCATCGAGGAGATTCGAAACAGCCTGGCGATTTTTCTCGAAGACATGCACGCCATCACGACCGGCGATCCGGAGGCGCCGCGGCCGCTGCGAATCTGGGCCTACTACAACGAGTTCGCCATGTGGTGCCTGCTCGCGTTCGTGGTGTCCGGCATCTATCTGTGGCTCAGCGCGCAGGCGCGCACCTGGTGGGCGTGGGGATCGCTGGCGGCGGGCGTCATCGGCTTCGGCGCGCTCTGGATGGGGTTCCGTTGATGTATCAGGCGATTCGCAACATTCATTTGCTGCTGGCCTCGTTCAGCCTTCCCTTTCTCGTGATGTATGGCGTCAGCGCCGTGCAGATGAGCCACAACACGTGGTCCACGATGAAGCCCGCGGTGCAGGAGCGGGATTTCCCGATGCAGGGCGGACAATCGGACGCGCGCGCCGTCGCACGCGACGTCATGGACAAAGAGCCGTCGATCAAGGGCGAGATCACAAACGTCCAGATGACCGCCGCCGGAATATCGCTGCGCATCGTGGTGCCAGGCACCGTTCACGAAGTGAAATACGACTCGAAGTCGGGCAACGCCCATGTGCGCACGAGCGTGGCGGGCGTGATGGGAATGCTCAACCGGCTCCACCACTGGGCGGGCTTCTATCATGAGCCGGCGCCGATGAAGCTGTGGGCAGCTGCAGTCGCGATCGTGTCCGCCGCAGTGTTGTTGCTCGGCGCCAGCGGCCTCTACATGTGGTTCACGCGCCGCCCCGAGCGCCGCATCGGGCTGGCGCTTCTCATGCTCAACGTCGGCTTCGCGGTAACCATCATGCTGATGCTGCGGCGCCAGGGGCCGTAGAGTTCGGATTCAGCGGCATTCGCTGCCGCCTTCGGCGGGAACCACGGAGTAACGGAGTAACGGAGTAAAACGGAGGGCGGCGCGGACCCGTTCGACTCGCCAACCGCGCTGCGCGCGGTAGAACGACGCGCCGAACGGGTCCGCGCCACCTCTCGCTTCCGATCTTCCCCCGATCCTCCGTTTCTCCGTTTCTCCGTTTCCCCGTGGTTGGCGCCGCAGGCGCCAGCGGCCGTCGTTGATTGAGAGCTGCCGCTACTTGCCGTGGACCCGGGCGGCGTCGAGCGCCCACATCCCCCTCCCGTACGTCGAAATGACGATGACGTTGTCGCGCGGCTGATACTGCAGATCCGACACCTGCACTGACGGCAGATTGCCCCCCAGCACGTTCCAGCGGCGTCCGCCGTCGGTCGACACGAACGCGCCGTAGTCGGTGCCGAGGTACAGAATATTCGCGTCGGTCGGATCCTCGCGGATGACGTTTACCGACCCGGCCGGGATGTTGTTGACGATGCTGGTCAGCGTCTTGCCGTAATCCGACGAGGTGAAGATGTAGGGCGTGAAGTCATCGTCTTCACGGCCGCGCTGCGTCACGTAAACCGTGCCGTCGGCATGCTGCGAGGGCACCACCCGCGAGATCCACTTGCGGCCGCGAAGCCCCGCCGTCAGCTCCGTCCACGTTTTGCCGTCATCCATCGTCACGTGCAGCCGCCCATCGTCGGTGCCCGCATAAAGGAGCCCCTGTTTCCTCGGTGATTCGGCCAGCGCGACGATCGTTTGGTACGGGATCTCGCTCGCGCTGCGGCGGAGCATCTTCGCGGGATCGTTGTCGCTGAGATCCGCACTGATGCGGGTCCAGGTCGAGCCGCGGTCCGCAGAGCGATACACGTACTGGTATCCGGCGTAGATCGTCGAGGCGTTGTGGGGAGAGATGATGATGGGCGCCATCCACTGCGCGCGCAGGTTTTCGTCAGGCGGACGGATCGGTGTGCTGCGCTGCGGGCCGACGGGGCGGGCCGTTTCGGCGCGCGCAGCCGCATCGCTCTCCGGCTGCCCGCCGCGGCGTCCGCGCTGCGGAAGCGGGATGCTCTGATCGTCGCGCGTGAAGTTGCCGTAGAAGCCGTGCGAGTACACGATGTTCGGATTCTCTGGATCGACCGCCTGGAACGATCCTTCGCCTCCGGGTGCGGCAGTCCACTCCACGGCCGGAATCCGGTCGCGGCCCGCGCTGACGTCGACCTTGCCACGGCGGCTGCCGATGTCCTGGATCGATCCGTACGCCAGGGCCGGCGTCGTGTTGTCGAGCGTCACGTTGTAGAACTGCGAGCCGCCGGCCGCAACGGCGAACTTCCACGTTGCGCCCGAATCTGACGACATGTAGAAGCCGCCATCGTTGGCGCTATAGAGAATTGCGGTGTTCGCCGGATCGATCCACAGGCCATGTTGATCGCCATGCATCACCCTCAGCGACGTGAACGTCTTTCCCGCGTCGTGCGAAACGTTCAGCGCAAGGCCAAGCGTGTAAATCGTCTTGTCGTCTTTTGGATCGACGCGGATCTGGCCGAATACCCATCCATAGGTGCCGGAATGATTCGTCATGAAGGCGTTCGATTCCGACACCTTTTTCCAGGTCGATCCCTTGTCGTCGCTGCGATAGATCTCGGCCGCCTTGATCCGTGATTCGAGCACGGGACGCTGATAGGCGTCGCGCTCTCCTTCACGGGCCGGAGTTCCGGGCTCGTAGCTGTCGACGAACGCGTACAGCACGTTCGGGCTCGAGCGCGCGATATCGATGCCGATCCGCCCGCGGTACTGCGGCAGCGGCAGCCCGTTGCTCACCTCGGTCCAGCTGTTTCCCCCGTCGGTCGTCTTCCAGACGCCGCTCTCGCCGTAGCCGGGCTCGACGCGCGGATCGCTCCACTTGCGCCGGATGCGCTGCCACGTCGCGGCGTACAGCGTGTTGGGCTCGGTGGGATCCATGACGAGATCGATCGCGCCGGTCCGGGGGCTGCGATACAGCAGCTTCGTCCACGTGCGCCCGCCATCGGTCGTCTTGAACACGCCGCGCATCTCGTTGTCGGTCCACTCGTGCCCGGAGGCGGCCACGTACACGATGTCGGGGTTCGATGGATGGACGATGATGCGCGCGATCGTCTGGGTATCGGTCAGCCCCATGTGGACGAAGCTGCGGCCGCCATCCGTCGATTTGTAGATCCCGACGCCCGGCATCGACGCGCGGAAGATGTTCGCCTCTCCCGTCCCGACCCACACGACGTCGGGATTCGACGGCGCGACGGCAATGTCGCCGATGCTCGTCGACGGGAAGTCGTCGAACAGCGATTGCCACGTGCCGCCGTTGTCGTCGGTCGCCCAGAGACCGCTCGTCGCGTATGCCGCGTAGATTCGGCGGGAGCCGCCGCGATCCGCCACCGCGATGTCGGTCGCGCGGCCGCTGATGTTCGCCGGCCCCAGATACTGCCAGGGAATCGACGCGTACGGAGACGCCGTCTTCATCTTGCGGTAGGTGTCGTAAGCGCCGCGGAAATATTCGGCGTCGGCGCGGCGGGGCGCCTGGGCGCCCGTTGCGACAGCCGTGAAGGCGAGCGCGGACGCGAGGACCGCGCGAAACAGAAGTTTCATATGCGGATGATACCCTTCGTCGATGCGTTCTCTGATCGTCTTCGACCTGGACGGCACCCTCGTCGACTCAAGCGTCGACCTGGCGAACGCGGTGAACGCGCTGCTTCGGGAATTGGGCGCTGCTCCAATCGCCGTCGACGAGGTCGTGGCGATGGTTGGCGACGGCGCGGCCGTGCTCGTCCGGCGCGCGCTCACCGCCGCCGGACTGGATCCGGAGACACCGGGTGCGCTCGATCGATTCCTTGCGCATTACGACCCGCACCTGCTCGACAACACGCGCCCGTATCCGGGGATGACCGAGACGCTGGACGAGTTGTCGCAGCGCGCGACGCTCGCGGTGCTCACGAACAAGCCAGCGAAGGCGACCGAACGGGTGTTGTCCGGCCTCGACATGCGCCGCTACTTCCGCGAAGTCATCGGAGGCGATACTTCCTGGGGACGCAAGCCGGCGCCTGCGGGTCTGCTGCACATCTGCGAAGCCGGCGGCGCGCGGCCCGCGGACACGCTCCTCGTCGGCGATTCAGCCGTCGATCTGGCGACTGCGCGCAATGCCGGCACCCGCATCTGCCTCGCGCGTTATGGGTTCGGATTCAGATTCAGTGGCCCCGCGTTCAGAGGAGACGAGATCTTCATCGACGCACCGCGCGATTTGCTTCAATCAGCGCTCGTATGATTCGCGGCGCGCCGACGGCGACTGCCTGATCAGGTATCGCTGCGGCTCTTTCCAGAACATCTCGCGAACTTCGCGCAGCGACGCCGCGCCACTGTAGCTGATCGACGAGCAGACGTGCTTGATCATGTCGCGGACGATCGGCCGAACGGACCCTCGCAGCGGAACGCTGACCTCCATGCCCTCGGCGCCGATCGCCTCGAGCTCCACCTTGTCGGCATCCTCGACGTCCAGTCGATCACGAACCGCCGCGAGCGACGCCATTCCGCGCAGCACCTTGAACGGGACCTTGACGGTCTTCTGCGATTCGGGCAGCACGACGCTCTTGTGCACGACTTCCCCGGGTGCCTCCTCGGTGCCGGCAAACGCGCTGCCGAGCATGACGCAGTCACCGCCGAACAGCAGCGCCTCGAAGATCGCGCCATGGCGGCGCACGCCGCCGTCCGCGATCACGGGAACGTTGGAGTCGCCAAGCGCAAACCGGCACTCGACGAGCGCCTGCACCTGCGGGACGCCGAAGCTGGTGGTGATGCGGGTCGTGCAGCCGCCCCCCGGCCCGATGCCGACCTTGATCCCGTCGGCGCCGAGATCGAGCAGAAACTTCGCTCCGTCGGCGGTGGCGACGTTGCCGGCGATCATCTCGAAGCCGCCGAACCGCTTCCGGAACTGCTCGATCGCGCGCTCCATCACGATCGAATGGCCGTGCGCGATGTCGATGACGATGACGTCGACTTCCGCGCGAATGAGCTCCGCCGCGCGCTCGAGATAATCGCCGGTGGCCCCGATGGCCGCTCCGACACGGAGCCGCCCGTAGCTGTCACGGGTCGCAAACGGCATGCGCCGCTGGCGGACGAGATCGCGCGCCGTGACGAGGCCGAGCAGCGTGCCGTCTCCGTCGACGAGCGGCAGCTTCTTGATCTTCCGCTCGACCATCAACCGTTCGGCGGCATCCGGCTCGATCGCCCCCGCGTGCGTCACGAGCTGGGCGACAGGCGTCATGCGATCCGACACGCGAGAGCCCTGGCGCGCGACGAACCGCATGTCGCGCTCGGTGAGCAGCCCGGCGAGCCGCTGCCGCTCGTCAACCACGACCAGCGTGCCGACCCGTTTCCGCGCCATCAGCGCCGCCGCCTCTTCGAGTGACGCCGACGGCAGAATGCTGTGGGGATCCTTGATGACGCCGTGCTGAGTGCGCTTGACGATTTCGACCTCGCGCACCTGCGGTTCGATTTCGCCGGGGCGGAAGCCGCGATCGATGACGCCCAGGCCTCCTTCTTCGGCATGCACGATCGCCATCGGCGCTCGAGTGACCGTGTCCATGTTGGCGGAAACGATCGGCCGCTTCAGGGTGATGCGCCGCGAGAAGCGGGACGAGAGATCGATCGCGGCCGGGTCGCGGCGCGGCAGCACGCTCCGCTGCGGCGCGAGAAGGAAGTCGTCGAAGGTGCATCCGCGCACGAGGTCCAGCACGGCGCGGCCGACGGGCGGATCGATCCGTGGAAATGCGGACATGGAGGACATGTTACTTCGCAGGCTGTTACGCCGGCTTCGCTGGCCGTTTCGGGTTCTTCGCTGGCCGTTTGGTCGCTTACCCTCTCCACTCCTGCCATACTGAGATCAGCGTGCCCTTACGCGAGATCGAACGAGTCCTGCGAGACCGTCTGGCGGGAACCCTTCCGGGCATCGAGGCGCAAATCCGGTTCGCGCCCGAGCTGCTGCAGAAGGCGTGGCGCACGGGCCAGTTCCCTGCGACCTCGCGAAGCGCAGCGGCGCTGCTGCTGCTCTACCCGCATGGTCCCAGCGCCGCCGTTGCGCTGACCGTGCGATCGAGCAGCCTCACACGGCATCCCGGACAAATCAGTCTCCCCGGGGGCGCGACCGATCCCGGCGAGACGATCGCGGACGCGGCGCTCCGCGAAGCCGCAGAGGAGATCGGCGTCGATCCTGCCTCGGTTCGCGTGCTCGGCGAGCTGACGCCGGTGCACGTCATCGTCAGCGGCTTCACCCTGCATCCTGTCGTGGGCATTACCGATCGGCGCCCGGCATTCACGCCCGACCCGGGTGAAGTCGAGGAGATCCTCGAAGTGTCGCTGGAAGACTTGCGCGACGCGTCGCGCATTCGACGGGGGACACGGATTCGCGAAGGGGTGGCCGTCGAATATCCCTATTTCGATCTGCTCGGGCACCAGGTGTGGGGCGCAACCGCCATGGTGCTCGGCGAGTTCATCTGCCTCTTGAGCGAACTATAGGAGAAACGGGATCACTCGCGCCGTGCGCGAGCGGTAGCCTGCGTATTCCGGATATGTCTGCAACAGCAGTGTCTCCTCGGCCAGCATGCGAACAACAGCGCCGCCCGTAACGACCAACGCGGCGGCGATCGCCTGCGCCGAGTGGTGGTCCAGCGCCGTGCTCCAGATGAAGTACAGGATCGCGGCATAGATCGGGTGGCGCAGCCACCGGTACGGGCCGGTGGTGACCAGGCCGCCGGCAGTCGGGTTTGCCGCGGCGTGGAAGCTGCGTCTGCCGAACGTGATTCGTGCGGCGATCATCAGGACCATCGCGGCAACCTGCACGGCCAACGCCGGGGCGCTGACGGCGATGACCTCGCGGCGTGCGATGAGCCAGACCAATCCGGCAACCATCAGAGCGAATGCGATGACGGAGCCCCGCTTGAACATCGTCACCTATTACTAAGAGGGCACGGAGACCACGGAGGGCGGAGTGAACTCCGTTCGTCAGCAGGTAGGATAACGCACGGTCATGCGTGTTCGCCTCGATCGCGCCCTCTCAAAGCTCGGACTGGCCTCACGCTCAGAAGCCAAGCAGCTGATCGCCGGGGGACGCGTGCGTGTGCGTGGACGCGTCGTCACGGACGCCGCTCACCTCGTGCGCGCGGAGACCGCCACGATCACCGTCGACGGAGAAAAACCTCCGGCGCGCGCATGGCGCACGATCGCCCTGAACAAGCCGCGAGGCGTCCTGACGACGCGCCGCGATCCCGAAGGGCGCCGCACAGTGTTCGACGTGCTTGGCGACGCGGGCGACGGGCTCGTCGCCGTCGGGCGGCTCGACATGGCGAGCACGGGGCTGCTCATCCTGACCAACGATACGCAGCTCGCCAACACGCTGACCGATCCGGCCGCCGGCATCATCCGGCGATATGTCGTGACGGTGCGCGGTTCGGTCAGCGATGACGCAGCGGCGCGTATGAAGGCAGGCATCGACGGCCTCGCGGCGAGCTCGGTCCTCGTGCGAAAACGATCCGCGCGCGAGACGCACCTGATCGTGGAGCTCGTCGAGGGAAAGAACCGGGAAATCCGCCGGATGTTCGATGCCCTGGGACACGAAGTGACGCGGCTCATGCGCATCGCGTTCGGGACGATCGAGCTCGGCCTACTGCAGCCCGGCGAGTGGCGGGAAGTCGCTCGCGACGAACTACAATGACATCATGAGACGCATTGTTCTTGTCACGATGCTCGTTGCCGGCGTCGCGGCGTGCGGCCCGAAAGAGACGCCGTCAACCGCGCAGCAGCCGGGAAGCGCCGGCGGGCCGCCGCAGGTCGCGCTCTCGGCCATGCCGAAAATCGACGGCAACGCGATCCTCGGGCACATCAAAGTCCTTTCGTCCGATGAGTACGAAGGCCGCGCGCCAGGGACGAAGGGCGAGGAACTTTCGGTCAAGTACATCCAGGACCAGTTCAAGCAGCTGAACCTGAAGCCCGGGAATCCCGACGGCACCTACGTCCAGAAAGTGCCGCTCGTCGGCATCCTCGGCAAGGAAGCGAAGCCGCTCACCTTCACGAAGGGTCCCCAGAAACAAACGCTCAAGTGGGCAGACGACGTCGTCGCGTGGACGAAGCACGTCGCGGATGGCGCGTCGATCAACAACACGGACGTTGTGTTCGCCGGGTACGGCGTCGAGGCCCCCGAATACAACTGGAACGACTTCAAGGACCTCGACGTGAAAGGCAAGACGATCATCGTCCTCGTCAACGATCCCGCGGTGCCGGACCCGTCGAACGCGGCGCGGCTCGACCCGAACGTGTTCAAGGGCGACGCGATGACCTACTACGGCCGCTGGACCTACAAGTTCGAGGAGGGGGCGCGCAAGGGCGCGGCGGCCGTGCTGATCGTGCACGAGGAGAAGCCCGCGGGCTATCCGTTCAAAGTCGTCCAGGGAAACCTCAACGAGAAATTCGATCTCGTCACGCCGGACAAGAACATGTCGCGCGTGAACATCGAGGGCTGGATCACGACGGATGCCGCGCGGAAGATCCTCGCACTGGGGGGCCAGGATTTCGAGACGCTCAAGAAGCAGGCGCGCACCCGCGAGTTCAAGCCGGTGCCGCTCGGGTTGAAAGCGTCGATGGCAGTCAAGAACACGCTTCGCACGATCGATTCACAGAACGTCGTCGCGAAGCTCGAGGGCAGCGATCCCAAACTCAAGGACGAATACGTCGTCTACTCTGCGCATTGGGACCATCTCGGCATCGGCACACCGATCAACGGCGACAATATCTACAACGGCGCGCTCGACAACGCGTCAGGCGTGGCGACGGTACTGGAGATCGCGCGCGCTTACACGACGGTGCAGCCGCAGCCGAAGCGATCGATCCTCTTTCTGATGGTGACGGCCGAAGAGCAAGGTCTTCTCGGCTCGCAGTACTACTCCATCTCGCCGCTCTATCCGTTGAACAAGACGCTCGCGAACATCAACATCGACGGCGTCAACCAGTGGGGACGGACGAAAGACATCACCGTCATCGGAATGGGCGCGTCGGATCTCGACGATTACCTGAAGGCCGCGGCCGACGAACAGGGGCGTGTGCTGCGTTCGGATCCGGAACCGGAGAAGGGGTTCTATTACCGATCGGATCACTTCAATTTCGCGAAGCAGGGTGTACCCGCGCTCGATCCCGATGCGGGAATCGACTTCGTCGGCAAGCCGCCCGACTACGGCAAGAACAAGCGCGACGAGTACACTGAGAAGGACTACCACTCGCCGTCCGACGAGGTGAAGCCGGATTGGGATCTCAGCGGCGCCGTGGACGATGCCCAGCTTTTCTTCGCGGTGGGCTATCGCGTCGCGAACGCGGACACGTTCCCGGGCTGGAAGCCGGGAAACGAGTTCAAGGCAAAGCGAGAGGAATCGTTACACCGGTAAAATGCCGGCGTCCGATTGACGTCGTAGTCCGATTGACGTCGTAGTCCGATTGACGTCGTAGTCCGATTGACGTCGTAGTCCGATTGACGTCGTAGTGTCCGCCTTTAGGCGGACGTGGAGACCGAAGCGATTTCGAAAGCCGCTCCGCGGGGCCTGTCGCGGGGTTTCCCCACTTGGTGCTCGCCCAAACGCACTTGTCACGGGACAGGGCTCCGGCGCCAAGTGGGGAGGCCCCTCCCGGCGCCACCCGCCAGATGGCTTTTCGGAACTCGCGATTTCATTGGAGGAAACGTGCCCTACCCTGAGTATTTGATTGCCCCCATGCGCGGCGAGATGACCGACATGGGTGCTCGAGAGCTCCGCACGGCGGCAGCGGTGGACGACGTGGTGAAGAACAGCCATGGCGTCGTCATGCTGGTGGTGAACTCCGTCTGCGGTTGTGCCGCCGGCAAAGCGCGGCCGGGCCTCGCGCTCGCGCTGCAGCACCCGAACAAACCGGACGTCGTCGCGACGGTCTTCGCGGGCGCGGACGTCGAGGCGACCGATCGCGCCCGGCAGTATTTCACCGGGTACGGACCGTCCTCGCCCTCCATCGCTCTCCTTCGCGACGGCAGGCTGCTCTACATGATGGAGCGGAGTCAGATCGAGAATCGGAATGCGGAGATGATCGCCGACGAGCTCACGCGAGCGTTCGACACTTACTGCAAGCCGACAATGGCCTAGCCGGCGTCCCTGGGCTCTTCGAGGTAGGTATAGCCTTGCAGGCCCTGCTCGTAGAATTCGAGCAGCCTGCCGGCTTCTTCGTAGCCGATCTTCCCTTCGCGCACCGCAAGCTCCACGTCGTGACGGAGCTTGCGCACCAGCGTGTTCGCGTCGAACTCGACGTAGTCGAGCACTTCCTTGACCGTATCCCCCTTGATCACGGCGTCGAGGACCACGCTGCCGCGGTCGTCGAGGCTGACGTGCACCGCGTGCGTGTCGCCAAACAGGTTGTGCAGGTCGCCGAGGATCTCCTGGTAGGCGCCGACCAGGAATACGCCGAGGTAATACGGCTCGCCGTTGACCGTGTGCAGCGGGAGCGTCCGCTTCACGTCGCGACGATCGATGAACTGATCGATCTTGCCGTCCGAGTCGCAGGTGATGTCGCCGAGCACCGCGTGGTGGGTCGGCGGCTGGTTCAGCATGTGGATCGGCATGACGGGAAACAGCTGCTTGATCGCCCAGCTGTCCGGACACGACTGGAACAGCGAGAAGTTGCAGAAGTACGTGTCCGCCATCGTGTCGTCGAGCCCCTGCAGATCCTCCGGCACGTCCTCCATCTGCGCGACGAGCTTGCGCAGCTTCACGAGAATCGCCCAGTACAGGTTCTCCGCCTGGCATCGCTGCTCCAGCGGCAGGTAGCCGCCGGTGAACAGGTTGAGCGCCATGTCGAGCGCCTGCTGCGCGTCGTGGTAGCCCTCGAGCGCGTTCCGCGCGGTGAGGTTCGTGTACGTTTCGAGCAAATCGATGACCGGCTGCTCCGCTTCGTCCGGCCTGATCTCCTCGGGGATCTTCTCCTCGCCGAAGGCCGATACGCCCAGCACGTTGAAGATGAGCACGCTGTGATACGCGACGATGGCGCGCCCGCTCTCCGACACGATCGTCGGATGCTTCACGCCGGCGTCGTCGCACACGGTCTGGATGTGATAGACGACGTCGTTGGCGTATTCCTCGAGCGTGTAGTTGACGCTCGATTCGAAGTTGGTCTGCGAGCCGTCGTAGTCGACGCCCAGCCCGCCGCCGACGTCGAGGTATTCCAGCCCCGCGCCCGCCTTCGACAGCTCCGTGTAGACGCGCGCCGCCTCGTTCAATGCCCCCTTGACGATGCGGATGTTGGGGATCTGGCTGCCGAGATGGAAGTGCAGCAGCTTGAAGCAATCCTGCATGCCCCGCGCACGCAACTCGTCGAGGCCGCGCAGGACTTCCGCGACCGTCAATCCGAACTTCGACCGGTAGCCCCCCGAGCCCTGCCAGCGGCCGCCGCCGCGGGCGGCGAGCTTCACGCGCATGCCGATTTGCGGCCGCACGCCCACGCGCTCGGCGTACTTCAGGATCAGCCCGAGCTCGGTGTACTTCTCGACGACCGGAATGACGTTGCGGCCGATCTTCTGGGCGAGCATCGCCATCTCGATGAACTCGGCGTCCTTGAATCCGTTGCAGATGATCGGCGTGTCGTTGTAGGCCTGCGCCGCGACCGCGAGGAGCTCCGGCTTCGAGCCGGCCTCGAGGCCGAAGCCATACTCGCGTCCGAAGTCGAGCACTTCCTCGACCACCTGCCGCTGCTGGTTGACCTTGATCGGGTAGACGCAGACGTAGCGGCCGTTGTACTGGTGCTGCGCGATCGCCGCGCGAAACGCGTTGTGGATGTCGCCGACCCGGTGGCGGAGGATGTCCCGGAAGCGAATCAGCACGGGCAGGCTGATTCCGCGAAGCACGAGATGATCGGTGAGCTGCTTGAGATCGATCGATCTCGAGGGGTCCTTCGTCGGGTGCACCAGCACGTGCCCCGATGGCGAGATCGAGAAGTAGCCTTTCCCCCAGCGATCGACTTCGTAGAGGTCCGTAGCGTCGCCGATCGTGAAGGCTTCTCCAGCCTTCCAGCTTCGATGACCTCGCGTTGTCGGGGAACTCACTGCGAACCATGATACACACGTTTTTTTGGAAGCGATCGTGATTTTGTGTCCGGATCCGACCGGTGGTGGCCGCGCCCGGACAATCTGATACCCCCGTTAACCAAAACCCGCGTCTCATACGTCTAACGATCAACATATGAGACCGCCGGCCGATCGTCGGCTCGACATGAGCGGCGCAGGCGCCGACGTTCCCGTGATCGCGGCGCCGCGTTCGATCCTTCGCTGGCCCTGCGTCGTGGGCGTTGCGACGCTGCTGGGGATCGTGTCTTCGACGCTCGCCATCCAGTTCACGTATTCCCTCGGGAAGTCGCCACCGCGCTGGGTCACTCTCGTCGTCCTGAACTGCACCTACTGGTATCTGTGGGCGCTCTTCACGCCCGCGATCGTCTGGCTCTCGCAGCGCTTCCGCTTCGAGCGGCAGGGGCTCATGCGCGCCATCGCCGTGCACCTGCCGGCCGTGGCGCTGTTCTCCTTCGCCCACATCGCCGCGATGGGCGCCGTCCAGTGGTGGTTCGTGACGCTCGACGGCCGTCCTTTCTCGTGGTGGTACGAGGTCAAGCGATCGGCCCTGCAGAATTTCGACTGGGAAATGATGACCTACTGGGCCATCGCCGGGCTGAGCCACGCGGTGCTCTACTACGGTGAGTCGCGCCGGCGGGCGGTGCGCGCCTCCCAGCTCGAGACGCGCCTCGTCGAGGCGCAGATGGCCGCCCTGCGCCACCAGCTTCAGCCGCATTTCCTCTTCAATACCCTGCACGCGATCTCCTCGTTGATGCACACCGACGTCGAGGCTGCCGACCGGACCCTGGTCCGCTTGAGCGACCTTCTCCGCATGACGCTCGAGAACATGGGGCAGCCGGAAATCACGCTGCAGGCGGAGCTGGACTTCCTCGCGAAATACCTCGAGATCGAGCAGACGCGCTTTCCGGATCGCCTGTTCGTCAAGTTCGACGTGGAGCCGGAAGCGCTGGACGTCCTCGTGCCGACGCTCCTGCTTCAGCCGCTCGTCGAGAACGCGATCAAGCACGGCATTTCGCGGAAGGCCGGCCCAGGCCACATCCAGATCAGCGCGCGGCGCGAGGATACGAAGCTCTGGATCGAGGTGCGCGACGACGGGCGCGGCCTCTCCGAGACCGCGTTGACCGCGCTTCAGAAGGGAATCGGCGTCTCGACGACGCGCGCACGGCTGCAGCACCAGTTCGGCGCCGACTTCCGCTTCGAGTTCCATCGCCTCGATGAAGGAGTCGCCGTCGTCGTCGCGCTGCCGTGGCGCATCGATCAGCGCGGCGCCGACGACGGCGCGGCCAGCGTGCGGCTGCACGCCCCGCGCGACAACGAAGCCGTTCTCACAATCCGGGAGCAGATACCGTGAAGAAGATCAGGACCCTCATCGTTGATGACGAACCGCTCGCACGCGAGCGGCTGGCAGGCCTGCTGCGAGCCGAGTCCGACATCGAGATCGTCGGGCAGTGCCGCGACGGGGAAGAAGGGGTCAAGGCGATCCTCGAACAGACGCCCGACCTCGTGTTCCTCGATATTCAGATGCCGCAGATGAACGGTTTCGAGGTGATTGAAGCCGTCGGCGCCGAGAAGATGCCGCTCGTCATCTTCGTGACGGCGCACGATCAGCACGCGCTCCGCGCGTTCCAGGTGCGGGCGCTCGATTACCTCCTGAAGCCGTTCGACCGCGACCGCCTCCGCGACGCGCTCCAGCGCGCGCGCAAGCAGGTCGAGCGGGAGGACGGCGGCGAGATCGGACGCCGGCTGCTCGCGCTGGTGAAGGATCTACGCCGCGATCAGCCGCGCACCGATCGACTCGTCGTCAAGTCCGGCGGACGGTTGTTCTTCCTCCGCGCTGACGAGATCGACTGGGTCGAAGCCGCCGGCAACTACGTCCGGCTCCACGTCGGCAGCACGTCCTATCTCCTCCGCGAGACGATGAACGCCATCGAAGGGCGGCTGGACCCGGAAAAGTTCTTCCGCATCCACCGGTGCCGTATTGTGAATATGGAGCGGATCCAGGAACTCCAGCCCTGGCTCAACGGGGAGTACGCCGTCCTGCTGCGGACGGGCACGCGGCTGACGCTCAGCCGCGGCTACCGGGAAAAATTGCAGGAACGCTTGAAAGTTGGCGCGGTCTAGAGATCGCGCCGCACAACCCGTGTATGGTGGGGTCTTCAGACCCCGCCATACCGCAAAACTGTAATTACCCGCCAGATCCGTAATCCTGTGGCCGGGCAGCGCCCGTCGATTCCACGGAATTGCTCGAAAATCGTAACGGCACCCCCCTTGCCCTTACAGGTCCGCGTCCCTCAACCCTGCGAAAAAACGATGAATATCCTGTTTGTGACGGGAAACGCTGAGCTCCGTGCCGTTGTCGAGCGCGTCCTGGCGCGTGAAGGCTACGAGATCACCACGGCTGCGCATTCGGGCCACGCCCTGCTGGCTGGCTTCGAGTGCGAGCACATTGACGTTCTGATCAGCGAGCTGCAGCTCGACGGCGCGAGCGGCGAAGCGGTAACGGCATCGCTGAGGCGCTATCACCCCGCCATCCGGGCGATCTACATGGCGGATGCCGGAACCGCCCCGCGGCCCGGCGTCATCGTTCGTCCGTTCACGCGCGACGACCTCGTTCGCGAGATTGAGGCGTGCCGCGTCATTTCGCCGGCGGCATCCTGAACTCCGAATCGTCGGTCGGCACATTGAACTCCACTTTCTCGAGCGTCACCGTCGACATGACGACGCCGTTCTGCGACTGCCGCGTCTTGAACGGGATCTGCCGTCCGTCGACGTCGCGGTAATCCGACATCTCGGTGACGAACGTGGCCGGAGGCTGATCCGGCGCGTCGACCTGTACGCTGATCTTCTTTTCGAGACCCGTCTGCGCGTCGAGATAGAAGTCCTGGACGGGACCGTTCTTCTTGGCCACCTTCAGGTGATACACGGGCTGGCCGTCGAGTGTTTCCTTTCCCGCCAGCGTAATCTTGTGCCCCTTCTCCTTGTAGTCGACGAACACGCTGTCGAACTCCGCGTCCTGCATCGCGTAGGCGGCCTGCGCGCCGGGCAGCTGCTGCGGGGGCCGATCGCCGCGTGCCATCCAGAACGTCTTGCCGTCGAACGCCATGACCGCACGCTGGCCCTCGACCGCCGTTTCCCGCCGCATCAGATTCGGCCGCTTGGCGAGGATAACCATGTTGGCCTTCATCTCATGGCCCCCCGGATCGCGTGCGGCAATGGTGCCGGTCATGCGCACGGTTTCAGTCGCGCGGATCTTTTCGAGGCCTCCCTTTGACTTGAGGTTGAGCGCGACGATGTCGTCGAGGGTTTGGGCTGAAGCGGGAACGGACGGAACGGCGAGCGCTGCGGCGAACGCAGTCAGCAACAAGGCGCGGTGCATGAACGACTCCTCGACGGGCTGGCAGAACGATTGTCCCACTGGCCCGTCGAGAAGTAAAAGGTTGGTCCCCTAGACGCGGCGGTGGGCCAGCACGCGATACAGCGCCAGCAGAATGATGGCGCCCGCGATGGACATGAGCCAGCCGGCTCCCTGATTCGCGCCATAGAAGCCCATCGCTCGTCCGACGAACCCGCCGACCAGCGCGCCCGCGATGCCGAGCAGCGTCGTGACGATGAACCCCCCGGGGTCCCGGCCCGGCATCAACAGCTTGGCAATGATGCCGACGACGAGCCCGAACACAATCCACGACAGAATAACCATCGCTCGTCCCTCCCTCTTTCCGGCGGCGAGCAATGCAAATCGTTCTCCACGGGAACGCTCGAGATTGAAGCTCTACCGTACGACAATTGTCGAGCGCGATGTACGCCCGTACTCATCACGCACCACAAACGTGTGTGTGCCCGGAGCCAACGACCAGCTTCCCGCCGGATCCGCGCTCGTGCGCGCGAGCGGACGGCCGTCGATCCACCATTCCACGGCCCCGCGCGAGGACGCGACGACGCGCAGCGAAAGCGCCTGGAATTCACGCCGCAATGTCGGGTCGATCAGGTAAGTCGTTCCATCGGCGGGACTCGAAATCCGGAAGATGTCGTGAAGAGGCACCATTGGCACCCCTGGCACTCCAGAGACGATTGGCACCCTAGGCACCCTATCGTGCGCCCACTCATGGTATTCCGCAGGCCAGATCGTGATCAGCTCGCCATCGTCGAGGTGATGCCAACTGCAGGGCAGGAGGTCGGCGTCCGCCGGCAACCACTCGCGTCTGCGCACCGGACACCACTCATTGGCCGCGAGGCCAGATAACGCACAGATGTCTCTCTCGGCCACCGCGTCGCGGCCGGAGGGCTGAACCACGAGCGCACCGTCGGGCTGTCCGTCGCCGTAACGCCGTTCCGCCGCGAGCATGACGGCATGGAAGATGGGCCCGGCGCCCGTGACACCTGTCGAATCGCGAAGCGGCGAGCGATCGAAGTTCCCGACCCAGACGCCCACGGTCACGTGACGCGTGAAGCCGATGGTCCAGTTGTCGTGATACGCCTGCGAGGTGCCGGTCTTCGCCGCAACAGGAAACGGGAACTCGAGGCTCCCGCCGCGGCCGAAGATGTATTCGCGCGCATCCGGATCTGAGAGCACGTCCGCAATCCAGAAGGCGCCGCGCGCGGAGACGAGGCTCCGTGTCTCGTGTGGCGCGCCTTGAAGGAAGACTGGAGAAATCCACTGACCGCCTCGCGCGAATGCGGCGTACGCGGCGGTCAGCTCGTCGAGCCGGACCTCCGCGTTTCCGAGCGTCAGGCCGAGGCCGTAGTACGACGCGTTCCGCGAGAAGGTCGTCAGGCCCGCACGCTGGAAGAAGCGCAGCAGCGGCGGGACACCGAGCTCGGACGCGAGCATCACCGCCGGGACGTTTTCCGATCCCGCAAGCGCCGCCCGCGCGAGAAGAGGACCGCGATAGCGGCCGTCGTAGTTGCGCGGCGTATAGAGAACTCCCGCGTCTGCCGTGGGAAAGTGCGAGGGAATGTCAGGCAGGACACTGGCCGGCGTAAACCCCTGCTCGAAGGCAAGCGCGTAGGTCAGCGGCTTCAGCGCGGAGCCGGGCTGTCGCGGCGTCGCCGGCCCGTTGATCGTTCCGCCGTGGTTCGCATCGAAATAGTCGCCCGAGCCTTCCCACGCCAGCCATTCGGCGGACGCATTGTCGAGCACGACCACCGCGACGTTGTACGCGCCGTGTCTCGCGAGCAGATCCCGCCGCGCGCGGATGATGCCGGTCACGTCCGCCTGCAAATCGCGATCGAGCGTCGTCCGGAGCGTCGTCTCGTCAGCCGATGCCGCGATCGCCATCTCGACGAAATGCGGGGCGGCGAACGGAGACGCGTCATGCGCGAGCGCGAGACGCTCGTCCATCGCCTCCTTCAGCTGCTCACCGGTGATCGCGCCGGAATCGGCCATCCGGCGAAGCACGAGTCGCTGCCGCGCGACTGCGTCGGAGAGATTCCGATACGGGTTGAA